>Ga0187776_10001227_pt1 | contig 12722 bp, 10 predicted proteins | sample 0216_BV02_MP12_2_FD_132426 | JGI IMG/M metagenome (GOLD analysis project Ga0187776, IMG submission 132426) | Tropical peat soil microbial communities from peatlands in Department of Meta, Colombia - 0216_BV02_MP12_20_MG | ecosystem: Environmental > Terrestrial > Soil > Wetlands > Peat | place...
AGGGTCGTCCGAGACCGCAGGCTCGCGCTGCTCGACCAGGACGCGCTCGCCGCCGATGCACGCGGTGCCGCCGGGCGGCTCTGGTCGCGGCTCGAGGAGACCCCCGCCCACCCCTTCGAACCCCAACGAGCGCTCTCATGAGCCGCGTCGCGCTGTACCTCCAGGACAAGCACCCGATTCGCGACGGAATGCGCTATGCCCAGCTCGCCGAACAGGCCGGCTTCGAGGCTGTCTGGCAGGCAGAGAGCCGCCTCGTGCGCGAGGCGACCGTGCCGATGGCCGCCTACGCGGCAGTCACCGACAGCATCGGCATCGGCAGCGGCGTCGTCAACACCTGGACCCGCAACGTCGGGCTGCTCGCCGCGACCTTCTCCACGCTCGACGACCTCGCTCCCGGTCGCGTCAAGCTCGGCGTGGGCGCCTGGTGGGACCCGCTCGCCGCCAAGGTGGGTATCCACCGCCACCACACGCTCAGGTGCATGCGCGAGACGGTCGAGACGGTGCGGCGGCTGCTTGCGATGGAGCGGGTCACGTTCCACGGCGAGTTCGTGAACCTCGACGACGTCGAGATCGACATCGTCCACGGCGACCGCTCGCCGAAGAACGTTCCGATCTACATCGGGGCCACGGCGATGAAGATGATGGAGCTCTCGGGCGAGATCGGCGACGGTGTCGTGCTCAACTACCTCGTCGGCCCCGCCTACAACCGCGAGGCCATGGAGCACCTCGCCATCGGCGCCGAGCGTGCCGGCCGCACGGTCGACGACGTCGACCGGCCGCAGCTCGTCGTCTGCTCGCTCGATCCGGACCGGTCGCTCGCGCTCGACCGGGCGCGGGAGCTCGTAGCGCAGTACCTCGGCCAGCAGCCGCACATCATGAAGGCGAGCGGCGTCGACGAGTCCCTGCTCGAGGAGATCGGCCGCGTGCTCACGTGGCCGGCCACGCCCGAGCAGATCGAGAAGGCGATGACGCTCGTCCCCGACGACGTGGTGCAGCTGATCACCGCGTCCGGGACTGCCGAGGACTGCCACGCCAAGGTGCAGGAGTACGTCGACTCGGGCTGCACGTGTCCGGTCCTCTACCCGCTCGGCGACGACGTCGAGGCGATGATCGAGGCCTTCGCGACGGTCGAGGTCACGTGAGCGGACCGAGCCCCGGCACTCTCGCCGAGGCGCTCGAGGCGCGCGCCGCGCACCCGGAGGCCGTGCCGATTGCGGGAGGCACCGACCTGATGGTCGCGGTCAACTTCGGGCGGCTCCGGCCGGAGGCGCTGCTCGACCTCTCGGGCATCGCCGAGCTCGCGGCGTGGCAGCGGCGGGACGGCGCCGTTCGCATCGGAGCCGGCGCAACGTTTGCGCAGATCGCCAGCGACCTGGGCGAGTTTCCGCCGCTCGTGCAGGCCGCCCGGGCGGTCGGGTCTCCGCAGATTCGGCACAGGGCGACCATCGGGGGGAATCTCGCGACCGCCTCCCCGGCCGGCGACGCGCTGCCCGTGCTGGCGACATACGGCGGCGACGTCCTGCTCGCTTCCGTCCGGGGCGAGCGCCGTCTGCGTTGGGACGAGTTCCTCGTCGCGCCGAAGCGAACCGCGCTCGCCGAGGACGAGCTGATCGTCGGCGTCGAGTGGCCCGTCGTCGACGGGCCCGGGTCGTTCGCGAAGGTCGGGACACGCAACGCGATGGTGATCGCGATAGCGAGTGTCTCGCTGCAGCTCGACACGCAGGCCCGCCGAGTATGCATCGCGCTCGGATCCGTGGCGCCCACGGTCGTGCGTGCTCCGGAGGCGGAGGCGTTCGCCTCCGATGCCCTCGACTGGGACGACCCTCAACGGCCGCTGCCCGAGACGGTCGCACGCGAGTTCGGTGCGCTCGCCGCCGCGGCTGCGCACCCGATCGACGACGTCCGAGGCTCGGCCGCGTACCGCCGCCGCGCCGTGGAGGTTCTGGCGCGGCGGGCGCTTGCATGGGCCGTCGACGACCGGAGAGCAGCGGCGTGACGGTCACGACGACCGTCAACGGCGTCGAGTGCACGGTCGACGTCCCACCGGCGGCGAGCCTGCTGACGCTGCTGCGCGACGAGCTCGGCCTGACTGGCTCGAAGAATGCGTGCGAGCAGGGCGAGTGCGGATCCTGCTCGGTCTGGCTGGACGGCGAGCTCGTCTGCGCGTGCCTCGTCGCGGCCGTGCAGGCCGACGGGCGCACGGTGCGAACGGTCGAGGATCTCGGCGGCGCGGATCGCCTGCACCCGGTCCAGGAGGCGTTTGTCGCGGCGGGCGCTGTCCAATGCGGCTTCTGCACTCCGGGTTTCGTCGTCGCTGTCGCCGATTTGCTCGAGTGCGACCCGCATCCGAGTGACGATGCAATCCGAGAGGCGCTCGCCGGCAACCTCTGCCGCTGTACCGGCTACTCGAAGATCGTGGCCGCCGTCCACCTCGCCGAAGGGACGGCGGCGTGACCGTCCTCACGCGTCGCGGTCGCGTCGGTGAAAGCGCGACGCGTGTGGACGGCGTCCCGAAGGTCACCGGCGAGTACATGTACGGAAGCGATCTGCACGCCGAGCACCTGCTCTGGGGCGTCACCGTTCGCAGCCCACACGCGTCGGCGCGCATCTGCCGGATCGACGTTGCCGGGGCAGCACGGGCGGCGGGCGTCGCCTGTGTGCTCACGGCGGCCGACCTACCTGCCGCTCGCACGTTCGGGCTCGAGTTCGCAGACCAGCCCGTGTTCGCGGACGGGGTCGTCCGTTACTCCGGGGAGCCGGTCGCCGTCGTCGCCGCCGAGACGCTCGAGCAGGCGCAGCTCGGGGCAGACCTGGTCTCCGTCGAGTACGAGCCGTTGCCGGCCGTGACCGACATGGAGCAGGCGCTTCGTCCCGACGCGCCGCTCGTGCACGAGCTCGGCAACGTCCTGCGCCACGTCCACATCCGGCACGGCGACGGCGCCGACGCCGACGCCGAGGTCTGGGTCGACGGCTACTACGAGACGGCGATGCAGGACCAGGCCGCGCTCGGGCCCGAGGGAGGCCTCGCCGTGCCTGCCGCCGACGGAAGCGTCGACCTCTACGTCGCGACGCAATGGCTGCACGTCGACCGCCAGCAGATCGCACTGTGCCTGGGGCTGCCCGAGGAGCTGCTCCGGATCACGCTCGCCGGCGTCGGCGGAGCCTTCGGCTCGCGCGAGGACATCCACATGCAGATCCACGCTTGCCTGCTCGCCCTCCGGACCGGGCGCCCGGTGAAGATCGTCTACGGCAGGGAGGAGTCCTTCCACGGCCATGTGCACCGCCATCCGTCCCGGAGCTGGATCCGGTACGGCGCGATGAGAGACGGCCGCATCGTCGTCGCCGACGTACGCCTCCTGCTCGACGGCGGCGCGTACGCGTCTTCCTCGGGGCCCGTGCTCGGCAACGCGGCGACGTTCGCGGCGGGGCCGTACGAGGTGCCGAACGTCCTCGTCGAGGCGACGGTCGTCTACACCAACAACCCGCCCTGCGGCGCAATGCGTGGCTTCGGGGCGCCGCAGGTCTGCTTCGCCTACGAGAGCGCGATGGACGAGCTTGCCGCGAAACTCGGGTTCGATCCGCTCGAGCTGCGGCTGCGAAACGCCGTCCGCACGGGCTCGGTGCTTCCGACCGGACAGGTCCTCGAGGGCCCGGCGCCGGTGCGTGAGGTCGTCGAGCGCTGCCGGGCCGTCCCGGTGCCGCCGGAGGAGCCGCGGGAGGGGCGCGACGCGATCGCCTACCCGGGCGGCGCCGGCAACGTCGGCCGCGGCGAGGCACTGAAGCGCGGCGTCGGCTACGCCGTCGGCTTCAAGAACGTCGCCTACAGCGAGGGATTCGACGACGCGGCGGAGGCGACGGTGACGCTGCGGCCGTCCGCGGAAGGCCCCGTCGCGGTGATCCGGACAGCCGCCGTTGATTACGGCCAGGGCCTCTACACCGTCCTCGCGCAGATCGCACGCACCGAGCTCGACGTCGACGAGGTCGTCTTCGAGCCAAGCTCCACGGACTCCGGATCCGCCGGTTCGACGTCGGCCTCCCGACAGACGACGATGAGTGGTGGCGCCGTGCTGGGCGCATGCCGGGAGATCCGGGAAGCGCTCGTGGGAGGGCAGCTCGAGGAGGCGATCTCGCGCACGTTCACCTACCACCATCGTCCGACCACGGGCCTCGACGAGGAAGGCCAGGGCAGGCCACACGTGAGCTTCTCCTTCGCCGCAGTGCGAGCCGTCGTCGAGGTCGACGAGGAGCTCGGGCTCGTCCGGGTCGTGCAGCTCGCGGCCGCCCAGGACGCCGGTCGCGTCATCAACCCGCAGGGTGCCGAGGGGCAGGTGGAGGGCGCGGCGGCCATGGGCCTCGGCCTGGCGCTCACAGAGGAGATCCAACTCGCGGACGGGGCGATCCGAAACGCGTCCTTCACCGACTACCTGATCCCCACCATCCTCGACGTGCCCCCGATCGTGAGCGAGTTCGTCGAGGAGCCCGAGCCGGATGCGCCCTACGGCGTGAAGGGGATCGGGGAGCTCGCCACGGTCGCGGTGACCCCGGCGGTCGTCGCCGCCCTGCGGGCCGCCACCGGCCGGGCCCTCAATCGTGCCCCCGTTCGCCCGGACGACCTCGTCGGTATCGAGCCGTCCCTCAGGACGAGCGGACGGCCTCCGGTCCCAGACGTCCCAGGGCAGCGGCCGATCCCGGAATACCACGGTCTCGGCCTGGGCCAGCAACAACTGATGAAAGCGAGGGAGTGATGAGCACCACGCAAACCGTCGACCGCGCGACGCTGACGGGCAAGGACTACATCGAGACGATCGAGTGGTCGCTGCCCGAGCTCGAGGAGGCACTCGCCGTCTCCGGCGAGTTGAAGGAGGAACGCCGGCTCGGCAAGCCGCATCGGCTCCTGCCCGACAAGACGCTGTACATGCTGTTCCTCGACAAGTCGACGCGGACGCGCAACGCCTTCGAAACCGGCATGACCCAGCTCGGCGGGCACGCGATCTTCCTCGACAGCGAAAAGACGCAGGTCTCGCACGGCGAGAGCCCGAAGGACACGGCTCTGACCCTCGCCGGCTTCGGGGAGGGCATCGCGATCCGGCATGACCTCGCTCCGTACGAGGGGAACGTCTGGATTCGGGAAATCGCGCGCTGGGCCGACATTCCGGTGATCAATCTCCAGTGCGACGTCGACCATCCGACCCAGACGCTCGCCGACCTGATGACGCTCCGCGAGCATCGCGGCGAGAACCTACGCGGGATGAAAGTGGCGATGACGTGGGCGTACGCGCCGTCATACGCGCGGCCGCTCTCTGTGCCGCAAGGGGTCGCGACGCTCTTCCCCCGCTTCGGGATCGACGTCGTGATCGCCCACCCGCCGGGCTTCGAGTTGATGCCCGAGGTGCTCGAGAAAGCGCAGGTCGCCGCGGCTGAGGCAGGCGCCACGATCACGTTCGCCGACTCGATGGAGGAGGCGTTCGAGGGCGCCGACGCCGTCTATCCCAAGTCGTGGGGGCGGCTGGACGCGTTCACGGACGAGTCGAAGGCGCTCGCGGAGTCCGGCGAATACGCCGACTGGAGATGCGACGAGGAGAAGCTCGCGCTCGCCTCGTCGGAGGTCCTCTACCTGCACTGCCTGCCGGCCGACCGAGGCCGCGAGGTGACCGACGCCGTCATCGACGGGCCGCACTCGGTCGTGTGGGACGAGGCGGCGAACCGGATGCACGTCGGCAAGGCGCTCTGCGCGCTGACCATGGGCGGCTACGGAGACGCGCCGTGAGCCGGCGCCGCCGGGCGGTCGTCGCCATCGGCGGCAACTCGCTGATCAAGGACAAGCAGCACCAGACCGTCCGCGACCAGTACATCGCTGCCGGCGAGACGTGTTGGCACATCGCCGCGATGATCGAGGAGGGCTGGGACGTCGCGATCGGCCATGGCAACGGGCCGCAGGTCGGGTTCATCCTGCGCCGCTCCGAGCTCTCGGCCCACGAGCTGCACGAGGTGCCGCTCGACGTGTGCGGGGCTGACAGCCAGGGCGCGATCGGCTACGCGCTCGTGCAGAACCTCGAGAACGACTTCCGCCAGCTCGGCCTGGACCGGCACGCCGTCGCGGTCGTCACCCAGGTTGAGGTCGCCGCTGACGACCCGGCCTTCCAGCATCCGACGAAGCCGATCGGCTCATTCATGGACGAGGAAGACGCCGAGCGGCGCCGGGCCGAGGGCTGGGCCGTCGTCGACGACGCGAACCGTGGCTGGCGCCGCGTCGTCGCCTCGCCGCAGCCGATCCGAATCGTCGAGGAGGACGCCATCAAGCGCCTCCTCGACGAGGGCTTCGTCGTCGTCTCGGTCGGCGGCGGCGGCATCCCGGTCGTCGCCGACGCGGACGGCAAGCTCACCGGCGTGGCGGCCGTGATCGACAAGGATCTCGCCAGCTCGCTGCTGGCGACCCGCATCGATGCCGACCTCCTGATGATCACCACGGCCGTCGAGAAGGTGGCGCTCGACTTTGGGACTCCCGACCAGCGCTCGATCGACCACATGACCCTCGCCGAGGCGAAGGGGTACCTCGCCGAGGGTCGACACTTCGCGGCGGGCAGCATGGCGCCGAAGATCGAGGCGGTGATCGGGTTCCTCGAACGCGGCGGGGAGTTGGCGGTGATCACCGACCCCGAGAACGTCGAGCGGGCGCTGCGCGGCGAGACGGGCACGACGATCGTCCGCGAATAGGGAGCTACGCCGAGGGCGACTCGTTCGGGGTACGGCCGCCCGAGGCGGCCTGCCCGGTTGCCGCTGTGGGGCTGGCGCCCGCCATCCGGAGCCCGATCTCCTCGACACTCTGCCGGTCCTCGACGTCGGTCAACTCGCCCTCGTACATCACGACGACCCGGTCGTTGAGGGCGAGGATCTCGTCCAGGTCCTCGCTGATCAGGATCACGCCGGCGCCGTCGGACGCCGCCTCCAACAGGTGTGCGTGCACGGTCTCGACGGCGGCGACGTCGAGGCCTCGCGTCGGGGACGCGGCGACGAGCAACCTCATCTCGCCGGAGAACTCGCGTGCGATCACGAGCTTCTGGAGATTCCCTCCCGAAAGGTTCGCGGTCCTCATCGCAGGACCCGATGCCTTGATGTCGTACGTCTGAATTGCCTGCTCAGCATCGATGCGCATCCTCCGCAGCGGTAGCAGTGGCCCTCGCGAGAGGCGGCGGTATGCGCGGAGCGCGAGGTTCCAGGCGATCGAGAGACTCGGGGCGACGCCGGTGCCGATCCGGTCATCGGGCACGTACCGAACGCCGGCGTCGAAGGCGGCACGTGCGTCACCGTTCCTCAGCGCCTGGCCGCCGATGCGGATCTCGCCGCGTGTGTGTGGGCGGAGCCCGGCGACGGCCTCCGCCAGTTCGCGCTGCCCGTTGCCCGCGACGCCGGCGACAGCGAGGATCTCGCCTGCTCGAACCCGCAGCGAGACGCCCCTGACGGCGGGCGTGCCGCGGTCCCCGTCCGCCCAGACATCCTCGGCCTCGAGGACGGTCTCCTCCCGGACCGAGGCTTGGGGGGTTCGCCTCACAGTGTGCAGCTCGTGGCCGACCATCAGTGCGGTCAGCGACTGCGGCGTAGCCTCCGCCGTCTTCACCGTCCCGACGACGCGGCCGTCCCGGAGCACGGTCACTCGATCGGACACCGCCATGACCTCGTGCAGCTTGTGCGAGATGAAGATGACCGTTCGCTGCTCGGTGGCCATCTGGCGAAGGGTCTCGAAGAGCGTGTCGGCTTCGTCCGGGGTGAGCACTGCCGTCGGCTCGTCGAGGAAGAGGACGCGGGTGTTCTGGTAGAGCGCGTTCAGGATCTCGACGCGCTGCTGCTCGCCCACGGACAGCTGCCAGACGTGGGCGCCTGGGTCGACCGGAAGGCGATAACGCTTGCCCAGCTCATGCACCTGGCCCTCCACCGCGCGCGGGTCGATGAGGAAGTGACGGCCCGCGCCGCGGCGGTCTCCGAGGACGAGGTTCTCGGCGACCGTGAATCGTTCGACGAGCCGGAAGTGCTGGTGCACCATGCAGACGCCGGCGTCGATCGCGTCCCGTGGACACGTGAAGGAAACGGGCTCCCCGAACAGCCGGACCTCGCCCTCGTCGGGACGGTAGAGCCCGGTGACGATGTGCGAGAGCGTCGTCTTCCCGGCGCCGTTCTCGCCGAGCAGCGCGTGAACCTCGCCCGACAGCGCCGAAAAGTCGACGTGGTCGTTCGCGACGACGCCGGGAAACTTCTTGGTGATCCGGACCGTCTCGATCGCCGGGGGCGCCGCCTGTGCCATCAGTGCTCCTCCCGGACGTACGCTACGCCGAGTGCGGAGGGCGCCCCGAGTCGCCGGCGGGCGGTGCCGGACGAGACGGCGACGAGCACGGCAATCGTCATCACATACGGGAGCGCGTTCGCCCAGAGAACCGTTGGCCCGAGCGTGATGTTGCGCGCCTGGAGTTCCGGCGCGAGCGCTTGGAGGGCGCCGAAGAAGTAGGCACCGATGAGGCAAAGCTCGGGTCGCCAGAACGCGAAGATGACGAGGGCGATCGCGATCCAGCCGGCACCGCCCGTGATTCCGTCCACCCACTGCGGCGTGATCGCCAGGGTGATCGTCGCACCGCCGAGGCCGGCGAACGCGCCGCCGACGAGTGTGTGGACGTAGCGGTACCGGGTGACGTCGATACCCATGCTGTCGGCTGCCGCGGGCGACTCGCCGACCGCGCGCAGGTTGAGCCCGGGGCGTGTGCGCGACAGGTACCACGCAATGGCGAGCACGCACAGCCAGGAGAAGTAGACGAGGGCGTTCTGGCCGAAGAGGATCGGACCGACGATCGGCCATTTCTGCATCGAGCCCGGCAAGAACGGCTGGAAGCTGTGCAGGGCCGGCTGATCGGAGAGGGTGAGGTTGTTGCCGAGATACGAGGAGAGCCCGACTGCACCGGCGAAGATCGTCAAAGCGAGGCCGGAGACGATCTGGTTGGCTCGCAGGGTGATGACGAGGAAGGCGTGGATCGTCGCCATCGCAGCGCCGGCGACTGCCGCGATGACCAGGGCCAGCAGCAGGGTGGCGGCCGTCGTCGCATGGACTCGCTGGACCGTCCAGAAGCCCATCACGGCTCCCACGAGCATCATCCCCTCGACTCCGAGATTGAGGACACCCGAGCGCTCGGCGAGCAACTCTCCGAGCGAGGCGAAGAGCAGCGGCGTTCCGTAGGCGACGCCTGCGGCGATCAGGACGACCGCGAGCGAATTGTTCATGCCGCGGTCTCCGGGACGCGGACAGGTGCAGCGGGAGGTCGAGCGGGCCTGCCTACACGGATCCGGTAGCGGGTGAGCAGCTCGCCGCCGAGCGCGGAGAAGAGGATGATCCCCTGGATCACGCCGACGAGTCCCGACGGGAAGCTCGGCCCTTGCAAGGCGGCTCCTGCGTTCTGGAGCCCGCCGATCAGGAAGGCGATCAGGACGACCGCGAACGGGTTGTAGCGCCCGAGCGCTGCAACAACGATCCCCGTGTAGCCGTAGCCCAGCTTCTGGAGGCCGTTCGGGTCGCCGTCGAGCGCGTGCCGGAAATCTCCGTCCTGGCTCACGCCTCCGAGCCCGGCGATGGCGCCCGAGAGCGCCATCACAGCGAGAATCTTCCGCCGCACGCGGATCCCCGCGTAGCGGGCCGCCCGATCGGAGTCGCCGAGCACCTGCGCCTCGAAGCCGAAGCGCGTCCTCGTGTACAGGAACCAGAGGAAGACAGCGACGAGCACGGCGAGGCCGGCCCCGAGCGGGAGCACGATTCCGCCCTGGAGATTCGTCGACAGGCCCGGCCAGACCGCCGAGGAGGGCAGCGGCTTGCCGGTCGGGAAGACCGTCGCGTTGAAGCCCTGCGTCTGTCGCCAGTACGACTGGCTCTCGAAGATCAGGTAGGTGAGGATGAGACCCGCCACGTAGTTGAGCAGCAGCGAGGTCAGGATCTCGCTCGTTCGGAAGAAGGCTCGTAGGATCCCGGGGATCAGGCCCCAGGCCATCCCGCCGAAGCCGCCGGCTACGACCATGGCGGCGATGACGAACGGGGACGGGCCTCCGCGCCCGCCGAGATAGAGACCTGCGGCGGCGCCCGTGATCGCGCCCATGTACATCTGCCCCTCGGCCCCGATGTTGTAGAGCTTCATGCGGAAGGCGGCCGCCGCTGCGAGACCCGTGAACGCCAACGGCGTCGCGGCGATCAGCGTCTGGTTGAGCGAGCCCCTCTGCACGAACGCAGCCTCGAAGAGCTGGCGGTAGGTCGAGAACGGATCGTGCCCTGTCGCCACGAGCACGAGCGCGGCGACGAGGAAGGCGAAGATCAGCGAGCCGACCGGCACTGCCACGGCGAGCCAACGCGGCCGCCGGAGGCGTTGCTCGATCGTGACGGGAGGCCGCAGGCGCATCGCTGAGGAGAGGCTACGGGGAGCTTCGGCGACGATGGGGGCGCCTCGCGGCGCCCCCTCTCAGGTCCTTCCTAGCCCTTGGGGCTCCCGATGACGCCCTGCACGAGCCAGTTCATGCCGTAGAGGCTGTTCGTGCCGCCCTTCAGGACCTTCATCCGCACGCCCTTCTTGACGCGGAGCTTGCCCTTCTGGTCACGGAGTGGGCCAGTGAACTCGTAGTAGGTGCCCTTCTCGATCCTCTTCTCGTACTTCGCGATCAGCGCCTTCGTCTTCGCCTTAACGCGCGGCCCGTACGGGGCGAGCTTCGTGAACCCGTTCTTGATCGAGCCGTAGTAGAAACCCGGCTTCCACGTTCCGGCCATCGCGGCCTTGACGCGCTTCAGGTAGTAGGGCCCCCAGTTGTAGACGGAAGCCGTCAGCCACGACTTCGGCGCGAAATGCATTGCGTTCGAGTCGTAGCCGACCCAGGGGATGTGCACCGACTCGGCGTACTGCCCGGCCGCCGGCGAGTCGACGTTCTGGCCCAGGACGCACGCGCCGGCCGCGTGGAGGCTCTGGGCGGCCTGCTTCTCCTTTGTCGGGTCGAACCACGAGTGCGTCCACACGAGCTTGACCTTCACGCCCGGATGGGTGAGCCGCGCGCCGAGTGCGAACGCGTTCGCGTGTCGGATCACCTCCGGGATCGGGTAGGCGACGACGTAGCCGATGGTGTTGCACTTCGCCGCCGCGCCGGCCGCCAGCCCGGACAGGAAGACCGTGTCCTCGGCCGCCCCGAAGTACTCGGACACGTTCTGCTTCACGAGCGTGCCCGTCGCCTGCTCGAACTTCACTTGCGGGTACTGGGCCGCAATCTGCGGCGTCACGTAGCCGTACGACGTCGCGAAGATCATCTTGTAGCCCTGCGCGACGAGGCTCGCCACCGTCTGGTTGAACTGGGTCCCGACGGCGATGTTCTCCTTGTAGGTCGTCTGGACATTGCTGCCCAGCTTCCCCTGCACGTACAGGCGGCCCTTGTCATGAGCTTCCGACCAGCCAGCGTCATTGTGCGGCCCCACGTAGATCCAGGCCACCTTGAACGGCGTCGCCTTGTGCGCAGCGGTCCTGCCGGAGCCGACGCTCGCGAACACCAGGCCAAGCATCGCCGCCAGCAGTACGACGAGCCCGATTTTGCGCCTCATCATCTTCACCTCCTAGTTCTCATGCGGCGTCCTGTAGGTGAACCCGCGGCCGGCTGTGGCCCTCCTCCACCGAGCTTCGACTCTGCCACCGGGCACCTCCTTCGTCAATGCACCACTGCTGCGGCGCTGCCGCATCACGAATCCTGGGCGGCTGGAGCCGCTTCTGCATCGTTGGAGTTACTGACCCCGCGTGTGGCGGACTACCGATCACTCTCATGACCGACGCCGGGCTCCGCGACGAGCTCGCCGTCCTCGGCCCTCGCTCGCTCGGCACTGAGGGTGGTGGAGGTCCGGGTGGCGAGAGCCGCTCGACCAGCTCGGGGCCGCTACGTGCTTTCTCGTACGGGCGATCGGGGGTGCTCCTGATGCAGTTCGCGGCGGCGGCGGCGAGGGTCCGGGGGTGGGCCAGATCCTGCAATGCGTCCCGAACTTCAGCGAGGGGCGGAATCCCGCGTTCCGGCGCGAGCTGCAGCTCGTCCTCGAGCGCTTCCCGGTGAAGGTGCTCGACCTGTCCATGGACGCCGACCATAACCGGGCGGATTGCACCTTCCTTGGCGCGCCCGCAGTGGTGGAGGAGTGCGCGGCGGCGCTGTGTGGGCGCGCGGTCGAGCTGATCGACATGCGAACGCACACTGGCAGCCACCCGCGGATGGGCGCCGTCGACGTCGTGCCGTTCGTCCCGATCCGCGGGCTCGCGATGGAGGACGCCGTCGAGATCGCGCGCCGCTTCGGAAGGGGGTTCGCGGAGCGGCACGGGGTCCCGGTCTTCTTCTACGAGGAGGCTTGCACGAGCGAGGCGCGCCGCAACCTCGCCGACGTGCGTCGCGGCGAGTACGAGGGGATGGCCGCCAAGCTGCAGGAGCCCGAGTGGGCGGTCGATGCCGGCCCGCAGGCTTTCAACGAGCGCTCGGGCGTGACTGCAGTCGGCGCGCGGATGCCGCTGATCGCCTTCAACGTCAACCTCGGCTCTGAGGACCTCGCGGTCGCGAAGGCGATCGCCACCGCCGTCCGGCACTCGAGCGGCGGCCTCCGCTACGTAAAGGCGATGGGGCTCGAGGTGGCCGACAGAGGGCTCGTCCAGGTCTCGATGAACCTCGTCGACTACCGCCGGACGCCGATCCAC
>Ga0187776_10001228_pt1 | contig 12720 bp, 15 predicted proteins | sample 0216_BV02_MP12_2_FD_132426 | JGI IMG/M metagenome (GOLD analysis project Ga0187776, IMG submission 132426) | Tropical peat soil microbial communities from peatlands in Department of Meta, Colombia - 0216_BV02_MP12_20_MG | ecosystem: Environmental > Terrestrial > Soil > Wetlands > Peat | place...
CGTCAGCGCCTCGATCCCTCGCTCCTCGATCAGCGCGAGGGCGGTCTCGACGATCCGGTCTTCGTTGATCAGCCGCTTGCGTGCCACGCTTTACAGCGTAAAGTTACCCTGCTAAAGTGACGGCGTGGTCGGTCTCGCGCTGCTCGCGCTCACGCTCGCCGGGTCGGCGCGGCCCGCGGCGCCCGGGCTCTCGGCCGCGCCGATCCAGAACTCGCCCGTGCTCGTCCGCACGGGCCGCGGCGGCGGGATCGCATTCGGCGGCGGGCGCGTGTGGGTCAGCGTGTACGACCTGGCCTACGCCGTCGAGCTCGATCCCCTGACCGGCGCGCTGCTCGGCGCCGTGCACACGGGCGCCAAGCCGCGAGACGCAGTTGTCGCCGGCCAGACCCTCTGGGTGGTCGACGAGGCGGCAGGCAAGCTCACGCCGATCCCGCTAGGCCCTCGCCAGCGCTAGCAGGTCAACGCGAAAGGGCGGCGAAGAGCTCGGCTGCGACCTTCGGCGTCGCGGCCGCGACGACGCGGGAGCGGCCCTCGATGTCGAGCGGCGCCGAGCCGAACGGCGGCGCCTCGGGCAAATCGATCGCGATTCCCCGCTCGCGCACGAGCAGCTGCGCCGCGGCGATGTCCACAGCGCGTGCGGCTTTCAGCGAGCAGACCGCGTCGACCCGGCCGGCGGCGAGGTGGCAGAGCGAGAGTGCCAGCGAGCCCATGATCCGCAGGCGATAGGCGAGACCGACCATCTGGGCGGCCTTGTCGGCGACGCTCGAGGTCAGCGTGGCCTCGAACGAGAGGATCTCGATCTCCTCCCGCGGCATCGTCGAGTCGAGCTCCTGGCCGTTCAGCCGGGCGCCGCCTCCGCGCACGGCCGTCCACTCCTCGCCGGTGCCGAAGTCGTAGACGTAGCCGAAGAGGACGTCGTCCATCGTCTCGCCGTCCGCGACGGCCACCGAGATCGAGAAGAAGGGGATGCCGCGCTTCGCGTTCAGGGAGCCGTCGATCGGGTCGACGACGATCCGCAGCCCGCCGTCGCCCTGCAGCTCGCCGATCTCCTCGGACACGATCGTCGCTCCGTCGATCGCGCGCAGCCGCTCGACGATCACCCGCTCCGCGGCCGCGTCGATGGCGGTCGTCTCGTCGCCGCCCTCGCCCGCGCCGACGACCGGCTCACGCTCGGCGCGCGTCGGCAGCTCGACGAGCACGCCGCGCACGTCCTCGACCGCGGCGCGGCAGACCGAGAGCCAATCGTCGCTCACAGCGGCAGGAACAGGAGGCCGGAAACGAGCTTCGGGTAGAAGTAGGTGCTCTTCTGGGGCATCATCTCGCCGCGCTCGGCGACCGCGAAGACATCCTCGATCTGCGTCGGGCGCATCAGCACCGCGACCTCGGCCTGGCCCGAGTCGACCGCCCGCACAGCCTCCTGCCAATCGGGCGTGTAGCTGATCCCCTCGTGGCCGAGCCGGTCGACGAGCCGAACGTCGAGCTCGTCTCCGTCGACGGCCAGCTCCGCGCCCTTGTTGCGGTAGAGCACGGCGGCGGCGCGGCCTCGCGGCACCTGCTCGAGCGCCTGGAGAGCTGCCGCGGGGTCGGCCAGCCGCTCCTCGATCGGGAGCTTCACGCTGGGCTCGCGCTCGAAGACGCGATGGGTCGGAAAGATCATCAGGCCGGGGTCGTCGAGGCTGACGAGGACGGCGAGCACGAAGGCGCTGGCCGGCGTGCCGTCCTCCTGGTGGTAGGCCAGGGCGGTCTCGTAGCGGTGGTGGCCGTCGGCGATCAGCAGTTGCCGGCCAGCGAAGGCCTTCTCGATCCCGCTGCCATCGGGCGATAGCCGCCAGAGGCGCGCGCCCTCGACCTCGAGGTCCGGCTCGCGGTCGGGCCGAGCCGCCGGCGGCTCGCCCTCGTAGAGGAAGAACAGCGGCTCCAGCTGCGCGCGTGTCTCCCGAAGCAGGCGCAGGCGGCCTTCCTTCGGGCCGCGGTGGGTGCGCTCGTGCGGGAGGACGACACGGTTCTCGTACGGCTCGGCGCACAGCGCGGCCACGAGGCCTTCACGGGTGCGCGCGACGCCGTCGGGCCCGACGTAGTCCTGCGAGAGCCACCAGTAGCCGGGCTCGGCCTCGTCGAGGAGCACGTGCTCGTCGCGCCACTCGCGCCAGAGTCGGCCCGCGGCGGCCTCGTCCTCGGGGAGCGTCAGGTGGACGACGTTGTGCGGGCTCTGAGCCGCAAGCTGCTCGCGCTGCTCGGGGGAGATGACGTCGTAGGGCGGGGCAACGAGCGCCTCGAGCGGCCCGGCGGGCTCGCCGTAGCGGACGGCGCGAAACGGCTTGACCACGGCCATTGCGGGCGAGCCTAGCATCCGCCTTCGAGCCTAGACTTCGGCCGTGAGCGTCGTTCGCCTCCGGCTCCCTCCCGTGGAGGAAACCGTGTTTCCACCACGAGCCCCCTTCGTACAACCCGAGGTGGTGGAACCTCCCGGTTCCCCCACGCCCCCTCCACCCGCTCACGGGCAGGAGACGTGCCCATGAGCGCGATCGCCTCCCTCGCCGAGGACCGGGTTGTCGAGGGCATCTACGCGGTCGCGCGCAAGGAGCGGCGCCGGACGCGAGCGGGCGCTCCGTACCTGGCGCTCGAGCTCGTCGATCCGAGCGGCCGGATCGAGGCGCGGGTCTGGTCGGACGTCGAGCTCCTGGACGGACGCTTCGACGAGGGCGACGCGGTACGGGTGCTCGGTCGGGTCGAGCGGTTCCGCGACCGGCTCCAGCTCGACGTGCGCTCGCTCGAGGCGGCGGCCGAAGACCCGGTCTCGCTGGCGCCCGCGCTGCGGCGGGACGCGGCCGAGCTCGACGGCTTCCTGGAGTTCCTCGCACGAGAGATCTCGCACTCCGGATTGCGCGGCCTCGTCGACCGGTTCGTCGCCGACGACCTCGTGCGCGGCTCTATGCGAGCGCTGCCGGCGGCCGAGAGCCACCACGCGTACGCCGGCGGACTCCTCGAGCACACCGTCGGCGTGGCGACGCTCTGCCGGGAGGCCGCGCAGCTCCATCCGCGCCTGCGCTCTGACCTCGTCCTGGCGGCCGCGCTGCTGCACGACATCGGCCGGACGCTCGAGCTCGAACGGGGCCCGACGTTCCGGCAGACCGAGGAAGGCCGCCTGCTCGGCCACGTCCACCTCGGCCTGCGCCTGATCGAGGAGCGCGCCGGAGAGCTCGAAGCCGACGCCCGGGCGGAGCTCCTACATGCGGTTGCGTCCCACCACGACGCGCGGGCGGCCCGGACGGCGGAGGCATCCGTCCTCTACCACGCGAACCAGCTCGACGCGACGGCCGCTACGCGGCCCGTCGACTAGCGCCCCGCGCCGAGCCCCGAAAGCGACACACTTTCGGCACGGTCCCGTAACAGACACGTGACGATTTCCCGGCTACCCTCAAAAACGGGGGCAAAGGGCCGAAGGCCCCGGGGGGAACATGGTTCACGCGCGCGCGCGTGGACCTTCTAACGGCTCACGCTCGCCGGCTTGCTCGCGTCAGAGCTCGTCGACCAGGCGCCGGATCTCGTCGCGCACCGGCCGCACCGCTTCGACCGGCAGTCCGGCCGGGTCTCGCAGATTCCAGTCGACGTACCGCTTCCCGGGGAGCACCGGACAGGCGTCGCCGCAGCCCATCGTCACGACGACCTCGGCCCACTCGACGTCCTCGTTCGAGATCCCCTTCGGGCTCCGGCCGTCAAGTGAGATGTCGAGCTCACGCATTGCCTGGACGACGGGCTCGTGCAACGCCGCCGCTGGGCGCGAGCCCGCCGAGCGCGCCTCGCCACCGCGCTGCTCGTAGAACGCCTGCGCCATCTGCGAGCGGCCGGCGTTCCCGATGCACACGAACAGCGCGCGCGGCAGCTCGCTCACCACGCCACCGTCCGCTCGGCCGTCGCGAGCACGCCCTCGGGCGCCGGCGAACCGCCGAGCGCGAAGGCGAGCTGCTCGACCGCCTCGGGAACGAGCCGATAGAAGACCCAGGTTCCGCGCTTGCGCGAGACCTCGATCAGGCCCGCCTCGCGCAGGATCCGCAGGTGGTGCGAGACCGTCGGCTGCGACAGCCCAAGCCGGAGCGTGAAATTGCAGACGCAGACCTCGTCGGCTCCGGCGAGCCGGTTGACGATCGCCACCCGGGTCGGGTCCGAGAGCGCCTTGAACCGCCGCGCCAGGCCCTCGGCGATCTCCGGCCGCAGGGGCGGCGCGCCCGGCGCGCAGCAAGGCTGCTCCAGCACTCTGAGTCGCTTCGCTTGCATCGACATCTATCAATGTATCAGGTACGGTGGAGACAACCGACGAAAGGAGAGGCATGAGCTGCTGCGACTGTGGCTGCGACTGCGACTGCGGCTGTTGCCGCTAGACGCTGAAGCGGACGTTCAGCACGTCGCCGTCCTCGACGACGTACGTCTTGCCTTCGACGCGCTGCTGTCCACGGCGGGCGGCCTCGGCGTGTGATCCGGCCTCGACCAGCTCCCGCCAGCGAATCACCTCGCAGCGGATGAAACCGCGTGCGAGATCCGTGTGCACAGAGGCCGCCGCATCCAGGGCCGTCCCGCCGCGGTGCAGCGTCCAGGCACGCGTCTCCTTCTCGCCGGCGGTGAAGAAGGTGATCAGGTCGGCTGCCTCGAACAGGCTCCGCAGGACGGAATCGAGCGCGCTCGGCCCCTCCCGGAGCTCGGCAGCCTCCGCCTCGTCCAGCTCACGCAGCTCGGCCTCGAGCTTGAGGTCGCTCCCGCCGGGCCCGTTCTCGACGACGACGAGCGGCTTCGTCGTCAGCGGCTCCAGCTCGGGCGGCAGCGGCTCCTCGTAGTCCGATAGCGGCCGGCCCGCCTCGAGGTGAGCAAGCACACGCTCCAGCGATGCCACCTCGTCCTTCAGGCGCGGGTCGCCCGACTTGGCCTGAGAGCGAACGCGCTCCAGACGGCGCTCGACGTGGTCCCGGTCTGCGATCAGCAGCTCGAGGGCGAGCGACTCCCGGTCGGCCTCAGGGTCGCGCGTGCCGGAGAAGCCGTCGACGACGCCGAGCAGGGCATCCATCTTGCGGAGATTGCCGAGCAGCGCCGGCCCGGTGCCGGCGACCTCGACCAGCTGCAGCGTGGCCGGCGTCACCTTCGCCGAGCCGACCGTGCGTGCTACGGGCTCCAGCCGCTCGTCGGGAATCGGCACGGTGCCGACGGGGCCATGCCCACCGGTGAGCGCCGTGAACAGCGTCGTCTTCCCGGACCCCGTGAGCCCGACGATCCCCGCCTCCAACATCGCACTGAGGCTAGCTCGACCGAAGGGCTCGGCCGGCTAGGCGGCCGTGAAGCCGACCCGGCCTTCGCGCGTAAACCGCTTGACGTAGACGACGCGGCGCAGGGAAACCGTGTAGCGGCCGTCGTCCGCCTCCAGCGGAAAGGCCCCGTCTCCCGACTGCGCCAGCGCCCGCTCGAGGTCGTCCGCCTCCGACACGGGGACGAAGGCGGCCAGCACCTGCCCGCCGTCGAAGGCGACCTCGATCCGTACCCGATCGTCAGCCAACACTCACCACCTCCGCGAGGACTCCGTGGACGGAGTCTGGATGGACGAACGCGACCTCGAGCCCGAAGAGCCCGCGTCGCGGCCGCTCGTCGATCAGGTCGGCGCCCTGAGCGGCCAGCTCTTCGAGCGCCCGGCCCACGTCCTCGACCTCGTAGGCGACGTGGTGCATGCCGGGACCGCGCTTGGCCAGGAACTTGCCGACCGGCGTGTCCGCGCCGAGCGAGGCGAGCAGCTCGACCCGGTCGGATCCGACCCGCAGCGAAGCCGCCTCCACTCCCTGCTCCTGCACGGTCTCGCGCTGCTCCAGCTCGGCGCCGAAGAGCCGCTTATAGGTCGCGACCGCCGCGTCGAGATCCTCGACCGCGACGCCGAGATGATGGATCCCGCGCGGCTCCACACCACCGATGCTATCTGGCGGCTTCTACTCCGCGGCTACGACACGAACGGTGCCGACGGTCTCCGACGCCTGCGACTCGGCCTCGACGCCTTCGAGCAGCCGGGCCAGCTCGTCCTTGTCGAGCGTCTCCTTCTCGAGCAGCGCCAGGGCGATCCGGTCGAGCGAGACGCGGTGCTTCTGGAGCAACCGCTGCGCCTCCGCGAAGGCCTCGTCGGTGAGCCGCGCCTGCTCGTGGTCGCGCACGGCCTTGGTCTCCTCCGACAGCGCGTAGTTGTCGGCGCGCATCGTGCGCGACGCCGACGCGCCGGACATCCCGTAGTCGAAGACCATCGCGCGGGCGAGCTCGGTCGCCTTCTCGAGGTCGTTCGCTGCGCCGTTCGTGACCCGGCCGAAGACGATCTGCTCGGCAGCACGCCCGGCGAGGTAGACCATCAGCAGGTCCTCGAACTCCTCGGTCGTGTGCAGGTAGCGCTCCTCGTTCGGCATGTTGAGCGTGTAGCCGAGCGCCTGGCCGCGCGAGACGATCGTCACCTTGTGCACCGGCAGCAGGTCGCCGGTCAGGTGCGACATGACCGCGTGGCCCGCCTCGTGGTAGGCAAGGATCCGCCGCTCCTTCTCGGTGACGACCCTCCGTTGCTGCAGGCCGGCGACGACTCGCTCCATCGCGTCGTCGAAGTCGACCTGGCGCAGCTGCTTCTGCCCGGCTCTCCCCGCGAAGATCGCCGCCTCGTTGGCGATGTTCTCCAGCTCCGCCCCGGTCAGGCCGGCGGTCTGGCGCGCGATCGCCTTCAGGTCCACGTCGTCCCCGAGCGGCTTTCCGCGAGTGTGCACGACGAGGATCTCCGACCGTCCCTTGAGGTCCGGGGCAGCGACGAGCACCTGCCGGTCGAAGCGCCCCGGCCGCAGCAGCGCTGCGTCCAGGTCCTGGAGCCGGTTGGACGCGGCCATGACGACGATCTGCTCACGCGCCTCGAAGCCGTCGAGCTCGACGAGAAGCTGGTTGAGCGTCTGGTCCTGCTCCCGCGAGAAGCCATGACCGGTCCGCTGCGCGCCGACCGCGTCGAGCTCGTCGATGAAGATGATCGCCGGCGCGTGCTTGCGCGCCTCCTCGAACAGCTTCCGGATCCTTGCCGCGCCGAGCCCGGCGAACATCTCGACGAAGGCCGACGCGCTCTGGGCGAAGAACTTCGCGCCCGCCTCGTGCGCGATCGCCTTCGCGAGCAGCGTCTTGCCGGTCCCAGGCGGACCGTAGAGCAGGAGGCCCTTCGGCACACGCGCGCCGAGCCTGCCGAACCGCTCCGGGTCGCGGAGGAAGTCGATCACCTCCGCCAGCTCCTCCTTCGCCTCGTCGAGCCCGGCCACGTCGTCCCAGCTGACGGTGGACTGCGGCGAGATCGTCTTGGCAGCGGTCACCTTCGGCATCACCTGCAGCGTGCGCCAGAGGATGTAGACCATCAGGATCAGGAGCACGCCGAACAACAGCGGCAACCAGTTCGCGAACTCGTCGCGGAAGACGACCAGCCAATCCATCCCCTCTCGTTATCCCTTGCTTCGGCGCCGGAGTCAACTGCGGCGCGTGCCGACGATCGCGGAGGTCTCGGGTGTCGTCAGCAGCTCGAGCGCGGCGATCTCGGGGTGGTTGAGCCAGAACTCGCGCACGACGTCGTGGAGCCGGCGGGCCGGCGTGAGGTCGTCCATGACGATCGTCGCGCCCGGCGCGAGCAGCCCGATCACCTGGTCGCCGTCGAGCTCGGGGCGCTGCTTGCCGCCGCCGTCGTAGAAGAGCAGGTCGAACGGCGCCTCGGGCGGCATCAGCTCGTGCCAGTCGCCGTGGAGGACGCGCACGTTCTCGTCGGCGGCGAACAGCTCGGCCGAGGCGCGGGCCAGCTCCTCGTCGAGCTCGACGGTCACGAAGGGGACGGCCGGCGGCAGGGCCGAGACGATCCAGGCCGCTCCGACTCCGCAGCCGGTGCCGAGCTCGCCCACGCGCGTGCGGCCCCGCTGCGCGGCCAGCAGGTGCAGCAGCCGGCCGACCTCAGGGATCGACGAGTGCGTGAAGCCGAGCTCCTGCTCGAGCGCGCGGGCGCGCGTGACGAGCGGAGGCTCACGCAAGCGCGGCGCTCGCCTCGTCGGCGGTGGTGAACTCGACCCCGTCCTCCCGCCAGGCGGCAAGGCAGGCGGCGACCCGCCCGTCGTCGAGACCGCGGGCGGCGTCCTCGACGAAGCGCAGGCGCCGGCCGCGGCGGAGGAGGCCGCGGATGGCCGCGTCGTCGCACACGTCGGTCGCGACGCCGAAGAGCACGATCTCGTCCGGATCCAGTGCGTCGAGCAGCGCCTCGGTGTTCGGATTCGTGAAGACGTCGAAGCTCTTCTTCAGGAGCAGCAGCTCGCGCCGGCCCTCGACCAGACCGTGGACGAGCCCCGGCGGGTAGGGGACCAGCGAGAGCGGCAGCGGGTCGGACTGCTTCGTCTCCGGCACCTTCTCCGCGCCCGGCGTTCCGCGCAGGCAGTGCGGCGGGTAGGTGTTGCGGAAGTCTGGCTCGGGCGAGATCTCGGGGTCGGTCAGCTCGTGGTCGTCCACGCTCGCTACGTGCACGATCCCGGCCTCGCGGGCCGCCGCGACGAGCCGGGCCATCGCCGGCGCCGTCTCCTCGGCGCCCGGCACGTAGAGCTTCCCCTCGGGGAGCATGAAGTCGACCTGGGTGTCGACGTCCCAGAGGATCGTCATTCGACGCGTTCGAGCCGCGGGTTCTCGCGGTAGCGCCGGCCCGCCTTGGCGGACGGCCGGCCGTCTGTCATCACGATGTCAGCGGTGAAGTCGTTCTCGCCGCGGATCAGCGCCGAGCCGACGCCGTAGGAGTCGACCGGCACGCCGAGCTCCTCGAACGCCCGGATCCGCTGCGCCGTGAAGCCACCCGAGGCGACGATCCTGACGTGCTCGAAGCCGTCGCGGTCGAGCGCGTCGCGCACCTTCCGCACCAGCCGCTCGTTGACGCCGCGCGGGTCGAAGTCGCCGAGCTCGTCCCAGAGCGAGCGGTCGACGAGCTGGCCCGAGGTGTCGAGCCGGACGCCCCAGAGCCGTCGCCCGAGCGCGCGAGCCACCTCCAGCGCCGTCTTGACCGAGTCGTTCTCGAAGTCGACGAGCACCGTGATGTTGATGTCGGGGTCGGCGTGCTCTGCGAACCTGGTCGCGGCCAGGACGGTGTTGCCGCCGTACGAGCCGATCAGCGCATGTGGGACGGTGCCGACCCCGCGACCGCCCCACCAGGAGGCCTGCGCGTCCGAGGTGACACCGATCTCGGCGCCGACGACCTGCCCGGCGACGTACGCCGCGTAGCCGTCGCCCGTCTGCACGCGGTGGTGGTCGTGTCGCGCGGGCATGAAGATGATCGGCTTGCCGTTCGCCGCCTCGAGCACGTGCACGACGTTGGTGGTGATCAGCGTGCGCCGGGCGAGGACGCCGAGGTAGAGCGTCTCGAGGTGCGCAAAGCCCGTGTAGTCGCCCTCGATCGTCAGCACCGGCTCGAAGGGCTCGATCCGGTCGCCGTCGTAGAGGGCGTGCACGGTCAGGTCGTCCCAGTCGTCCGCGCAGAGCTTGAGCACGGCGATCGCCTCGTCGATCCCGCCCAGGTAGGAGTCGTGCTTCTGGAAGGCCTGCATCACGACCCGCGGGTGCCGGCCGTCGCGAAGCAGCACCTCGCGCGTCTGCATGAAGTAGGCGTCGGTGTAGTAGCCCTCCCGCATCTTCTCGACCGGTAGCTCGAAGACCTCGGGCGACAGGCGCTTAGTCGTGACGCGCTGCATCAGCTTCGCGCTCGAGCTCGAGGCATCTGGCGAGCGCGGCCTCGGCGACCTCGAGCTGCTCCGGCGTCGGCTCGGCCGTGGCCAGGCGGTGCTGGAGCTCGTGCCCGGGACGCGCGAGGGCTCGCGCCAGCGGGTGCTCGGGGTTGCGGACCATCCAGCTGAAGATCTCGGTGGCCGCCGCCAGCGCGCCGAGCTGAGCGGCTGCGCGTGCGGCGCTGCGCATCTGCGGCGGCGCCTTCGTCGCGAGTGCACCGCCCACCGCGGAGGCGGCGATCAGCGGGCCGAGCATGTGCGAGCCGCAGCGCTCGTGCTCGCGCTCGCGTGGTGCGCCGTGCTCGTAGCTGCCGATCGAGATGTGCTCGGCGCCGTGGTAGGCGGCGAGGTCCGAGCCTCGCAGCGCCAGCGCTGCCGGCAGGGCCGAGAGCAGACCGGCCGCAAGCTCGCGGACAAGCGGCGTCAGGCTGCGCGAGCCCTTGACCATCCGAACCGCGACCGCCGTCCCGAGCATCGACCAGATCACCACCGGCCGCTGGAAGGGCAGCCGCGCCTCCGGCAGCCGCCGCCGGACCGCCGGCAGGAACGCGAACACCTCCGCGATCCGAGCGGGACCGCGCAGCAACGGCGACTGAACGTCGTTCGAGCGCAGGCGCTTGACCTCGCCCGCGACCTCGAGCTCGCCATCGTCGTTCCGGATCGCGCAGGCCCAGGCGTTCGGCCCGTGCACCAGCACCCCGTTCAGGAGCGCCATTCCCCCCAGGCGAACCTTGTCGGCCATCGACGAGAGCCTAGCCGGAGCAGACCGTCCGGGCGACGTGCCGGAGGCACTCGAGCCCGAGCTCGAGGTCGTCGACGCGGATCCGCTCGTCCGCCGAGTGGATCAGCCGCGCGGCGAGCTGCATGTCCATGAAGCGTGAGGGGAAGAAGCCGTACGCCACCGTCCCGAACGACTCCCGCAGCCAGTGGCTGTCCGTGAAGCCGGCGCAGGCGACCGGCACCGGCACGGCGCCGGGCTCGATCTCCCGGACGAACTCCGAGACGGCCCCCCAGAGCGGCGTGTCGAGCGGCGAGCGCGTGCCGCCACGGCCCTCGATCCACTCGAAGTCGTAGTCGCCCTCGCCGAGCACCTCGCGCAGCTCCGGCTCGGCGTCGGCCTGCGACTGACCGGGCAGCAGGCGGCAGTCGACCGCGACCTCGCAGACCGACGGGATCACGTTGCGCCGCTCGGAGGCCGAGATCATCGTCGGCGAGAGGGTCAGCGACAGCAGCGGCTCCAGCAGCTCGGCCGCGAAGGGATCGAGCCCGCGCGCCACCTCGAGCGCCTCGCCGGCCTCGACCGGCCGGCCCGCGAACGCCTCGATCAACGCCTTCGACTCCACCTCGAGCCGCGGCCCGGGCCGGTAGGCGGCCAGGCGCTCGATCAGCGGCGCCGCCTTCGCGAGCGCGTTGTCGGCGATCCCCGGCATCGACGCGTGGCCGGCGCGCCCGTGCACCAGCAGGCGAAACGGCGAGCTCATCTTCTCCGCCGTCGAGCAGAGGTAGAAGGCCTTGCCGCCGATCTCGATCCGCTCGCCGCCGCCCTCGTTGAGCGCGTAGTCGGAGCGGACCGCGTCCGGATGGTTCTCGCAGAGCCAGGGCAGGCCGAATGGGCCCTCGCCGACCTCCTCGTCGGCGGCCGCGACGAAGATCAGGTCGCCTGCCGGCTCGAAGCCCTCGCGCCTGAGCGACGCGAGCGTGACCGCGCTGGCGGCGACCTCCCCCTTCATGTCGAGGGCGCCGCGGCCCCAGATCTCGCCGTCGCGGAGCTCCCCCGACCACGGGTCGACCTGCCACTCGGACGGGTCGGCGACCACCGTGTCCGTGTGCGAGAGCAACAGCAGGCTCGGCCCGTCGCCGCGGCCCGGGATCCGCGCGACGAGGTTCCCCCGTTCGGGCACCTTCGCGTAGAGCTCACTCTCGACCCCGCTCTCGGCGAGGTAGTCGCGCAGGAGCTCTGCGGCCCGCGTCTCGTTCCCGGGTGGGTTGACGGTGTCGAGCCGGATCAGCTCTTGCAGGAGCCGGGTCACCTCGTCGACGAGCACTAACAGCCGACCTTCTGACGCAGAAGGTGCCGACCGGTCATCTCAGACGGCCGCGCGGCGAAGCCGCACGGCCTGATATCGGCATCGCAAGCGACGCCTCAGTCCTCCGCGTTCGCCAGCTCGGTAAGACGGTTTCGCGCCTGCCAGAGCTCCGGGTAGAACCGCTGCTTGATCAGCCCGCCGAGCAGCTCGACCGGCGTGCCCTGGGTGCCGACGACCTGGTCGCCGATCACGCGCGCGACGACCAGGTAGTGGCGCATCCGCCAGAGCGTGATGTGCTCGTCCCAGCCGATCAGGAGCTCGGCCAGCTGGTAGAGGTCCTCGTGCTCGCGGCCCTGGACGTAGAGCTCGACGACGCTCAGGCCTCGCTCCCGCAGGAGGGTCGTGAACGCCTGGCCGAGCTGCGGCGTCACCCGGCGGATCTCGCGGAAGCCCGGCGAGTCGAAGCCGCTGCCGTGGCCGAGCACCTTGCGGATCGTCTGGTACTCCCACGGCGACTGGCGCTCGAGCATGTCGAGCTGGTCGATCACGAACTGCAGCGCGTGGATGGAGCGGCGCAGCAGCCGGTCGGCGGCGGCGAGGTCGCCGGCCTCGAGCAGCCGGGTCGCCTCCTCGGCCTCGTTCCACGCAAGCTTGAGCCACAGCTCAGAGGCCTGGTGCACGGTCTGGAAGAGCAGCTCGTCGCGATGCGCCTGCTCCTCAGGAGTCTTCTGCAGCGCGAGCAGCTCGTCGGTTCGCAGGTAGCGCTCGTAGTCGCTGGCGCCCTTGCCGGCGAGGATCGCCTCGCTGAAGTCCTCGACCTCGCCGGTGGCCACGCCCGGAGCATACTTCCCGGCGTGAGCGATCTCTTCGCCGACTCGGCCCGCGCCCAGATCGAGGAATCGGCGCCGCTCGCGCTGCGC
>Ga0187776_10001229_pt1 | contig 12720 bp, 9 predicted proteins | sample 0216_BV02_MP12_2_FD_132426 | JGI IMG/M metagenome (GOLD analysis project Ga0187776, IMG submission 132426) | Tropical peat soil microbial communities from peatlands in Department of Meta, Colombia - 0216_BV02_MP12_20_MG | ecosystem: Environmental > Terrestrial > Soil > Wetlands > Peat | place...
TCAGGGCCTATTGTCTCGACAAAAACGTTAACCTAACATAGGGCCGCAGTATTGTCAAGACGCAGAATTCCGGTTTCGGAGGGGGAAGGATTGGCCGATGATCCGCTTCGCAACGTGCGCTGGATGATGCCCCCGCCCAACAATTCATCGCCCCGGTAGAAAACCACCGATTGACCGGGAGTCACGGCCCGCTGAGGTGTCCGGAACCTAACGCGGACAGTCTCATGACCCAGCGGTTCCATTCGGGCCGGGGCGAACGCGCTTCGATATCGCACCTTCACCTCGACATCCAGCGTTTGCGGAAGCGGTCGCTCGATAAACAGGTTCAGGTCGCCCGCGAGAAGTTCGTCGCAGAACAGATCAGCTTCCTCTCCCACGACAACACTATTGTCAACGGGGCGAATATCGACCACGTAAAGACGGTCCGGAGCCGAAAGGCCCAACCCCCGTCGCTGCCCGACGGTATAGAAGGCGATGCCCCGGTGCTCTCCGACCGTTTCTCCCCGGGTCGTTACGATTGGGCCCGGACGGGCGGCCTGGGGCGCTTCGATCGTCAGAAAGTGACGGTAATCCTGTTGGGTGACGAAACAGATCTCTTGGCTCTCATGCATTTCGTCGGGCGGAAGGTCCAGGGATTCGACGCGCCGCCAGACGTCGGACTTCCGCAAGGACCCCAACGGGAAGATCAGATGGGGCAGGATCTCCGGCCGGAGCCGATAGAGGAAGTAACTCTGGTCCTTTCGCTCATCGACCGCGCGCTTTAAAACGTACCGGCCCGCTCGTTCGTCCTTTTCCAACCGCACATAATGCCCGGTCGCAAGATAATCCGCCCCGAATCCACGGGCAACCTCGAACAGGCGTCCGAACTTGATCCGCTCATTGCAGCGCACGCAGGGATTCGGCGTCTGTCCGTCGAGGTATCCCTCCACGAAGTCATCGATCACCGTCCTGCGAAACTCCGGCTGCACGTCGACAACATGGTGTTCGATTCCGAGACGTTGTGCGACATAACGGGCCACCCCCACTTTGCAGCAGGACCGATCCTGCCATCGCTTGTCTGTATTCTCCTCTTCCTTCCAGACCTTGAGCGTCACGCCGATGACCCGATGCCCTTGCTCTTTCAAGATCAGGGCGGTGGCACAGCTGTCCACCCCTCCGCTCATCCCGACCACAACCGTCTTATTTTCTGTCGAAGTCATCATGATTCCCGGTTCTGCCTTGCGTCAGCGCGCTCCCTGCATCGCCTCCGCTTCCTCCCCCTGGACTCCCCCGGATCTTTCCGTTCCTTTACGTGCGACCGTCGCCGCACCGCTCATCTGACAATTGCCATTAAATCGCACGCCTTCCTCAATGATGAGCACCGGAGTCTTGATCGACCCGTCCACGACCGCCGTTGGCAACAACTGGATTTTTTCCATTGCGGTGACGTTGCCCGTGATCTTGCCGCCGTTGATGACCGTGCCGGCGCTGATCTCCGCATGAATCACGGCTCCTTCGCCCACCACCAGCGTTCCCTCGGTCACAATCTCTCCCTCGACGTGGCCGTCGATCCTTATCGTGCCGTTATAGGTAATCAGGCCTTTAAACTCGGTCCCTTTTCCCAAAAAAGCGATGACCTCGTCACCGACGCCGTCTTTCCGGTCTTTATCATCTCTTCGCAACATATCTATCCTCCTTCTTTATCATCCAGGCTTGCATTGACAACCGTCGAACCCTTAGATGCCTTCCCCTTGACTCGCCCGGCTCGCGGGGTATCGATCTTCTCGTCAGTCCGCTCGGTCGGTCATTTTAAAATAAGGTCCAGCACGCGGTCCAGATCCGGAAGATTATGATAGTGGATTGCGACCTGTCCGCCTCCGTTTGTCATGGTGATCCGAACGCGGGTTCCGAGGTAGCGCATCAGCCGTTCTTCCGCTTCAGTGAGCGACATTTGGATCCCGGCCGGTCGGTTTCGAATCCGCGCGGGCGCTCGCCTGGCGGCAAGCTCGGCGGCGCGCACCGAGAGACCTCTCCGAAGAATCCTTCGCGCCATTCGGAGCTGGGCCTGAAGCCCGGCCAGGGACAAGAGGACCTTCGCGTGACCAACGGTCAGCCGGTCCGACGCAAGAGCCTCCTGTATTTCAGAGGGGAGGTTCAACAATCGCAGCGTGTTGGCGACCGAAGACCGGTCCTTCCCGACCCGCTTGGCCACGTCCTCCTGCGTCAAACGAAACTCATCAACGAGGCGATGGTAGGCTTTGGCGGTTTCGATCGGGTTGAGATCTTGTCGTTGAAGGTTCTCGATGAGGGCCAATTCGACGGCGTCGGGATCGGAGGCGCGCTGAACCACCGCGGGAATTTTTTCCAAGCCGGCCAGCTTGGCCGCGCGCAAACGCCGTTCGCCGGCGATCAACTCGTACAGGCCGCCTTCCGTCGTTCGGACGAGGACGGGCTGCAAAACCCCCCTCTCCCTCACGGAGGCGGTTAATTCCTGTAGTTCCTGCTCCCGAAAGACCTTTCGGGGTTGATACCTATTTGGTATTATTTTCTGGATGTCCAGATCGAGAAACCGGCCGGGAGAAGCCGAGCCGGGCTCGCCTTCGGGGAGAGGCCGATCAAACAGAGCATCCAGCCCTCTACCGAGCGCTTTTTTCTGCATGGGCCAACACCTCCTTCGCAAGACTCAGGTAGGCCTGCGCCCCCGCGGAACCGATGTTGTACAGGATCACCGGTCGACCATGACTGGGGGCCTCCGCCAGGACCACGTTCCGCGGCACGACCACATCGAACACCTGTTGTTTAAAATACCCTCGAACTTCCCGGACCACCTGCTGCGACAGATTGGTGCGCGCATCAAACATTGTGAATAAAATTCCCTCGATTTTTAATTCCGGGTTATAACTTTCCCGAACCCGCTGGACCGTCCGCAACAGTTGCTGCAATCCCTCCATGGCATAATACTCGCACTGGACCGGGATAAGGACGGAATGGGCGGCGGTCAGCGCATTGAGCGTCAGCAATCCCAACGAAGGCGGACAATCCAATAGGAGATAGTCATACCGTTCGATCACATTCTGGATCGCCCCTTTCAAAAGGGATTCTCGATGCGGAATTTGTATTAATTCCAGTTCCGCTCCCACCAAGTCGACCCGTGCCGGGACAAGTTCCAAGTCCGGCAGTTCGGTTTTCAAGACAACATCCTCGAGGGTCTTATGCCCCAATAAAACGTCATAGAGGCTGGCCGAAAGGGTTTCCCGATCGATTTGCAGACCGCTCGTCGTGTTTCCCTGCGGGTCAACGTCGATCAGCAAAACTTTTTTTTCAGCCACCGCAAGGGAAGCCGCCAAGTTGATGGCCGTGGTCGTCTTTCCGACCCCTCCCTTTTGATTGGCAACCGCAATAATAATTCCCATTTCCTTTTACTATTCCGCTGATCCGAGAGATACTATCACAACAGAAATCAAAACAAAAGTTTTTTTTGTACTGTTCGTTAATAAAAAGCTGGCGATACATTTAGATGTATCTTGACGGGGGATTTAAGACTGTTCCACGTGGAACACATAGAAGGCAGACGGGGACCACAGACCTAGGGCAATGGACTGAAGATTTCTAAGCTTCTATGGATTTTCGAGAATGGAAGCTCATATGGGATTGTGGCTTCCCATTCCTTCATATGATGTGGCTGTGACTGCATGCGGCTCTGGTACAGAATCAATTTTCCTCTCGGTGCCAACAAGGGCAGCGCCCTTGCCAAGGCAATCTGAATTTTTGCAAAGGCCCTTATCACAATCAGATCGTAGGGGTGGTCAATAGCGGACAAACTTTCGATGCGCTGGTTTAAAACAGTGACCTCGGACAGCTTTAGTTTACCGGCAATATGGTGCAAAAACGCCGCTTTTTTCTGGGAAGATTCAACGAGACTAAGTCGCAGCGAAGGAAAAGCGATCTTTAATGGAACTCCAGGGAATCCGGCCCCCGTTCCAATGTCCAGAAGTGTCTGCCCTGGACGTTTCTCGATCGCCCTTAAACCGGCAAGGGAGTCCAAAAAATGTTTTTCAATAATCTCCTTATCTGCAATAATCGCGGTCAGATTGATTCGGCGGTTCCATTCCTTGAGATCTTCAAGGTAGTTCAGGAATTGATTAATTTGATGATCGGATAATGAAATATCGAGCGCTTTTGCACCGGTGGAAAGAACTGCGGCAAGATCGGACAGGTTCTGGCGGGGCATCGTCCATATACCTTGGGTATTCGCTGTTCCTTATTTAGATTTAACCGCCGCGTTCCAGAGCAACTAAAATAAGGGAGATCGCGGCTGGAGTAATTCCGGATATCCGTGATGCCTGACCAACAGAAACAGGGGAAATTGCTTCCAGTTTCTCCCGTACCTCCTTTGAAAGTCCGATCACATTATTATAATCAAACTCTCTAGGAATATTGCGATTTTCCATTCTTTTAAATCGGGCGACTTCTTTAAGTTGTCTCTGAATGTATCCCTCGTACTTGATTTCGATCTCTACTCTATTCTTGATTTCCTCGGAGAGCGCTGTTTCGCTTTTCGAAAGCGACTCGATCATTTCATAATCCAGCTCTGGGTGTCTAAGCAACTGCTCGAGAGTCTGATCAATATTTTCTTCGCTATTCAAAGGACTGATTTTTTTTGTGACCCCTCCCTTAATCCGTGTCTTCTTTAATCGATCAATCTCTTTTTTGATATCCCTTTGCTTTTCTAAAAACATTTCATAAACAGCCTCAGGAACGAGTCCAATCTGCTTCCCTGATTCTGTTAGTCGTGTATCTGCATTGTCATGGCGAAGCAGGAGGCGATACTCGGCTCTAGAGGTAAACATCCTATAAGGCTCCCGTGTTCCTTTTGTAACTAGATCATCAATTAAAACACCTATATATGCCTCTGAGCGATCGAGAATGAGTGAAGCCTTGCCCGAGATTTTTAATGCCGCATTTATCCCTGCCATGAGCCCCTGGGCTGCGGCCTCTTCATAACCGGATGTTCCATTGATTTGACCGGCGTGATAAAGGCCATCCAAAACCTTGGTTTCGAGCGTAGGACTCAGTTGGGTCGGAGGAAAGTAGTCATATTCAACAGCATAGCCGGGCTTCAGTATAACTGCCCTTTCAAGACCTGGAATCGTTTTTAAAATTTCGGCTTGAACATCTACGGGGAGGCTCGTGGAAATTCCGTTTGGATAAAACTCCTCTGAACACAGACCTTCGGGTTCTATAAAAAGCTGATGACGGTCTCGGGCCGAAAATCGGACTACCTTATCTTCGATAGACGGACAGTATCGCGGCCCTGTTCCTTCAATAACACCGCTGTACATCGGTGACCGGTGGAGGTTATCCATAATAATTTTGTGTGTTTGTTGATTCGTATAGGTAATATGACATGGAACCTGTTTTGTTACGATCCGTTCGGTTGAATAGGAGAACGGCGGGGGGGGCTCATCGCCATATTGCGGAGTCATGACCGAGAAGTCTATCGTACTGCGATCCAATCGAGGCGGTGTTCCTGTTTTAAGACGCCCCATCTGCAGTCCTAATCCAAGTAGATCTTCTGAAAGGCTTTCGGCGGCGGCCTCGCCCCCCCTGCCGGCTGGAAAGTGATTCATTCCAATATGGATCAATCCTCGCAAGAAAGTCCCTGTTGTCAAGACAACCGCATTGGCCTTGATTCGAACTCCCTTGTTTGTAACAAGCCCGGACACCTTTTGGCCCGTTGTTATCAATCGGGCCGCAGTCCCTTGAAGAATTTCGAGCCCTCTCGTCTTGTCCAAAGTCGCCTTCATTGTCTTGCGGTAGGCTGCTTTATCGGCTTGTGCACGTACCGCCTGAACGGCGGGGCCCTTTCGGGTATTGAGCATACGGAACTGAATCCCGGTCTTGTCTGTGTTTCGGGCCATCTCTCCACCAAGAGCATCGATCTCTCTAACAAGATGTCCCTTTGCGATACCACCGATGGCCGGATTGCATGACATCTGGGCGATTTTATCCGGCTCCATCGTCAGCAGCAGTGTGGCATGGCCCATACGGGCAGCTGCGAGCGCGGCTTCACATCCGGCGTGGCCGCCTCCCACTACAATGACATCGTAAGAACGGTCAAAGGATTGAATAAGCATGGTAGATGTTCCACGTGGAACATTTTCGGTGTAATCGTGACAGGAAATGTTTCATTTGCCGATGCAAAATTCTTTAAAAATCTTTTCAAGAAGATCATCCGTTGTTGTTTCTCCGGTGACCTCTCCGAACCGATCAATTGCGGTCCTAATGTCCACGGCGATTAATTCGGGTGGGGCTTCCTCGTTCAAGGACAGAAGAGCATTTTGAATTGCATTTTTTGCCTGTATTAATAAGTGTTTATGTCTTAAATTAACCATGGCTTCTCGTTCACCGCATGTCACGATGCCGCTTCGGACTTCTTTTGCAATCGCCTGTTTAAGATTATTGAGACCTTCTCCTGTAAGCGCTGAAATATATACGGCACCGTCAATACCATTTTGTCCCTTAAGACCCTTCTCCTGTTTCCAACTATTTTCCGGCAGAAGGTCTATCTTTGTAAAAACAATCAGCCGTCTTTTCCCCGCTATCTCTTCGATCAATCGACGTTCTTCACGGCCGATTTTTTGACTTATATCCAGTACCATTAGGACCAGATCCGCTTGGTCAATCGCATGGCGCGTTCTTAGAATTCCCTCCCGCTCCACCAAGTCCTCCGTGTCTCTTAGGCCGGCTGTATCCATAATCCGTAACGGGATTCCGTCCAGATTCAGATACTCTTCAATGATGTCGCGAGTCGTTCCTGGAATTGGGGTTACGATTGCGCGATTTTGCAAAAGCAATGCGTTGAGTAAACTGGATTTTCCGGCATTTGGAGGCCCAACGATCGCTGTTGCAATACCCTCTCTTAGGGCTTTGCCGTTCGCGGCCGTCTTGATGAGAGATTCGGTGCCGGTAATGAGTTCAAGGAGCAGCGTTTGTATCTGGGCTTGGTTTAAAAACCGGAGATCTTCTTCTGTAAAATCGATGCCGGCCTCGATCTCGGCCAAAAGTTGAACGGCCGATTCCCTCAGATGTGCGATACGGCGATGTAACTCCCCGCCCAGTTGTGCCAGCGCAGCCCGTTGTCCTGCTTCTGTTTTTGAACGGATCAGGTCCATTACGGCCTCGGCTTGTGTTAAATCAATCCGACCGTTCAGAAAGGCCCATTTTGTAAATTCTCCCGGCTCCGCCAGTCGTGCACCCTGGCGGATTAGAAGGTCCAAGATCCGGTGGAGGAGGAGCGCTCCGCCATGACTGTAAATCTCCACAGTGTCCAACCGCGTATAGGTCTTTGGCGCTTTCAGGACCGCGAGCATCACTTCGTCCAGATTCTCTCCGATGGTTGGATCGTGCACTGCCCCGAGATGAATCGTGTGGCTGGCAAGGTCTTTGGCGGTTTCTCCCTTTTTCGTCTTGAAAATCTCCGAGGCGATCTCGATGGCCTGTCCACCGCTTAGCCGGATGACCCCGATCCCCCCTTCACCCACGGGTGTCGCGATCGCGCAGATGGTGTCGCCGGAGACGGGTCTAAGGTTTTTCTTGACTCGTTGCCGGTGTTTTACCGGGTTCTTTTTTTCCACGTCCCTCATCGCGCCGCGCCTCAAAATATCTCATTGTGAAATACTGCTGGCCAATGGTCAAGACATTGTTCGTGATCATGTAAAGGACCAAGCCGGAAGGAAAGCTCACGAACAGGAAGGTCATGAAAACAGGCATCATCAGGAAGATCTTGGCCTGCGTGGGATCCATGGTGGTGGGCTGCATCTTCTGCTGGATCAGCATGGTAAGGCCCATAATAACCGGAAGAACATAATAGGGATCTTTGTCGGAAAGGTCATGGATCCAGAGAAGGAAGGGGGCCTGACGTATTTCGATCGTTGTGTAGAGCACATTAAACAGGGCCACGAAGACGGGGATTTGGAGGATCATTGGAAGGCATCCACCTACGGGATTTACTTTGTTTTTCTGGTACAACTCCATCATCTCGCGCTGGAGGCGCTGCCGATCGTCCTTGTATTTTTTCTGAAGGGCCTGCAGCTGAGGCTGAAGGGCTTGCATATCCTTCATCGACCGATAACTCTTGTGTGTGAGGGGGATGAAGAGGACGCGGACGCCAACGGTCAAGAGAATAATCGCGATCCCATAATTACCGGTAAAGCTGTGAAGGAACTGAAGAATATGGAAAAGTGGTTTGGCAATCCACCGAACAATCGCCCAGCTGCCGTATATAAACCAACCGAAATCCACCGTTGCTTCGAGACCGACTCCGAGGTCTTTCAGTCGCTGGTGTTCCTTCGGCCCCGCGTAAAGGACGAGATGGCGAACGACAGCGCCGGGCCCGGCGGTTTTATATTCCACAGAGGTATTTATCAATGTGTCGGATGTCCGTCTCACTACAGCGGCGCTGGCCCCTGTCGGAATCGCCGCGGCGATAAAGTACTTGTCTTGCAGCGCCGTCCAAGCGATCGGCCCCTCATGGCGAACCTCACGTTCCATTTTAGCGGGACTGTCCTTCATCAGTTCACCGCCCAGGTCCGTGATGGGCCCGATGAAACCGACAAACCCCCTTTTTTGTCCCCAGTCGGTGATGCCGAAGTCGCTGCCCATCGTAAACAGATAGGGACTCGACATGGCCTCTGTTTCTACATCGACAGCTATCCGATAGCTGTCGTTTTCGAACATGACCCGCTTTAAAACACGTGCCCCGGACTCGGGATCTTGGTAGCGGAACGTTATGGTCCCGGCCTTGTTTTGTTCGTCGAGAGTCAGGTCCTGGCCGTCGACGGCATAGAGTCCATGATCGAGCCGGGCGTTCAAGCTGGCGTCCGGTGTCAGAATCGCAAGCGCGGGGATGGCATCGGGGTGGGCCTGAAACAACATGACTCTCGCCTTTCTATCCGAGGCGGTATATTTTTTCAGTTCGAACAAAACCAGCTTGCCACCCCGGGAGCTGAAAACGGCATGGTAAAGCGAGGTATTCACCTGCACGGTTTGTTCTTCCATCGGTCCGGGGGTCGTCTCTTGCGGCGCTCCGGTTGCGAACCCGGAAGGCTTTGGGGGGGCGGGGTGTTCGCCCGCCGGCCTTTCGATCTGTCCCGATTGTTGAGGCGGAAAAAGACCGAGCCTTTCGACGAAATACTGGTAGGCCATCATTATCGCAAAAGACAGGACTAGAAAAAGGATAAACCGCTTTTCCATTTAGGCGCTTATTTGACGGGGTCGTATCCGCCGGGGTGAAACGGCTGGCATTTCATCAATCGTACGACTGTGAGCAGAAGGCCCTTCGTTGTCCCGTGCCGCTGTATCGAACCCATGGCATAACAGGAGCAGGTCGGCGTGAATCGGCACGCTCTCGGCAAGAAAGGAGAAACCATCCGCTGATACAATTTGATCAGCCAGATTAATACATACTTCATGGGAGGTTCTTCTCTCGCTGGTCTCGTCTCATCGCCCGTTCAAACCGGCGGCTAAGTAGACGATGCCCGCAAAAAAACATTTCTTTTTTCGGAAACAGGACAATGTCGCATGGAGGACAGATCCTGCTTTGGAATTCGCGGAAAATACCTCGGGCGATTCGCTTCGCCTTGTTTCGCCAAACCGCCGACCCAAACCTTTTGCCGACAACGGCAGCAAACCTAGAACACGAACGACGGTTTTCACGATAGATAAGCCTAAACGACTCCGTATCGATGATGGCCCCCCGTCGGTAAATGTCCTCGAATTGCGATTTCTTGCTCAATCGTTTTCCGCGTTTCATTCGGAAGTCTACACCGTTAATTGTTTTCTCCCTTTAGATCGACGGCGAGAAATAACCCGTTGCCCTCCTTTGGACTTCATTCGCTTCAAAAAACCATGAACCCTTTTTTTTCTTCGCTTGCTGGGTTGCCGATACGTGATGGACATTGATCCTCCTTGGCGCTGCCCGAAAAAGTCATTATAGGTAGGTTTATTTGGGGAGTCAATCGAAAACGATACAGGCCGACATCCTTGGGGTTTTAATTACGTATTGTAAATTAAATAAAACAGTAGTAATAGTAGTGCTTGTTAAAAATGCGAATAAAAACGGAAACGGACAAATCAAAACATGGTTCCCTGTGGGTATAAACCGAATAAAACTTGCTTTGTTGGTCCGATTTTGTTATCTTGGGTTTGAATTATTACATCCCAGGCCATGGGAAAGATACAGTTAAACTTAGCAGGGAAAGAAACAAAAAATGCGGATGTAATATATTGATTTTATTAATTTATTTAATTATCAACAATTGTTGATAAACCTGTTAAAAACCCAGCATAAATGAGACCGGAAGAAGTTTGGCAACAGGCCAGCGAAAAGATCGAGGCGCGTGTCAATAAACAGATTCATGACACTTGGTTTAAGCCCCTCTCCATTGATTCCATCGAAGGAAAAGAAATAACGCTTGTCGCGCCGAACCGATTTTTCTGCGAGTGGATCAGAGAGCATTATTATGAAATGCTGTTGGACGAGATTGGGCGCGTTTCGAAGATCGAGGGTCTAAGAATCAACTTGGTCATAAAAAACGGGCAACAGATACAAATCGAACACCCCGCAGCGGAAAAATCTGGAAAATCCCGACGAGGAGTACAACTCAACCCCAAATACACATTCGGCAGTTTCGTGGTCGGGTCCTGTAACCAGTTCGCCCACGCAGCCGCACTTGCCGTTGCGGAGTCCCCGGCAAGGGCGTACAATCCATTGTTCCTGTACGGGGGGGTTGGATTAGGAAAGACCCACTTATTGAACGCGATAGGCAACTTCATTCAAGAGAAGCGACCGGGTACGAGAATCGCCTTTCTTTCTTCGGAACAGTTCACGAACGAAGTCATCAACTCCATTCGGTACGATAAGATGCTGGAGTTCAGAAATAAATACCGAGGCGTGGACACCCTGTTAATGGATGATATCCAGTTTATCGCAGGAAAAGAGCGGACCCAAGAAGAGTTTTTCCATACGTTTAACGCTCTATATGAAGCGCATAAACAGATTGTATTATCAAGCGACCGCTTTCCCAAAGAGATTCCGACCATCGAAGAGCGGCTGCGCTCTCGCTTCGAGTGGGGCCTGATCGCGGATCTCCAGGTGCCCGATCTTGAAACCCGTATCGCCATCCTCCGAAAGAAGGCCGAAGCTGAGGGCATTGATCTGCCGGATGAGGTCGCCCACCTCCTGGCCGAGAGTATCCGGGGAAATGTCCGGGAATTGGAGGGAGCCCTTATCCGCGTGGGGGCGTTTTCGTCGCTGACGGGACAACCCTTGACCTTCGAGCTGGCAAAGAAAATTCTGCGCGATGCGGTGCAGGTTAAAAAGATTATCACGGCGGAGGAAATTCAGCGGGTGGTTGCAGAACGGTTCCACCTCAAGCAGGCCGAAATGAAGTCGAAGAAAAGAACCAAAACGATTGTGCAGCCTCGTCAGATTACGATGTACCTCTGTCGGGAATTAACATCCCTGTCTTTCCCAGAAATTGGACGGCACTTCGGGGGGAAGGACCATACGACCGTTATTCACGCCTGCCGCCAGATCGAAAAAAGGTTGGAAGACGATGCCAGCTTTAAACAGCTGGTGGAGTCGATTACGAGACAGTTGAGGGAAGGACAAGGGTCTTCCTAAAAAATTACGCGATGGCATGAGGAGGTCGGAATGAAGCTTAAGATTTCGCGTGGCGAGTTGTTGACGGGGTTCCAGCGAGTCCAGGGCGTGGTTGAAAAGCGGAACACCATGCCGATCCTTTCGAATATGCTGTTCGAGGCGAAAGGAGACCAGGTCATTCTGTTCGCGACCGATCTGGAAATCGGGATTCGGGGAACGTACAAGGCCGAAGTGTCACGGCCCGGCGGGGTAACCGTTTCGGCCCGGAAGCTGTACGAAATCATTCGGGAACTTCCCGAGGGTATGGTTACGATCTCTTCAAATGATGTACACCGGGTTGAAATCGAGGCCGGTAAGAGCGAGTTTAAAGTGTTGGGATTGCCCCCCCAGGAATTTCCGGCGATGCCGACGGTCGAATCCGAACCGCTCATGTCCATGGACCGGAAAATCCTTTCTGATTTAATCCGCAAAACCGTTTTTGCTGCAGGCGACAACAACGCCCGGTACATCCTCAATGGGTTATTGGTCACACTCTATGCAAAAGATAAAAAGCGGTTCCTCCGGTTTGTCGGAACCGACGGACATCGCCTGGCTGTGATGGAAAGACCGTTGGAAGACGGAAAAGGAAGGGGAATTCCTCAAGAACAGACGGCGATTATTCCGAAGAAGGCCGCGCTGGAGATTAAGAAGCTGTTGGAAGAGAATGAAGAGGGGCCGGAGCTCGGAGTCAGCAAGAACCAGATGATCTTTAAGCGGGGAGGGCTTCTGCTCCTTGCGCGGCTTATGGAAGGAAGTTATCCCAATTATCAACAGGTGATTCCAAAAGAAAACGAGAAACGGGTCGCGGTCAATAAGACAGAACTCGAGGGTGCGCTTCGTCGGGTGTCCATCCTTTCCCGCGAAAAAACGAGCGCGATCAAACTGGCCCTGGAACCGGACACCCTGACACTGTCCTCGAGTAATCCGGAGATGGGGGAGGCCAAAGAGGTGATCGCCGCCAAATTCGGCCAGGAAGGACTAACAACAGGTTTTAATGCCCGGTATCTTTTGGATGCCCTTGCAGCCGTCGATTCGGA
>Ga0187776_10001230_pt1 | contig 12720 bp, 12 predicted proteins | sample 0216_BV02_MP12_2_FD_132426 | JGI IMG/M metagenome (GOLD analysis project Ga0187776, IMG submission 132426) | Tropical peat soil microbial communities from peatlands in Department of Meta, Colombia - 0216_BV02_MP12_20_MG | ecosystem: Environmental > Terrestrial > Soil > Wetlands > Peat | place...
CACGCACGTCGCGCGCGGACCGGTTGTCGACGACGTTGATCAACGTCAGCGGAGCGACTCTTGCCGCGTCGGCGAAGGCATCGACAGTGATCAGCCGCCTCGGCACGCATGCGCCGACGAACGCATCGATCACGATCGCATCCCAGCTGCGATCAGGCTGCGCCGCGAGATGGGCTCGGCCTTCCGCGTGGCGGACTCGGAGTCCGCGCGCGCGGCGCAGCCCGAGGTGCCGGCGAGCGAGCGCAAGCACCTCCTCGTCAATCTCGCAGACCTCCTGGTGGCCGCCAGGATCCTCGGCCGCGAGCGCCCGGGCGAGCGCACAGGCGCCGCCCCCGATGTGCAACACGCGCCGGGCGCCGGCGGCGCGCAGCACGATCCGCAGCCAACGCACGTAGTCGAACTCGAGGTGCGTCGCGTCGGCGAGGTCGACGTAGGAGGCCTCCATGCCCGCCTGGCGCAAGAGACGACCCGATGGACGCCGCGGATCCAGCTCGGCGATCAGCTCGCCGCACCGGGCGATGGTTCTCGTGCGCTGCTGTCGGTGCGGCATACCGACAGGCTCTCATCTGCGGTCGATGATTGACGTCGTGCGTGGGTATAGGGAGAGGCGACTGCCGGCGCTCGCCGAGGCTGCGGCCGTCGAGGCAGCTCACATCGAGCCCCGCCTCGCGTGCCTCTTTCAGTGACTCGTGGCCTGGTGCTCGAGCTCGACGGCGACCGGCAGCGCCGAGCGGCGCCAGTTGGCGAGGTCTCCTCGGTACCCGGGCGCGTACTTGTCGTATACGAGCGCTCGGGCGCGCTCGTCTTCTGTCGGGTCGGTGAGGACCCGCGCTCGGCCCTCGAACCGGCCGGCACCTATCTCGACGGTGACCGCGGGATCGCGGCGTATGTTCTTGACCCAGTCTGATCTGTCGCCCCCGCCCGAGAGCATGTAGAGCGTGTCCCCGTCGATGGCGAACCAGATCTCGATCCGGTGCGGGTGGCCGGTCACGCGGCCGGTCGTCGTGAGGTAGCAGTACTGCTCGCTGGCAAACATGCCGGTGATCCGTGGCGGTGACCGCAGGCTCCCGGTCGGAGTGGGGCGTGTGCGGTCTGGTGTTCCCTATGCGGACGCAGGACCGCAGGCTCGCTCCTTCGTCCGCGCGCTCAAGGGGTAGACGAGCACCGGGATCGCAGTCGCGGTTGGGATCGACCGGTTGCGCGGCACGGCCAGGGCAGCTTAGGAAAGCGCTCCGCCCAGCCGTAACAGCTCGAAGGCGACGCGCCCGTCGGAAACCGTTGCAACGCCCATCGTATGCGCGGGCGCGCGCCGACGCTGCGTCGGGCTTCCGGGGTTGAAGATCTGGAAGCCGTCGTCGGAGATTTCATGAAGGGGCAGGTGCGAGTGACCGAAGACCACCGCATCTGCATGAGGAAACCGCGTACGCATCCGCTCGAGCCTGCCGGGCGCGGGGCCGGCGTCATGGATGACCCCGATCCTCGCGCCTCCGTGTTCGACCACCGCGACGGGAGGCAGGGCCTCCCGGACATCGAGCTGGTCGACGTTGCCGCGGACCGCGACCACCGGGGCGTATGACTCGAGCTCTCGCAGGACGGACAGCGCGATCAGGTCGCCCGCGTGGATGATCAGGTCACTGGCCCGGAGGCGCTCGATGCACGCATCCGGAAGCCCACGCTGCCCCCTCGGCAGGTGGGTGTCGGAGACGATCGCGATCCTCAGCGGTCTGTCCACGTACGTCGGACGTACGGGCGATGGTCTCAGCTCACGCCGGACCCGAGCTGGGCGAAACGCTCCCGGAACTTCCGAACTATCTCGGCTTCGCTCAAGCTGCCATCGTCATAGGCGGGCGAGACGAGCGAGCGCGCCTCGCGCACTTCGACTATCACGATCGTCTTCACCCGGTCCGCAAGGGTCGAGCCCGCTTCACGGAGTAGTGTCAAGGCCTCGGTGTACGGCCGAGAACCGCGCTCGTGGACAACGGCCGGTCCCTTGAAGCGGTATCCCTTCCGCACCAGCGGATCGACCACGTTGACCTCCACTGTCGAGCCACGACGGATGTTCTCAACCGTCTGCGGCGAGCGGATGTCGGCAAAGAACAGGTGATTGTCGTCAAATACGTAGGTCGTTCCCTTGGGCGAGACGTTCGGCGAGCCGTCCTGGCAGACCGTCGCGTAGAACCCAAGTCGTTGTTCGTTCACGACACGCTTCATATCGTCGTTCAGAATCCCCAAGGCAATCCTCCTCGTCACATTCTGCTGGTCCGCCCAGCGAGCGACAACGCTGCGTCGGGAGGCGAGTCGCGGCTCCTACCGGCCTCCGAACCAACCGTGCCACCGGCCGCGGACAGCGGCGACTAGGGTAGGCCGGGTACCCGGCAGGAGAGGAGAGCAAGGTGGCAGTCGAACGAGTTGCAGCTGAACCCGCACCCCGCGGCCGCAACCCATTTACGTGTCGGTGCGGGCCGAGCCGTTGCCGCGAAACCCGGGCGGCAAGATCCTGAAGAAGCGGCTGCGCGAAGAGACCGAGTGGGGGGACCCGCTGCGCTGAGGGATCGCCTGGTCTCAGCAGCGTGCGAGCCGGAGCGCGGCCAGCATCCCGACGATCCCGAGCGCGGATCCCACGCCCCACGCGACCGCCGCGTCTGCATTCGGCGTCGCGAGCTCGTAGAAGTGGCGCAGAAACGGGACGATCAGCGCGAGCGCGAACAGGAGCAGCATCACGGCGCATAGCCCGGCTACCCCGAGCCGGCGCCTCTCGTTCCCGCTCTCGATCCGCATCACGACGGCCAGCCCGCAGACCACGACGATGCCCGTGGCCACGGTGCGCGAGCGGCTCAGGCTCATGCCGAATCCGTAGCGGGCGATCACGTAGCCGGCGATGATTCCGATCCCGATCGCCACGCCGGCCGGGATCGCGAAACGGGCCACCTCTTGCAGGAATCGCTCGGGTCGCCACGGCCCGGTGCTCGGCGCCAAGGCGAGCACGAAGGCGGGGATCCCGATCGTGACCGTCGCGGCGATCGTGAACTGGCGCGGGAGCAGCGGGTAGATCCCGGTCGGGATCGCGATCGCCAAGCCGAGCATGGCGGCGAACACGGTCTTAGTGATGAACAGCCGAGCCACCCGCTGGATGTTGCGCAGGATCTGGCGGCCCTCGGCGACCATGCCCGGCACGACTGCGAAGTCGTCGCGGATGAGGACGAGATCGGCCACAGAGCGCGCCATCTGCGCGCCCGTACCCTGCGCGATCGCCAGGCGCGCCTCCTTAAGCGCCGGAACGTCGTTGACGCCGTCGCCGACCATCGCCGTGTAACGACCGGCGCCCTCGAGCGAGTCGAGCACGGCGCGCTTGCCCTCGGGCGAGATCCGTCCGACGGCGGGTGCGGCCAGAACGGCCTCGCGGAGCGCGGCCGGGTCGGTCGGCAGCGACTCCCCGTCGAGCGCCGCAGACGATCCGGGCACGCCGGCGTCGTGGGCGATCGCGCCCACGGTCGCGGGTGAGTCGCCCGACAGCACCTTGAGGACGACGTCCTGGTCGGTGAAGAATGCGACGGTGTGGGCCGCGCTCGGGCGTAGCCGCTCGGCCAGCACGACCAGCCCAAGCGGCCTGACGTCGTCGGGGAACGGGGGCTCGGACCCGTCGTGGGGAAGCGGCGCCTGCGTTTGCCCGAGCGCCAGGACCCGGCGACCCGCGCTCGCCTCGTCACCGGCCCGGCTCGCGAGCTCCGGATCGCGCTCGGCGAACCGCTCCGGCGCTCCGAGCACCAACCGGTCGTCTCCCAGATCGAGCGCGCTCCACCTCCGCCGCGAGGAGAACGGCACCTGGTCGACCACCGTGCGCTGATCGACGTCCGCAAGCGCCGCGCCCGCGATCGCCTCGAGCGTCAGGTTCCTGGACGGTGAGCTCGCGGCGTAGATCGCGAGCTCGCGAGCCAGGGCGGACTCATCGGTGCCGGCCGCGGGCACCAGGTCCACGACTCGCAGCTTCGGCTCGGTCAGCGTCCCGGTCTTGTCGGTGCAGACGATGTCGACCGAGGCCAGCGACTCGATGGCGTTGAGCTGCTGGGCGAGCACACCGCGCTGCGCCATCTTGAAGGCTGACACGGCGGCGGTGACGCTGATCAACAGGATCAGTCCCTCGGGGACGAGGTTGACGACGCCCGCGGTGATCGTCTGCACGCGCGTCGTCGGTGTCTCGGCGTGGGCGAACGCGGATACGGTCAGCCCGATCGCGAGCGGCACCGACAGCCCGACAAGCCACAGGAGGAGCCGATCGTTCGCTCGCTCCAGTGGCGAGCGCGGATGACGAAACATGCGCGCCGTCTCCGTGAGCCGCTCCGCGCGGCTGTCCGGGCCGACGGCGGTGGCCTCGAAAAGCGCGTTCCCCTCGACCGCGAACGAGCCCGACCACACCCGATCCCCGACGCCGCGCACGGCTAGCTCTGACTCGCCGGTCAGGTTTGACTCGTCGAGCGCGAGCCCATCGGCGCTCACGAGCGTTCCGTCGGCTACGACCTGGTCTCCGGCGGCGATACGGACGAGGTCGCCGACCACCACCTGCTCGACCGGCACACGGCGATCGGCGCCGTCTCGCACGACCGCCGCGTCGGGTGCGACCAGCGCGGCCAGCCGGTCGAGCGCGCGCTTGGAGCGGATCTCCTGGAACGACCCGATGGCGATGTTCGAGACCAGGATCCCGAGGAACAGCGCGTCCCGCCACGACGCGAACACCACCGTGAGCACCCCGAACACGAGCAGGATCGCGTTCGGGATCGTGAACGCGTTGGCGCGGATGATGCTCGCATAGGAGCGGCTTGGGTGCTGACGGGGGAGCTCTCCCCGCGCCCGCAGGCGCCGCCCGGCCTCATCCTCGGAGAGCCCAACTGATGCGATCTCAGTCCCGGTGGCGATGCCCCGACAGTACCGACGCCGGTCGCCCGCGCTACGCCGTCTGTGCGATCAGTCCGGGTACTCGTCCTTCCGCCACGCGCGGCCCTCCTCGCCCCCACCCCTCGGGGTTCGCTGGAGCAGGAAAGAGTGGTAGGGCGCCACGAACGGATCGGGCGCGGTCACCGTATACGTGTGGTAGATGGTTCCGTTCTCTCGCGCGAAGGCGATGAAACTCGGGGCTTCGCGCAGCCCGTCCTCGAGCCGGGCGCCGACCCGGCGCGCCCAGTCCTCGAGCCACTCGGGAGGATTGTCGATCGTCGCTTTGAGCTCTGGGATCTCTTCGGCCTGCCCGGGCCGAAGCGCCAGCCCGAAGTCGAACGGAAACTCCGTGTCATAGGTCGAGACATAGGGGAACTCCCAACCCATCCGCTGTTTGTAGGCGATCAGCCGATCGATCGGCGCCCGCGAGAAGCAGATGAGCGTCACGTCGCGGTGGTTCAGATGCACGCGGGTGGCGCCGAGTTCATCGCCGACGTTTGAGCAGCCTGGGCACGCACCGATCTCGTAATCGGGACCAAACATGATGTTGTACGCGAGTAGCTGCGAGCGCCCATCGAACAGTTCGGAGAGCGTCTTCTTCCCATCCTCAGTGTCGAACCGGTACTCCTTCTCGACCGGGACCCAGGGAAGCCGGCGCCGCTCGTCGGTCACTCTCTGGCCGAGCTCGGCGTACTCCGCCTCGAGCTTCGTCAGCTCGTCCCGAGCCGCCCGCCATTCGTCGCGCGTTCCGATCTTGTGGTCGGCCATCGTTACCTCCTTTTGCGTTGCGGTTAGGACCGGCGTGCGGCGACGAATTCATCGCCTTCCAGGCAGCCAAGGCGGTGGGATTGCGCTGGCGGCACACCGGGGGCAGTTCATGTCGACAAAGTGGCGATCCGAATCAGGGGGTTCTAGTGCTATCTCTCGCTGGACGCGATGAGGGCAGAGCTCGCGTCCGTCGACAGCGGATCGCTCGACGATCTCCTCTACGACACGGATGACGTGGCCGCGAGCACGGCACGCGACGTGGAGGCTGACCGCCCCCGCTGATGCCAGGGACGCAGCCTGAGCCCGGCGGCATCCCGCTCACCTGACGACCCGGTCGAGCGCGCTCACCACGTGCGGGTCGAACTGCGTTCCCGCACACTCGCGCAGCTCCTCGAGCGCTGCGTCGACCGGTCGCGCGACGCGGTACGGACGGTCGGTGGTCATCGCGCTGAACGACGCTGGGACGCGCTCAGCCCCAGCGTCGCAGCGGTGGTGCGTGAAAGATCGACCACATCGCGACTGTGCGCGCCGGTGTACTGGTCATCGGCCTCGACCACGTATCCGAGGAGCGTTGCCGTGCCACGGTAAGCCGTGCTCAGCGCAAGCCCGAAGTCGGGCAGCGACATCGACCAGGCGCCGAGGGTGCCGGTGGCGGCATAGGGTTCGCTTCCCGGCACGCGCTGCGCGCAGTGGCTCACCGTCCACGCCGAATTCTCGAAGTCTCCGCCCGGCGCCTCTCCGCTGTGAGGCCAAGATACCCGCGGAGCGGTCCTTCTGCGCCATCCGCCGAGGCACAGCTGCCTCGCCGTCAGGGCCGCGTGACCCGCGCGCTCACCGCGTCCGCGATCTGCCGGTGCAGCTCCAGGTTCTCCTCGCGGTTCGTCCGGACCTCGATGATCGTCGAGCCGCCCGAAGCCAGCGACCGCTCGACGGCGGCCTGCAGGCCCGCGATTTCGCGGGGCCGCTCATAGCCGCAGCCGTACAGCTCCGCGACGCGCTCGAAATCGAGCCCGTGCGGGGTAGCGATGTGTTCCTCGAACGCGTCGCGCTGAGCCGCGACCGGGAGGAAGTGGAAGATCCCGCCGCCGTCGTTGTTGAGAAGGACGATCGTCAGCGGCAGCCCGTGTCGCGTGGCTGCCAGCAGACCGCCGATGTCGTGGGCAACCGCCACGTCTCCGACGAGGAGGACGGTCGGGGCGCCGGTGGCGGCTACGCCGAAGGCCGACGACACGGTCCCGTCGATCCCGTTCGCGCCGCGGTTGGCGAGGACCCGCGGCGGCTCGGCGCCGGTCGGCAGGAACGACTCGACGTCGCGGATCGGCATCGAGGAAGCGACGAACAGGGTCACCTCCGGGCCGAGCCACGCGCCGAGCCTGCGCGCGACGAGCGGCTCGGAGAGCTCGTCGCCGAGCGCGTGGTCGACCGCGCCGGCCGCGGCCCGATCGGCCGCCTGCCAGGCTTCGAGCCATCCGGCCTCGACCGAGAGCTCCTCCGGCTGCGGGAGCGAGCTCCGGAGCCTCATCCCGACCACGCTGTCTGGGTCCTGCCAGGCGCCGAACGGGTCGAAGGCGATCTGTGCGGCGTCGGTCAGTCCCGCCAGCCACGCTCGCAGCGGCTTCGACGTCGGGACGTCGCCCAGCCGGAAGACGAACTGGGGCCGCCAGGAAGATGTGAGCTCCGGGCCTCGCAACAGCAGGTCGTAGTGGGCGATCGCGGCGTCGCCGGCTCTCGCGCCGGACAGCGGGTCGGCGAGCAGCGGAATGCCGGCCCGCTCCGCGAATGCTGCGACGCGGGCGGGCTCCGGGGTGTCCGCGCCGGCGACGATCACCATTCGCCCGGACGGGTGGGGTCCCGGACCCTCGGCGGCCGCCGCGAACTGCGATGGCTCGACGATGACATACGGCTGTTCGCCGGCGCGCCCCGTGTCGTCGTCGGGAAGCGGCTCGTCGGGCACGAGCGGTTCGCGCAACGGGAAGTTCAGGTGGACCGGCCCCGCCGGGTGCGCCGCGGCGGTCGCGTAGGCGCGACACGCCAGCGTCCTGATCCAGCGGAGCCGCTCCGGCGTCGCCTCGTGCACGCCGACCTCGAGGAACCATTTGACCGCGTCGCCGTAGAGCTTCAGCTGATCGATCGTCTGGCCCGCGCCGACGTCGCGCAGCTCGGGCGGGCGGTCGGCCGTGAGGATGATCAGCGGCACGCGCCCCCAGCGGGCCTCGATCACCGCCGGGGCGAGGTTCGCCGCCGCGGTACCGGACGTACAGATGACCGCGACCGGCCGCCCCGAGGCCTTCGCCGCGCCCAGGGCGAAGAATCCCGCGCAGCGCTCGTCGAGGTGTGACCACGACCGGACCCGAGGGTTGCGGACGAGCGACAGCACGATCGGCGTGCAGCGCGAGCCGGGAGAGGTGCAGGCGTGCTCCATGCCGGAGCGGGCGAGCTCGTCGCAGAAGGCGCGCAACAGCAGGTAGGTGTCGGTCGCGGTCATGATCTGCTCGGATGACGCCGGCGGTCCTACTGCTTCACGGGTTCACCCATACCGGTGCGAGCTGGGATCCGGTGGTGACGGCGCTGGGGGAACGCTACCGGGCGATAGCGCCCGACATCCGCGGCCACGGGTCGGCCTCGAACCGGGAACCGGTGACGCTCGAGGCGGTGCTGGCCGACATCGAGGCGATCTCGCCCGAGCGGTTCACGCTCGTCGGTTACTCGATGGGCGGGCGGATCGCTCTTCATGCGGCGCTCGCGATGCCAGAGCGCGTGGAGCGGCTGATCATGATCGGCGCGAGTCCCGGGATCGCCGATCCCGCCGGGCGAGACGAGCGCGAGCGCGACGATGCGCGCCTCGCCGACGAAATCGAGCGGTCGAGCATCGAGGAGTTCGCCGAGCGGTGGGCGGCGACGCCGCTGCTCGCCGGAGTGCCCGGCGAGGTCCTCGCGCGAGCTCAGGCCGACCGACGGCGCAGCACCCCGGCGGGACTGGCGCGGGCGCTACGCGGGCTCGGAACGGCCAGGCTTCCGTCGCTGTGGCACCGGCTCGGGGAGCTGACGATGCCGGTGATCTTGGTGGTCGGTGAGCGGGACGAGAAGTTCCGCGCGACCGCCGCCCGGATGGCCGAGCGGATGCCGGCGGCGGAGGTCGTGGTCATGCCGGACGCCGGCCACGCGGTTCACCTCGAGGCGCCGGCGCGGATCGCCCAGGTGATCGCCGGGAGCTCTAGCCCCGAACGATCTCGACGGGCACGCCGCGCGTGATCGTCTGGTAGACGACGCAGTAGCGCTCGGTCGCGGCGAGCAGCGGCTCGAGAACGTCGTCGGGCAGATCGGGCTCGAGGTCGAACCGCAGGCGAACCGCGAGGAAGCCCACCGGCGCATCGCGGTCGACGCCCAGAGTGCCGCGAAAGTCGAGCTCGCCCTCGGCCGTGATGCGGCCTCCGCTCAGCTGAATCTCACGGTTCACCGCGACCGACCGGAGCGTCACGCCGGCACAGGCGACCAAGGCCTGGAGCAGCATGTCCCCGGAGCAGGCCAGGCTGCCGTCGCCGCCGCTCGCTGGGTGGAGGCCCGCCTCCACCAGCGCACGCCCGGTCTGCACCGAGCAGGTGACGGCCAGGTCGTCTACCTCACCTTCGGCGCGGAGGGTCACGATCCCCGCCCCGGGGTCGTCCCGATAGCGCTGCTTGAGCGGCGCCTGCGTGGCCTGCAGTTGTTCACGTCTCATCTCCGGCTCCTCTCCGGCGTTGACACCAGTTTGGCAAGCGGCGCGCCGTGCGGGAGAATCGGTCAGGCTGACGCTCGGCGACCAGGAGCTCTGATCGACTGACGTCAGAGACCGAGCTGTCCGTCGACCCTGTCGACGATCAGCGAAGCCAGCGCAAGCGACGAGGTGGCAGCGGGGGAGGGGGCGTTGCGGACGTGGACGGTGCGCTCGGTGGAGGACACCACGAAGTCGTCGATCAGGCGCCCGTCGCGGCCAACGGTCTGTGCTCTGACCCCCGCGAAGGCGGGCTCGAGGTCGCCGGCGCGGACGTCCGGGACATAACGCGAGGCCTCGGCCGCGAACGCTCGTCGGCTCGCCGCGAGGTGCATCTCGTGTAGTCCCGTGCGCCACCACCGCGCCATCATCCGCCAGCTCCCCGGCCAGGCGAGCGTGTCCGCGAGATCACGCGCGCTCAAGCGGGTGAGGCGGTAGCCGTCGCGGGCGGCGACCATCAGCGCTGAGGGCCCGAGCAGCACCTCGTCGTCGACCGTGCGCGTCAGGTGGACTCCGAGGAACGGGAGCGCTGGATCCGGCACCGGGTAGATCAGCGCCCGGACAAGGTCGCGCCGCTCGGGCCGGAGCTTCAGGTAGCCGCCGCGGAATGGAACGATGCGCGGGTCCGGCGACGCGCCGGCGCGAACCGCGAGCCGGTCGGACCACAGGCCCGCGCAGAAGACGGCGCCCGAGGCGTCGATCGCCTCGCCCGATGGTCCCAGCACCCGTACGCCGCGGCCGTCCTCGCTGACACCGCTCACGCCCCAGCCGAGGTGGAGCTCGCCGCCTGCCTCGCCGACGTCGGCGGCGAGGCGCTCGCATACGGCGCGAAAGTCGACGACCCCGCTGGCCGGCGAGTGGAGCGCCGCGATTCCAGTGGCTTTGGGCTCCAGCTCGCGGATCTCCCCCGGCCCAACCCGACGGATGCCGGGAACGCCGTTGGCGCGGGCGCGGCGCTCTAGCTCGTCGAGGCCCGGAAGCTCGCGCGGCTCCGTCGCGATGATCAGCTTCCCGATCCTGCGCGCCGGGATCCCGGCCCGTTCGCAATAGTCGTAGAGCCGTGCCGCGCCCTCCACGCACAGCCGCGCCTTCAACGAGCCAGGGGAGTAGTAGACGCCGGCGTGGATGACGCCGCTGTTGTGGCTGGTCTGGTGCGGCCCCACGCGATCGGCCTGCTCGAGCACGGTGACGGCGCAGTGAGGCCGTCGCAGAAGGAGCTCGCGCGCCACCGCAAGCCCGAGCACGCCGGCCCCGACCACGGCGATCTGGGGTCGCGCGCTCATCGGTACCAATCCTGCAGCGAGTTGCCCAGCCCGTCCCCCGCGGGCAAGGCGACCCGCCCATCGCGCGCCGGAAGCGGATCCTCCCGTTCGGCGAACAGCCCGATCGTGGCCAGACCGCAGGGGCGATCGGGAGCGAGAGCAGCGGCCGCGTGGAGCGCCGCCGCGATTCCGAGCGGCCCGTCGAGGGTGGAGGCGAGATACACCCGGTAGCCGACGGACCGCGCCCGTCGGGCGGCGTCAAGCACCCCGCTGATCCCGCCGCAGCGCGCGACCTTCAAGCAGACCGAGTCGCACACCCGCTCGTCGAGCGCGCCCGGGGCGGCCGCGGTCTCGTCGATCGCGACCGGGACCGCGGAGATCTCCGAGAGCTCGGCGACTGCGCGAAGGCCGCGGACCGGCTCCTCGCACAGCTCGATCCCGATGGGCTCGAAAGCGCGGAGCGCCACCGCGGCGTCGGGCACGCCCCACGCGCCGTTGGCGTCGAGCCGGATCGCCAGATCCAGACCGCCTGCAGCACGCACGGCGGCGAGCCGCCCCGCGTCGTCGCCGATTCCGACCTTCACCTTCACCAGAGGGAAGCCGGCCGCCCGTGCGTGCGCGGCCTGGCTCGCGGCGCCGGCGCGGTCCTCGGCGGCGATCGTGTAGTTGACCTCGACCGGATCGGCCGCCGCCGCGCCGAGCAGGCGCCATACCGGCTTACGCGCGCGGTGTCCCGCGAGATCCCACAGCGCCAGGTCGACCGCGGCGACCGCCTGCGGCAGCACGGCGACGCGCTCGCACTCCGCCAGCACCTGCGCGCGATCCTCGCCGTCCGCGCGAGCCAGGACCTCGCGGCAGTCCTCGAGCGCCGCGAGACAGGCGGCGATGTCGACTCCGTCGTAGCTCTCGAGCGGCGCCGCCTCGCCGAAGCCGACGGCACCGGAACCGTCCTCGAGCCGAAGGAGCAGGAGATCGCGGAAATCGACCACGCCGCCCGACGAAACAAAGGGCGCGCGCAGGCGCGCCCTCACGGGCTCGATCCCGACCCTCACCGGCTGAGCAGCAGGCCGGCCGCCAGCAGCGTGCAGAAGGACAGCTGGAGCAGGCCCGTGCGCGCGAGCGTCTCGTTGAGCGACGGACCGTCGGTGTGGTTGCGCACCGTCCTCACGACCTTTACCGCGAGCGGCAGCGTCAGCCACGGGAGCAGCAGGCACGCGGTCAGCGGGCCGAAGATCCACGTCACCGGCGCCAACAGGTACGCCAGGTAGATGATCACCGAGAACATCGTTCGCGTCCGCTCGCGCCCCAGCCTCACCGCGAGCGTGCGCTTGCCCGCGCGGCGGTCGGTCTCTATGTCGCGGAAGTTGTTGACGACGAGGATCCCGGCCGCGATCAGCCCGACAGGTACCGCCAGCGCGAACGCCTCCCACTCCAGGTGCGTCACCTGCACGAAGTACGACCCCGCGACCGCGACGATCCCGAAGAACAGGAACACGAACACCTCGCCGAGCCCCTCATAACCGTACGGGCGCGGCCCCCCGGTGTAGAGGACGCCGGCCAGGATCGACGCCGCCCCGACCAGCAACAGCTCCCAACCCGCCACCACGATCAGGTACACGCCCGCGAGCACCGCGACGCCGAACGAGACGTAGGTCGCGACGAGCACGGTCCGCGGCGGGACCAGCCCGCCCGCCGTGACCCTCACCGGGCCGAGCCGGTCCTCGGCATCGGCTCCACGGCGCGCGTCGGAGTAGTCGTTTGAGAGGTTCGTGCCCACCTGGATGAAGACGGCGCCGATCAGCGCGGCGACGAAGCGCAGCGGGTGAAAGGCGCCCTCGTACCCGGCGAGCGCGGTGCCCACCAGGACCGGCGCGACCGCGGCCGGAAGGGTCCGAACTCGGGCCGCCATCAGCCAGATCCGAAAGCCGCTCGGCGCGGCTGCCGGGCTCGTGCGGGTCGCGGCTGTCTCGGCGGTCATCGCCTCACGCGCGGCGCGGGAACTTCGAGAAG
>Ga0187776_10001231_pt1 | contig 12714 bp, 8 predicted proteins | sample 0216_BV02_MP12_2_FD_132426 | JGI IMG/M metagenome (GOLD analysis project Ga0187776, IMG submission 132426) | Tropical peat soil microbial communities from peatlands in Department of Meta, Colombia - 0216_BV02_MP12_20_MG | ecosystem: Environmental > Terrestrial > Soil > Wetlands > Peat | place...
AATTACTATACTGCAATTTCAAACTGCAACTTGTCAGCTACCTCATTTCCCCCTCCTTTTCAAAAAAATGAGATTCGGAATAGTCTTTTGCAGTCCGTTTTCTTTATTCCCAATGGGTGTGGAATACGCCCTTTGCATCCACCCTTTCATATGAGTGTGCGCCGAAGTAATCGCGCTGCGCCTGAATCAGGTTTGCAGGCAGCCATGAACTTCGGTAACCGTCGAAGTACGCCAGGGAGATCATAAGGGCCGGCGCAGGGAAGCCGAGCTTCGCGGCTGTACTGACGACTGTCCTCAGGTCATCCTGGCGGGACATTACCGCATCCGCAAAGTAAGCGTTAAAGAGCAGGTTTTGCAGGTCCGGCTGAGCGCGATAGGCAGTGCGGATATCTTCCAGAACTGCTGCGCGGATTATGCAGCCCCCCCGCCAGATGCGAGCCACTGCTTCGAGATCTAGATTGTATTTATAAGCGCGTGAAGCTGCACGCAGCTGGTTCATACCCTGGCTATAGGTCAATATCACGGACACGAACAGAGCATTGCGAAGTTTCTCTATAAAACGCTTTTTGTCACCCCTGAATTTCGTTGACGGACCCTTCAGAACGTTGCTCGCTTCCCTTCGCTCTTTATCAATAGCCGAGAGGTTTCTCATTGCCACAGCAACATCGACAGTAGGTATCGGCACCTGCAGTTCGAGAGCGTCTTTTGAAGTCCACATTCCGGTTCCCTTTTGTCTTGCTGCATCAAGGATAACGTCAATCAGCCTTTTGCCGGTTTTTTCATCAACATAGCTGAAGATATTGGCGGTGATCTCTATCAGGTACCCGCCAAGTTCTTTTCCGTTCCAGCTCTTATATACTTCATGCAATTCATCGTTGTTCAAACCCAAGCCGCGCTTCAAAATATCATAGGTCTCGGCAATGAGCTGAAGCAGACCGTATTCAATACCATTGTGAACCATTTTAACGTAGTGGCCGGATGAGCCCGGACCGAGGTAAGTGACGCACGGCTCTTCTCCGATGTGCGCAGCGGCAGACTCGAAGATCGTTCTAACACGGTCATATGCCGTCCTGGAGCCTCCCGGCATTATGCTCGGACCGTATCTTGCTCCGTGCTCCCCGCCGGAAATGCCGACTCCAAGATAGCCGATACCCTTTTTGCGAAGGCTTCTTTCTCTACGGTCTGTATCTCTGAAGTAAGAGTTACCTCCATCGATGATAAGATCACCTTTCTTCAAATGAGAGACTACATCTTTAATGACAGAATCTACAGGTGGTCCGGCCGGCACCAGCATCATTACCGCCCTGGGTTCGTGAAGAAGACTCACAAATTCCTGAATGATTCCAGTACTATGTACTCTGAGACCCCCCGCTTCTTTTCTGAGAGCGTCGACTTTTCCTCTATCTATGTCAAGTCCTGCGACCGAATAACCGCGATCAGCCATATTGAGTACAAAATTACGCCCCATAACCCCGAGGCCGATCATACCGATTTCACATCTGCGCTTTGCCACTCTCAATCTTCTCTTGGGTAATTTAATATTTTAAAGTAAACATTTTGCTACATTTAGCAACAAAAATGCCAGATGATAATTTGTTGTTTTCTTTAATAAATTCCTTCAAGACATCGAAGTTTTGAAGTCATTATGCCTTGAGCCAGGGCAGAATGCCCAAATGATCAGGAGCATCTGAGTCAGGATTTTAAGAAAGTAATCTTAAGGTGGGACAATTATCGCAGGTTATGAAGCGGACAGAGAAGTTTCGATAACGGCCTAAAAGAAATCGTCCCAGTGAAATATCAATGGCTCGGTATTTTCCTTCAGCAATTTCGCGGCGACGACTTCCCCGATGAAGAGGTTGTGATCGCCGGCAGGTAAAATATCCACAACCTTGCATTCAAAAAATGCGAGAGATCCCTCGATGACGGGTGAGCCGTGTGGGGCATCGAAATAGGACACCCCCTGAAATTTGTCCGTTTTTCTGCCGCTTTTGAACCCGAAGGCCGCACCATAATTCTGCATGCTTTCATCAAGGGTATTTATTGTGAAGCAACCGGATTCCTTTATAAGATTATGCGTGTATCTTGCAGGTGCGATCGAAACCATCAGCAACAGAGGTTTCATGGAGACCTGCGAGACCCACGCCGCTGTCATGCCGTTTATTTTTTCTTTTGTCCTCACCGTAATAATGTAGACTCCATGCGATATTCCCTTTGATACTATATCCTGCATCTTTGCCTCCTTGCCGGCTGAATATTAAAGCTGAACAAAGTATATGGGAAAAGAGTCCGCGGGTCAAGCTCGGAGTCTTGAAGAGACTACTCTTCTTTTGTTGTTGCAATCGGGCTTTCACATTACGTAAAATAAAAAAAATTAGAGGAGGTGAACACAGTGTGCAAGAAATGTAATTGTGGAAAGGGTGGAAAAAAGAAGTAGATAAAGAGGCGTTATGCGCTTAATGGTTTAGAAGGGCGGGATTCATGTCCCGCCCTTTTTTTATACTTGCCCGAGATCCGTATCCGATCCGTGGTCGTATGATTCGCTTCACCGACTGATGCCTGCTAGTCGATCAGGACTTTCAGCGCCCGGCATCTCTTCGGATGCTTGAGCTTTCTGAGAGCTTTCGCCTCTATCTGCCTCACCCTCTCGCGGGTAATGCTCAGGTGACTGCCTATCTCTTCAAGAGTGTAATTTTTTTCGAAGCCTATGCCGAACCTCATCCTTACAATCTCCGCTTCTCTTGCGGAGAGAGTCTTGAGTACCCTCAGTATAAGTTCTGTGACCATGCTTCTTTCGGCATCGGAGTAAGGTGACGGGCTGGACTTGTCGCTCACAAGGTCCTCAAGTTTTGAATCCTCGTCGTCAAGCGGAGTTTGGAGGGCGATCGGGTCCTGTATCGCCCTGAATACTTCTTCCACTTTTTCCACCGACACCCCTAATCTCCTTGCGATTTCGTCTTTGTTAGGGTCTCTTCCAAGTTCAGGCGTCAATTCCCGTGCCGCCCTGGTGACCCTGTTATAGAACTCTATCATGTGAACGGGCACCCTAATCGTCTTCGTCTGGTCTATCAAAGCTCTTGTTATCGCCTGCCTGATCCACCAGGTCGCATACGTACTGAACTTGAAACCTTTCTCATATTTATATTTTTCGACGGCTTTCATGAGCCCTATATTTCCTTCCTGGATGAGATCGAGAATAGGCAGACCCCTTCCCACATAATTCTTTGCCATATTGATTACCAGTCTCAGGTTGCGGGTTATCAGTTCGTTCTTTGCCGTTTTTGCAAGTGTTTTTGCCCTCGTTATCCTGTCCCATTTTATTTTCAGTTCATCGACATTTATGCCGACTTCCGATTCGATCCTCTTGTACTCGTTTTGGACTTCTTTTGCAACGGCAGCAAGCTTTGCAGAGCTGGTCTCCTGCTTCTTCCTTTGGTTTATTATCTTCCTGAGATGTTTCAGTCCGCCGTACTTTGCCGTTTTCCGATCGATGACTTCTATGTTATCCATGATACTATCAAGTGCTTGTAAACTCAACTCAATGGCTTTCTCCGCCCTTTCTTCTTCCGGTTCCTCTGCGTCATCTCCGTTGTCGCCGTTCAGGCCCGCTTCAAGTCTCCTGTAAATAGGCAATTGCGTGATTACCTCCTTTATGATATCTTTCCCTTCTTCCAGACCTTTGGCGAGTTCTACTTCTTCATCTCGTGTGAGTATCGAAATGTTCCCCATCGAATGGAAATACACCTGAACGATGTCTTCGCCCTTTTCAAATGTCTCTTCTTCCTCCGAAGCCATGCGGTCTTCATCATTGATATCGGTTGCCTGGTCGTCTACAACCGCAATGCCGGCATCATGGAGAAGGTCCATGAGTTCTTCCATTTCATCTGTGGGAAAGAATTCCGGAGGGATTAATTCATATATCTCCGCATAGGTCAGCTTTCCGCGCCTCTTGCCTACGTCGATGATTTCTTCGAAGATGTCCTCTTTGTCCATAATGGTTCCCGAGGCGTCGCCGGTATCAGCCGTTCTGACTTTGCTTCAGCTTGATACGCTTCCCGCGTTAAGAGACCAACAAGAGAACGGATACGAACAAACCTGAATACTCGAAATGCGTAGATTGTATCGGCTGATAAAGACGGACCATTTTTTATAATTATTATAACAAAAAATTGGCTTTTATGTCTGAAGGATCAGGCCAAGACATCTTCTTGACAAACAAGGACTTGAATGACGCATCTTGAAACTTACTTCCGCGCTGGCGATGAGCGGGTGATGTCTCTTCTGATTTCTTTGTATCCTTGAAGTTTTCCTATCTCTGCCACAAAATCTGGTTCGCTTCAAGAGGGACCGAGGCGCCGGGATAGTATGGCGTTATGCGCGCCGTATAGTCCGTGGCGGGACGGTTAGCCGGAACTTCTGCCGTATAAACGTAGCCATTTTCTGCACCCACAAGTTTCTCACCGCGCGTCATCTTCTTTCTTACGGGTTTGCCTCTGTTCAATCTGTCGGCATAGATTTCCACCTGTATCGCAGCCGAGTTTATGCCGTTAAGATAGACTTGAATAGCAAAAAAATGTTGCTGCTCGCGGGTTTCAACTCTTGCTTCTCCGAAACGTAGGTTGGTCCATTTTGATTGCAGAGAATGGCGCCAGTCTGTCAGCTTAACACCCGCAGCTCCGTTGTCGGCGGCACGTTCACCGTAAGACCTTGCCGCAGGTATATAGTATCGCTCTGTATACTCCGATACCGAGCGGTTCGCGGAAAAAATTGGCGTCAGGCGCGCCATGCTCTCGCGGACCATGGTTACCCACGATGTGGGAATGCCGTTATCATCGCGCGTATAAAAGCCAGGAATAACCTTTTGTTCAAGAAGGCTGTAGAGGGCCTCGGCTTCGGCGGCATCCCATGCCGGGTCGTCGTCGTGCTCCCTGCCGTCACCAAGAGCCCAACCCACTTCCGGAGTATATGCCTCGGCCCACCAGCCGTCCAGTTCGGACAGGTTGAGTCCCCCGTTGACAAGCACCTTCATACCGCTGGTACCGCATGCTTCCCACGGCCGTCTCGGCGTATTGATCCAAACATCCACTCCCTGCACCATCTGTTCGGTCAAAAGCATGTCGTAGTCGCTCAGGAAAACGACATGCTCTGATATCCCGTCCCCCCGGATGAAATTGAGCCACTTCTGAATCATTGCCTGTCCGGCCCGGTCCGCCGGGTGTGCTTTGCCGGCAATGATGAGCTGGACAGGGCGCACATGGTCGGAGAGTATACGAAGGAGCCTTTCGGGGTCGTGCAGAAGAAGGTTTGGCCGCTTGTATGTCGCGAAGCGGCGGGCGAAACCAAGCGTCAGCGTATTAGCATCAAAAATCTGTTTTGCATTTTCAATCTCCCGGGGCGAAGCGCCTGAGACAGCGAGTTGGCGGTGAAATCTTTCACGGACATACTCGATTAGAGATGCCCGGGCGGATGAGCGACATTCCCATAACATTGAATCGGGTACCTGGCGGATCTTTTCTTCCAGCGTCTCGACTGTTCCCATCCAGCGCTCTTTTCCGCATGCCCCGGTCCAGAGTTCGTCCGCTTCTTCTGAATCCCAGGTCGACATGTGAACGCCGTTGGTGACATGTCCAATCGGTACTTCCGTTTCCGGCCAGTGAGGGAAGACGGGCTGAAAGATGCGCCGGCTCACTTTTCCGTGCAGTCTGCTTACACCGTTTACTGCAGAGCTCCCGCGCAATGCGAGATACGCCATGTTGAAAGGTTCCAGTGAGTCGTTCGGGTTCTGGCGTCCGAGGGCGAGCAGATCATTTAGAGATATTCCCAGGCGCATCGCGTATCTTCCCAGGTATTTTTCTATGAGCGAGGGTGAGAAGCGATCAAAACCCGCATCAACCGGAGTGTGAGTGGTGAAGAGATTGCCGGCCCGCGTGACTGCAAGCGCAACTTCAAAAGGCTGCCCTGTCTTTTCCATGAAGTTCCTGGCTCTCTCCAGCACAGCAAAAGCCGCGTGCCCTTCGTTCAGGTGGCAGACTTCGGGTGTGATGCCGAGCTTGCCAAGCAGCCGCCATCCGGCAATGCCGAGTATCAATTCCTGCATCAGACGCAGTTCAGGTCCGCCTCCGTAAAGCTCGCTGGTAATGCCTCGGTGCGCAGGGAAGTTGGCCGGGTCGTTGCTGTCGAGCAGGTAGAGTTTTACCCTGCCAACCTGCACCTGCCACGCACGGACCCAGACCGAGTAACCGGGAAGAGCTGCCTCAAGCCGCAGCCACTCTCCGTTGTCCTCGCGCAGCGGCGTTATCGGCAACTGAACCGGATCGTTATACGGAAAGAGGGCCTGCTGAGCGCCGTTCTGGTCTATCACCTGTCGGAAATAACCTTGTTGGTAGAATAAACCTATACCGACTACCGGAATACCCAGATCGCTTGCTGCTTTGAGTTGATCTCCTGCCACGTTGCCGAGTCCGCCGGAATAGATAGGCAATGCTTCACTCAGCATGAATTCCATGCTGAAATAAGCAACGTGGGTCAGCGGCGACTGCGGATAGTTCTGCTGAAACCAAGCATCTGATTCGGCGGCCTCGCGACGTTCCTGTATAAGTTCATCGATTGTTTTACGGACAGCCGGTTCGGACAACACTTGCTCGAGGTGGTCTCTCGAAACTGTCTGGAGAACAACCCATGGATTGCGTGTGAGGTTCCACAGCACAGGATCGATCTGTTGCCAGACCTTATCGGCCGAATGGTTCCATGACCATCGCATATCCAGAGCAAGTTCCGCAAGGGAATCGAATCCCTCCACCTCCGCCGGCATAAAAGAGTAAAGCGGACTCTTTGCATTTTTACGGCTGTTCATTTTCTGTCTCCTCCGGAGTTTTCACCTAAGACGCTCCTGTCATTATCCGCCGACAACTCGACGGCCTTCCCGCAAAAAGACCTATGTTCACGGAATCTCCTGAAAATGGCAGTTTGAGACTGCCGAAAATTTATCACAAATAACGTCTTTTTATTGCCTATCGCAGGGATGTAGCTTTTCCGAGAAGCTGAGCCGGACTGTAGTCGGCCAAGTCCTCAATCCTCTCGACCGTTATATGAGCAGGCGGATAAGCCGAAATATTTTTCGGATCAAGCGCATAATGCCCCTGTCTCGGGAAGACGGTTGTCAGTTTATTGCCCCAGACCCTTGTCATTGCAGCGAGGATGCGAAGTTTGTCGTCTACCATAATGTAATGTTTGGACGGGTAACGCTTTTCGACGTCCGCCATTCTCAGCTCCTTATGTATATAGATCAATACCCGGCCTGCGACCGCATCCCATAAGCCGGAGCGCTCCACCTTGCGCGGCTGAAAGACCGCATCGCCGTCCGAGAGGATGATTGTGGGCCCCCAGGCCTGAAAATGTTCAAGGACGTCAAGAGCACCCGGGTAGAGCCTGTCGGCAAACGGGTAGTCCACGAGGAATGAGGACATTCTCAGCACTCTCGGATCACAGACCTCCTCAAGGCGGTACCGCTGCAGGGCTCCCAGATAATCGGCATAACCGAGTTCGGACCGCAATTCCTCGAAAATTGCAAAATACCTGTCCCTGCTCTCAGCCCCGAACTCCTTTTCCAGATGATTCCGGAGGTCGCTCTCCACCCGGTCATTATTAAGGAGCGTATTGTCAACGTCAAAAAGGAATACAATTTCTTCGCTTGAAGCCATTGGTTCATCTGCCTCTGAATTTTCGGTAGCGCCTTATCAGCGAATTCGTAGAACTGTCGTGATTTAACCGGGGATCACCTTGGCTTTCGAGTTCTGGAATAATTCTCTTTGCGAGCATCTTCCCGAGTTCCACACCCCACTGGTCAAAGGAATCTACGTTCCATATGGCGCCCTGTGTGAAGGTACTGTGTTCATAGAGAGCTACAAGCTTACCGAGTGTCTCGGGCGTAAGCCGTTCCATGAGAATGGTATTCGAAGGTCTGTTGCCTTCGCATACTTGATGCGGCGCCAGCCAGTCCGGCGTTCCTTCCTTCTTAACCTCATCCTGCGTCTTGCCGAAAGCCAGCGCCTCCGTCTGCGCAAACAGGTTGGCCATCAGAAGATCGTGGTGATTGCCTGAAGAATTAAGCGGACGGCAGAAACCTATGAAGTCGCACGGGATTAATTTCGTGCCCTGATGAATGAGCTGGTAGAATGAGTGCTGACCGTTTGTACCCGGCTCTCCCCAAAAGACCTGGCCCGTTCCGTAATCGACAGGCATGCCGTCAAGCGTGACGTGCTTCCCGTTGCTTTCCATGGCCAACTGCTGGAGGTATGCAGGGAAACGTTTCAGATACTGGTCGTAAGGCAGTACGGCGACCGTCTGCGCCCCGAAGAAATTGTTGTACCAGACGGACAGAAGACCCGTGAGCACCGGCAGGTTCTTGTGGAACGGAGCGGTCCGGAAATGCTCGTCCATTTCGTGAAATCCCGAAAGCATAGAAAGGAAGTTGTCGGTTCCGATAGCAATCATGGTTGAAAGTCCTATCGCCGAATCCATTGAATAGCGTCCGCCTACCCAGTCCCAGAATTCGAACATGTGCGCCGTATCGATGCCGAATTTTGCCACTTCTTCCGCATTGGTAGAAACAGCGACGAAGTGTCGCGCGACGGCACGTTCATCCCCGAGCGCACTTATCGTCCAGTCACGTGCTGTATGGGCGTTCGTCATAGTTTCGAGAGTCGTGAAGGTTTTTGACGAAACGATGAACAGAGTTTCATCCGCACTGAGGCCCTGAGCGGCTTCGGCGAAATCGGTGGCGTCTACATTCGAGATAAAGCGGAAGGTCATGTCGCGGTTACTGTAATGACGGAGCGCTTCATAGGCCATGACCGGCCCAAGATCGGAGCCGCCAATGCCTATATTGACAACATTGCGAATACGTTTCCCCGTGTGACCCACCCACCGGCCGCTCCTGACGCGGTCTGAGAAGTCTGCCATGCGGCTTATTACCTCTTGGACTTTCGGTACGACATTCTCGCCATCAACTGAGACCGTCTGATCGTGAGGCACACGCAGGGCGACGTGCAATGCCGCGCGCTTTTCGGTCACGTTGATCTTCTCTCCGCGGAACATCGCATCGATTCGCGCGCGCAGACCGCATTCCTCTGCAAGTTTTACGAGAAGCCGGATCGTCTCCCCTGTGATGCGGTTCTTTGAGAAATCGAGATAGACGCCAGCCCCTTCGGAGGCAAATATCTCGCCGCGTTTCGGATCATTTGCAAAAAGATTCCTCAGATGCGTATCCCTGATCTTGTCGTAATGCTCCTCCAACGCGTTCCACGCGGGCAAATGCGTGAGGTTCTTGACGTTAATCATATACTTCTCCCAATTCAGTTTATCCATGCAAAATTTCGTCCGGATCTTATGGAATAAAGCTTACCGCTTTATTGGGACTATTTCAACATATAGAGCAGCATGAGATTGACCACGTAGACCAGCACTATTCCGATCGAATTCCAGGCCAGAAATAGCCGTTCTTCTCCGCGCGGTAAGTCAGTCCGATAATTGCGATTGTTGTCATCGCGTATCGCGGACTAGGCGGAAACAATATTGCCGGGATTGGCGAAAGAAAAGAGGGGACCTTTTACGAAAAAAATATCATCTATGGCAAGGATGAAAATGTTAAAGATATTGCTTCCGAAAAGATTACCGACCGCAAGGTCTACGGCATCGATTTTGATCGCGGTCAAAGACACGACCAACCCGGGCAGGGATGTCGAAACAGCTATAAAGGATATTTCCGACAAAGGTCTGTCCCAAACCGGTAGATTCCGCAAGGCCCGCGCCTAAACCCTTTTTGTAGCTTTCGCCCGGGTGGTGTATAATTAGAAAACTCTCCGCAATTCGTTTAGGGGACGTGGGGCAGGAGAATGTCTACAGTCAGAAAAACGGCCGATTCCAGAGAAGACCTTGAAATAAGGGTCAAGGAACGTACTGCAGAATTGGCAGCGGCCAACGAAGAACTGCAGTACAGGATTAATGAGCTTGATCGGATGAGGGATGCTCTGGTGAAGAGGTCGGGGATGCTTGAGGCATTTTTTAAACACTCGATCAGCCCGCTTGTCTTTCTTGATAACGACTTCAACTTCATCCGTGTCAATGAGGCCTATGCCAGAGCATGCAACCGTCAGGTATCGGAATTTCCCGGCCGTAACCATTTTGAGTTGTATCCCGACAAACAGAATGAAGAGATTTTTAGGAGAGTCGTCGAGACAAAAGTGCCATTTCATGCGATTGCCAGACCTTTCATTTTTCCTGACCATCCTGAATGGGGTGTGACCTATTGGGACTGGACACTTTTCCCTGTACTGAACGACGAAGGTGCAGTGGATTTTCTGGTTTTCTCCCTCAAGGATGTGACTGACCGAAAAACGGCAGAGGATGCGTTGCAGAGATCGGCGGAAGAAATAGAAGACCTGTACAACAACGCGCCTTGTGGTTACCACTCACTGGACAAAGACGGCATATTTGTCCGGATAAACGATACGGAACTGAGTTGGCTGGGATACATGCGGGAGGAAGTCATGGGAAAGATAAAGTTTCCCGATATTCTGACGCCGGAAAGCCTGAAGATCTTCAGCAGGGAGTTTCCGCTTTTTAAATCCAGAGGTTATGTGCGGGACCTTGAATTCGAGTTAGTACGCAAAGACGGGAGAATTCTGCCAGTTCTGCTGAGCGCAGTAGCCATTAAAGACGCGGCAGGCGATTATGTGATGAGCAGGTCTACCGTGTTCGACATGACGGAGCGGAAGGAAGCTGATATGCGTACACGCCTTACTAATATCCTTCTCGAATTATTTGTAAGGAAGTCTTCGAGGAAGGAATATATTGATGATGTGGTACGCGTGTTGCAGGAATGGACCAGATGCTGCTGTATCGGGGTCCGCGTAGTCAATGACAAGGGGTATGCACCCTATGAATCTCATGTCGGCTTCAGCAAGCGGTTCTGGGAACAGGAAAATATGATCTCTATACACGGCGACACATGTGCCTGCACGCGTGTCATGACGGGAAAATTTGAGCCTCCGGACATGAGCGTGGTCACACCGAACGGGTCATTCTATCTTAATAGCTCTATCGGCTTCCTGAATAAACTGAATAAGGATGAGGCCAGGCGGTACAGAGGCAACTGCATGAAGAGTGGATTTCTTTCGATCGCTATCATTCCTGTGCGTTACAGGGAGGAAACACTCGGAGCAATCCATCTTGCAGACAAACGGGAAGGAATGCTGCCACTGAGAGTTGTGCAATTTGTAGAATCGATGGCGCCGCTGATCGGTGAAGCGGTTCACCGCTTTGATATGGAAGAAGAGCTTCGCAGGACGCGTGACGAACTCGAGATGCGGGTCGAGGAAAGGACGCATGAACTGGTCGAAATCAATAATGAATTAGAAGTGGAGATCGGCGAGCGAAAGAGAGCGGAAGAGAAGATTATCAGTCTCAGCCGCCGCAACGAATTGATCCTGAACTCGGCAGGAGAAGGTATCCTTGGCCTTGACCCTGAGGGAATCCACCGGTTTGCGAATCCCCTGGCGGCGAAGATGCTCGGCTATCAGGTGGAAGAGCTTGTCGGCATGCCCAGCCACAAGATCTGGCATCATTCGCGGGCTGACGGGAGTCCATATCCTGAGGAGGACTGTCCCATTCATACCACTTTGTTAGACGGAAAGGTGCACTACAATGTGAGGGACGACGTCTTCTGGCGGAAAGACGGAACAAACTTCCCTGTAACGTATACAAGCACCCCCATTAAGGAAGACGGCAGGCTGGCAGGAGCTGTTGTGACTTTCAGGGATGTGACGGAAATAAAGAAGGCGGAAGAAGAACTGATGCAGTTAACGGAAGATCTGAAACGGTCCAATGCCGATCTGCAGCAATTTGCCTATGCGGCATCTCACGACCTTCAGGAGCCTTTGCGTGTAGTGGCAGGTTTCGTGAAACTGCTGGAAAAAAGATACAAAGACAAGCTGGACGAGAAAGCTGACGAGTTTATTGAATATACGATCGACGGTGTGACCACGATGCAGGCGCTTATCAGGGACCTCCTGGATTATTCGCAAGTCGGTACAAAAGGAAAGAGATTTGCGGATTCGGACTGCGAGAAGATGATAGGCCGGGCGGTCTCGAATCTTAAGATGGCTATCGAGGAAAGCGGTGCGACAATTACATATGACGACCTACCTCACATAATGGCCGATTCGGCGCAACTCGTGAGATTGTTCCAGAACCTCATAGGTAATGCCATCAAATTCCGGGGAAGCGAGAAGCCGAAAATCCATATCTCTGCGCGCAGGCAAGAACACAGCTGGCTTTTTTCGGTGGGAGACAACGGAATAGGGATAGGGCCGGAATCTGCCGATAGAATATTTGTGGTCTTCCAGCGTCTTCATGCGCGAGGAGAGTATCCCGGAACCGGCATAGGTCTTGCGGTGTGTAAGAAGATTGTCGAACGCCATGGAGGGCGTATCTGGGTAGAGTCAGAGCCGGGGAATGGCTCAATTTTTTATTTTACTGTTCCGGATAGGGAAACAAGATAACTGCTGTTCGAAGGGGGAGATATGGGGGAGAAGGTAGTTGTCCGGCAGAAAAAAAATTTCGAGACGGATTTCCGTGCGCGGGATCCCGAAACACCGGAATCGGGCCAACTCTATCCTGCAAAGCACGTACAGGATCTGACGCCTTACGGAATGTTGC
>Ga0187776_10001232_pt1 | contig 12710 bp, 13 predicted proteins | sample 0216_BV02_MP12_2_FD_132426 | JGI IMG/M metagenome (GOLD analysis project Ga0187776, IMG submission 132426) | Tropical peat soil microbial communities from peatlands in Department of Meta, Colombia - 0216_BV02_MP12_20_MG | ecosystem: Environmental > Terrestrial > Soil > Wetlands > Peat | place...
ACCCGTTCGCCAGTCAGTTGGGCGGGTGCGTCCACGTTGGCGCCGGTATTAACCGAGACCGCACGCAGTATATCGGCGAGCGTAGAATTGGTGGCAATGATGGTTAGCAGGCCGTTGCGGTAGGTGACCTGGGGCGGCACCGGGGGCATCTGCTCGGGAGTCAGCGGCACTGAGGGGGGCTGCGTCTCCGGCGCTGCGGGCGGCTTGGGTGCAGGCTGCTTGCGTCCCGCACGCGTCGCCTTGCGCACCTGCGGCGGTGCTGAACGACCCGCCGTCTGAACAGCCCGCGTTTGCGCTGCCGCGGAACAGGTCAGCACCCCCAGCAGAGAAGTTACCACCAACACGGTTTTGCGCCAGGAAAGGGTCATCCCAGACACACCAGTGAAGACCTGCACTGTGCCTCGATTGTAACTCAGCTTCCCCGACCCCTGGCTACACGGAAGGACTATCTGACGTCGCAAGTTGCCCCTTGAACATCTATTCCGGTAGCTTCATATTGAGCGAGATGGCCATACGCAGCCGCTTCAGATCGCAGGCGCTGGTAGTATTCCTGCTGCTGGGTCTTGTGCTGTCCCGGGCAACAGCACAGACCTGCTCATCGGCTTCGGAAATCGAAGAGGCCACGCGCTCGGCCCTGGAACGCACCGCCCGACAGTTCTTTGATTACGCCTCGAAAGGAGATGTCTTCGACCTGAGGCAATCGGCGATTGCCAGTCTGGGCTCGAGCTTCGGCAATATCGAAGCCGTGGTGATCGATCAGAAGTCCATCTACGCTGACGCCCGATCGACGGCACGCGCTTCGTACCTGCTGGAGCTTGCGGGCGGCGTGCCGGTGGCGCGAGCCGAGTTCATGTGCGGCGTGTGGGGGACGCCGAGCTGGGCCGTTTTCGTCATCAATAACCTGCCTCCGGGCCGCTACGGCCTGGTCATTCAGGATGTAAGCGCACAAAAGGGGAAGTACGCGCTCACTATAGTGCTAAAGCAGGAAGGCGGAGCGTGGAAGCTGGCGGGTTACTACAGCAAGCAGGCGGAGATCGGCGGCCATGACGGCGCGTGGTTCCTGAACAAGGCGCGGGAGTACAAGGCCAAGGGCGCTGTCCACAACGCTTGGTTCTATTACCTGACGGCCTGGGACCTGATTGCGCCGGTGGACTTCATCAGCACGCCCCGGCTGGACAAGCTCGGTGACGAGATGCAAAGCGTACGCCCGTCCGACCTGCCCACCAGCGATCATTCCCTGGCGCTCGCGCCCGGCAGCGGGAGAACTTACCAGTTGATCTATCTTTCTGCCCTGCCCATGGGCAATGACCTTGACCTGCTGGTGAAATATCGCGTGGCGGACGTCTCCAACACGCAGCAGATGTTCGACGACAACGTAGCGGTGATCCGCGCCATTGTCGGTCGCTACCCCGAGTTCCGCGAAGCCTTTGCGGGGGTGGTGGCGCGCGCGACCGAGCCTTCGGGACGCGATTACGGCACACTGCTGGCCATGAAGGACGTGAAGTAAAGCTGCTCGTTCGGTCGTCAGTGGACCAGGAATCCTGTAGCAGCAACCACAATGCCTAACGTCGCGAACATTATCCCCATAACCCAGTAGCCGCGGTTACTGGTCAGCAGCGTTATGGACGTGACCACCAGCGCGATCTGGAGAAAGACTTCGCCCAGATTGAAGCGATTGGCTTTTCGGCCTGCAACTGCGACTTCCTGCTCGAGCTTGCGAGCCTCGGCCTCGATCTCCTTCTGCTCGTCGCGATAGCGCTCGGCCTGGTGCGTGAACTTCTCCCGGGCCTTTTCCGCCCTGGCCTCGTCTTTGGATGCGGTGGAGGACATCACCTCCGCGAAGATTTCATAATTGTGGCGGCGGATGCCCTTGGCCTGGTAGTACGCCCACTGGTCGCTGGCCTTGGCCTGGCCCAGAACTTCCTCGATGTGGGCGCGATGACCTAGTAACGATACCGCCGCAAGAAGCACAGCAAATACCGCCATTGTCAGGCTGACCGGCTTCAGGTTTGGGTTGCGCCGCGCTTCCTCGGCCTGCTCGTGCATTTCGTGTATATCGCCTTCAGGCATGCGGAGAGGATAGCAGAGAGCTCAAGCCGCGTCTCCGGATCCAGCCTTGCTGGCCTCGCTGAGCGCCGAGCGCGGCTCGACGAAGATGCACTCCCGCGGCTGCTTGTCCGTGCTCAATCCCGCATAGACGGGGGTGCGCATCTTCAGGCCGCCGCCCCCGGTCTCATGCGTCCACTCGGTGAACCTGATCTTCGCCACCAGTTTGGGCCTCACCCAGTGCATGCCACGGCCGGTCTGGACCTCGCCATGGAAAGGGCTGCGGCTGGTCTTGAGTTCTTCGAGTCGCCGCCACATATCAGCGTGCGAGGCCTCGGTGAACCCGCTGCCGGCCTGGCCGATGTGGATGAGCCGTCCTTCGTCGTCGTAGAGGCCCAGTATCAACGAACCGAAGTGCTCGCGGCTGCCCTTGGGATCGGTGTAGCCACCGATTACGCACTCCTGCCGCTGGGTAATCTTCATCTTTAGCCATTCGCGGCTGCGCTTCTGGATGTAGTGGCTGCTCCTGCGCTTGGCGACGATGCCCTCCAGTCCTTTCTGTTCGGCGACGTGGAACAGAGCCGTACCCTGACCAACATGATGGTCGGAGTAGCGGAGCACGTCGCTCGCGATCACGATCTCCCGCAGCAGTTTCTTGCGCTGTTCCAGTTCCACGAGGAAGAGAGAATAGCCATCGAAGTAAAGCAGGTCGAAGGCGTAATAAAGGACTGGGATGGATGCATCGTGGTCCCCACGCCGCTGCATCAGGCTGAACGAGGAGCGCCCTTGCTCGTCGAGCGCGACGATCTCGCCATCGAGTAGGGCCGAGCGCGCGTGGACGTACGTTGCGAGATCCTGCAATTCTGGGTACTCGCTTGTCAGGTCGTTCTGGTTGCGAGAGACCAGGCGGACCTTACCGTCTTCAACAAAGGCCACTGCGCGATAGCCGTCCCACTTGATCTCGAACAGCCACTGGTCGTCGTCGAAGGGTTTGTCAACCAGCGTCGCCAGCATGGGGTGGATGATAGAGGGCATCGGCTCTTTCACCGCGCCATAAACGCTAGTTAGAACCGCCGAGGACGCAGGGGACGCCGAGGACCTTTTATTTTTTTCCTTTGTGCCGACCTGCTGCGTCGCTGAAATCTGGGAGCGGGTTGTTCCTTTGGTTTTCTTACTTCCCGATGTGACCTCTGTGTTCGCTGTTGTTTTCTTTCTTCTTCTGACCCTCGCCAGCGTGTCTGCGAGCCAGGCATTTTTCGTGGTAGTGGGGGCGCGGCTGCTCTGCCATTCCGCCGAACCTGCGTCGGAAGCGATTTGGCCGAGCGAGCGCCGGGTCAGCACCGAGTAGTCGTGATCGTCGATGTTGTAGCCGGGTACGACGTATTCGTCGCGATGCTTGATGAGCAACCACTCCGTGCCCTTGCTGCCCGGGCGCCGTGAACGCATGCGTGCCAGCACGAACGAACCCTTTAGCTTCTTCCCGTGCAGGCGGAACTTCAGATCGCCTTTGGCCAGCATCTCGGAGGCGTTGCCCTCGGCTTCCCAGGTGCCCATGTCCCACACCATCACCGTACCGGCGCCGTAATTGCCAGGAGGGATGGTGCCCTCAAAACCCAGGTACGACACCGGATGATCTTCCACCTGCATGGCAAGGCGCTTATCGGCAGGATCGAGCGAAGGCCCCTTGGGGATAGCCCACGACTTCAGCACTCCTTCCATCTCTAGTCGGAAGTCATAGTGTAGGTGCGAGGCACGGTGTTTCTGCACCACGAAGCGATGTCCTGAGGTTTCTTCCACCTTCGGACCAGGCTCAGTGGTCTCGTCGAACCGCCGCTTGCGCCGGTACTCCTCAAGGGCCATAGGCGGTTATTATAGGTCCTCCAAGCTGCTGAATTTGCTTGCTTTCCCGCTCTCTTGATGTACCCGATGCGGCGTCGTCCCAGAAGGAAACAGGTACCCGAAGGGCCCATTTGCGGGCGCTTCGCAGGATGAGCCTCCCCCAAGGTCCACACTACAGTACTCACGATAGTGGGGTTGGGCCCTGAGCTATAGGTGCGCGATGCGAATGCTATCAGTCAGGCTGTCATTCCAAAATGGGCGCTGGATTTTGCCCCACAGCGCCTGATTTTTGCCCGATAATTGAACTACTTAGACTCCGCCGTGTGGAGGTCCGATGCGTTCGCTTAACCTGCGCCTGTTGCTCCCCTTTTTCCTGCTGCTTGCCTGGGGAGTTGCGCCAGCTGCCCAGAACTCGGGCTCATCTTCCGGCTCCTCACAGATTCCCAATGATTCCCCCGGGCTGCAGCAACAGACGGACCAGTCGAAAGACAAGAAGAAAAAGAAAGACAAAAAGGACAGGGACTCGCAGGACGCGGTCAATACCGAGGTGTTTTCGACCGCCGTTGCCAACAATGTCCTCAACGACCTGCGCGATGGCCTCGAAGGCCACACCCAGCGGCTTATGCTCTCCGCCTTCGACGCCGACAAAATGGACGGCTACCTCGAATTTGAAAATCAGATCGAGACCTTCTTCAACAAATACGGATCTTTCAGCGTGTACTTCCGCATCGCGCAGAGCGCCACCGAGGGCCCCAGGGGCATCGTGCTGGTGGACGTCCAATTGGAGGAGATCCCGCGCAGCGCCACCTCCCCTCCCATCCGCAAGAACGGCCAGATTCGCTTCGAACTGGAGCGTGGGAAAAAAGGATGGAGGATCGTGGACTTCAATCCTCGCAATCTCTTTTCTTAGCCTCTGCTTTCCGCATGAAACGCGACTATCCTGACCGGCCGATCGTGGGTGTGGGCGCGGTCATCGTCGAAAATGGCCGGGTGTTGCTGGTCCGCCGCGGTACCGAACCCCTCAAGGGCGAGTGGTCGATTCCGGGTGGAGTGGTCGAGCTAGGCGAGACCCTGCGCCAAGCGGCCGCGCGCGAAGCCAAAGAGGAAACGGGGCTGGAAGTCGAGCCAGGCGAAATTCTTGAGGTGGTGGACCGCATCATCCGCGATGCGGAGCGTAAGATCCAGTACCACTACGTGTTGGTGGATTTCCTCTGCCGACGGCTGGCAGGAGATGCGCGTCCCGGCGCCGATGCCAGCGAGTTGCGCTGGATCACAGCCCGCGAACTGGAGGGCTTTTCCATTGCCGATTCTGCTGCCGCAGTTCTTCGCAAGGGGTTTGACGCGGCGCAAGATCAAACGGCCCGCAACTCAAGGGAGTCTGCGGGCCGTCGGTAGTCTGTTGGGATTGGCCTGAGGCGGTCACGCTATAACGCGGGGTCGCCAGCAAATCCGGATATGATTTGCTGTAGTGTCCGGTGGCCCCTGACAAAGCTCCCTAACGACTGGAAGTTGCGAGGAAGTTAGAGCGAATCGCCCTAAGCCTCAGCCACCTCACCTGATCTACTATTACAGTCGGAATTGTTCACTGGATCACCTCCTTCCTGGTGTACGCCCACACTAGTACATCTAGATCGGGGGGTCAAATTCAGCTGTCCCCGGAAAGTGGGCTGTGTAGTGACACCCCGGGCACCTGGAGCGCGATGCCAATATTGCTGAGGCAGTTGTTAACGAGGCTGATTCTCCCGGCCTTGGGGAGCTGCTCATGGCTGTTGGAAGGCGTTTTTTGGGGCAGTTTCGCGCGCATGCCGTGTTCGGCGCCCTGGCTCTGGCCCTGGGCGCCTTCTAACTTTCCGGGCGCCTGCGGGCAAACTATCTCGGGATCCATCGGAAACTGGAGTACGTCTACGTGGTGAGCGTGCGTCTCCTTGCCATTCTCATCATTCCCTTACCGCCTGTCGCCCGGCTGGGTTTCACCGGCATCGAGATGGTCGCGTGGACCACCATCGCCGTGGCTGCCTTCTTGCCCAGCATCTTCCTGGATTAGCGTACGATTTTCCCACGCACAACGGTGAGAACCGCTGGCGGACGGTAGCAACTCGCCGAGCGGCGCGATTGAACTCTGAGCTTTCGGCCGACACGACCTCACCCCATCCAGCGAAACGCCCCTGGCTGCGCCAAGCCGATATGCGCCAGCACACGGTTGGCGAACTCGCGCGCCATTGCTTCCAGGCTTTCTGGCTTGGTGTAGAAAACGGGGATCAAGGGAAAAATGGTCGCCCCTGCGTCGGCGGCCAGAGACATGTTGCGGATGTGGATCTTATTGAGAGGCGTCTCGCGCACGCACAGCAGCAAAGGCCGTCGCTCCTTCAAGCACACGTCGGCAGCCCGCTCTATCAGTTTGTTAGAAGTGCCATTCGCGATGCGCGCCAGCGTGCCCATGCTGCACGGGATAACCACCATGGCATCGACGGGGTAAGAACCGCTGGCCACGTTGGCGCCGATGTCATCGTTGTTCTGCTGTTGGATCTTGCCCGGCTTCCCCGCCACGAGCCGCTCCAGAAGTTTTGCCCGCCCGCTGATTCCCAGCTCTTCCGCTATCACGCGCAAGGCATTGTCGGAAGCGATGAAGTTTACGATCTTGACGCGGTTATCCCGTTCCAGGGCCGTCAAAAGCTCGCGCGCGAATACCGCTCCGCTGGCGCCGGTCACGGCGACGGTGAAATTCTCCGGATACCTGAGCGCGCCAGTAAGCCCGCGTTCGGGAGCCGCTGGCCGTGCGTAATCTGGCATCTAAATGGGTGTGGGGGTATGCTCCCGGTAAACCCACGGAAGCATAGGGACAGGGCTCACCGAAGTCAAGGAAGGTTCCCCCAACTTGCTGATGATGGGCCAGTTACGTGGTTATGGCGTCTCCGTCTCTAGTTCGCTCACGTCGCCGCAATGCAGGCCAGTTACACGCGCTCGTCACTCTGCAGCGCGAAATCCAGGCCACTGACCCCAACGGCCGCCGCAAGTATCTTAGGGACTTCAGCGAAGCCTTCCGCGATTACCGTTCCCTCCTCACGCTGGAGCAGGTCGAAGCCGAGTTGTCCCAGGCTGACGTGGTGCTCATCGGCGATTATCACGCCTTGCCGGCTTCACAGCGCTTTGCGATGCGGATCCTGGAACGGATGGCGCGATCAGGCCGGCCGGTGGTGCTGGGAGTGGAGACGATCTTCGCCCGCGACCAGCACATTCTCGACGAGTGGATGCGCGGCGAGATTGACGACGACGATCTGCGCGAACGAATCCGCTTCAATCTCGACTGGGGATACGACTGGGAGCCGTTTCGCGAGCTGCTGGCCACGGCTCGTCAGCAAGGGGCCCACGCCGTTGGCCTCGACTGCATGCCGCGCGACGACCTCCGCAAGATCGGTACCCGCGACCGCCATGCCGCGCAGAAGATCGCGGAGATCGTACGCCGCCATCCCAGTGCCATTGTCTTGGTGCTGTTCGGCGAATCGCATCTCGCGCCCAATCACATTCCCGAAGTGCTGCGCGTCGCGCTGCCCGACGCCGGGATCGTCACCCTGCTGCAGAACATCGACCATCTCTACTGGCGCGCTGCCGGCGAGAGCCGCGAGCGCGTGGAAGCGGTGCGGGTGGAGAGCGACGTCATTTGCGTCTTCAACGCCACGCCGCTGGAGAAGTACGAGAGCTATCGCCAATGCATCGAGCGCTGGCGGCAAGAAACCGCTGCGCCCGACCTGGCGCCCACCTTCTACAACCTGGTGGACGCCTTGGCCCGCTTCCTGCGCATCGACAAGTACGCTGCCCACAACGGCACCCAGCCCGTCTACCTGGTGGACCGCATGCCGGAGGTGTGCAGCCTGCCTTCGGATGAGGCCCTGCGCAAGCTGCTCGAGCGCAAAGGCGCAGACGAGGGGGAGATGAAAGAGATTCTCGCCCGCATCGCGAGCGGCGGAAGCTGCTTCGTGCCGCGCCTGAATGCCATCCACGTGCGCGAGTTCCAGATGGTGGGCGGAGCGGAAGAGGCCGCGCGTTTCGTGCATCACGCCTGTCGTCCGTCAACGCCTTCGAGTGAGGCAGCGATGTCTAGCACCGAAGAAAAGTTCTATGTGCACGTGATCGAGCACGCGCTGGGCTACTTCGGCTCGCGAGTGTTGTTTCCGGAGCGGTCGGCGGTACGCGGGTTCGAACTCGGGGCTACTTCCGCACACCCGCGGGAGGCCGTTGCGGACCATTCCCAGCTCACTGCCGGGCAGTTCGCCTTGGCCGCCCAGAACCTGGGGTACATACTGGGCAGCGAGCTCTACGACGCCTACGTGGCGGGCTGCCTTTCCAAGCGTTACATCCGCTCGCTGTTTTTCCGCAAGCTCAACGGCCCCGCGGCCCGCAGCATCTACTTGCAGATTGCCCACAAAGCCCGCTGGCAGCGCCGGACAGCGCTGTCGTAAAAAAGCACTCAGCATTCGGCACTCAGCAATCAGCGGTTCGGCCTGGTTGCTGCATCCAGCTAGTAAATGTAAGCTGAACCCTAATTTGACTGACTGCCGAGTGCTCTCTTGAATCCTGACGCAATCCGAGAACTCTTTGATGGTGTGCGCCGGCGAAAGCTCACGCCCGACGAAGCCGTCGCGCGCCTGCGCCACCTGCCGTTCGAAGACCTGGACTTCGCCAAGGTGGACCACCACCGCGCGCTGCGCGCGGGCTTCCCCGAAGTGGTGCTGGCCGAGGGCAAGACCCCGAAGCAGGTGGCGTCGATTTTCTCGCGGCTGGCGCGGCACAGTACCAGCGTCCTAGCGACGCGCGCAACCAGAGAACAATACGCCGCCGTGCGCCGCACCGTGCGTAAGTCAGAGTACCGCGAGCTGGCGCGTGCCATAGTGCTCGAGCACGACCGCACGAGGTATGGCAAGGGCAGGATCCTCGTGGTCTCGGCGGGAACGGGTGACATTCCTGTGGCTGAGGAAGCGGTGGTCACAGCCGAAGTCATGGGTAACGACGTCGAGCACCTGTACGACGTCGGCGTGGCCGGAATCCATCGGCTGCTCGCACACCGCAAAGTGCTGTACGACGCCCGGGTGGTGATCGTATGCGCCGGCATGGAAGGCGCTCTGCCCAGCGTGGTGGGCGGCATGGTACCGGTGCCGGTGATCGCTGTGCCGACCAGTGTCGGCTACGGCGCGTCTTTTCAGGGTCTCGCGGCGCTCTTGGGCATGATGAACTCCTGCGCCTCCAACGTCAGCGTGGTGAACATTGATAACGGATTTGGCGCAGGCTATGTGGCCTCGCTGATCAACCGCCTGTGAAGCTGGTCGCGTCCATCCCGGTGCTAGAGACCGAACGGCTGCGCTTGCGCCCCTTCACGCTCGACGACGAAGCGGCGGTGTTTGCGCTCGCCTCCGATCCCGAGGTCTCTCGGTTCGTGCGCTTTGAAGCGCATCGCACTCCCGCCGAAACGCGTGCCTTCCTCGAGCTGTTCGAGCGCCGTTACCGCCGTGGCGATCCATTTGCCTTGGCCATCGTGCGGCGCGAGGATGACCGGTTGATCGGCAGTTGCGGCTTCGTCAGCCAGGCCCCGGAGCGCCGCTCCGTTGAAATCGGCTACTGGCTGGGCAAGCGCTACTGGGGAAAAAGCTACGCCGTCGAGGCGGCGCGCGCCTTAATGTGCTTCGGCTTCGAGCAGATGGGATTGGAGCGTATAGAAGCCAAGTGCTTCGTCGGCAATTACGCTGGCCAGCGCGTTATCGAGAAGCTCGGCATGAAGTTTGAACGTACGGACCGCAGCGAGATGATCAAGGGCCGGCATCCAGAGTTGAGGCTGTACGGGATCAGCAAGCAGGAATGGGTTGCAGGTGAACCTTCGCCCCCGCGATTGCACGCTGGTGAACGCGGATCAAAATAGGGCATTCGTTACTTTGGTTCGCCGTCTGCGTCCTTCGAACACCCTCGCGAAGATCTTGTCCACGTTCCGCAACTGGCGCTTGAGGTCAAAGGCCTGCTCGATCTTGCTGAGGGGCATGCGCGATGTGATCTCCTTGTCCTTGAGCACCAGTTCGCGGAGGTTCAGCCCTTCGTTCCAGGCGCGCATGGCGTGGCCCTGAACCAGACGATAGGCGTCCTCGCGCGGCATGCCGGCTTCGGCGAGATCGAGCAGAAGCTGACCGCTGAATACCAGTCCCCCCGTGCTCTCCAGGTTAGCCTTCATGCGCTCCGGATAGACAAGCTCATTTTCGAGCAGGCCAGCGGCCTTGTGCAGCATGTAATCCACCAAGATGGTGGAATCGGGCACGATCACGCGCTCCACCGAAGAATGCGAGATATCACGCTCGTGCCACAGGGCTACGTTCTCGAACGCGGCCTGTGCGTTGGCGCGGACCACGCGGGCCAGCCCGCTGATCTGTTCCCAGTTCACCGGGTTGCGCTTGTGCGGCATCGCGGATGAGCCCTTCTGCTTTGTGCTGAAGAACTCCTCCGCCTCGCGCACTTCGGTGCGCTGCAGGTGGCGCATCTCGGTGGCGATGTTGTCGAGCGTGCAGGCGATCACAGCCAGCGTGGCCATGTAATACGCGTACCGGTCGCGCTGGACCACCTGCGAACTCACCGGCGCCACTGCGAGTCCCAGGCGCTCACAAACTTTTTCTTCCAGCTCAGGATCGAAGTGCGCGGCGTTGCCGACCGCTCCCGAAAGCTTGCCGACACGCATCTCTTCCGCGGCGCGCTCGAAGCGCTCCAGGTCCCGTGTCACCTCTGAGTACCAGTTGGCCAGCTTCAGCCCGAAGGTGATGGGCTCGGCGTGGATGCCGTGCGTGCGCCCAATCATGGGCGTGTGCTGGAACTCGTGCGCCCGCCGTTCGAGCACTGTCAGCAGGCGCTCGAGGCCTTCGCGGATCAGGGCGGAGGCGTCCTTCACCTGCAGCGCCTGAGCGGTATCCACCACGTCGTTGGAGGTTAGGCCGAAGTGGAACCAGCGCGATTCCGGCCCGACCTTCTCTGCGACCGCGGTGGTGAAGGCGATAACGTCGTGTTTTACCTCGGCTTCGAGCTGAACGATGCGTTCCAGGTCGAAGTCGCCTTTGCGGCGAATGGCGTCGGCGGCCTTCTTCGGCACCAGTCCTGCTGCGGCGAGGGTTTCACTGGCGGCAGTCTCCACTCGCAGCCAGGTGCGGAACTTGTTCTCGTCGCTCCAGATGCGGCCCATCTCCGGCCGCGTGTAACGTTTGATCAACTGTCTGCCTCCCGCCCTTCATCCCAGGCAACCCACCCGCAAGCAACCGGCGCCGTCGTCAGCCATGGGGGAACTATTGATTCTAAACGTTGGGTAAATCGGGGACAAAAAACAATCCGCACACCGTTGCATTCCGGTAGTTAGCGGGTAAAATTCTGGCGTGGCGAAGCCAGTCCCCACAGTGGACTATCAGGCTCTGGCCGAATTCCGGTACCAGATCCGGAAGTTCCTCACTTTCAGCCAGCAGGCGGCCCGAGCCGCCGGCGTAGATTCCCAACAGCACCAGCTGCTGCTTGCCATCCGCGGACTTCCCCAGGGAACCCAGCCCAGTATCCGGGCGCTGGCGGAGCGGTTGCAGATCCGCCACCACAGCGCGGTGGAACTGATTGACCGTTCGGTGGCCCACGGGCTAGTCCAGCGGCAGCGCGATGACATCGACCGCCGACAGGTGACCATTCGCCTGACGCCTAGGGGGGAGCGGCTGCTGAGCGAGCTTTCCCTTCACCATCGCGACGAGCTGCGCACTGCTGGACGCGAACTGGCGCGCGTGCTGCGCTCCATCATCGCCGGCAGCAATAGTTCCTTGCGCTGCAAGCGACCGCATGAGCGCGGGCGCGCGAATCCGTGAGCTGCTGAGCGCGATGCGCTCGGTATTGATTTACTGGCCGCTGACCGTGCTCTGCACGTTGCTGCTGGAGCCGGTTTCGCTGGCCGCCGCACTCCTCGATAAGAGCGGCCGCGTCCCGCATCGCATAGTGGCGTTCTGGTCGGGGCTGCTGCTCCGGCTCTACGGCATGCCGGTGACGGTCACCGGCATGGAGCGGCTCGACCTCAGCCATCCACGCGTCTACGCCGCCAATCACCTCTCGGCACTTGATATCCCAGTGCTCTATCGCCGCCTGCCATTCCAATTCCGCATCATCGCTCACCGCTTGGTGTTCCGGGTGCCGCTGGTAGGGTGGCATCTGCGCGCCTCCAGCCAGCTCATGATCGACCCCGGCAGCGTTGCCCTCTCGCGCCGCGCCCTGCGGGGGGCGGTCAAGACGCTCGAGCGCGGCATGCCACTGGTGGTCTTCCCCGAAGGCGAGCGCTCTCCCACGGGCGAAATTCTTCGGTTCCGTCGCGGCGCGTTTTACGTGGCCGTCAAAGCGCAAGCGGACGTGGTGCCGATGGCTATCCTTGGCACGTACCGAGCATTTCCTGTCGGCTCGGCGCACCTGCGTCCAGGGCCGCTGCGGCTGGTTATCGGCGAGGCTATCCCGATTGCGGGCTACACGCGCAGCGGCTTGAAAGCGCTGGCGGAGCGCACGCAGGCGGAGGTGGCCGGGCTGCTCCGCTTAGAGGAGTCAAAGCAGCAATTAGTAATTGGCAGATAACAATCGATGCGGCGCAGTCTTACATCACACCGCGAGCCTCTTGGGCGTGAAGCACAGCATCAACGCCAGCCCGCCCAAGTAGAACGGGGCCCAGACTCGCAAGTGCTCAACCTTGTATTCCACAAACAAAACCCGCCAGTTTTCGCTGACGGGTCGAATGCTGAGTGCTGACTGCTAGCTGTACAACAGCACGCCCTCCTGTTTTTCCGCGCCTTCGC
>Ga0187776_10001233_pt1 | contig 12698 bp, 13 predicted proteins | sample 0216_BV02_MP12_2_FD_132426 | JGI IMG/M metagenome (GOLD analysis project Ga0187776, IMG submission 132426) | Tropical peat soil microbial communities from peatlands in Department of Meta, Colombia - 0216_BV02_MP12_20_MG | ecosystem: Environmental > Terrestrial > Soil > Wetlands > Peat | place...
CGTGAGCTCAAGCGGTTTTTTCAAGTCCCATTGCTTCATCAGGTTTTCAAAGGGCGGCTTTTGGTCCGGTTGAAGGTCGATGAAGAAGAGGCCGGGTGCATCCTGCGGAACATTCTGTTGCAATTGCGACAGCAGGTTTCGCTCGACCTGGGCCAGTGTGAGAAGAATGGTCACTCCGATTCCGATGGACAGGATGATCGTGACGATCTGTCGTCCGGGGCGGGAGAGGTTTCCGATCCCGTATCGCAGTATGAGCGACCGTTGCAATATAGATAAACGTCGGCCGATGCGTTTCAACAACCTCAGCATGAACCAGGCGCCCGCAAGAAGAACCGGAACGGCGCCGCCGATCGCCGCACCCGCCCAACCGCCCAATCGCCACGACCCGGCCTGCCAGAACGACAAGCCGAGGCAGCCGAACAGAATAATCGCCGCGAGCAGCCAGGTTCTTCGGTCGGGGAGGCCCTTCCGTTCGGCCTCGACCTCCTCCCGAAAAACGCGGGAGGGCGTCCAGCGTTGGACCATCCGCAAAGGCCAGAGCGAGAAGAGCAAGGTGACCAGCAAGCCCATGGCCAAGCCGCGGACCGCCGCAAGCGGCATCGGTCGGGATAAAAAGTCGGGCGGAAGAAAACCGGCCAGGAACGGGAGCAAGGCATAATAAACGACCATGCCCAGGACGATTCCGATCAGGCTTCCGATCCCGCCCAAAAAAAGGGCCAGGAGGAGATAGATCACCAGAATCGAGGAGGACGAACAGCCCAGGCATTTTAAGATCGCGATCGTACCGATCCGCTCGGTGAGGAAGGTATGGATGTTGCTGGCCACTCCGATCCCGCCGATGATCAATGTGATCAATCCGACCAGTCCCAGATAGGTCGTAAAATTTTCCAGGAAACGTTTCAGACGCGGCTGAGCATCGCGGTAGGTATGGATCTGGACCGACTCGGAAGACCAGCGGCCGGACAGATCCGTTTTCAATTGCTCCGGCGTCTCGGACGGCGGAACCTTAAAAAGATACCGGTCGGTCATCCGGCTTCCCGGCTGGATCAAACCCGTTCTGCGGAGTCCTTCTTGTGATAGAAGAACCCGGGGCCCAAGGCTGAATGTTCCGGCCACACGATCCGGCTCCTGACGGACCACGCCGCGGATCGTGAAGAGCGCCTCTCCCAGCTTGACCGGATCTCCGACTCCAAGATGGAGGCGGATCAATAGCGCTTCCTGAACCCAGAGCGCGTTGGGATCAACGAAGGGATCGGAGGCGGGTGGGTCAATTTTGAGTCGGCCGTATAAGGGATAGCCGGGCTCCACCGCCTTGAGCTCAACCAGTTGACTCAGTGCGGCATCTTTTGTCATCGCCATGCCGTGCAATTCGGTCACCCGGATGAACCGGACGCCCTCGCGCGCGAGCTCCAGAAGGACGGTCTCCTCCTCCGTTGAAAGCGGCCGATTCATTCGGGCCTCCAGATCGGCCGCCAGCAAGTTGCGCGATTCGTGAAACGTCATCGCCTCCAGATTGGCCGAGACATTTCCGGTCCCGACGATCGATCCGACGCCGATCGCGATGGAAGACAAAAAGAAAAGAAGATGCCGGTAGGAGCCGCGCGCCTCCCGCCAGGCCATTTTGAGGACAAACCGGTTCATGAACGGGCCTGTTTCCGATCCTCGACAACACGACCGTCACGCAACGTGAGGATTCGATCGGCATGGACGGTCAGGGTCGGGTCGTGTGTGACCAGGATGAGTGTGCTCCCTTGATCGCGATGGAGACGGAGAAGCAGTTCGATAACGCGTTGTCCGTTGGCCGTATCCAGATTCCCGGTAGGTTCATCCGCAAGCAGAAGTGCGGGGCGGCCGATGAAGGCCCGTGCGATCGCGACCCGTTGCTGTTCGCCGCCCGAGAGCTGGACCGGATAGTGGTCCTTCCGGTCCGACAGACCGACCTCGTCCAGGAGACGCAGCGCCTCCCCGTCGGCGTCGGGATCCCCTCGAAGCTCCAGAGGGATTTTGACGTTTTCAAAGGCGGTTAGTGTCGGGATCAGATGGAACGACTGGAAAACCACCCCGATCTTCTCCCGACGCAACCGGGCCAGTTCGTCCTCGCCGAGTTCGGTCAGGGAAGTTCCATTGAATTGGATCGAGCCTGTGGTCGGTCGATCCAATCCCGCCAGTAATCCGAGCAGTGTCGACTTTCCGCTTCCGGAGGGGCCCACCACGGCCAGAAATTGTTTTTCGGGGATCTCAAGGTCGATTCCATCCAGAATCGTCAGCGTCCGCCCTCCGCTGGCGAGACGCATCGTCAAATTGGAGACTCTGATCACGGGACTCCTATAAGGTTCATTTATCCGATCTTGCGGTCATCGAGCTTGTATTATACACTATCCGAGAGATTGTAAGGGCTCGCGTGGCTCGCTTGGCAACTAATACAAACGACAAATTTAGAGTGATATCCGGCGGGTCCTGTCCTTTGGCCTCACTGTGCGAGGTCTGGCACTGTGCCCTGCGGCTCCGGCGGCTTTCGTTTGACCCGGCTAAGGCTCGGCCGCTCAATTTTCCGAAGGAGATTTGCGGAAAATTGACCCTAACGGGCCGCGTCCTTCGCCAAGCCGGGCTTCCCCAAACGCAAGCCGAGTCGCCGCTTTGGCCCAGCGCCAAACGTCGCTTGAAGGGTCAATGAACATCCGGCGGGTGGCCGCAGGCGGGGCGCCCCATACGACCGCAACGGAAAGGCCAAGGAGTTTTTCGTGTAGTTCCCCGGCAACCCTTAAGAAGGATGCTGAGTGAGGACGGATGGGGCTGCCGAAGGACAGGACCCGCCGAATAGATTGCTTTTTTTAGGAGGTTGCGATTGATAAAGAGAGCTTTATCATGGGTCATACTTCTTTTAGTTCTGGTCGGCGGGAGCGGTTGCCGACAGAATTCATACGACCAGTCAAACCGTAATTCTTCCCAGACGGTCGGCACTCAAGAAACTGCTTCCCCGGCTCGGCAATCCGCTCCCACCTACAATGAGCGGGTAATTGTCGCGTTCGGGGACAGCCTGACGGCCGGGCTCGGGGTGGCGGAAGAGGAGGCCTATCCCGCCGTGCTGGAGCGAAAAATCCATGAGGCCGGTTTTTCCTACCGCGTCGTCAATGCGGGCGTGAGCGGCGAGACGACGGCCGGCGGTCTTCGCCGGGTCTCATGGATATTGCAAAACCGGCCCGAAATTGTGATCCTGGAACTGGGCGCGAACGATGGATTACGGGGCCTCAGCCTCAGCGAAACCAAAAAGAATTTGACCGAGATTATTGAGGAGCTTCAACGGGAGCATGTCCGGATCGTTCTGGCCGGGATGCAGATGCCCCCGAATTACGGAAAGGAATATACCGAGTCGTTCGAAAAGATTTTTCCGGAGTTGGCGGGAGGGTATCGATTGATTCTGATCCCTTTTTTTCTCGAAGGGGTCGCAGGCCGTGCGGGCCTCAATCAGGCCGATGGGATTCACCCGACCGCGCAGGGGTATCAAAAAGTCGTCGACAACGTTTGGCCGAAGTTGGAGCCGCTGCTTGTGCATTAGTGGGGCCTCGCGGGATATCACGTATGCGCCTGCCTTGACTTTTCTCCGCGAAAGACGTTACGTTACAGTCCTACGCAATAATTTCTCAAATACGGAAGGTCGATCGTGACCGACAAGAAAGAACCCCGTCCATCACTGCTGGGCCTGCGCCATCTCGCGTTGCGGGTCAGCGATATGGGCGCGGCCCGAGCCTTTTATCAGAAGCTCCTGGGAATGACGGTGGTCTGGGAGCCGGACCCGGAGAACGTTTATTTGACCAGCGGCTGCGACAATCTCGCCTTGCATTTGATGTCGGAGGAGGACCGGGCCGCGTTTACCCCCGTGGGACAATCGCTGGACCATTTTGGTTTTGTCGTGGAGAGTTCCGAGGCGGTGGAGGAATACGAACGGCGGATGCGAGAGGCGGGGGTTCGGATCGTCAAGCCGTTCAAGCGCCACCGGGACGGAAGCAGCTCGTTTTACATGGCCGACCCGGATGGAAACGTGATCCAGATCCTGTATGAGCCGCATATCAGTCCGATGAAGCTCGGATGAGGCCAAGCGATCCGGATCAACGAAGCCGGACCTGCACTAACTCTTTCGGAAGCTGGAACTGAACGTTCTCTTCCACCACGGTCCATTCTTCGACCGCGTCGGCTCCACGGGACTTCAGATAATCGATCACTTCCCCCACCAGAACTTCCGGGGCCGATGCGCCGGCCGTGATCCCGACCGTTTCGACCCCCTCCAACCAGGACGGCTGGATGTCCCTGTACGATTCGATAAGATAGGCCCGTACACCGCGTTGCTCGCTCAGCTCTTTCAATCGGTTTGAGTTGGAGCTGTTGGGCGCTCCCAGCACCAGAAAGAGATCGACGGTTTGAGCAAGTTCCTTCACGGCGTTCTGTCGGTTCTGCGTGGCGTAGCAGATGTCTTCCTGACGCGGTCCCTTGATCTTCGGGAAACGTCGGTGCAGCGCCTCGACGATGTCCTTGCATTCGTCGATGCTCAACGTGGTCTGCGTGACGTAGGACAGATGTTCGGGATCGTCCACCTTCAGATCCTGGACGTCCTTCACCGAGCTGACGAGGTGGAATTTGTCCGGGATCTGGCCCAGCGTCCCAATCACTTCGGGATGGCCGGCGTGGCCGATCAGGATCAGCTCGTAGCCCTCGCGATGGTCCCGGTCGACCTCCTGATGGACTTTGAGCACGAGCGGACAGGTGGCGTCGATGGATTTGAGCTTCCGCCTTCGTGCGTCTGCCCAGACCGACTTGGGGACGCCGTGCGCGCTGAAGATCACCGGCACGCCGTCCGGCACCTCATCCAGCTCTTCCACGAAGACGGCGCCTTTGGCGCGGAGCGTCTCGACGACGTGGCGGTTGTGGACGATCTCGTGTCGTACGTAGACGGGTGGGCCGTAGAGCTTCAGGGCCGTCTCGACGATCTCGATCGCCCGGTCCACCCCGGCGCAGAAACCTCTGGGTTTGGCCAGCAAAATTCTCATGAGTTAATATTGTCGTCCATCCGTCCTAGGGAAGTCAACTGGATGAATTGAATCCCGAATTCAATCCCTGCCCTTAATCGACCATGAGAATCTTGACATGGTCTTGTAAAGATGAGAGGATCTCATCGCTTATTGGTGTCTTACGAGCTCGGATAGGTTGATCATCCTATGATGGGATCGGAATGCTGCATAAAACACATATTTTGATGAGGCATTAGTGTTGAACCCAAACCCGGAGAATCCCAATGGCTGAACCAATGCAGGAAGATCGCCGAAAACACAAAAGAGTCCATTTCATAAAAGAAATAGAGGTTGTGGGGGTGGGGATTCGCCGGTGCTCGGACCTCAGCATCGGCGGGATGTATCTGGACACACACGAACATTTTCCAACAGGCACCCAACTCCACCTTCGGTTCAAACTCCATGACGCCGATCCCCATCCCATCGAGATCCAGGCCCGCGTGCTTTATGTCCATGAAGGCCTCGGGATCGGTCTGGGCTTCATCGATCTGAGGCCCGAAGATCGTGTGAAGATCCTGAAATTTGTCGAAGGATAAGAGGTGGAGTCACCGAAGAGATGTCCATTCCCAACACCGGTCCCTGCGCGATATCGAAACTGCCTGAAGCGATGCCCATCATGGTCGGATGGCTCCGCACGTACCTTACGTAACACGATTCGCCGATTATGAATAGCCATGCATCACCGACCTGTTTAACCGTCCGGACCTGAATCCCTGTTCAGAAAGAAAGATAAACCCCGAATCCTAAGGCGGCCTCGCGGTTTCAATCTCCTGGTATATAAACTGCATTCTCCTCGTTCAGAGTCGAACGTAACCTCTAACGGAAGGAGAAAACCATGGATGAAACAAACGGAAAGAAGAAGGCCCGCGCGGCACGGCATGTCTTTACGGTGGTGGATCGGGGCGGAAAGAGCTACTGGATTCGGATTGGCGCGGCCTTCGGAAATTACGACGGAAGCGAAACGGTGCTGCTCGATGCGCTCCCGATCAACGGAAAATTGCAAATCCGCGTCCCGGTTGCGAAAGAGCAGGATATTAAGGCAAAGGCGGCCGTCGATACCGTGGACAATGATGGGGATTGAGGTGCGGTTTCGATAGGGGCGGGTTACAAACCCGCCCCTATTTATCATACCGCCTTAAGACCCCAATTTTTCTAGACTTGACTGACCCCTTGATAAGGGCACATATTAAAGTACCGGCCCCGGCAAGCCGATCGCCCCCCCAAAGGTCCCGCTGTCGATTTGCGGTTTGGCCATTCGACTACGGGATATCTACGGCCGATCCACCATGATTCGGAGGGAGCCATGAAATACTTTATGTTCGATCAACCGTAGCCGCAGGAGTGCCGCTGATGAGCGAGGACGTCACCGAACGCGTCCGGGAGAGGGTGGAAGCCGTCTACCGCGCCGAGTCACGCCGCATCTTCGCCACCCTGATCCGCCTTCTCGGCGATTTCGACCTCGCGGAGGAGGCGCTCCACGACGCTTTCAGGGCCGCGCTGGAACAGTGGCCGCGTGATGGTGTTCCGACTAACCCCCGTGCGTGGCTAGTGTCTACCGGACGATTCAAGGCTATCGATGGCCTTCGCCGGCGCGCCCGCATCGACGCCCTAGACGATGTCACCGAGCCGGTTGCAGCTGTCGAGGATACCGCGGAAGGAGAAGATGAGAGCGTCGAGGACGACCGGCTTCGCCTGATCTTCACCTGCTGCCACCCGGCCCTGTCGCCGGACGCGCAGGTCGCCCTCACGCTTCGCGAGGTCTGCGGCCTCACGACCGAGGAGATCGCCCGTGCATTCCTCACCCCCGCGCCCACGCTGGCGCAGCGCATCGTGCGCGCCAAGGCGAAGATCCGCGACGCGCGCATTCCCTATCAGGTGCCCAAACAGGCCGAGCTGCCGGACCGGCTCGACGCGGTGCTGCGGGTGATCTATCTCGTGTTCAACGAGGGCTATGCCGCGTCGTCGGGTGCGTCGCTGACGCGGGCCGATCTGTCGGGCGAGGCGATCCGCCTGGGACGGCTGCTGGTCGAGTTGCTGCCCCAGCCCGAGGGGGTGGGGCTACTGGCGCTGATGCTGCTCCAGGAATCGCGCCGCGTCGCACGAGCCACACCAACGGGCGATCTGGTTCTGCTGGAGGACCAGGACCGATCGCTGTGGAATCATGACCTGATCAAAGAGGGATTGGCGCTGGTGGAACGGGGGCTGTCGTCGCGCCGGTTCGGCCCGTACACCCTTCAGGCCGCGATCGCGGCGGTGCATGCCGAGGCGGCCGCCCCCGCGGCAACCGATTGGGCCCAGATTGTCGGACTGTACGACATCCTGATGCGCGTGGTTCCGTCGCCCGTGGTCGAGCTGAACCGGGCCGTGGCAGTCGCGATGCGGGACGGGCCGAAGGCGGGCCTGACACTGATCGACGCCATCCTGGCGCGCGGCGATCTGTCCGATTACCACTTGGCGCACTCGGCGCGTGCGGATCTATGCCGGCGGCTGGGGAGATCGGCGGAAGCCCGGGTCTCTTACGAACGGGCGCTCGGCCTCACCCGGCTTGAGCCGGAACGGCGATTTCTTGAGCGGCGGCTTGGAGAGCTGCTTTAAGAGGAGTGCGAGCGCCGAAAATTTGCAGTTGCTTTAGAGCCTGCCTTGGGCTTACATTTATATGGGTAGTCCGATGGATCTAAAATAAACACCATGGCCGGTCTAAACCGATGAGCGATACTCCGTTAATTCATACCGCTGATGCCCTGGTCCTTCAGCACCGAACTCTTCTGGAAGTCTCGGAATCCATTGCCTTACACCGCGACCTCAAGGCCTTGCTTCAAGACCTGGCCAAGCGGCTTCCTTCGGTGGTGCCGTTCGAATACATCGGACTCATCCTGCACAATCCCGAGCGGAATATGATGCGGGCCTATTACGTCGGCACGGGCGATAGCGAAAGCCTCCCCACCGGTCTCGAGTTGCCCGTGGAGGAATCCGCCGGCGGATGGGTTTTTAAAACACAGAAACCGCTTATTGTGCCGCGTCTTGAGGACGAGGCCCGATTTCCTCGGGTGACGGAGATCCTCAGGAAGATCGGAGCCCAATCCTACTTCATGTTTCCCCTGACCACCGCGGTGCGGCGCCTGGGCGCGATGTTCATCGCCCGAAACCTTTCTTCGGAATTAAAAGTGACCGAGATGGATTTCCTGCAGCAGGTGGTCAACCAGGTCGCGGTCACGGTGGATAACGTGCTCAACTACGAAAGCGGCCAGGTCGCCCAACAGCAGTTGGCGCTCGAGCGCGACCGTCTGCGTCTCCTCCTGGGGGTGACAGAATCGATCGCGTTACACCGCGACCTGGACGAGCTGTTTCACGATCTCGCCCAGCGGCTCCCTCGAATTCTCCCTTTCGATTATATCAACGTGGTTTTGCATGAGCCCGCGCGCAATGTCATGCGCCTCTGCTTCCTGGTGACCTCCCAACCCAGCACGATCAGTCCGGGTTTGGAAATCCCCGTTGATGAATCTCCAGGGGGATTGGTTTGGAAAACCCAACAACCCTTGACGGTAAACGACATCACCCAGGAGCGCCGCTTCCCGAAGCTGACGGAAAGGCTGCGCGAGAACGGCGTCCAATCCTTCTGTGTATTCCCACTCACGACGGCGCAGCGCCGTCTGGGCGCGATGGGATTTGGGACCCTTCAAAGGGGAGCAGCCTATCAGGAGGCCGAGCTCAACTTCATGCAACAGGTGGCAAAGCAAGTTGCGGTTGCCGTGGACAACGCGCTCAATTACGAGACTGCGCTGGCCTCCCAACGGCAACTGGCGCGAGAACGGGATCGTCAGCAGCTTCTGCTGGAGATCAATAATGCGGTGGTCTCCAACTTGGCTTTGGATGACGTGTTCACCGCCATCAGCGCCTCTCTGCGGAAAGTCATCCAGCACGATAGTTCAAGTCTGGTGCTCTATAATCCGGCAACGCACCTCCTCCGTGTCCACGTGCTTGACTTTGCGAACAACACAAGCTTCGTGGACGAAAAAGAAGCGGGCCAGCCGTGCAAGTCCCCGGCCAGCATTGCAATCGCTTCGGGAGAGCCGGAACTGTTCGGAGAGGAGGATCTGAAGAAGATGTCCTCCGAATGTGAAATGGCGCAGCGCCTCATATCCGCCGGGGTGAAATCCTTGTGTTGCGTCCCTCTCCTGTCCCACAGCCGCGTTCTGGGTACGCTCAATCTGGGCAGACGCCGCGACGATGCCTTCAATCGGGAGGAGGTCGATCTGCTGCGACAGGTGGCGCAGCAGATCGCAATCGCCGTCGAGAACGGATTGGCCTATCGGGAAATCGCGGAACTGAAGGAAAAGCTCGACAAGGAGAAACTCTATCTTGAAGAAGAAATCCGCACCGAATACAACTTCGAAGAGATCGTCGGGGAGAGCGCGGCGTTGAAGCGTATCCTGAAGCAGGCGGAGACCGTCGCCCCGACTGATTCCACGGTGCTGATCCAGGGTGAGACCGGCACCGGGAAGGAACTGATCGCAAGGGCGATCCACAACCTGAGCGGGCGGCGCGAGCGGACCTTCGTCAAGATCAACTGCGCGGCGATTCCCACCGGTCTGCTGGAGAGCGAACTTTTCGGCCACGAGCGCGGCGCCTTCACCGGAGCCATTGCCCAGAAGGTGGGCCGATTCGAGCTGGCCCACCAAGGGACGCTGTTTCTCGATGAAGTCGGGGATATCCCGCTGGAGCTGCAGTCCAAGTTGCTGCGGGTGATTCAGGAACAAGAGTTCGAGCGCCTCGGGAGCACAAAAACCATCAAGGTGAACGTCCGCCTGGTGGCGGCAACGAACCGGGACTTGGCCCGGATGGCGGCCGATAACCAATTCCGCAGCGACCTCTACTACCGTCTGAATGTCTTTCCCGTTACGGTCCCTCCACTTCGGGAGCGTCCGGAAGACATTCCACTGCTCATCCGCTATTTTGCCCAGAAATACGCGCAGCAGATGAAAAAAAAGATTGAGACGATTCCGGCCGAGACGATGACGGGGCTCTCCCGGTATCATTGGCCGGGCAACATCCGGGAGCTCGAGAATTTGATCGAGCGTTCCGTCATCCTGTCCCAAGGCCCAGACCTCCATGTATCGCTTGGGGAATTGAAATTGCAAACCACACCGGTTTCCGATGGGGAGGCAACCTTGGAAGCGGCCGAGCGCAAACACATCCTGCGCGCTCTCCGGGAAACCAACTGGGTGATCGGGGGACCGTCTGGCGCTGCCGCCCGCCTCGGAATGAAACGGACGACCTTGCAGTCCAAAATCCAAAAGCTCGGCATTTCCCGCCCATCGTAGCGCCGAGACTTCGGCGCCCTGCCGATATTTCGGCACGACTTCTTCGGCACCTCCTCTCACTTCCGACAACACGGCCAATCGTCACACGAGCTATCCCTTCTTTGGTTTTAGTCACTTAGTGAAATTCCGCTCAGCGAACGGATGCACTGGCACGCGGATTGCTCTTAGATTAGGCATGTCGAATTTAGGGAGTGAAAGACGACCATGTTAAGGATCAGTAAACAGAGTGAGACTGGCGTTTTGGTTATAGAGCTCGAGGGAAAGCTGGCCGGACCTTGGGTGAAGGAGTTGGAGTCCAGCTGGCGATCTGCCGAGCCCACCCAGCGATTTCAGACGGTGCGCTTGGATCTGACCTCGGTCGACTTCATTGATCAAGAGGGAGAGGAACTGCTGGAAAAAATGCACGGGGAAGGCGTCGAACTCGTGGCTTCCGGATGCATGAACCGATGCATCGTAGAAAGGATCGTCCAGTCTCGGGAGAAGAAGTGCTGAGCGAATTCAGCGAAGCGGGAGGAGGTGTGCCATGAATTGTCCACGATGCGGGGGGTTGATGACGGGCGATTGGTTTCTCGATCTTCAGGATGACACCGGGCGGTTTCATTTTGAGGGTCTGCGTTGTCTCGTTTGCGGCGAGGTTCTGGATCCCGTCATTCTTCATAATCGTCAAGTCGGACCGGAAGGGATTCCGGGCCGCCGCCGCCGGCGCTTGAGCCCGGTGGGGATAGCGTAAGGCAAAGTTCTCTGGAAGGGGTGTGATAAACATGAAAGGCTTTTATCCGTTGATCGCAATCGGCGTGATCTCATTTTATATCGCCGTTGGACTGGTGATTTTCACGTACGCGATCGCGATCCGGCTGCTTCCGACGAAGGCCAAGATCCCGGTCGTCGGCCATTCGCTCGATAAAATCAGGGTCTGGCTGGGTTGAATTTGTGAAGATCGGGAAGAAATCATGCGGTCAGAAAAGAGAGAGGTGGGAAGATGAGGGCGACTGTCGATTCAGGGGCAACGATCAGTCCACAGAAGATCACCTTGACCGAACATTCCTTCTGGTCGGCCTATTGTCGTCCCGGCGAAGTTCAGGTTGCGTGTCGGGAAGGCGAGGTATGGATCACGCAGGAAGGGGATCACCGAGACATCATCCTGCGCGCGGGGCAGCGGTACGGAATTGAAAAACGGGGGCTGGTCATCGTCCAGGCGATCGGGAGCGCTAAGATCCTTGTGAGTGATGTCCTGAGTTGATGCCATATGAATCAAGGAACTCGTTTTATGAAAGCGCGATTCGTGGGACCTATCGTATTTTATGTGCGAAACCTGGAATGGTCGCTCATGTTTTATCGCGATCTTTTGGGGTTTAAAGAAATCAGCCGGATCTTTGATGGGAAAGCCGTGGCACTGACATCCGGGCATACCCATCAGGAGTTACTTCTGATTGATGTTGGCGCTGCTCCAAGCGCGCCATCGGGATGGAGGGCCGGCCTCTACCACATCAGGATCAAAATCGGCGATTCTCTAGATGAATTTCGAGCAGCGAAAAAAGAGCTTGAGGAGACAAGGTTGTCCATCATTGGAATGAGCGACCATACTAAAATCCAGAGTCTCTACTTGGACGATCCGGATGGCAACGAAGTCGAACTATACGTGGATGTCGATCCTACGATTCGGAAAAACGATCCGGCAGCCGTATTGGCGCCGATCAAACCGCTGCTTCATAGATAACACCTGGATGAGCGGAGTCAATCCTTGATCCGGGACGGCTATGTGGGAATTCTGATAAACGAATATTAAACCCGGGAGGTATGTGATGGTTTACAGCCATGGAATGATCAGACTCTCTTTAATGCTTTCAGCCGTTGTGTTGGCGGCCGGTTTGTTGGGATGCAATAATGCGGCGGGCTCCCCGGCGGCCCCCCCCGCCCCCGAGGTCAGCGTGGCCGTCGTCGAGACTCGCAACCTTCCTGCGGCGTATGAATACGTGGGCCAGATCGACGGCGTGCGCGAAGTCGAAGTCCGCCCTCGCATTTCCGGAATCCTGGAACACTGGAACTATAAGGAAGGGGCGCCGGTGAAGGCGGGGGAGAGTCTCTTCACCATCGATCCGGAGCCGTTCCGGGCCGCGCTGGCCAAAGCCGATGCGGATCTCGCCAGCGCCGAAGCCGTCCTCTCGCGGGCGAAACGGGACACGGCTCGTCTGAAACCCTTGTGGGAAGCGAAGGCGGTGAGCCAAAAGCAATACGACGATGCGGTTTCTTCGGAACAGGTCGCCGCAGCCAACGTGGAGGCGGCTCAGGCGGCGGTGACACAGGCGCGCCTTGA
>Ga0187776_10001234_pt1 | contig 12696 bp, 10 predicted proteins | sample 0216_BV02_MP12_2_FD_132426 | JGI IMG/M metagenome (GOLD analysis project Ga0187776, IMG submission 132426) | Tropical peat soil microbial communities from peatlands in Department of Meta, Colombia - 0216_BV02_MP12_20_MG | ecosystem: Environmental > Terrestrial > Soil > Wetlands > Peat | place...
AGTCGGTCAACGCTCAGAAGGCCAACCAGACGATCACGGTGACGCTGTTCGCACCGGCAAGCGCGGTCTACAACACGAGCTTCTCGGTCGCGGCCAGCGGCGGTGGCTCGGGCAACCCGGTCAGCTTCTCGAGCGGCGGCGTCTGCTCCAACAGCGGAGACACCTTCACGATGACGAGCGGCACCGGCAGCTGCTCGGTCAGGTTCGACCAGGCCGGCGACGCCAACCACAACGCCGCCCCGCAGGTGGTCGAGTCGGTGACCGCGCAGAAGGCGAGCCAGACGATCACGTTCGCCCCGCTGGCCGACAAGACGTTCGGCGATCCGGACTTCACCGTGAGCGCGACCGCGAGCTCGGGCCTGGCGGTGTCGTTCGGCGCTTCCGGCCAGTGCACCGTCTCGGGCAACACGGTGCACCTGACCGGCTCCGGGAGCTGCACGATCACCGCCTCCCAGGCCGGCGACTCGAACTACAGCGCGGCGACCGAGGTTCCGCAGACGTTCCAGATCAACTCGGCCGAGACGGTGAGCCAGATCACGGCCAAGGGCGCGACCTGCTCGCAGGTCTCGGGCGGAACCGCGGAGACGCTCGGCGCGGTCGAGTACACGTTCAAGAAGGGAACGATCAAGAAGGTGATCCCGAACACAATCGCGTACTGGGTCAAGGTCAGCAAGCCGAGCGGGCCGCAGAGCGTCGAGGTCGACCAGGCGATCACGTCGGGCAACTTCAGCCAGAAGCTGACCCTCGCGAACGGCAGCAAGGTGTACACAGGCGCCTGCGGGAAGGTGAAGGCGCCGACGTTCACGGCGGGGCCGAACGGCTCGGTGACGGTCGGCTTCAACGCCGCGAGCGCAGGGGCGTACCTGATCGAGGTCCTCTTCAAGACCAGTGCCGCGAACGGCCAGCCGGTGCCGACGCCGACCACCGTCCACTACGCGTTCTCGACTGCCGGCGTGTCCGGCTCGACCTCCGGGCTCGACCTGTTCCAGCAGAGCACGGCGCGCCGCAGCGCAAGGATCAGGCACCTGTTCTGATAGCTCTCCCGATTCGCTAGCGGGGCTCGACCGCATCGGCGGTCAGCTCCGCCAGCGAGTCGAGGACGGCGTCGGCCTGGGCAAGGGCGTCCTCGCCGGGCGGGAAGCGGCGGTTCGGGATCGCGAGCACGCGCATCCCGGCGGCATTGGCGGAGAGGATGCCGTTGTGCGAGTCCTCGACCGCGGCCGCCCGCGCGGGATCGACGGCGAGGCGGCGCGCGGCTTCGAGGTAGACGTCGGGCGCGGGCTTGCCCCGGGCCACCTCCTCCGACGAGACGGTGGCCTGGAAGAGGTGCGCGACGCCGAGCAGCTCGAGCGCCAGCTCGATCAGCTCCCGGTTGGAGGACGAGGCCAGCCCGAGCGGCCAGCGCGCTGCGAGCCGCACGACGGCCTCACTCGCGCCGGGAACCGCCGGCAGATGCTCGCGGTAGACCGCCTCCAGCCTGCGCACGACCTCGGCCGAGATCTCCACGGGCGGCTCCGGGACGCCGAGGCGATCGTGCATGTAGCGCGACCACTCGAGCGAGCTCATGCCCATCATGTCCCGCTGCGCCCCGTCGTGCCAGCGGCCGCCGTGCTCCTTCACGAGCTGCTCGCGCACCTCGTCCCAGACGTGCTCGGAGTCGAGCAGGACGCCGTCGAGGTCGAAGACGACGGCCTCGATCACAGGTCGGCGAACGCCTGACGATGGAAGACAAGTGGCCGCTCGGCCGGCCCCGGCTCGGCGCTCTCGACGCTGCCCACGAAGAACGTGTGGTCGCCGGTCTCGTGCTCCGAGACGACCCGGCCGCGGAGCCAGCCGACGGCGCCCTCGAGCTGGGGCGCGCCCTCCGCCTCGCGCACGGCGACGCCCTCCCAGAGCGCGATCGGCGGCACGCCGCGGGCGAAGTGCTGCGCCAGCGCCTCCTGGCCGGCGGCGAGCAGGCTGACCGCGAAGTCGCTTGACTCCCGCAGCAGCTCGTGCAGCGCCGCGTCGCGGCGGACGGCCAGGCCCACCAGCGGTGGCTCGAGCGAGAGCGAGACGAGCGAGGCGACGGTCAGGCCGGCACGACGGCCGCCGACCTCGACCGTGACGACCGCGACGCCGTGCGGGAAGCGGCCCATGACAGCGCGCAGCTCCTCACCCCCGGCCACCACCCGATCATACGAGGCTAGGGAGGACTTGACGAAACCCGGTCTGTGCCGCCGGGCCGCGCTGCCCGCCCCGAGGCGGCGTCCTCAGTCGCCCCTGTAGTGACCACTACAGGGACTCCCTGCGTCCTTGCCTCGGAACGGCCATCGCACCCCGACGACGAGCAGGGTTCCGCCAAGCCCTCCCGCTAGGCGCCTAGTGGTGCAGGCACTTGTGCCAGCCGCTGCGGATCTGGTCGAGCTTCGTGTTCATCGCGTCCTCGTAGGACGCGTCGGCCGGGTCGTTCGGGTTGTATCTGTGCAGCGCCGGCGCTTCCCACATCAGGTCCGGCGTGACACCCGGGCCGACCGCGGTCAGGCGGTACATGTCGCCGATCGCGGGCCCGCGCTTCCTGTGCGGGGTTCCCGGCGGGTGCGGGTGGCCGGCGGTGTACGGGTCGCGCTTGAAGAAGCCGAAGCAGAAGAGGCCGGGAGGCCCACTCGCGACGAAGGCCTCCTCGCGCTTCCAGCCCTTCCCGTACTTCGAGTCGTGCGTGTCCAGGTAGAGGAGGCGGCCGTAGGTGTCGGTCGGGTTGCCCTTGTAGGTCGTTCCGAAGCCCCGGATGCCGACGCCGCGGTAGGTGAGCTGCCCGAAGATCTCCGGGATGTGCCGGCCGTAGACCCAGTCCTGGTAGACGTCGAGCACCGCCGGCGCACCGCTCCAGTGGGAGAGATGCAGCCACCACTGCTTCTGCTTGATCAGCCAGGGCGCGAAGCCGAGGCCGGGCAGCGGCGTCCGCCAGTTCTGCAGCGCCCAGTAAGAGCCGTCGCTCGCCGTGCAGGCGGTGACCTCCCATGCGAGCGGCGGCCCGTCGTACGGCTGGCAGGTGTTCTTGAAGTGCTTCCAGATCTGGTGGCCGAACGCGGCCCGGCCGCCGACGTAGTCGAGCTTGAAGTGCACCTGCTTGATCCCCGGCTTGGCCGGGCGCAGGCGCGCGTTGATCGCCCCGCGCGCGATCAGGTGGATGAGCTGGCCGTGCGCGCGGTAGGTGATCAGCGCGATCCCGTGCGAGTTGACCTCGAGCTTGACGTGGCCAGGACTGCGGTCGATCAGCTGCGAGGCGGCTGCCGGCCCGGCGAGCCCGAGCGAGCACGCGAGCGCGCACGTCAGGACGACGAGACGGCTACGGACCGATGAGCCCGGGCGAGGCGTCAACCGCATACACAGGGTACATCGGACGAATCGCGGTCCTGCTCGAGCCTCGATCGGGCTCTATGAAGCCAACCGCTCGTCGGCGCGCGGGGCGTCCCACGAGAGGGAGAGGAAGACGTCCACGACCGTCGGGTCGAACTGCGTCCCGGCTCCGTCGCGCACGCGGCGGCACGCCTCCTCGACGCTGAGCCGCTTGCGGTAGGGCCGGTCGGTGGTCATCGCGTGGAACGCGTCGCAGACGAAGATGATCCGCGCTTCGACCGGAATCTCCTCGCCGGCCTTGCCGTCGGGGTAGCCGCCGCCGTCCCAGCGCTCGTGGCAGCTGCGGACGATCGTTCGAACCTCGGCCAGCCGGTCGATCGGCTCGAGGATCCGCTCGCCGAGCTCGGGGTGCTGCTCGATGATCCTTCGCTCTTCCTCCGTGAGCGGGCCCGGCTTGAGCAGGATGCTGGTCGGGACGCCGATCTTGCCGATGTCGTGGAAGAGGGCGCCGAGCTCGAGCCGCTTCAAGGCCTGTGCGTCGAAACCGAGCTCGCGGCCGACCGTGAGGGCCATGTCGGTGATCCAGCGGGTGTGCGACGAGGTGTACTCGTCGTTCGCCTCGAGCGCGTTCGCGAGCGCCTCGACCGTCGAGACGAAGGTCTCCTCGAGGTTCTCGAAGCTGCTCGCGCGCTGCAGCGCGACCGAAGCCTGGTAGGAGATGCCGCCCAGCAGGCGCAGGAGCTCGTCGCTCGAGTGCTGGTCGCTGACGGGCTCGCGCACGATGATGAGGCCGTCGACGCACCCGTCCGTGCGCACCGGGGCGAGCGCCAGAGTGGGCCAGCTCGGCGCCCCCGGGGCGGGGAGAGCTCGCTTGGCTTCCTCGGCGCTGAGCACGAACGGCTCGCTCCGGCCCCCGATCGCCTCGCGCACGGCCTCGCCGTCGAGCGTGATGTTCAGCATCGGGCGCAGGTCGGGCCGCTGGTCGTAGTCCGAGTGGGCCGCGATCCGGAAGTCTCCGTGCTCGTCACGCAGCCAGAGGGCGCAGTCCTTCGCCAGCAGGCGCGCGGTGGCGCGAACCGTCTCGTTGCCGATCTCCTCCCGGGCCGCCGCCTCCGAGATCGCCCCGGTGAACTCGAGCAGGCCCTTGAGGTGGTCGGCCTCGCGCCGCTGCGCCTCGTACAGGCGCGCGTTCTCGAGCGCGACCGACCCGTGGCCGGCCAGCACCTCGAGCAGGCGGACGTCGTCCTCGTCGAACTGGTCGATGCCGAGCTTGGAGATCACGATCACGCCGATCACGCGCGAGCCGTAGCGCAGCGGCACCGCCACGAGCGACTCCTCGATCGCGTGCGTGCCGGGGATGGTGACCATGTACTCGCACTCGAGCGTGTTGCCGACGAGCTGCGCCTCGCCCGAGGTCGCCGCTCGGCCGGTGATGCCCTCGCCGACCTTGCGCCGCGGGAAGTCGACGTGCAGGCCGTCGATCCCGGTGAGCTGGCCGCGGAAGGCGACCGGCACCATCTCGTCGTCCTCGATCACCAGCACGCGGCAGTTGTGGTAGTCCATCAACAGCCGCAGCTCGTCGGCGATCACCTCGCCGATCTCGCGCACGTCGTTCAGCCGGTTCAGCTTGCCTGCGAGGCCCTGAAGCATCTTGAGGTGCGCGATCGAGCGGACGTCGCGGGTGCTGGCGGGAGCGCTCTCCGGCCGCTCGCTCGAATCCTCGTCGTAGAGGACGATCTGGTTCTTGCCGCGCGCCTTCGAGGTCATCATCGCGGCCTCGGCGCAGGCGACCAGCTCGCGCGGGTTCATCGCATGCTCCGGGCCCTGCGAGACGCCGATCGAGACCGTGATCTTGCCGGCAGGCCCGAACTCGACGGTCGAGAGCGCCTCGGTCAGCCGGCGGGCGAGGTTGATCGCGTCGCCCGCATCGCCCGACGCCATGATCACGCCGAACTCCTCGCCCCCGAGACGGCAGACCACGTCCGAGCCGCGGACGGCGCCGCGCAGCAGGTCGGCGAGGTCGCGCAGCACCTGGTCGCCCGTGCCGTGGCCGTAGACGTCGTTGACGCGCTTGAAGTCGTCGATGTCGAGCATCAGGACGCCGACCGAGTCGCGCGAGCGGCTCGCGCGGGTCAGCTCGGCGCGCAGGCGCTCGTGGAAATAGCGGTGGTTGTAGAGGCCGGTCAGCGAGTCGGTCTGCGCCTGGTGCTCGAGCCGCGCGCGGATCTGCGCGTTGTCGAGCGCGAGCGCGGCGGCGTCGGCGAAGCGTGTTGCGAGCTCGAACTCCTCGTCGCCGAAGGATGCGTGCTCGCCGAGCCGGTAGATGTTGAGCGCGCCCTTGACCAGGTCGCGGGCGATCAGCGGCACGGTGATCAGCGCCTCGGGCTCGTCGGGCGGCGTTCCCGGCACGACCGTCATCCTCGGATCGAGGTGGGCCTGGTTCGTCCGGACCGGCTCTCGGTGGAGGGCGGCCCAGCCGGTGATGCCCTGCCCGAACTCGCGTGAGCTCTTCAGGATCTCGTCGGCCCACTGGTCGCGCGCGAGGACCGGCACGAGGACGGTCTGCGCCTCGTCGGCCTGGTAGATCGAGAGCGAGTCGTAGGGAACGAGCTCGGCGAGCGTGTCCGCGATCCGCTCGAGCAGGTTGTCCAGGCTCTGCTCGGAGAGGATGTCGTGGAAGACGTCCGCGAGCTGGCGGTACGACTGGACGAGGCCGTCGGAGCGCGGAGCATCGGCGCCCGGGAAGGCGTCGGTGGCACGCAGGGGGTCAGCCGCAGCGAAGAGGTGCCGCATCCGGCTTAGTTTCTCGGCTTTTCAAGCGGCCGAGATCCCCCGGAAAGGGGATTCCTCGCCCTGCGCATCGGCTAGCCCTCCCCGGACTCGCGCTCGGCCTCGTCGAAGTCGCGCCGCAGCTCGTTCACGTCCGGGAGCACGGCCAGCGCCGGGAGGATCGGCAGCCAGAGGTTGAAGAGCCGGTAGACGACGACGCCGAGCAGCGCCCGCCCGAAGGGCACGCCGACCCAGTACAGGGCGAACGTGAGCGCGATCTCGACCACGCCGGCGCCGCCGGCGGGCAATGAGCGCCGGGTGAGCACGTACCCGGTCGAGTAGCCGACGATCAGCGCCGGCACCGACAGCGGCGGGCTTCCGAAGAAGGCGAGCGCGCCCCAGAGGCAGGCGATGTCGCCGGCCCAGTAGAGAGCGGTGCCGAGCAGCCCGAGCCCGTGCTCGCGCGGCGGTGCGAGGAACATCGTGCGCAGGATCGAGAGGCCCGCGACGAAGTGCGCGAACGCCTGGCGCACGCGGCCCGCGTCCGGTGCGTGCTGCGCGTAGCGGCGCGCGCGTTTCGGAGAGCTCAGCCAGACCGCCGCAAGGCCGCCGGGGATCACGGCGAGCCAGGGCAGCGTCAGCCCGAGCGAGACGTCCTCGCCGGCGGCGATCACCGCGATCGCGGCGCACAGGGTCGCCGGGGCGAGGACCGCGTACTCGAGCGCGCCGAGGGCCAGGACTCTCGCGACGGCCCCGTTGCGGTCCTCGCCCGCCGTGCGGAGGGCCCAGTAGTCGACCGCGAAGCCGCCGTTCGTCCTGGTCGCGGCGAAGACGCCGAACCCGCCGACGACCGCCTGGATCGAGTGGCCGAAGCTGAGCTTCGGGCCGTTGTCGACCTTGGCCGTGTCGCGGACGGCGAGCACGTAGCCGGCGTATGCGGCCAGCTCGCCGAAGAAGCAGAGGACGAGCCACTCGGGGTGGATGTTGTGCTCGGCGCGGTCGAGCCGTTCCGAGCCGGCGATGTCCGCGAGCCCCGCGATCGCGCCGAGCGCGAGCAGCGCCGGGACGAGCAGGACGAGCAGCGGGCGGCGCTCGACCCACCCGAGCGCGCGGCGGAGCGGACCGGTGGAAGGCGAACCCGCGGAGGCAGGCATCAACTCATCGTGGCAGCTAGCGGAGAGGGCGGCGCCGACCCCTAGGCGTGAGTCAGGCGCGTCCCTTGCTGACCACGAGCTTCACCTTGGAGTGTGCGGGCAAAGTCCTTCCGCGACGCGGACTCTGCGAGATCACGCGGCCCTTTGCCACCTTGCGAGAGAACCTCGAAGTCGTCCGTCCCACCGAGCAGTGCGCGTGGCGAATCGCCTTCTTCGCCGTGGTCAGCCGACGGCCCTTCAGCCGAGGGACGACGCATCGGAAGAAGGAGACGTGGACGGACTGAGCCCCCTGCTGCATCGTCACGGTGCAGGCATTCTTGCTTCCGGCGCATGCCCCGGTCCAGGTAACGGCCGCTCCTGCGAGCGGGTGAGCGGTCAACGTCACCAGGCTTTGATCGGCGAATTGCGCGGCGTCAGCGAGACAGCCCGAGTCGCAACCGATGCCTGCAGGGCTCGACGTGACCGCGCCGTTCCCGGAGTCGTATGTCTTGTGGAGAGTGAGCTGGTGGCTGTTGTCGGTGAGGTAGCGCGCGACGATGAGGGGGGTCTCATCACCAAGGGGTCCGCTCGAGGGCCAGCTGTACCCCACCACCACGATCTTGCCGTCCGGCTGCAGGGCGGAGGCCCCGGCGATCCCTAGAGTCTCCACGCCCCAAGTTGTCGTCACGATCCCGTCGTCGCCGAAGGCCGGGTCGAGTGAGCCATCGGGCAGGTAGCGGGTGAGACCGAACCCCCATCCCCACGCGAGGCCGTTCCCCACGGCGACTATCTGCCGATCGGGTTGAAGCAAGACGGTTCTTGCCGCATCGACGTAGCCGAGATTCTCGCCAGCTGTCAGCACGACGCCGTGATCGCCGAAGGAATCGTCGGGAACCCCGTTCGCCGAGTACCGTATGAGTGCCGAAACGTCCTGCGAGCCAAATTGGGCTTGACCCCCAAGCACGATCTTCTCGTCTTGTTGGAGTGCAAGCGCAGAAGCTCCGGAGCGGTCACTCTCGCCGGCGTTCGTCGTTACGAGCCCGCCTGAGCCAAAGCTCGTGTCCAGAGATCCGTCCGGTTGGAAACGGGCGAGCAGGAAGACCGAGTGATCGGGATCGTCGAGACTCGCTCGATCGCCGGCCGCGAGGATCTTTCCGTCCGCTTGAATACCGATCGCCGCTCCGTACCCGAAACCGGTCAGGCTCAGGCTCACGACACCGCCGCTAAAGCTCGCGTCCAGCGAGCCGTCAGGGTTGAACCGGGAAAGGGCTAGACCCTCGGAGCCCGAGACCACAAGCGCCTTCCCATCGGGTTGCAGGACGACCCCATGGGCTTCCCCTCCGACAGCATCGGACCCGCCCACGATCCCGCCGTTGCCGAACGATGGATCGAGTGAGCCGTTGACGTTGTAACGGACAAGCACGGTGCCCGTGAACGAGTAAGGCTCTGGGCCCCGGAACGAGCTACCGACCGCGATGATCTTCCCATCCGGCTGGATCGCGAGCGCGCGTACCGTGGCTTGCCCGCCGGGAAGGTCGGTAGTGACCATGCCCGCAGTTCCAAATGTCTGATCCAGTGAGCCGTCTGGGTTGTAGCGCTCGACCAGGAACTGACCGAGTTGCGCGCCCGGCGGGCCTATATGGCCGCCTGCAACGATCCGTCCGTCCGGTTGCACTGCGACTGCAAGCAGGTCAGCGCCGCCGGCAACGGGGGTGATTGCAATTCCGTGATCCCCGAACGCCGGATCGAGGGCGCCTCCGTCGGCCTGAGCAGAGCCGACCCCGAGCGCGAGCGCTGTGACTCCAAGTGCTGACCGCACAAGCACCCGCTTGAATCGGGTCAACCTGCCCTCCAATCCTCGCTGATGAAAGACAGTATGAGTGAGGTGGCGAGAGCACTCAAACCCCGGGGATTCCGTGGTCAACGAGAGCGGCGGGGGTGGGATTCGAACCCACGGGCGCCCGTTGAGGCGCCTCCGGTTTTCAAGACCGGCCCATTCGTCCGCTCTGGCACCCCGCCTGAGCCCATTGTGGCAGTCGCCGGCTCGGGGACCCTCCGAGCCGGGCCGGCCGCGCGCAAGGAGAGGCCAACGGGGGAAAGCGCAGACGCCTACAATGGCTCCGATGAGCATTCGTTCCTGGTTCGAGAACTGGCGGCGGCGGGAGGACGCGGACGCGATCGAGCACGCCAAGGAGGACTGGGCACAGGCGCCCGAAGAGCTGTCGCGTGGCGGCCGTCGCGACCAGATTCCCGACGGCCTACCCGCCGAGCGCGTCGGCGATCGGCCGGACGACATCAACCGTCCCGGCGACCTGCCCCCGCTCTAGTCGCTCAGCGTCGCCCCCTGCTGACCACGAGCTTCACCTTGGCGTTCGCGGCCAGGGTCCTTCCACGCCGTGGGCTCTGCGAGATCACGCGGCCTCGCGGGACCTTGAACGAGAACCTCTTCTTCGTGCGACCGACCGAACAGTGCGCGTGCCGAATGGCATGACGCGCAGCGGCGAGCCGCTTTCCGGTCACGCGAGGGACGACGCAAAGAGAGAAGCTCACGTGCACGGCTCGAGCCGCCTGCTGCATCGTCACCGTGCATTCGTTCTTGCTCCCCGAGCAGGCGCCTCTCCAGGAGACGGCTGCTCCATCGAGCGGATGGGCCTTCAGCGTAACCAGGCTCTGGTCGGCGAACTGCGCGTCATAAGCAAAGCAAGTCGAATCGCAGGCAATGCCGGCCGGCGCTGAAGTGATCGTGCCGTTTCCGGTGCTGTAGGCCTTGTCGACGTTGAGCGGATGGCTGTCGTCGCTGAGATAGCGCGCGATCTGAAAGGAGAGCCCGCCGGCCGCGCCGGGGGAGGCGGGCCAGGTGCTTCCGACGACCACCACCTTGCCGTCGGGTTCCAGCGCGGCTGCGCGAGTGCCTCCGTCGGTTGCCGCGCCAAACGTGGTCGTCACGATGCCGCCGTCACCGAAACCGGCATCCATGGCACCGTCGGGCAGGTGACGCGCGAGCCCGAACCCCCAGCCCCAGGCGAGACCGTCGCTGACGGTGACGATCTTTCCGTCGTGCTGGAGGAGGACAGAGTGGGCACCATCGACGTAACCAAGGTTCGCGCCTCCGGTCAGCACGACGCCTTGGTCGCCGAAGGAGGTGTCCAGCGCTCCGTCGCCCGCATAGCGAGCAAGCGCGGAGACGTACTGAGAGCCCACTAGGGCATCTCCCGCGAGCAGGATCTTGCCGTCGGGTTGCAGCACGACCGAACTTGCGGAGGCGGGGACGCCGGCCGGAGTCACGACGGCTCCGTTCGAGCCGAAGCTCGTATCGAGTGACCCGTCTGAGTTGTAGCGTCTCATCAGGATCGATGCGTTGGTGAGATCGTTCGGGCTGGAGCTGGCCCCGGCCACGATGATCCGGCCACCCGGCACCAATGCAAGTGCTGCTCCGTACTCGGAATTGGGGCTGCTGGTGACCACTTGGCCTCCCCAGCCGAAGGCTGCATCAGGTGAGCCGTCGGCGTTGTACCGGAAGAGAGCGATATTTGGCCCCCCGCCCACCAAGGTCACGATCTTCCCGTCAGGCTGTATCGCGATCGCGGCGTTCCCGGCCGACGTGGGACCTACGATCCCCCCGTCGCCGAAGGTCGAATCGAGGGAGCCGTCGACGTTGTAACGGACGAATACCGCCTCCCAGGTGGAAGGGTTCTGCTGATACGAACCTCCGGCGGCGACGATCTTGCCGTCGGGCTGGACCGCGAGCGCATAGATGACGCCGGTCCCGACGTCGGTCGTGACCAGGCCGTTGTGTCCGAAGCTCGGATCGAGCGATCCGGCTGCCGTGTACCGCACAACCGCCAGCAGCCCGTTCTGCGCACCGGGAAGACCGACAAAGCCGCCCGCCACGATCTTGCCATCCGGCTGTACGGCCACCGCATTCAGGTCGCCGCTTCCGGCTAGCGCCATGGTGGCGATGCCGGTGCCCGCGAACGTCGGGTCGAGCGCTCCTCCGTCCGCCTGGGCAGACCCGGCCCAGAGGACCAAGACCGCCACCCCGAGTGCCGATCGTGCCAGTGCCCGCCCGAATCGGGACAAGCCCGCCTCCACTAGTTGACGAAGGTCATTATTGGTCGAGACTGAGCGCTCCGTCAATCAGTGCGGACCGAGTCGGGCCGGGGCGCCGAAGCTCGTGAGCACATCAGGGACGGCGACTCCGCCGCTCTTGTCCTGGAAGTTCTCCAGCACCGCGAGCGCCCAGCGGTCGGTGACCGCGGTGCCGTTGAGCGTGTGCACGTGCTCGGTGCCGCCCGCGGCGCGGTAGCGAATCCCGAGTCGCCGCGCCTGGTAGTCGGTCGTGTTCGAGGCCGAGGTCAGCTCGCGGTAGCGCTCCTGCGAGGGGAACCAGCCCTCGAGGTCGTAGCGCTTCGCGGCCGCCGCGCTCAGCTCGGCCGCGGCGATGTTGACGACGCGGTACGGGATGCCGAGCTCCTTCGCAAGCGACTCCTCCAGCGCCAGGATCCGCTCGTGCTCGTCCCAGGAATCCTCGGGGAGCACGTACGAGAACATCTCGACCTTGTTGAACTGGTGCACGCGGAACATGCCACGGGTGTCGCGGCCTGCGGCTCCGGCCTCGCGCCGGAAGTTGGCCGAGAAACCGGAGTACCGCGCCGGTAGCTCCTCCGCCTCGAGGATCTCGCCCATGTGCAGGCCGGCGAGCGCGACCTCGGAGGTTCCCGTCAGGTAGAGGCCCTCGTCGGCGACCTCGTAGATCTCGAATCGCTCGGCGGGGAAGAAGCCCGTGCCGATCATCGCCTCCTCGCGGACGAGCACCGGCGGAATCACGGGCAGAAACCCCGCCGCGGACACGCGGTCGAGGGCCCAGCGGTAGAGCGCCAGCGCGAGCAGTGCGGTGTCGCCGACGATGTAGCCGAACCGCGAGCCCGAGAGCCGCGCGGCCCGCTCCATCTCGAAGCGGCCGAGCTCGAGATGGTCCTTGGGATTCGCGATCGCGGGCGGCTCGCCCACGGTCCTGACGATCTCGCCCTCGGCGTCGCCGCTCTCCTCGTCCGGGACCGAGTCGTGCGGCGGGTTCGGAACCTTCTGGAGGAGCTCGTCGCGCCGCGCCGCCGCGGCCGTCAGCTCGTCCTCGACGCGACGCAGGTCCTCCTTCACCTGCTTCAGCTCCTCGACCTGCTCCGGCGTCGGCTTGCCCTTCAGCTTCTGGCGCCCGCGGAGCTCGTCGACCTGCGGGATGAGCTCGCGCCAGCGCGCGTCGGCCTCGAGCAGCTCGTCGAACGCCCCGGATCCACCCTTGCGCGCCACGGCGGCCCGGAAGCCGTCGGGGTCGGCCCGCGCGGCCCTGAGGTCGATCAACCCGCCGTCAGGTAGGCGACCAGGTCCGAGATCTGCTGCGGAGTGAGCGTCTGCCCGAAGTTCGGCATGATGTTCTGGTAGCCGGACTCGACGTACG
>Ga0187776_10001235_pt1 | contig 12693 bp, 11 predicted proteins | sample 0216_BV02_MP12_2_FD_132426 | JGI IMG/M metagenome (GOLD analysis project Ga0187776, IMG submission 132426) | Tropical peat soil microbial communities from peatlands in Department of Meta, Colombia - 0216_BV02_MP12_20_MG | ecosystem: Environmental > Terrestrial > Soil > Wetlands > Peat | place...
CTTCTTATTGACCGGGGAGACGACCGGACCAGAGGATCGAGCTACTCGCCTTGAATGGGGATATAGAGCGCGTTGCCCTGGCGCAAGACCAGGAGAAGAGCCAAATCATTGGGTTTCAACGGATCGGCAATGCGCTGAAACGATGCGAAGTCTTTTACCGGTTGGCGATTGATTTCGAGGACCACGTCCCCCGGTTGAAGACCGGAGGATTCGGCAAGGCTGCCTTCTTCAATATCCGTCACAACGACACCGCTGTTGACTGAGAGGTCCATTTGGCGCGCGAGCGGTGGGGTCACTTCATCGAAGACAACCCCCACCAGCGGATGAGCCGTCGATGCAGAGGTCGCGTCAGATTGACTCTTCTTGGTACGTTCCCGAGGCGCTTCCTGCACGACCAACTCAACCTGCATCGGTTTGCCGTCATGCACAATATCGAGCCGGTGCCGGCTTCCGATCGCCGACGCTGCCACTAAATTGCGGAGCTGGCCGCTATCCATCACATCGCGTCCATCGAAGCGAACCACGACATCGCCTCGTCTGAGACCAGCTTTTTCCGCCGACCCTTTGGCCTGGAGATCAGTCACGATGGCTCCCTTCACATCGGGAAGGCGAAAGATCTTCCCCAGGAGCGGGGTCACGTCTTGAGTCGAAGCACCCAGGAATCCACGGACGACTCGTCCCGTTTTGATCAGGCTCTGCATGGCGGCCCGCGCCATGTTGCTGGGAATGGCAAACCCCACGCCCACGCTGCCCCCGGTCGGACTCGCGATGGCGGTATTAATTCCGACGAGTTCGCCTTTGATGTTGACGAGTGCCCCGCCGGAGTTGCCGGGATTGATCGGCGCATCGGTCTGGATGAAATCTTCGAAGTCTGCGACACCGACATCGGCGCGACCGACGGCACTCACGATTCCAAACGTCACGGTTCGGCTGAGACCGAGCGGATTCCCGATGGCCAGAACGAAGTCGCCCACTGTCAGATTGCTCGAATCTCCCCAGGCGACCGTGGGTAGATTCGTGGCGTTGATCTTCACGACCGCAACGTCGGTTTTCGGATCAGTCGCGACGACACGCCCCTTATATTGCCGACGATCGGCAAGGATCACTTCCACGTCGACGGCTTCGGCGACTACATGGTTGTTGGTGATAATGTAGCCGTCCGGCGACACGATGACCCCTGATCCCTGCCCATACTGACGGCGGGCGGGCGGCTCTTTGAACATGCCGAACGGCAGTGCCTCATCACTGAACGCCTGGTCGCGGACCATGACGGTCGAGGCGATACTGACCACCGCAGGGATGACTTTCGCAGCGGTGGCTTTCACCTGCCCTTGAAGATCATTCGCTACAGATACTGGAAGCAGTCGTGTCCCGGCCGGTGCGATGGCCGGACTCCAAATCGTCCAGACACACCATGCGGCCATGACCCACGGCAGGAAAGCAATCCGGATAATGCGCATCTTCATCGCAAGTCTCTCACGATACCCCAATGACCACTCAACGGCTGCTGTAGCCTAGCATGCGTGGGGAAGAGGTGCACTTATAATTCCACATGGCGTAAACGGAGGGCATTGGAGATGACCGAGACGGAGCTGAACGTCATGGCCGCGCTGGCAATCATGGGACTGAGCAGCATTCCCAACACCGGGTAGAGCACTCCCGCAGCGATCGGCACCCCAAGGAGGTTGTAGAGAAACGCAAAAAACAGATTCTGTCGTATGTTCCGCATGGTGGATTGGCTGAGTCTGCGTGCCCGCACTAAGGCTCGCAAGTCCCCTTTTACCAACGTCATCCCTGCACTTTCAATCGCGGTGTCCGTTCCGGTTCCCATCGCGATCCCGACATCGGCCAACGCCAGGGCTGGCGCATCATTGATGCCATCCCCCGCCATCGCCACGACGTGGCCTTGTGACTTGAGCTGCTGAATGATGCGTCCTTTTTGGTCCGGCAATACCCCCGCCATGACGTCACCGATGCCGAGCTGTCTTGCCACCGCCTCCGCTGTCTCGCGATGGTCGCCTGTCACCATGACGAGGCGAACGCCCTCATCCTTGAAGAATGCAATGGCATCTGGTGTCGAGGGCTTGATGCGGTCTGCGACGCCGAGCAGTCCCGCCGTCTGGCCCTCCACCGCCACAAACAAGATGGTTTGTCCTTCACGACGGAGCGGTTCAGCCTCATCGTTCAACGCAACGACGCTCTGGCTGGATACGCCGGCATCCTCCTGCAGGAATGCGACGGTTCCGATCGCGAGCCGTTTTCCCTCGACGATTCCCTTCACACCCTGACCCGTCACCGATTGAAATTGCTGGGCCGTCGTCAGCGTGATCCCTCGTGACGCAGCTCCCTCCACCACTGCCGCAGCAAGCGGGTGTTCGCTGCTGCGTTCCAAGCTGGCAGCCAGACGCAACAGATCAACATCAGTCCAGGGCGGGACGAAGCGCACCGCGACGAGTGCCGGCTTTCCTTCCGTCAGTGTCCCGGTCTTGTCCACGACCAATGTATCGACCCGACCGAAGACTTCCAACGCCTCTGCGTGTCTGACCAGCACGCCGGCGGTCGCGCCGCGCCCTGTTCCCACCATGATCGACATCGGTGTCGCTAAGCCCAGGGCACAGGGACAGGCGATGATGAGTACCGCGACGGCACTCACGACTGCGTGCGCGAGTTTCGGCTCAGGCCCCCACAAGAGCCATGCGACTGCCGTGATCAGGGCAACCGCCACGACGGTCGGTACAAAATATCCTGCTGCCATATCGGCCATTCGCTGAATCGGTGCTCGGCTGCGCTGTGCCTCACTCACCATCTGCACGATCCTCGCCAGCAATGTCTCTCGTCCGACGCGCTCCGCCCGCATCAGCACCGTACCAGTACCATTGATGGTTCCGCCGATCAGCCGAGACCCGACCGTTTTCTCAACCGGAATCGATTCACCCGTCATCATCGACTCATCAACAGCCGTCATCCCTTCGACCACGCTCCCGTCGACCGGGATGCGCTCGCCGGGACGCACACGAAGGCGATCTTCAACCTGGACGTGGTCGAGCGGCACCTCGATCTCTTGACCATCCGGCGACAGGCGTCTCGCCGTATTCGGTGCCAGCTGCAGGAGCGATCGAAGTGCCGAGGTCGTTCGGCTGCGCGCGCGCAGCTCCAAGACCTGGCCTAAGAGAACCAGCAAAGTAATTATGGCCGCGGCTTCAAAATACACCGGGACTGAGCCATCGGGCTGTCGGACGGATGCCGGGAACAGGGAAGGGACGAGTGTCGCGACGGTGCTGTAGAAATAGGCCGTCCCTGTTCCGATGGCGATGAGCGTGAACATGTTGGGCGCCCTTTTCACGATCGATGTCCACCCGCGCTCGAAAAAAGGCCATCCTCCCCAGAGCACAACCGGAGTGGCCAACAGCCACTGAACCCAATTCATCGTTGATCGGGAAACCGACTGCAGAATCGGGGGAACGGGGGCCATGTCGGACATCGTGATGATCATGGTGATGATCGCGGGGCCGAGACAGAGCCAGAACCGTCGTGCCATCTCGTCGAGCTCGGGATTGCGCGCGTCGTCGAGCGAAATCATTTTCGGCTCGAGCGCCATCCCGCATATCCGACACGCGCCGGGCTGTGACTCCACGACCTCCGGATCCATCGGACAGATATAGTCGATGGTTCCGCCAGGTGGAGCCGACATGACTGGAGACGTTCGTTGATCGGGTGGAGCGAGATACTGCGTGGGATTCGTTCGAAATTTGTCGAGACAGCTCCTCGCGCAAAAATAGTAGGTCTTCCCCCGGTAGTCGTATGATCCGGCAGCCGTTGCAGGCTGCACCGTCATGCCGCACACCGGGTCGATTTCGCCGGCCTGCTCCGTCCCACTCAGCGGTATCATCATGGGAAGCGGTTTTTTCGAGGAGGGAACCGTGAGGAGGCTCGGAGACGAACGAGCTAAGGCCCGTTCAGGGTCGGCCTTGAATCGCTCGAGACAGGACGAGGAACAGAAGTAGTACCGTTGGCCTTTGTATTCATGGCTCCCGGCAGCCGTGGCCGGGTCGACTGTCATGCCGCAAATGGGGTCAATTGCCATAAGAGGATGGTGAAAATCGCTGCTAGTGTCGTTCTCACATCGCTCAAGGCCTCGACGTAGCAGAAAAAGAACGCCTCGGCCCCTCGCTCGTTGCGACCTCGCTGGACAGCCATTTTGACCATCCTCTAAGACCGCCCTTCTTTCTCATCACTTCTCACTTTTCACTTTTTTGAGTCCGCATCGAGAATGCTCCGGATGACGGTGACGATGTTCTCCGTCGACATATTGTTCCCCTCAATCTTGATATTCCCATCCAAGAGCAACGTCGGTGTGGATTGGACTTTGATCCGCTCGCCCCAGCGCCGTCCTTCCTCAAACACTTTTGCCGGCTTGCCGCTGGCGAGTCCGTCTTCAAATGCCTTCGGATCCAGCCCGACTTCTTTGATCAGGACTTCCCGTATCGAACGGTCCAACACACCCGTCATTTTGTCTTTGTGGATCGTGCGGAAGAGAACCTGCTTCATTTCCTTCCCTTTCCCCATCATCTTCGCCTGCTCATACATGTCGAACGGCGTCGGGAGCTTATTCTGAAACACGGGAAACCCGACCATCGTCGCATCCAGTTTGTTTCCAAATTCCTTCTGGAGCATCGGGAGACCGGCCTCTTCGAAGTGGTGGCAGTGAGGACAATAAAAGTCGGCGAACTCGAACAGCTTGACCTTGCCGCGCTCGTGCATCGAGGGCTCATCCTTCAAGAATTCGAACTTGCCTTTAAGATCTTCTGAGACCGCAGCTTGCGAGAGTCCTATTCCCAGCAAACCGATAACAGATAAGACGATGACGGAGACCAGACCTCGGACACAAAGAATCGTCCCCATGCAGCACTCCTTTCCTCAGTGATCAAACCCGTCTCATTATATCGAAAGCCATCATCTGCGTGCTGTTTGGTATAATGCCGGCCATGTCCGGACCATGGCGGATCATGCTCGTGGCCTCCTGCATCATAACCGGCGCATGTGCCACCGCATACGACGCAAGCCAGGACACCACAGGGGGCACGCCTCAAATCTCTTTTGTGCAACTCAAGGCAGCACCGGATTCCTTCAAAGGCCAATCCGTTGTCTTCGGAGGAGAAGTCCTCACAGCCAAGAGATTGAAAGAGGGAACCAGGATCGAAATTCTTCAACTACCGCTCGATCAATCGTCTCGTCCTGGAATGAACCTCACACAATCACAAGGACGTTTTTTCGCCATCCACCGGGATTTTCTGGATCCAGCGACGCTGCCGTACGGCACCAGAGTCACCGTGACAGGCGACGTGACCGGCTCTGTCACCATGCCGTTGGATGAAGTCGATTATGTCTATCCGGTGATTGACATCAAGAATCTACAGATATGGGCGGAGATTGACGAGGCCACCCCTCGGATACGGCCCTACTACGGCCCCGGTCCTTATTGGGGCCCATACTGGGGTCCCTACTGGCGTCCCTGGCCCTACTGGTGAGCGAGAGGAGCCTGGCTTGCGCGACGAGCGAGACAAGCCCGAATCTCTGTATCTGCTCTTTCTGCGATGACATTGCTCGCAAGTCTCGCCCTTCCCGCGCGTCTCGCTTGTTTACCGTCCCCCTGAACCGATAATCCGCTCCACTCGATCGTCTCGCCCGCCCAGCTCACGATATTTATGATATTGCGCTAACGCGCGGGGGAGATCTTTGCGATGGAGTTCATAGAACACCCCGAGGTTGTAATGGCCTTCCGCATAATCCGGCTTGAGTGCCACGGCTCGTTCATAGGCCTGTTCCGCCTCGTCCAGTCGATTGAGACTCGTGTAAAGTACACCGAGATTCATATGCGCTTCAGCATACTCGGGACGGTACCGGATCACCTCCAGAAATTCCCGTTCAGCCTCCCGCGGTTGGCCTTGGCTTTGATAGATAAAGGCCAGGTTATAATGAGCGTCCACGAAATCCGGTTTCGCTGCAATCGCCTGTTTGTAAGAATAGGCGGCCTCGACCAGATCATTTCGTCTCTCAGCGATCCGTCCGTTCAGGTACCAGGCATCGGCATGGGCCGGATCAATCTTCAGCAACCGACTCACCGTGTCTTTTGCAGCCTTACTGTCCCCTTGCGTATCATAGAGGCTGGCGAGACCGAACAGGGCCTTGGTCTGATCCGGCTGTACAGACAGAAGAGCCTGATAGGTTTTCGCGGCGGCGCCATAGTCACGCCGTTGCTCATATAACTTCGCTAGGTCGAGATACGAGTCCACATGCCGCGGATCGACCTCAATCGCGCGCGTCAGCGTTCGCTCCCCCTCGGCCGCTTTCCCCTGTGCCAGGTATACATCGGCAAGATCGTTCAACGCCTCGGAATACGTCGGCTTCAGATTCACGGCGTGCGAGAACGCATCAGCCGCTTCAGCCGGTTTTCGTTCTTTGAAATAAATGAGGCCCAGCAGGTGGTACGCCTCGGCGGACGAGGCGTTTAACTCGATGGCCTTCTTGGCCGCTTCGGTCGCGCCTTTCAACTCCCCCTGGTGAAACAGCGCCAGCCCCCGCTCGACCTGCCGTTGAGCCAAATCCTGCTGGGTGGGAGATGCTGCAAGACAGATAGAACCGCTGAAGAGTGAGAGGAGCAGAACGGGATAAACCAAGACGACCTGCCTGACAGATTGGCCCTCCCTCGGACCACCCATGCGCGCCCTCACAATCGAAACAGCCAGCCGGACTATAAACGGCGCGAGACGACGAAATCAATGAGCAGCGATTCCGGCCTTGACGTTAGATGTCTTTTGCCATAGAGCCTATCTCACCACCCCACCCAACGTTCCCGCAGGATCATCCTTCTCTAGAACAACCCCAGCGTCACGCCGCCATAAATCGCCCGCCCGTACCCGGCATAGAACAGTTGCTTTTGTGCATCCGGAGTACCGTCGGAAATCACGGCACCGGATGCAGCGTAGTGCTTGTTCGCCACGTTGTCTAACTCCAGGTAGAATTTCGCGAAGCGGAACCAAGAATTGTTGGTGAACGTAAGCTCTTTGTGCACGTTCAGGTTCCACAACCAATAGGACGGAATCCCCACCGAGTTCCCGTTGTTCAGAAAGTACGAGTTGTAATAAGAAGTCTCGACCCACCCTCCCCAGCCGTTGGTAGAGTGATCGTACGCTTCCTTCAGATTTAAGATGTCAGACGGAACATTGGGGACCTGGTGGCCAGCTTGGTTGACTTGGGTGACCACGCCGTTTTGTATGTACTGATCGGTGAAAGAGATGTATGAACTATAGAGATGCGTATACGCCCCAGTTAAGCGCCACTCCTCTGTAGGACGCCAGGTATACCCGGCTTCCACCCCATAAAACTCTGACCAATTTGCATTGATGGCGTACGACGAGAGGTTGGCAGCAGGCGTTTGGGTGATAATTTCATTGTGAAAGTACTCAAAGAACCCGACCATATGAAGGGAGAGCGTCGAAGTGACCTTGTCGTCCGTTCCCAGTTCGAGGTTGAGGTTCTGCTCCGGTTTCACTGACGCGTTCGCGCCCGGCTGGCCGTTCAGGCCTGTGAGGAGATTGCTGAACGTCGGGATGCCATACCCTGTGGAAGCCCTCGCCCAATGCCGATATCCGTCAGCCGGTTTCCAAGTCAGCGACAGTTCCGGAGCATAGTTATAGTATGTGTTGTTCACGTTCACGTAGGAACTGGGCACCCCATTGGTGTAATTGGTGGCGCTTACGCTCAAAATCGATTGCTCAAATCCCATGCCTGCGGCCAAGGTCCACTTTGGCACGAACTCAAGCTCTTCCCGAAATCGTGCGCCGAGATTTCGGATTGTCCCGGTGTAGTATTGTTTGAGCGGGCCGTAGGTCGCGTTGAAATTTCCGAGGTTCGTAAAAACACTGGTGGTCGTCTCCATGTTATTAAAGAAAATTCCCACATAACTCTTGAGCGGCATGCTTAACATGGTCCCGTCGTGGCGGAGGTCGGCATAGCCTTTGAAGTTCGGTTGCACTTGGTCGGTGATGTTAGCAAATGGTTGATGAATATCCTTCACATCGTAATCGGCTTCTAGGCTGAATAACGTATTGGCATTGATTTGCCGTTCATAGAGAGCACCAGCTATGTCACGGCGGTCCTTCCGTTCCTGCCCCAGGAATGCAGTGGGGACATTCGAGCTTCCCGTTGTCGTCCCTTGCGATCTGGGGTCAGCATTGAATTGTGAGATCGTAAGACGATTCGGAACGTTGGTTTGAAGCCAATTGGCAATGAATTTAAAATAAATGGTTTGCTTGTCGTCGACTCGAAACCTCGTATTAAAGTCGACCGATTGCGTGTTGTAATCACTGTGCTGGATGTATCCGTCTGCGGCCACTTGGCTGCCAAACATCGCGATATCTAGGTTCGAGTACTGCTTGCCGAATGCGAAACCATATTTCTGATAGCCATAGGATCCGCCGGTGAGGAACGATTCCACCCCGTTGATGTCGCTTCCCCGTCGGGTCCTGAAATGCACCATGCCACCGATCGCGTAATTGTCGTAGAGCGACGAGGAGGCCCCGCTCGTCACTTCAACGCTTTGATAGAACCAGGGGTCCTGCAGATCGAGGCGAGAGAGGCCGTCGGATTGTGTTTGTTGAATCCCGTCCTCATAGACTTTGACATCCCTGATCGCGAAGTTCGTTTTGACCCCGGAGCCGCGGATATTCACGCTGAAGTCCCGCGGACCGTTCGCTTGCCGGAGAACCACGCCCGGCAGAGAGTCGAGGGATTCCTTCATACTAACTGTTGGCCGCGAATCGGTTCCTGACCTGTCCGTCGATTGCAGTGTGATGCCTTCAGGGCGCTTCACGAAACGGGTGCTGATGATACTGGTGTCCGCCAGTTCATATTCGGGTATCGCTCCAGGCGGTGCCGTTTCGGCTTTCTCTTCGGCTTTCTCTTTGATGATGGCGGGCCGTTCCGCTTCCGGCTTCACACTTTCTTTCGCTTTCTGAAGATCTTCCAATTCCTGCAGGATGTTCTTGAGCTGATCACGCAGTTCCCGCTCGCGAGGTGTGGACCCCTGTTCGTCTGATTGCGTATCCTGTGCAGCCACTGGATCTGGCATGAATACTGAGATCAACAGCGGCATTGCGAGGGCGACCGCACTGAGCAGACGACATAAAATCCTTCGATCGCGCATGACGGATCACTCCTTATGAATGGACGATGAATAATGTGTGAGTGCTTGCCTCTCGTCCTAATAGACGAGGGAGACACTGACACCGAACTGGAACAATTCAGAGGGCTAGAGAAAGGAGGGCGGAGCGCGAGAGAGTGAATTGTCGGCAGCATTGCACACAAAGACGATCGGCACGAAGAAGTCCAACAGTGAGACGAAGGACAAGTTGGTAGTCGAAGGCGCAGTGGAAAACGTCACAAACGACGAATTGGCCTGACAGGCCCACACGCAAAACGCCGAATGGGCTGAATGCGATTGCGCATGATGATGAGATGGGGAGAACTGTTCGGCATGGTCGAAGAGACATGCGGCCACGCCAAGCACTAAAGTCAGATAGAGAGCGACTATGCCAACTGCGAGCGGCGCGATGAACCGTTTCATTTCGCCCCCTCAAGTACCTGGCGTATCAGCGCAACCGCTTCCTGGCTGTCCCAGGCCCGGGGCCCGACGGCGCGGCCCATTACGTTGCCGTTCTGCGCAATCAGCACCGTCGTCGGCAATCCGCGCACCATAAATTGACGCGACACTTCCTGATCCTCATCGAACAGGACCAGCAGGTTGACACCAAGATGGGATAGATAGTCGGCAATGCCCTGGCGGTCCAGGTCAGTCGTGATTGTCAGCAGAACGAACCGAGAAGCATCCAGTTGTTGCTGTAACCGGCCGAGCGACGGCATTTCCTCTTTGCAGGGCCCACACCACGTGGCCCAGAAGTTTACGAGTATCACCTTCCCGGCCAACTCGCTCGACTTCACCACCCTGCCATCGAGCGCGGTCAGCTCAAAGGGGAGCGCCTGACTGCCAGATGGAAGCCGATTCATCTTGAGCGACACAAAAGGATCGCTTGCGAGACTCGGGATTGTCAGAACGATGGTCATGGCCGAGAACGATATCGTGAATCCAAGCCGGCTCAGTAGAGGAGACATGTTAGGGCCACTGCTTCGCAACGGCGTTCGCAGCAGGCAGTTGGAGGGTTTGCATGACTATACGATGGTTCGGCATGGCGTGCTCCAGCCAGGCCAGCGCGGCTTGCCCATGTGCATTAATCGAGACGGAGGGCGTCTGACCTTTCTTGTCGTTTATCTTTTGTGGCGCGCTGAAGGTCTGCCCTCGATCGAGCGATGTGCTCGCGACGATTTCGCGTCGAACCGGCGATTGTTCTTCCCAGACGATGACAAGGCGACCCTCCGGATCGACCGCCATCTGCGGATGATCGGGGAACGTTCCTTTGGACACATTCAGTTTCTGCTTGGGAGAAAACGTGTCGCCCCGGTCGTCCGAGTAGGCCAGAAAGATTGAAGGAGTTTCATCCGACCCTTCCGTGTACCAGACCACATAGAGTCGCCCGCGATGATCTGTTCCGATCGACGCCGGTCGATGGGGACAGCCGTTGAAGCTCCACTTGTCATGTCCCACGATCACCGGTGTGGTGAAGGTCAACCCTTGATCGTCTGATCGTGCCACGACCGTCTCACGGAGATCGCCAGGCAGAATCTTTCGCCAAGCCACATAGAGCGTCCCGTCCGGTCCGGTGGTCAATGAAGTCCGGCAACAGACACAGGTGTTTTCATCCACCTTAAGATTTTTTTCGACGGTACGGCCGTGATCGGTCGAACGCGTGATGAACGTGCCGGGCTCTTTCTTGCCTTCCCGCGCATCGATCCAGGCGACGTGAACGACTCCGTCAGGGGCAACATGAATCGAATCGAAGCTGTGTCCGATGACCTGGTTGTCATCATTCACCAAGACGGAGGGTAAAAAGGTTTTACCGCCGTCCGGAGACCGGCTCAACCGAAGATCATTCGAGAACGGTTTGTCCGGTGCGACCTTCGAGTGGGTCACAGCCCAGGTCACCAGCACCTCATCGCCCGATGCCGCCAAGGCCGGCGCTTCCTGTCGGATATACGGCACTTCGGTTGGACTGTTCACCAGCACTGGGGTTCCGATCGGCCCCCTCCCGTTGTCAAGATGCGCATAGAGAACCGCGCGCACTTCTTTATCCTCTTCCATCCAGGCAACCGAGATATGGCCCGCGTCATCAATACGGACGGAAGGTCCCGCGACGCTCCGGACTTTTCGGTCAGTGACGACCTTGGGGCCGAACGTGAAGGCTTGATCGGACTCCGCCAGCATTGGGAATACGACCAGGATGATGCCGGTCATAAGGATCATCCCAGCGAGTGCTGCACCTCCCACCCTGATCGTCCGAATTGGTTGCATATACTTCGCCCCCCGATGATCAGTTAGAAAGGCTGTAGACAATGGGGACGTTCACCGCGACTTCAGTCGTGCTGAGCTGGTGCTTCATATGGAGCGGACAGGCCAATCGAACCGTTTCCACTGCCGCGCGATCGAGCGCGTCATAGCCTGAACTTTTCTGCACCGTGACATCGGCCAAATGGCCGTCGGCACGGATCACCGCCCGTAGCACCACACGCCCTTCCCATCCATTCAATCGCGCCGCGCTGGGATAGTGCATCAATGCCGCAATCCGCCGACCGAGGGATTCAGCCAACCAGGCATAATTGGCTTTCGTGGGAGGGCGTTGAGGCACTGCGCTCGCGACGACAGGCGATCGCTCCCGAGCAGCTGAGACTGACGGTGCTGCAATCGGCTCAATCGGAGTGGCAGCAACGGAGGACGGTGCAGGTGTCGTTGGAGCCGGCTCCAGGGCAGCAACAGATGGTGCGCTCTCAGTCACTGGTTCTGAACGAGGCTCGACGACAGGCGAGCTGGGCGCCGCTACCGGAGCTTGATAGGTGTACGTTGGCACAGTGGGTTCGATTGCGGCAACCACTTCCTTCGTTATGGGCACTGGCTCCTTGACCTCCTCTTTCGTAGCATCTTGCGCTTCCGCTGGTTTCGTCTCCGCGTGAACGACTCGTTCAATCGGTTCTATCGGCTGCTCGGGTTTGGGCTGTTCGATGACTGGATGGATCATCTGAGGGCTCTCCTGCGTCGCCACGTGTGGCATGACCGACTCGTGGGGCGGCTCGACAGGACGAACGGTGTGCACCGGCGTCGGTTTGGGAGGCTGGAGCTGTGCCACAGAAGGAGCCACCTCCTGCGGTAGTGCCTCCTGTGAGGGCTCGACCAACGCCACCTCCCATCTGAACGGCTCTTGTTCGAGCACAATCGTCATCTTCGGCATCATGGTTACGGCTGCGAAGACCACCCCGATATGAAGCAGGAGGGACACACCCCACCCCTGTAACATTTGTTTGGACTGCAAGGATTCTGGTCGTACAACGTCGGTCATCGACAAGCCCTCACGCCGCCACTTATTGAAGAGAGGCCGCTTTCACCGGCTCTTGCTTCTGAATTCTCGCTACGACGTCGTTGATCATCTGTTCGGTCAGCAGGCCCCCCTTGATGTATTCCTGAACACGCCCCTGGTGATCGATGAACACGCTCACGGGAAGACCGTACACGCCGAACTGGTTGGCCAC
>Ga0187776_10001236_pt1 | contig 12687 bp, 9 predicted proteins | sample 0216_BV02_MP12_2_FD_132426 | JGI IMG/M metagenome (GOLD analysis project Ga0187776, IMG submission 132426) | Tropical peat soil microbial communities from peatlands in Department of Meta, Colombia - 0216_BV02_MP12_20_MG | ecosystem: Environmental > Terrestrial > Soil > Wetlands > Peat | place...
GTAGGCGAAGATCCTCGGCCGCAGTGTGTCCACCACGTACAGCAGGTGGTTGGCGGGATTGAAGGCGATGGAGGCGGGCCGCTTGAAGGCTCCTTCCTCGCCTCCGATGAAGGCCCGGAACTTTCCCTCCGGCGAGTACTGCAGGACGCGCCCCGCGCTGGCGTCGCTGATGTAGAGGTTGCCGGCGTCGTCCACCGCCACCCCCACCGGGGTGCCAAACTCCTTGCCCTTGTAGCCGTGGATGACCTTCACCGACTTCTTCTGCAGGTCGAAGATCTTGACGTCGCCGTCGCCCTCGTCGGCCACGATCAGGCGGCCGCGGCCGTCCACGGTCACCGAGACCGGACGCACCAGCAGGGAGGGATCGCTTTCGCTCTTGGCCCAGTCCAGGAACTTGCGCCACAGCGAGCGCTTCCAGCCGAAGTCGCTGGCCCGCCCGAAGGATTGCAGGTACTGGATGCGCGGGGGATCGGGAGGCTGAGGCCAGACCAGGGCAGTCTGGGCGCCGCTCGCCGGCTTCTTCTGCGCCGTCAACAACGAGGGGCAGGCGGCCACGACCGCCAGCAGCGCCATCCTCCCCACCTTGCTTCTCCAGCGCGTCACTCCGGGTGTTCTCCTGCTATGCAACCTTATCGCAAGCGGGCGCGGATTCTCAAACCTGGCGGTTCCGGCCTGCCCCTTGCCCGGCTCCATGGCTCGCCTCACATGATGTGAAAGGGGAAGCGGACGGTGAACAGAACGCGATTGACGTGCTGCTCGAAGGGCGTTCCCAGGCCGCCGGAGGAGGTCGCGTGCCCGTAGCCGCCGTACAGGGTGAAGCGCCCGAACTTGTAGGCGGCCAGCACTTCGATCTGGGAGTAGCGGTAGTCGGTCTGCTGGGGGAGGAGGAAGAGATCGTCATACTTCGCGTACCGTCCTTCGACCTGCAGGTTGCTCCTCGGTTTCCACATGACTCCGAGACGCGTGCTGTTGATCTCGGTCAGGACCAGCGGGTTGAAGAACGGGGGCAGCAGGTTCTGTTGCGGGCTCTGCTGCTGCTGCTGCTGCTGGCTGAGCAGGGAATCGGGGCCGAAGAAGCGGTCGTTGGAGTCGCTGGCGTTGCGCGCGAAGTACACGCTCAGCCGCGAGCGCGTGGCCATCACCATGAAGCTGGTGCGGTGCAGCCGCAGGTTGGAATTGAAGAAGTCGATCTCGGTGGTGCCGTAATCCATCATCGCCTGCAGGTGGGCGAAGCGGAAGAACGAACTCTCCACCTGCCCGCTCAGCAGGTTGTCGGTGGTGGTGCTGGCGTTGAAGAAGACGGGATTGCTGCGGTGGGCGTAGCGGTAGGAGGCGGTAAAGTGCAGCTTGCGCACGTCCCCGCCGCTGATCCCGTTGTCCAGGCTGAAGCCCACGCCCGAGCTCAGGCTCCCTCCGGCCAGCGTGCTGAAGCGCTGCAGGGCGACGGTGCTGGCGCTGGAATAGGTCAGCTTCCACAACCTCCGGCGGTAGCTCACGCTGCCCCCCACGTTCATGCTTCCGGTGGTGAAGGAGGGCAGCACATTGGGGGAGAGGGAACTGGGCAGCGGCGCGCTGTTGTGGGAATAGCCGAAGGCGGCACCCAGGGTCAGGTTGGAGCGCAGGCGATAGGTGAGCCCGGCCCCGAAGTTCTCGGTGGTGGTGTCGGAGATCAGCGGATTGAAGGGCAGGGGATTGGGCACGTTGTTCAGCGTGGTCAGCAGACCCAGCTCGTTGATGGCATTGTGCGCCAGCGTGAAGTTGTAGTACGAGTCCAGCTTCTCGGTGTGCTTCCAGCTCATGGTGGCGTTCATGGCCAGGGTGCTGTCGCTGGAGCGGCCGCCTCCCGCCTGGGTGAACGAGAAGGTGGAGTACAACTGGTTCACGTCCACCCGGATGCGGTCTCCATGGAAGGTACGGGAGGCGTCGGCCAGGATGGTGTTGTTGCTCTGGGTGAAGTCGCTGATGTTGTTGCTGCTCCAGTTGTAATCGTCGCCCGCCCGCAATTGCCATCCTCCCAGGTTCCGGGTCAGGCTTACGTCGCCGGTGCGATAGCGGTCCTGGTAGGTGGGCCCTCCGCTCACCGTGCTGTCCGTCTCTCCCGAGGAGAAGTTGTAGTTGATCAGGCCCACGGGCAGGTTCTTGATGGCTCCCCGGAACCCCCACAGGCGCTGCACGTCGGAGTAGGGCGCGATCAGGTCGCTGTTGTAGCCGGAGTTGGTCCGGCTGAAGTATACGGAGAAGGGGAAGGAGCGGTCGGGCAGGAAGCTCAGGTTGCCGCTGACGTTGAGCCCGTTGGCCGACGAGCTGCCTTGGTCGACGGCGAAGGCGCCGCGATCGAAGGCCACGCTCACGTCGTAGTCCACCAGCCGCGGGTCGTACAGGTAGCCGTTGGCGTCCAGGCCGAAGTCGGTGTTGAGGTCGTGGTAGGTATCGCCCGACCCGCTCCAATCGGTGCCCGTCCAGCCGAACCCGAAGCCTCCCCAGCCGTTCATGTGCAGGACGAAGCGGCTGGGATTCTGCGCCATCGCCGGCAGGACCAGGAGTCCCACGAGGACCGTCGCGATGGCCAGGCTGCGTTTCATCGTCCCCACCTTCGTCGCCCGTCTCAGTGTCCGCTCTGCGGGGCGGGAGCCGCCTCCACCCGCTCGATGCGGGCGCCCTTCTTCAGGTCCTCCACCAAGGCGCTGCGCAGTTCGCGCGCCCGCTCTTCTTCCAGTTGCGCCTTGAGCAGGCCGCGCACGTCGGCGAACTTCATCTGCTGCGCCGGCTGCCGGCCTTCCACCTTGATCAGGTTGTAGCCGTACTGGGTGCGGAAGGGCTCGCTCACCTTGCCCGCCCCCAGGCTGAAGGCCACCTTCTCGAAGTCCGGCTCCAGGCGGCCGCGGTGCACCCAGCCCAGGTCCCCGCCCTTCACCTTGTAGAAGTCGTCGGAGTATTGCTGGGCCAGCCAACCGAAGTCCTTGCCCGCCTGTGCCTGCTGGTAGATCATCTGCGCCTTCTCTTTGGCCTTGCGTTCCTCGTCCGGGTTCGCCTTGGGATCCAGCGCCACCAGGATCAGCCGCGCCCTGACCTGCTCCGGCCGCTGGAACTTCTTCAGGTTCTTCTGGTAGTAGGCGCGCAGCGCTGCCTCGCTCATGCGCGCCGGCCGCACTACCTTCTGCTGGAACAGGCGCTCCAGGGTCAGGCGCCGTTCCAGGTCCTTGAAGTACTGCTCCTTGGAGATGCCGTGCGCCCGCATGGCCTGATCGAACTCCTTGGCGCCAAACGCGCGCCGCATTCTCTGATACTCGGCCTCGACCTCACTGCGGGGGACGACGGCGTGCGTCTTTTGCGCGCGCTGCCAGGCCAGTTCTTCGACCTCCAGCTCCGCCAGCGCCTTCTCCCGGACCTCGCCCATCTTCTCCGGCCGCAGGCCGCCGTGGGCGGTGTTGCTGGGATACAGCCGCTCCACCTCTTCTGCCAGCTGGCTTTCCGTGATGGGCGCGCCGTTCACCCGCGCCACCACCTGGTCTTGTGCCGCCACCGCCGGCGCCGCCGGGGCATGGCTGGCTACGGCTTGGCCAAAAAGAGAAGCGGAACAGGCCAGCCCGGCTGCCAGGACGAGCAGGAGTAGGGTTGGGGTTGGAGCCGGTCCCGCTGCCGTGCTGCTGTTCCGCTTCTTCATAACAACCTCCTGGGGCCCGTGAAGCTTGTCTGGAGGCCCCGATGCTCCGGGGCCACCGGGTTAAGGGTTACTTGCCGTGACAGGCCAGGCAGAGCTCGCTGCCCGTCGTCGACGCCCGCAGGAAGGGACGATAGGTTGTCCCGTCATGCACGTCGTGACAGGTGGCGCACTGCATCTTGTTGGCGAACAGAGGCAGGAACTTCCCGCTGGACGTGTTCACGCCCGTGCGGGTGCCGCCGAAGCCGTTGGACGCAGTGGTAGGCACCACCAGACTCACCGACTTGCCGGCCAGCGTGGCATCGTAGGTGAAATTGAGGGGGTGCATGTTGCTGATGCCCTCGGCCCCATCGCCCACCAACGCCCCGGAACTGGCCGGGATGAAGACGGGGGTGTTGTTGCCCAGACCGAAGTCCGGGCTGACGTGGCTTCCGGCGGAATACTGGCCCTTGTACACGGTGTTGACGCCCACCGTGCCGTCATGGCAGCTCAGGCACAGGTTGGTGACCACCGCCGAACCCGCTACCGCGCCCCCGACGTCCTGAATGTCGGTTCCCAAGGCATCGAACGACGGGCTGCTGTACTTGCCGTAGCTCGCCTTGGAGGAGAGGTAGTGGTTCCACAGCGGGTACTGGCCGCCCTGGTCTTGGGTGACCAGCGGGTCGCTGTTGTTGGTTTCCGGGTGCGGGGTGTGGCAGTAGTAACAGATCTGCGTGTTACTCTTCGCCTTTGGCCCCGCGGTGGTGCTGGTCGACGACATGTCGTGGCTGCTATTGACGATGTTCTTGATGCGCGAGTACTGTGCGTTCGCGCTCACCGTCAATGCCACAACCATCGCGATCAACAGGAGTAGATATGTACGTTTCATCGCGGTGAGTTCTCCTTTGTGATTTCGTTCGACTGCGAAGAAGCTGGGCCCTTAAGCTCGTTGCTCTTGCCCGGGTCACCTCCCTTCGTATCCGCCGGACGAGCGGGAGCGGTGGCCACCGGGGTGGGCTTGGGCTCCTCCGTCTCTCCGTTCAGCAATTGAAAGATCTGAATCCGTTGGTTGCTCTGGTCAGCCACGTAGATAGTGTTGTTGCGGTCGATGTAGATCCCCGCCGGCAGCCAGAAGGTCCCCGGCACCTGGCCGCCGCTGCCCAGGAACATGAGCAGGCGGTTCTTCTGGTCGAAGACCTGGAAGTTGTCGAAGTCGGAATCCACCACGTAGAGGTTCCCGTAGCTGTCCAGAGCGATGCCCTTGGGCTTGAGGAAGTCGCCCCGCTTCATGCCTTGCTGGCCCAGGGTCTCTACCAGGGAGTACTCCGGGGTGAAGATCTGCACCCGGCAGTTCATGGTGTCGGTCACATAGATCCGGCCCTGGCGGTCGAGGGCGATGTTGGTGGGGAAGTTGAATTCGCCGGGCTGGTCGCCGCGCTTGCCGAACTGGCCGATCAGCGCGCCCGTTTCCGGGTTGTAGACCACGACCTTGTGCTGCTTGGAGTCGACCACGTAGGCCCGCTGCCGGGCCTCGTCCAGCACGACATCGGTGGGATTCACCAGCTCGCCCGTCCGCCCCAGCGTCATCACCACGTTGCCTTCGCCGTCGAAGGCCACCACGTGCTGACCCACCGGGTCCGCCACCCATACCCGGTCCTTGCTGTCCACGGTGATGCCGATGGGCACCATCAGCCGCAACTGCGGCGTGCGCCCCAGGTAGCTCACCTTCTTGCTCTTGGTGTCGAGGACGAAGACCAGGCCCTGGCCGCTGTCGGTCACGTAGATGCGGCCCTTGGAGTCGGTGGCGATGCCGTAGGGCTTCACGAAGCCGGGCTTGATGTCGTTCTTCTCGATCCCTGCCAGCCGGTCCAGGAAGCCCGCCTTCTTGGCCGGCTCCACGTCGCCCGCGCCGTAGATCGCGCCCACGTACTTGATGCGCGGCTTGTCGGGGGGCACCGGCCACACCAGGTTGATGTTCTTGGGCTCGCCGTTCTCCTTCTTCTTGCCCGCCCAGGCCGTAGCCGGAAGCAGCAGGGCCAGCAGGCCCACTGTCGCCACCCATCTCCGCGTGCGCGCTTGCGTCCGATTCGGTTTCACGGCCGTCCTCCTACTGGTGGCACTTGGTGCACAGGTCGAGGTCGTTCTTGATGTCCGCAGGCATCAGGAATTGGGTCTTGGAGCTGTGGGGCTGGTGGCAGCTCAGGCAAGTCATCTGGGTGCCCTTGGCCCGGGGGTCTGGACCGGTGAAGGGGTGGCCCATGATGGGGTGGCCGCTGGCGCCGCCACGGTCCAGCCCCAGCTTGGGGGCCTTGCCGTACTCCTGCACGCTGATGGTCTGGTTGCCGGGCAGAGTGACCGTGCCCGTCTCCCCGCTGAGCGTCACTCCCGGCTGTTGGGTGCCGTGACAACTGAAGCAGAGCTGAACCACGGGCTGGCGCAACTGCTTGGGATTGTCGCTGGTATGCGGATCATGGCAGACCACGCACTGCCCCTGGTCGTAGGGCTGGTGCCGGACCGCGTCCTGCGATTTCTCGTGGCAGGTGAAACACAGCTCTTCTTTGGGCGCGACCAGGTTGACCGTGGTGACGTTGTTCTCGGTCTTGACCTCGTGGCAGGTGGTGCAACCCATGGCGATGGCCGAGTGCACCGCTTTGCCCTTGGTCTTGTCTTCGTGGCAGGTGGCGCAGTCGGTGTCCTTTTCCAGGGGAACCGGGTGCTCGGCGGCCGCGACGGGGAGGGCCAATGCCAGAAACGCCAGCACCAGCGTCGAGATCTTCTTCACGCTCATACTCCAACCCCCACTCGGGGATAAGCACGAACCAAGCCGCAGGGGGGGGTGGACGGGTGAGGTCGCTCGCGCGTAGCGCAAGTGGTTACTGCTCTGCAACTTAGAAGAGATCCGCTGAGGCTGGTCACTTGCCAGCTGTTGAACTTTTAAGCAGGGAAGTGGGCCTTCTTCCGCACCTCAAGGTGAAATACCCCACCTCGCCCGGTTCTGGAGACTGAGGGGCCGAGATTAGCGCTAGCCCTTTCCTTCCTTCGACTTAGGTGTTCTCGCCCATGGCCGGCCAGTGCAGAGGGTCATATGGCCCACTCGAAGACCTTCAATTCGGCTGGGTTGCCGGGTCAACCAGTTGACCCCGCTAGAGTTAGCAGGCGCACGTCACTCTGGTTCGTGACGTGCCTTCCATCTCTGGCGGAGGGTTGGGTATGGCTCCGAATCTTCATCCCGAGCGCCAGCGTGTCTGGCAGAGCCTGGCCTCGGTGCGCACCGGAATCATTCTTCTCATCCTGGTGGGAGTGGTGGCCGCGGCCGGCACAGTCATCCTGCAGCGGCCCGCCACCGATCCTGAGCAGATGCAGCGCGCCTATTCTCCCGGACTCCTGCGCTGGCTCGACGCTCTGGGCCTGACCAACGTCTTTCACAGTTGGTGGTTCGCGGTGCTGCTGGGGCTGCTCTGCCTGAGCATCGTGTTGGCCTCCCTGGAGCGCTTTCCCGCCGTGTGGCGTTACTTCGCGCGGCCCTATCGCCGGCCGGAACCGCACTTCCGCGCCGTGCTGCCCTTGAAATACGAGATCCGGATCCGCAATCCCGAGCGCGGCCTCGGGGCCGCCGAGCAGGCCCTGCGCCAAATGGGCTTCCGGCCCGAGCGCATCGCCGGGGGTGAGGACGGCGAAGACTCCCTTTACGCCGAGCGCAACCGCTTCGCCCGGCTGGCCGCCTACGTGGTGCACGTCAGCCTGCTGCTGATCCTGCTGGGCGGCATCGTGGATTCGGTCTGGGGATACCGCGGCTTCCTCAATCTCACCCGCGGCCAGCAGGCCGGCCAGATCGAGCTCGCCGACGGCAGCACGCGTCCCATGCCCTTCACCCTGCGCTGCGACGGCGCCGGCCAGGAGAACTACGCCGACGGCACTCCCAAGCGCTGGTGGTCGAAGCTGGTGGTGCTGCAGGACGGCCGCGAGGTCGCGCGCAAGGAGATCGCCGTCAACGATCCCCTGGTATACGGCGGCCTCCGCTTCTTCCAGGCCAACTACGGCCGCACCGCCGACGTCGCCGCCGTGAAGTTCGTGGCTACCCCCAAAGGGGGCGGCAAGCCGGAGCCTCTCGTGCTGGGTCCGGGCGAGCCCGTCACCTTGAGCGACGGCACCCGCGTCCGCCTGGAGCGCTTCGTCCCCGACTTCTACGTGCGCGACAACCAGATCTACACCCGCTCCGAGGAACCGAATAACCCCGCCATCCAGCTCAGCCTGACCTCCAAGTCGGGCGAGTCCAAGCTCTGGATCTTCCCCAACTATCCCGAGTACTCCCAGGCTGCCGAGGCGCCCTACGACTTCCAGTTCCAGGACTTGGAGATGGGCTACTTCACCGGGCTGCAAGTGTCGCACGAGCCCGGGCAATGGGCGGTGTGGGCCGGATGCCTGTTGATGGGAGGAGGGCTGATCCTGGCCTTCTACTTCGTCCACATGCGCTTCTGGGTGATGCCCATCAGCGACGGCGAAGGCCGCCGGGTGCTCTGGGTGGGTGCCTCGCCCAGCAAGAACCGCGAGGACTTCGAGGAGCGCTTCCGCGCCCTGGTGCACGAGATCGAGAAGAACCTGAAGACCGAGGCCGCCGCCGGCGCCGCCGTGCGCGCAGCCTCCCTGGCCGGCGTGGCCGGCCGCTGACGGAGGAAGAACCATGGCTCGTGAACGCGTAGCAACTCATCCCGGCGCGCGCGGCAACACCCTGCTGGTGCTGCTGAGCCTGACCGTGGTCACCTTGCTGTTCGTGGCCTTCCTGGGCAACGTGAAGAGCGGCAATCTGGTGAGCGAGGCCAGCCTGCTCTACGTGACCCTGATCTTCTACGGCGCCGCCACCGCCCTCTACTTGGCCTTCGGCGTCACCGGTCTGGAGCGCTACGTGCGCTTCGCCCTGGGCTCGACCTGGCTCGGCTTCCTGGCCAACACCCTGGCCTTCGCGCACCGCTGGTGGACGGCCGGCCATCCGCCCTTCTCCAGCATCTACGAGATGCTGCTCAGCTTCGTGTGGACGCTGGCCGCGCTCACCCTGGTCGCCGAGCGCCGCTTCGCCGTGCGGGTACTGGGGACGGTGACCATGCCGCTGGCGGTGGTGGGCGTGGTCCTCATGCAACTGCTACCCAGCGAAGTGCGGCCGCTGGTGCCCGCCCTGCAGTCCACCTGGCTGCACGTGCACGTCACCTTCGCTATGCTGGCCTACGCCGCCTGCGCCGTCAGCTTCGCCCTGGCGCTCATGTTCCTCATCCAGGACCGTATGCACACCGACACCTTCCTGGCGGTGACCAGCGCCCTCTCCACCGGCATCTACCTGGGCATGTTGACCCGCTTCGCGCCCGCGGGCGGGCTTCGGGTCATCGCTTGGGACTTCACCGAGCGCCGGGAGGTGTTCCTGGCTCCGCAGGTACGGCTGTTTGTCGTCATCCCCGATCTGGGCTGGCTTTTCCTGGCGGTGACGGTGGCGGTGGCCGCGCCTCTGGCCCTCTACGTCTGGTCGCGCTGGAGGAAGGACGAGCGCGCGCTGAACTGGGCCAATAGCGCCTTCTATCTGGGCCTGCTCTTCCAAGCCCTGGCCCTGACGGCTTTCGTGCTGCGCGCCCGCGGCGGCAACTACGCCTCCCTGGAAGCCGAGGGCCTGTACCCGACCTCGCTCTCCGCCAGCCCCTTCCTGCTGGCCGGGCTGGTGGGCGGGATCTTCGCTTCCGTGCTCTACCTGATGCTCTACTGGCGGCGGCACGACCTGGAGCGCCTGCTGCCCTCCGCCGACGCCTTGGACCGGCTGACCTACAAGACCATCGGCATCGCCTTCCCCCTCCTCACCCTGATGATCGCCGCCGGCGCCTACTGGGCCAACCGTACCTGGGGCGCCTACTGGAGCTGGGACCAGAAAGAGACCTGGGCGGCCATCACCTGGCTGGTCTACGCCGGCTACCTGCACATGCGCATCACCCGCGGCTGGCGGGGGCGCCGCGCCGCCTACTTCGCCATCCTGGGCTTCGCGGTCGTGATCTTCACCTTCTTCGGGGTTACCTACTTGCTCGGTGGCCTGCACGCCTACGCCTGAGGCGCGGCGGCAGCAGGGACTGCACCGCAAACCAGGAGGCCGGGTTCGCTCCCGGCCTCCGGTGCGTCTGCGCTAAGATACCCCTTGTGACATAGGTCACAGTGGGCTGTGTCGCCCCTGTGCCATCCTTTTTCCGCACCCGGATGCCCGTCCTGCGGGTCCGGGGACAAGGGTCTGCTGTGAGTCTGCCCCGCATCAATTGGCGCCTGAAGGCCATCCTGCCGGTGGTGGGTGTGCTCTGTGCCGGCCTGCTGGGCTTCGTGTGGGCCACCGTCTCGGTGCAGGGACCGGAGCGCGCGACCGTGCGCCTGGTGGCCACCTTCGGAGCCTTCGTCATCTGCGCCGTCATCCTGGTGGTGCTGGCGGTGCTGGTAGAGCATCCCTTGGTCGAGTTGCAGGAGAAGATCGCGCGCCTGCGCCAGGGCGACATGAGCGTGCAGGTCGGGTTCGCCCGCCGCAACGACGAGATCGGCGACCTGGGGCGCAACTTCAACGAGATGGTGCGCCAGTTGCGCGAGAGCCGGGAAGAGATCCAGCGTCTCTACCGCACCCAGATGTCGCGCGCCGAGCACTTCGCCACCCTGGGCGAACTGGCCGCGGGCCTCGCGCACGAGATCCGCAACCCGCTGGCCGGCATCGCCGGAGTGATGAACATCGTGGCCCGCGACCTGCCCGCCTCCAGCGCCGCCCGCGACGTGGTGGGCGACGTGCAGCAGGAGATCCAGCACATCAACCGCATCGTCTCCGACCTGCTGAGCCTGGCGCGGCCCAAGCCGCCGGAGCTGCGCCCCGCCGACCTGAACGCCACCGCCGAGCACGCTTTCACCCTGGCGCGGCAGCAGGCTTCGGCCCGCGAGATCGACTTCGACCTGGTCCGCGCCGAGGGCTTGCCCCTGGTCGAGCATGACGTCGGGCAGATCCAGCAGGTGGTACTCAACCTGCTGCTGAACGCCATCCAGGCCATCGAGCGCGAGGGCAAGGTGGGACTGCGGTTGGGCCAGCAGAACGGCCACGCCACCATCACCGTCTCCGACACCGGCCGCGGCATCCCACCGGAGCATCTGCCCAACATCTTCCGCCCCTTCTACACCACCAAGCGGCAAGGGACGGGCCTGGGACTCTCGCTGGCGCGCCGCATCGTCGAGGAGCACGGCGGGCGGGTCGAGGTGGAGAGCACCCCCGGCCAGGGCGCCCGCTTCATCCTGCGGCTGCCCCTGCGCCGCCCCGAGGCCGGGAGGGACGGTACTTCCGTAGTAGAGTAGGAGCCATGGCAGGGGAACGCATCCTCATCGTGGACGACGAGAGACTGGTTCGCTGGTCCCTGCGCCAGAAGTGTGAAGAGTGGGGCTACCTGGTGCTGGAAGCCGAGACCGGGACCTCCGGCCTCAACACCGCCCACAACGAGACCCCCGACCTGGTCCTGCTGGATGTCCGCCTGCCCGACCTCAGCGGCCTGGAGGTGCTGGAGCAGCTCAAGAAGTCGGGCGACGCCCGCGCCGTCATCATGATCACCGCCGACCCGCAACTGGACGACGTCAAGGCGGCGCTCAAGCTGGGCGCCTACGATTTCGTGGGCAAACCCCTGGACTTCGACGAGCTCAATGTCGTGGTCAAGAACGCGCTTGAGGCCACCCGTCTACGGCACGAGGTGGAGTCGCTGCGCGGCGAGGTCCGCCGCCACACCGGCTACCACGAGGTGGTTGGCGTCTCCGCCAAGATGACCGAGCTGATGAGCTTCGTGCACAAGGTCGCGGTCAGCGAGGCCACCACCATCCTCATCCAGGGGGAGAGCGGCACCGGCAAGGACCTGGTCGCCAAGGCCATCCACTACCAGAGCCACCGCCAGGACAAGCCCTTCGTGGCTATCAACTGCTCCGCCATCCCCGAGACCCTGATGGAAGCCGAGCTCTTCGGCCACGAGCGCGGCGCCTTCACCGACGCCAAGGCCATGAAGAAAGGCCTGTTCGAGGTGGCCGACGGCGGCACCCTCTTCCTGGACGAGATCGGCGAGCTCTCGCCTTTCCTGCAGGCCAAGCTGCTGCGCGTGCTGGAGGACCAGGTGATCCGGCGCGTGGGCGGGGTGAAGGACATGCAGGTGGACGTGCGCGTCATCGCCGCCAGCAACCGCGACCTGGAGCGCGCCGTCGAGGAAGGCGGCTTCCGCCGCGACCTCTACTACCGGCTGGCCATCATCTCCATCTTCATTCCGCCGCTGCGCGACCGCAAGGAAGACATCGCGCCCCTGGTGGAGTTCTTCGTCGAGCACTACAACCGAAAGTTCCGGAAGAACATCCGCGGGCTGGCCGACGAGACCCGCCGCCTGCTGCAGAACCACGATTGGCCGGGCAACGTGCGCGAACTTAAGAACGCCATCGAGCGCGCCATGATCCTGGAAGACGAGACCATCCTCCATCCCACCTATCTGCCCTTCAGCGTGGCCCAACGCAACGCGGGCGTGACCGCCTTCCAGAGTGTCTCCTCCGCCAACGGCGACCAGGAGCTGCCCGGCGGACGTTCGCTGCCCCGCCTCTCCATCCCGGCGGGCGGCACCTCGCTGGAGGAGATCGAGCGTGCCATGGTGGAGCTGGCGCTCGCGCAGGCCAATGGCAACCAGACCCAAGCCGCCCGCCTGCTCGACATCAGCCGCGACGCCCTGCGCTACAAGATCAAGAAGTTCGGCCTCACCCACGGCGAGGAAGAAGAGCCCGCCGACTCCTCCACCACCGCCGGCCTGGCGTAGGCCTTCCCGTTGTCCGGCTGAACTGCTCCAAAAAGGGGGAGCCCGGATCCCACGCCGGGGCTGGCGTCTGCGGGTCCGGGCTCCAGGGGCCGCTTGCTTGGCCCGAAGGGGCGGGATGTTACTGCGGGAAACCTTTGCCGCTCTGGGCGTGCTTGATCAGCACCTCCACCTTCTGCCGGTCGGGATAATCGGGGTTGAGTTCGAGCAACTTCTTCCAGAGGGCGA
>Ga0187776_10001237_pt1 | contig 12686 bp, 15 predicted proteins | sample 0216_BV02_MP12_2_FD_132426 | JGI IMG/M metagenome (GOLD analysis project Ga0187776, IMG submission 132426) | Tropical peat soil microbial communities from peatlands in Department of Meta, Colombia - 0216_BV02_MP12_20_MG | ecosystem: Environmental > Terrestrial > Soil > Wetlands > Peat | place...
AATTCGAATCGCACTTGAAGGAAGTAGAGACCTTGATGGGGTTCGAACCAGTTGTGCTCGTAAATCTCGAGTTGAACACCGCCGCTGGAGAAGACGAAGCGGCCGCTTTTCAGGTCAGCGAGCAAGCGCTAAAACACCTGTTGAAGACACTTCAGCAAGCATTGAAGCAGCTCGAAGTCATCAAAGAATCTGCATCGATTCTAAGGACGCAATAGCAAAGAGGAACTCATGTCAGCCATATTCGATGATGTTGAACCTAACCTCACTGAAGATGTTGAAAAGCGCCTTCATAAAAACGTCCTGAGACTTCGGCGCGAGGAGATAGATCTCGTGCGGGAGGCTCTTAACCGCTCTTTTTTCGAATATCAAAAAGGACTACTGTTGAAGGCGAGGCGGAAAGCCATGGCACCCTTTTTTTGTACAGCCGACATCTTGGCTTCAGAAAGAGGACCGTGGATCGCACATTTCGGCACCGCTAGTGGTATGGCCATTGGATTGGGCCAAAGTGTCCATGGACGAACGGATGATGTCTCATTGGGTGAGCAAGTAGACTCTGAAAAGGAAGAGCTAGTCAACAAGATACGCCTGTTGGAGCAGCAGCTCCAGTGCGACCGACCTTACCTCCGACTTTACAGACTCGGCGCCACAAGTCTCGTTGTGGCAGTTTTGTCTATCCTGATGTGGTACTTCGCGGGCGTGGGAGTACCTTTCCATCCGGCATTTGCAGCCTTGGTGATTCCGGTTGCGGTTGGCCTGATGATCATGGCAGTTCTGATGAGGCCCGAAAGATCTGATCGCAAAGAAGAATCTTAGGAGTCAACGGTTCTGTCGCCCGGCCTGACATGGACCTGAGCTCTCTGTCGAAGGTGCTCGACAAGCTCGTAACGACTCTCGGCCCCACCCTTGCAGTATTGCTAATCGTCGCTGCATTGGCCGCGGCCCTTGGGTTTTCCTACATGACCCTCTTTTGGGGACACGAGACTGTCAAGTTGTTCATTCCGCTCTGTAGGGACGTCTTGAAAGTTCTCCGCGCTGAGGCTCACAGCCCTCATTTGCCGCTCCAAGTTGAAAGCGTCATGCACGTTTTTCTTTTCTTGGGATTTGTCTTGCCGACTCTTGCGCTGATTGCGCATGCAGTGCTTCCGTGGGAAACCAGGTTGGACCTTCCTTTGTTTAAATCCATCATGGTGGGGTCCATCGTGTTATTCGCGATCTTGACCGGGATTAGTTACAAGTTTGCTTTGCGTTTCAAGTGATATCGCCAGCAGCTCGCTGCGGTCAGTCTCCCCAAACGCAGCATTGCCGGTCTGAAAGGCTGCGGTGAGGCCAGACACGTGGGGACAAATGAACTGAACGGACGGAATAGCGCTTCCGTCTGAAAAGGCTCTAGATTTTGAGGTGACCGATCCATTGAGTGGCATCCAACGGTGTAGCGGCAAGTGCACTGCTGTGCCAGCCTTCAGTGACTTCGCTAGCATCCACCCGCCTCAGGGAAGACAGCTACCCCCCGTTTGACCTCGTTTCACTTACGCCGCTAGCATCCTTCGCGCATCCGATTCGGGTCGTCGACGCCATCAAGCACGTCATTGCCGGCACGGCCGGGCGAGTCCAGTCCCCACGACGAAGTCGGGACGCACATACCGCCCCTAACAAGGCGGCGTCCCCTCGGCTCCGCTCGGGGCTAGCTCGCCGCCGAGGAGTGAGGGTTATGTAGCGGCCACCTTTCCCCGATTGTTTGTATCGGGGTTCCGTCGCTGTTCGACGGAAGGTGGGCGCATTTTGCTGGCTTTGACCCGCATTCGAACCCTCGGCCCGCCTCCCCGCAAATTCAGCAGGGCCCGCCAACAGACGGCGGGAAAGGCGGCCGCTACATGAAATGCGGAGAGGCAAGGGGCTGGCGAGGCAAGCCTCGCCCTAACAAAGCGGCGTCCCCTCGGCCATGCTCGGGGCAAGCTCGCCGCCGCACTCCAAAAAGACAACAGCAGATCCCTCGCTGTGATTCGCCGCGGGATGACAATCCTCATCGGATTGTCAGGCAGGAGAAGATCCCTCGTCGTCCGCCAAAGGACGCCGGACTTGCTCGGGGTGAAAGCTATGCAAAAAGCGCCGGCCGGGCAGGGGGCCCGGCCGGGAGACCTTCTCTCTATGGGCTAGAAGGTTCAGGGCAGCATACGCCTGGGTACGAGGTTGCGCCTCAAAGCCTTGATGCTTCCGAGCTTCTTGCCCCTCTTAATCGGCTTGGTTTTTGGTGTCATAATCTCGAGCCCCCCTTTCTATTTGGGCCCCCTGCGGAGCTGGTCTAGCGACACAACCCCTTCTTAACGTACCGCAAATGTTGCAATTGTCTGTGCCTGCTGTCACTCGTCGGTGTGACTGAAGGCAATGGCTCGCACTTCGGCCTGAGGAGTATTCGAATTTGCGGGCGCCAGTCAATTCAAGTTGTGCGGTTCCACTGTAGTCTCGCGCGCCGCCGGCCCTACGGGTTCACTTTGGTTTGATCGGTGATCCAGTTCACTTCCCAGGTTTTGCCGCCATCGTCGGAAAACGACTGCTCAAAATGGGGCGTGTCCGTGTTCAGGTTGGTCCAGACGAAGCGGACCAGGATAGACCTGCTATTGAGCGTGTCCTGCGCGTAAAACTCGCCGCGTCCACCCTTGAACTCGCCGATCTGCGGCGCGACCAGAGTGCCATCCTTGCGATTGGCCCAGGAGAGACTCCACTGGCGGGATTGAGGATTGTAGAGGCGCACGGTCAAACCTTCGACATGGCCTGTGGGACCGTCCACGACGATGGTGTCCAGTTCGCCGCCGTCCCAGATCTTGTAGCAGTTGCCGGTGCCTTCAAATTCGACCCAGGTATTGGAGCCTGTCAAGGGATTCAGGCGGCGCTTCAGGTGATATTTCCAGGAACCAAGCAGCGGGTCGAAATCGTGCGAGCCGTCGCGAGCCGCGGCCGCGGGCGGGGCTGTGGCCGCAGGCGCCGCCGACGAGCCGGTCTTGGGTGCGAGTTGGTCATTTCTCTGGCTTGGGTTTGCCTGGCCTCGCACGGTTCTTGCATGCGCGAAAGCCATCAGGCAAATGGCGCACCCTGCGACAACGAGTTTTGTTCTGGACACGGGCATTCCTCCCATTGGAGAGGACGTTTGATAGCCGAATTCGTGAGCGGAGTGCTCCCGCCTCCGCCAGGGCTAGGGTGGACAACAAGCTGCCGTGCCGACAGCTTGATACGGAGTTGCCATCATGATAAATAAGCCGATGGTAATTCTGTGGCCAAACCAAAACTTCGCCGTGATTGGAGGTGGAGCGATGTCGTGCCCACGCTTTCGACGAGTGTCCTCATACTCGTGTTGGTCGCGGTGCGAATCGCCAAAGATGTAGGAATTGCAGGGCTGTTATTGTTAGGCCTGTATGCAGTGCATCACCTCCGCGAGCGAGTTTCCGTCCCCGGATGGGCCGCCGGTTGGCTGGTTGAATTGCATGAGTGGGCAACCATCGTTTCATACGGTATCTTCGCGGTCCTGCTGGTTTGGGATATGATAGAGATACACAGAGGACCCGGCGAATGAGCAGGAGCCAAGTGGTCGAGTTCGCGGAAAGAGAGATGCGGGATCTCTCGGCGAAGCTGAAGTTTGCTCTCGTGTCGATCGTCATTTTGCCGCCCCTCGGCGCGACGCTCACAACTCTGGGTGTTCCCCGGCCCGTTGCAGGAATCGTCGTCTTTGCCGGATTGGCTTTGTTGCTTCTCGCGTTCGTCATCGCGCGGGTGAGTGAGAGCAATCGCGTCAAGCTCGAAGACTATGAAGCCCGGAAAACCGCCGAGATTCAAGCCAGGCAGTCAGTTTTTACCGCGGTGGAGAAGCAGATCCTGCGAGTTACGATTCGCGTTGCTGTCCTCCTCGCTCATCTGTTTACGAGTGAACCTGTCCGAATTGAATTCCGCCACTAACCTTCCTGCAGGTTGCGCCTCTCCCTTCACTATCCGCTTACGACGAATCACCACGCGCCGTTTGACCTCGCTTCACTTACTCCGCTAGCATCCTTCGCGCATTCACTTCGCGCTATGAACGCCATCAAGCACGTCATTGTCGGCACCGCCGGGCACATTGACCACGGGAAATCCACGCTGGTCGAGGCGCTGACGGGCACGAATCCCGACCGCCTGGAAGAAGAGAAGCGCCGCGGCATCACCATTGACCTCGGCTTCGCGTTTCTCGATCTGGGCGCGGTGCGGCTCGGGTTTGTGGACGTGCCCGGGCACGAGCGCTTCGTGCGCAACATGCTGGCGGGCGTGGGCGGGATTGACGTGGTGGTGCTGGTGGTGGCCGCGGACGAGTCCATCAAGCCGCAGACGCGCGAGCATTTCGACATCTGCCGGCTGCTGGGGATTCCGCGGGGAATTGTGGCGATCACGAAAGCGGACCTGGTTGAGCCGGACGTGCTCGATTTGGTGCGCCTCGAGATTGAAGAGTTCGTGCGCGGCTCGTTTCTCGAAGGCGCGCCGGTGATTCCCGTAAGCGCGCGGACTGGCGCGGGCCTCGACGCGCTGAAGCAGGAGCTCGAGCGCTCGGCGCAGGCCGTTCCGGCGAAGGATGCGACGCGGCATTTCCGGCTGCCGATTGACCGCGCGTTTGCGATGAAGGGATTCGGCACGGTGGTGACCGGCACGCTGGTCTCCGGCAGCGTGAAAGTGGAGGACGAAGTGGAGCTGTATCCCACGCGGCGGCGCGTGCGAGTGCGCGGGCTGCACTCGGGCGGGAAATCCGTGGCGCAAGCGGTGGCGGGGCAAAGAACTGCCGTGAATCTGGCGGGCATCGAGCGGGAAGAAATCGAGCGCGGCATGGTGCTGGCGGCGCCGGGCGTTTTTGAGCCGACGCGGCGGCTCGACGCGCGAGTGACCCTGCTCGGTTCGGCTCGGCCGCTTGGGAATCGCGCGCGAGTGCATTTTCATCAGGGCACGGCGGAAGCGATTGCGGAAATTGCGCTGCTGGTTCGCGACGCGATGGAGCGCAATGAACCGGATCGCGGCGAGTTGGCTCCGGGCGAAACGGCGCTGGCGCAACTGCGGCTCGACCAGCCGGTTCTGCTGCTGCCGGGCGACCGCTTCATCCTGCGGCAGTTTTCGCCGGTGGTGACCATCGGCGGAGGAGTGGCGCTCGATGTGCGCGCGCCGCGGCACCGGCGCAACGATGCGGCGGTGGCGCCGTTCCTTGCGACGCTCGAGCGCGGAAACCATCAGGAAATTCTCGGCGCGCTGGTCGCGGCGTCGGTGCAGGGGCTGTCCCTCGCGCAAATCATCGCGCGTACCGGATGGACCGAACCCGAAGCGCGCGAAGCGGCCAGGAAACTCGTCGAGGCGAAGCAGTTGCGCGCCGTGGGGCAGCAGCCTTTGACGGTGGCGTCGGCGAAAGCGGTGGCGGATTGCACCGCCGCGCTGCGCAAAGCCATTGAAGATTTTCACCGAGCCAATCCGCTGCTGCCGGGGATTCCGAAGATGGAGTTGCGCGGCCGCGCCGGCAAAACGAGCGCGGAAATTTTTGCGACGGCGCTCGACGACCTGGTGAAGGCGGGCGCGGTGACGGTGGCGGGCGACCTGGTGCAGCGCGCCGGGCGCCAGATTGCGCTCTCGGTGGAAGAAGCGCGCGCCAAGGAGCTGATCGAGCGGGAATTTGAGAGCGCGGGGCTGGCGGTGCCGAGTTTTGCGGCGGTGTTGGAAAAGCTGCCGGTGGAATCGCAGCGCGCGCAGAAAATTCTGCAAATCCTGCTGCGCGAAAAAGTGCTGGTGAAAGTGGCCGAGGACCTGGTGTTCCACCGCACGGCAGTGGCGCGGCTGCGCGAGATGCTCGCCAAGTACAAGCGAGACCGCGGCCAGCGGCTGCCGATTCCGGCGTTCAAGGACCTGACCGGCGTGACGCGCAAATACGCCATCCCGCTGCTGGAATATTTGGACCGCGAGCACGTCACGCGCCGCGTCGGGGACGAGCGTGTTATACTCTGAATACCGGGCGCGGCCCTTGCATGCCCCTGGGGTTCTGTGGGCGGACGGGTGCCGGGGCAAAGAGAGGAATTGGCATGGAAGCGCTGAGTATTCCCCACCTTTTAATCATCCTGATCATCGTGCTGATCTTTTTCGGCGGGCGCCGGATTCCCGACGTGATGCGCGGACTGGGCGAAGGTATCCGCAGTTTCAAGGAAGGCATGCGCGGCGACCAACCGAATCCGAATCCTCCCGCGAATCCGCCGGCCACGCCGCCGGCCGCTGCGCCCACTGAAGAAAAGAAGTAGCCCGACCGGCACGCCGCAGGTTTCGATCGCGCAACGCTGGCAAAGTGGGTTCGTGTCTGCGCTTGCACCGGATTGACCCGCTCCCTTTTGCTGCCTAGAATCCATGCGTGCGTTTTCATTTCGAGGGGAGACTCATGAAAATTTCGATGACGTTTGCGCTTGCGTTGCTGCTGCTCGCCGCTCCCTGCGCCATCGCGCAGCATGAACACTCGCCGGCAACTTCCGAGCCCGCGCAGCTCATGGCCGGGATGGGCTCATTGCATCATCCGATTGCGACCAGCAATCCCGAAGCGCAGCGGTTTTTCGATCAGGGGCTGACGCTCATCTACGCCTTCAATCACGACGAAGCGATCCGCTCGTTCCGCCGCGCCGCGGAACTCGACCCGCAGGCGGCGATGCCGTGGTGGGGCATCGCCAATGCGCTCGGGCCGAATTACAACGACCCGGCGAATCCCGAGCGGATGAAAGCGGCGTACGACGCGCTGCAGAAGGCCAAGTCGCTTGCCGCTGCGGCGCCGCAGAATGAGCGCGATTACATTGACGCGCTCGCGCCGCGTTATTCCGACGATCCCAAAGCCGACGCGCACGAACTGGCCCACCGCTACGCGAAATCCATGGGAGAACTCGCGAAAAAATATCCGGACGATCCCGACGCCGCGACTATCTACGCCGAAAGCTTGATGGACATTCGCCCCTGGGGTCTGTGGCATCTTGACGGAACTCCTGCGGAGGGCACGCTGGAAATTTTGGCCGTGCTCGAATCGGTTCTCGCGCGGTTCCCGAATCACATCGGCGCGAATCACTATTACATCCACGCGGTCGAAGCTTCGCCGCATCCGGCCTGGGGCTTGCCGTGCGCCGACCGGTTGGGCGCGCTCGTGCCGAACGCGGGACACCTGGTGCACATGCCGGCGCACATCTATTCGCGCGTGGGCGATTTCAAATCCGCGGAACTGAGCAACCTGCACGCAGCGGCGGTGGATATCGCCTACATCAACGCGACCGGCGCACAGGGCATGTACCCGGCGATGTATTACAGCCACAATCTGCATTTCCTCGCATATGCCGCGATGCAGGCGGGCAGGTACGGCGCCGCGCGCAATGCCGCCGAGCAGCTTGCCGAAAATATTCACGCGCGCGCGCAGGGCATGCCGTCGAGCATGACCGAAGGATTTCTCACTTACCCATTGATTGTCGAATTGCGCTTCCACAAATGGCAGCGAATCGCGGAGATGGCCGCGCCGGATCCGAAAATGCCGATGGTCGCAACTTTTTCGCATTTTGCGCGCGGAATGGCCGCGGCTTCCACGGGGAAACTCGCGGACGCGGAAGCCGAGCGAAAGGCGTTTGCTGCCGCTGCCGCGCAGGTGCCCGAGAGCGAAACGTTCGGCTTTGATTCGGCGAAGACCGTGCTGCAAATTCCCGCCGGCATGCTCGACGCGCAGATGGCCGAGGCGCGCGGGGACCGCAAGGCGGCAATCGCAGCGCTGCAAAAGGCCGTCGCCGTCCAGGATACGCTTGCCTATAACGAGCCGCCCGACTGGTATTACACGGTCCGCGAATCGCTGGGCGGGGTGCTGCTGCGTGACGGGCAGGCCGCCGAAGCCGAGAAAGTGTTCCGCGAAGATCTGGTCCGCAATCCGCGCAACGGGCGCTCGCTTTTCGGGCTGTGGCAGAGCTTGAAAGCGCAGAACAAAGCAGCCGACGCGGACTGGGCGCGCCGCGCGTTTGAGACGGCGTGGAAAGACGCCGACACGCAGTTAACCGTGGGCGATTTATGAGGCGGGCCGGTCCCAGCCGAATTCGCGCAACAGCGAATAGAGGCGGGCGAGCGGCAGCCCGACGACGTTGAAGTAGCAGCCCTCGACGCGCGTCACGTAGCGCCCCGCAATGCCCTGAATCGCATAGGCGCCGGCCTTGTGGTAGGGCTCGCCGGTCATCAGGTACGAGTCGATTTCCTTCTCGGAAAGTTTGGCGAAGCGGACCCGCGTTTTCTCGACGTCCACTTTTTCTACACCATCCGGAATTTGCAGGACGGCGATGCCCGTGAGCACGGTGTGCGTCCGGCCGCTGAGCAGGCGCAGCATCCGGCGCGCGGTTGGCAGGTCTCCGGGCTTGCCGAGGATTTTTCCACCGGCTACGACTACCGTGTCTGCGCCGATTACGATTGCGGGGCGGCCTTTGCGCGCAGCGACTTCGGCGGCGCGCCGCGCCTTTGCGAGAGCCAGGCGGCGAACATGGTTTGGCGCGGACTCGCGCGGCAGAGGGGACTCGTCCACATTGGCCGGAAAAACTTCGAAGTGAATACCGGCGTGGCGAAGGATTTCCGCGCGGCGAGGAGAAGAGGATGCCAGGATCAGTTTCATGCGCTCGCTTTCCTTTTTGCCGTCTCGACGGCTGCGACCGCTTCGTCTTTCGTCCAGCCAAAGAGCCGGGCTAGCTGCGCGGGCTGGGCATGAGCGTGCCATTCGAGGAATTTTGCGGCCAAAACGCGCCGGGCATCTTCCGGCGAGATGTGGCGGGCGGCGGCTGCTTCCTTTGGGAACGCGCGGCAGGTTAATTCGTAGCGGCCGGAAGCCCATGCGGCGGTTTCCTGCTCAGCGCCGAAGTGCACGCACACGAGCAGGCACTGCAGATCGAGGATGGCGCGCTTGAAGCGCTTGTTTCCCGTCTTCGTGTCCATCTTGCAGGCGTGGCGCAATTCGAGTGTGGCCAGCGGTCCGTGTTCGGCGAGCGCCTTCCAGATTATGCACGCATCCTCGCGGATGCGGCCATCGGCGTAGAAGCGTTCGTAGTCGCCGGGCGAAACGGCTGAATCGCGCACGGCGAGGAAATGCGGCAGCATCTTTACCGAGATGAGCGTGCCGCGGCCGCGAAAGTATTTCCCGTAAAACGCGCGGCGGCGGCGCGGCAGTTCGTCTTTCCAGCGCCAGAGCATGACGGAATATTTGTCCCACACGAAATCCACGTGCGGGTTGCGCCGCGTGACGGCGTAGTAGAGCGAAGGCAGCGGCACATTACCCACTGGGTAGAGCATGCAGTAGCCGGTCGCGTCAATGTACTTCACCGCTTCCGCCGGCGTCAGCACGCGCCGCGGCCAGCGAATTTCATGTTCGAGTGTACCTTTGATTGCCATCAGGAATGGGAAACCCTAACATACAGCATTCATAAGCGGTAGCTGTCGCATGCGGGTCGCGCCTCAAACACCGCAAAGTGAATTAGTCGGAATATTTCGGATTCAGGTTTATCCAGAGCTATTATTCCGCAGCGTTAGCCGGGAAACTAATGCGGGCGGGGCGGGGCCCAGCAGGAGATTGGCGGGCGACTACAGATGACAAAGGAAGAGGACAAGCGGCGGCCCAAACTCAAGCAGACGCGCAAGGAGATTCGCGACTTAAAACCTGACGTTCGGAAGCTTCTGAAATATGGAAGCGAGCTTGAGCTTATGCAGTTTTTGCGCGGGATCGGGATAAAAGACGAAGACCCCCGCTTCGGCCCGCTGGTGAAGATTTTCCGCGACTTGAAGAGCGGGAAACTTTGACAGCCAATTGGTGAAGCTCTTTCCGTTTTGCTTTTGCCACCGCAGGAGGCAAGCTATCGAGCTGAGCCTGGATGATCTCCGCAACTTCGTCCACAGCTCTATTAAAAGCTCGTTCGGACTTCGTTCTCTTGGTGGCCATTGGAAAGTCAGAATAACAGCAAGCGGTGTCCAAGACAATCAGGAGTTAGGCAGTGGGTTCCGTAACATGAGAGGTAGCCAGGCGCTTCTCCGCCGCGAGAATGCGGGCCTCCCGCTCCTCTTGCGGCAGGGATTCCAGATGCTGCGAAGCGATCTTGGCCAACTCACGTGCTGCTCGTTTCGCGCTTAGTTTCTTATGGCCCATTTCGGCCTCGCCCGCAAAATCAGTCTACTCAGCCGCCGAGAGAGCATTCAACCGCGATTTTGAATGGTGAGCATTTCTGACAACCCAACTGAGGCAATCGCTGCAACTCCCTAAATAACGACGGATTCCTGGTATTCGCCGAAGGCGCGGCGGAGGGCATCGGAAATTTCGCCGACAGTGGAGTAGGCTTCGACCGCCGCAAGAATCGCGGGCATCAGGTTCTCGCTGCCGCGCGCGCGGCGTTCCACTTCCGCCAGCGCGGACTTGGCCTTCGACGTATCGCGGCGGGCGCGGAGCGCGTGAAGCCGCGCCAGTTGCGCGCGCTGGATTTCCGGATCGATTCGCAGCGTCGGGATCGGCCGCTCCTCGCCGGCCTGGAAGCGATTCACGCCCACCACCACCTGGCGGCCTGAATCCACCGCCTGTTGATATTCGTACGCGGAGCTCTGAATTTCCTGCTGCACAAATCCGCTCTCGATGGCGCGCAGCATCCCTCCCATCGCGTCGATTTTGGAAATGTATTCCTGCGCGCCCGCCTCGATTTCATTCGTGAGCTTTTCGATGACGTACGAGCCGGCGACCGGATCCACCGTGTTGGCCACGCCGGATTCCTGCGCGATCACCTGCTGCGTGCGCAGCGCGAGCAGCGCCGCCTCTTCGGTCGGCAGCGCCAGCGCCTCGTCCATCGCGTTGGCATGCAGCGACTGGCAACCGCCCAGCACCGCGGCCAGGCATTGCAGCGCCACGCGGACAAGATTGTTTTCCGGCTGGTGCGCCGTCAGAGCGGAGCCCGCCGTCTGCGCGTGGAAGCGCAGCATCAGGGAATGCTCGCTCTGCGCGTGGAAACGGTCGCGCATCGTCCGCGCCCACAGCCGCCGCGCGGCGCGAAACTTCGCAATCTGCATCAGAAATTCATTGTGCGCGTTGAAGAAAAACGAAAGCTGCGGCGCGAATTCATCCACCGGCAGGCCGGCGGCGATGGCCGCTTCCACGTAGGCGACCCCATTCGCCAGCGTGAAGGCAACCTCCTGCACCTCGGTCGAGCCGGCTTCGCGGATGTGGTAGCCGGAAATCGATATCGAATTCCAGTGGGGAATTTCCTGCCGCGACCAGGCGAAAATGTCGGTCACCAGGCGCATCGCCGGCCGCAGCGGGTAGATGTAGGTTCCCCGCGCGATGTATTCCTTCAGAATGTCGTTTTGCACCGTGCCGGAGAGGTGCCGCAAATCCGCGCCCTGCTTTTTCGCCACCGCCACGTAGAGCGCCAGCAGAATGGCCGCCGTCGAGTTGATGGTCATAGAGGTTGAAACTTTGTCCAGGGGAATGCCTTCGAACAGCGTCTCCATATCCTCGAGCGAATCAATCGCCACGCCCACTTTGCCCACTTCTCCGCGCGCCATCTCATGATCGGAGTCCATGCCGATCTGCGTGGGGAGATCGAAGGCAACGGAGAGACCTTTTTGCCCCTGCGAGAGCAAGTAGCGGTAGCGATGATTCGATTCGACCGCCGTGCCGAAGCCGGCGTATTGCCGCGTGGTCCACAGACGCCCGCGGTACATCGTCGGATAGACGCCGCGCGTGTAAGGGAACTGGCCGGGATAGCTGAGCTCGCGCTCGGGATCCCAGCCCCCCAATTCTTGCGGCCCCATGACCGCTGCCATGGGCAGACCGGTGGTCGAAGCTGCTTTCGGCTCGTCCGCTGCAGCGGTTTTTTTGGTGTCTTCAGCCATTTTTGAATCTCACCGCACGCGCCGCGCCCGGCGGAATGCCGCAAATGAGAACGCCGCCATCATGACGGTATAGACCAGCGCCAAACCCATGATCCACACCACCGCGTGATTCTTCCACTGCCGCCAGGCCGCCAGTCCCCCATACACGGCAAAGAGCGCAAACAATGTGCCGGCGGCTTCGTGAAATATCTGCCGCGCCACCCGCCACCAGGCGCGCAGAGTGACGATTATGGAGTTCCACAGCGCCCGCATGAATCCCGCAGCCATGGTCGAATTGTAGTACAAGCGGCGAGTGGATGCTTTCGGCTGTGCCCGGAAGGAGCACGTCAGTTTCCGATTATTCGGGCTTACCAGACATCAAGTGCCGATTAGGGTCTACCGCTCAATGAATGACTAATTTGCCCGCTTCCCTCGCTTGGCACGAAACAAGCCGATTAAGCCAAACACGAAGAACCAAAGTCCAACGAGAAGGAAAAGAAAGTATGAAATCCAGACCCCTCTAAAATGGTCGAAGTATTCATATTGATGGTGGAGAAGCGAACGGACTGATATAACCAAAAACAAGAGTCCGAGAACCATAGACCCGATGTTCGAGCCTCGAGTTTCCATAGGTTGTGTAGGTTAGGACGGTTTGATGCAAGTGTCCACAACCCCTGATTAACGCGGAAACCGGAAGCTGGCCCACAAGTCGCGCACTGGAAGGTACATCCACTGCAGGCAGTCCCTATCTGCGCAGAGGTACAGGTAACCGCATCGGCGCGGGCGGCGGCGCGGGCCTTGTTTCCCAGTTG
>Ga0187776_10001238_pt1 | contig 12686 bp, 10 predicted proteins | sample 0216_BV02_MP12_2_FD_132426 | JGI IMG/M metagenome (GOLD analysis project Ga0187776, IMG submission 132426) | Tropical peat soil microbial communities from peatlands in Department of Meta, Colombia - 0216_BV02_MP12_20_MG | ecosystem: Environmental > Terrestrial > Soil > Wetlands > Peat | place...
GCCACGGCGGCTACCAGGTGGGCAACTTCCCGCTCGGCTGGGCCGAGTGGAACGACCGCTACCGCGACGGCATGCGCGGCTACTGGAAGGGCGACGGCGGCGTGATCGGCGAGTTCGCGCGCCGCCTCACCGGGTCCTCCGACCTGTACGGGCGCTCCGGGCGCAGCCCGCACGCGAGCATCAACTTCGTCACCGCGCACGACGGCTTCACGCTCGCCGATCTCGTCTCCTACAACGACAAGCACAACGACGCGAACGGCGAGGGCAACCGCGACGGGCACAACAACAACCTGTCCTGGAACGGCGGCGCGGAAGGTCCGACGGACGATGCGGACATCCTGCGCCTGCGCGAGCGCCAGACGCGCAATTTCCTCGCCACCCTGCTCCTCTCGCAGGGCGTGCCGATGCTGCTCGCCGGCGACGAGCTCGCGCGCAGCCAGCAGGGCAACAACAACGCCTACTGCCAGGACAACGAGCTGTCCTGGCTCGACTGGACGCCGAGCGTCGCAAAGTCGGCGCTGCTCGATTTCGTGCGCCGCCTGATCGCGCTGCGGCGCGCGCATCCCGCGTTCAGGCGGCGCGACTTCTTCCAGGGCCGCCCGCTGCACGGCGGCGAGGCGAAGGACATCCTGTGGCTAAAGCCCGACGGCGCCGAGATGAGCCGCGACGAATGGGAGCGCGAGTTCGCGCGTTGCCTGGGCGTGTATCTCGCCGGCGGCGGCCTGGACGACGTCGACCCGCGCGGCCGGCGGGTCGCCGACGACGATTTCCTGATGCTGTTCAACCCGCACCATGAGGACGCGGCGTTCGTGCTGCCGGCGCTCGCCGGCGAGCCCTGGCGCGCGCTGCTCGACACAGCGCTCGAGCCCGCGGCGCCCGACGCGCGGCGCCACTACGCGCCGGGCGAGCGCTACGCGCTGCGCGCGCGCTCGCTCGCGCTGCTGACGCGTCCGCGCGCATGAGCGAGGCGCGCGCCGAGCTCGAGCGCCGCTGCGCGCAGCTCGGCATCGCGACCTGCTGGCACGACATCTGGGGGCGGCGCCACGAAGTGCCGCAAGCGAGCCTGCACGCGCTCGCCGCCGAGTTCGACGCCGGGACCGGCGCGCCCGAAGCCGCGCTTCCGCCGGTGCTCGCGCTGCGCGCGGGCAGCGCGCCGTGGCGCGTCGCGCTGCGCGCCGCGGACGGGGCCGCGCTGCGCTGGACGATCGTGCTCGAAGACGGCGGCCGCCTCGAAGGCGAAGCGCGCGCGGCGCACGGAGCGCTCGAGATCGGCGCGCCGCTCGCAGCGGGCTACCACCGCCTGTCTGTCGAGGGGCTGGGCGAGGCGCTCGTCGTGGCCGCGCCCGAGCGCGGCTGGCGCCCCGCGGCGCTCGAAAACGGCGGCCGGGTGTGGGGCCCGGCGCTGCAGCTCTACGCGCTGCGCTCGCGACGCAACTGGGGCATGGGCGACTTCGGCGACCTTCGCGCGCTGGTCGAGCAGTGGGCGGCGCGCGGCGCGGGCGTCTTCGGCTTGAATCCGCTGCACGCGCTCTATCCGCACAATCCCGCGCACGCGAGCCCCTACAGCCCGTCCTCGCGGCTGCTGCTGAACGTGATGTACCTCGACGTCGAAGCGATCGAGGACTGCGCCGAGTGCGAGCCGGGGCGGCGCCTGATCGCCTCGGGTGCGTTCCAGGCGCGCCTCGCCGCGCTGCGCGCAGCGGAGCTGGTCGACTATCCGGGCGTCGCGGCGGTGAAGTTCGAGGTGCTCGATCTCCTGTTCAACCACTTCTGGCAGCGGCACCTCGTCGCCGGCGACGCGCGCGCGCAGGCGTTCCTCGAGTTCCGCGCGCGCGGCGGCGAGATGCTGCACCGGCATGCGCTGTACGACGCGTTGCAGGAGCGCTTCGTTCGCGACGACCCTTCGATCACCGGCTGGCAGGGCTGGCCCGAGGCCTACCACGATCCGGCCGGCGCAGCGGTGGCGCGCTTCGCGCTGCTGAACGCCGCGCGCGTCGCCTACTTCGAGTACCTGCAGTGGCAGGCCGAGATGCAGCTCTCCGCGACCGCCAGGCGCTGCGCCGAGCTCGGACTCGAGCTCGGGTTGTACCTCGATCTCGCGGTATCGGTCGACCGCGCGGGATCGGACGCCTGGGCGCACCGCGAGTGCTACGCGCTCGGCGCGAGCGTCGGCGCGCCGCCCGACGACTTCAACCTGCGCGGCCAGGACTGGGGGCTGCCGCCGCTCCGGCCCGACCGCCTGCGCGCGACCGGCTACGAGCTCTACGCGAGCGCGCTGCGCGAGGCGATGAGCCACGCCGGCGCGCTGCGCATCGACCACGTCATGGGCCTCATGCGCCTCTTCTGGATTCCGGTCGGCGCGAAGCCCGCGGAAGGCGCCTATGTGCACTATGCGCTCGATGAGATGCTCGCCATTCTCGCGCTGGAGAGCCACCGCAACCGCTGCCTCGTGATCGGCGAGGACCTCGGCACCGTGCCCGACGAAGTGCGCGCCGCGCTCGCGCGCTACGGCGTGCTGTCGTACCGGCTGCTGTGGTTCGAGCGCGACAGCGCGGGCGAATTCAGGCCGCCGGCCGAGCTACCGCGCGAGGCGCTCGTCGCCGCGACCACGCACGACCTGCCGACGCTCGCCGGCTGGTGGCAGGGCACGGACCTCGAGCTGCGCCGCGATCTCGGCCTCTTTCCCGACGAGGCGACCTGCGACGCGCTGCGCGCGGCCCGCGCCGCGGACCGCGCACGCCTTGCGCGCGCGCTCGAGCGCGCCGGGCTCCGGCCGCCGGACATGGGGGCGGGGCTGGCCGAAGCGGTACACGCCTACCTGGCGATCGCGCCGGCGCGCGTCATGATGCTGCAGCTCGAGGACCTGCTCGGCGAGCTCGAGCAGGCGAACCTGCCGGGCACCACCGACGAGCAGCCGAACTGGCGCCGCAAGCTGCCGCTCGCGCTCGAGGACATGGCGACCGACGCGCGCGCCGCCGCGCTCGGCGCGCGCCTGTCCGCACTGCGTCCGCGGCCGGTTTCGAGATGAGCGGCGTCAGCCCCGAGGACGTTCGGGCCGCCGCGGCGCGCATCGCCGGCGCGGTCGAGCGCACGCCGCTCCTGGAGAGCCGCACGCTGTCGCGCCTCACCGGGGCGCGCGTGTTCCTCAAGTTCGAGAACCTGCAGTTCACCGCCTCGTTCAAGGAGCGCGGCGCGCTGAACAAGCTGCTCACGCTGTCGGAGGCCGAGCGCGCGCGCGGCGTGATCGCGATGAGCGCCGGCAACCACGCTCAAGGCGTCGCCTACCATGCCGCGCGCCTCGGCGTGCGCGCCGTGATCGTCATGCCGCGCGGCACGCCGAACACCAAGGTGAAGAATACCGCGGTGCACGGCGCCGAGGTGGTGCTCGAGGGCGACACGCTCGCCGAAGCCGCGCGCTGCGCCGCCGGGCGCGCCGCGCGCGAGCTGCTCGTCTTCATCCATCCCTACGACGATCCGGCCGTGATCGCCGGCCAGGGCACGATCGCGCTCGAGATGCTGGCCGACGCGCCGCAGCTCGATGCGCTCGTGGTGCCGATCGGCGGCGGCGGCCTGATCTCCGGCATCGCCACCGCGGCGAAGGCGCTGAAGCCCTCGATCGAGGTGTTCGGGGTGGAGTCGAAGACCTACTGCGCCATGTACCAGCGCCTGAAAGGGCTGCCGGTCGACGTGGGCGGCGACACGATCGCCGAGGGCATCGCGGTGCGCGACGTCGGCGAGCTGCCGCTCGCGATCGTGCGCGCGCTGGTCAAGGAGGTGCTGCTCGTCGAGGAGGCCGCGATCGAGCAGGCGGTGGTCGCCCTGATCGAGATCGAGAAGACGGTGGCCGAGGGCGCCGGCGCCGCCGGGCTCGCGGCGCTGCTCGCCTACCCCGAGCGCTTCGCCGGCCGCACGGTCGGCGTGCCGCTCTCCGGCGGCAACATCGACACGCGCGTGCTCGCCGCCGTGCTGATGCGGGGGCTGGTGCGCGACGGGCGCCTCGCGCGCCTGCGCGTGTCGATGCCCGACGTCTCCGGCAGCCTCGCGCGCGTGGCGCAGATGCTCGGCGACGCGGGCGCCAACATCGTCGAGGTGCAGCACCAGCGCCTGTTCGGCACCGCCTCCGTGCGCACCCCAGAGGTCGAGTTCCTGATCGAGACGCGCGACCGCGCGCACACCGAGGCGATCATCGGCGCGCTCGCCGCGCGCGGCGTGCGCGTCACGCTGCTGCAGTAGCGCGCTAGCCGCCGGCCGGGCAGGCGAGCGTGAGGCTCGCGCCGTGTCCGGCACCCGCCGGAATCGTCGCGGAGAAGACGCCCGCGCCGGAGCCGCACTTCCACTCCGCGGCGTAGTCCCTTTCGCAGCCGGGGGTCGTGCCTTCGGCGGGCGCGGCGTCCAGTGCGAAGCTGCACGCGATGCGGCCGTCGCAGGCGCGCGCGAGCGCTGCCGTGGCGTTGCCGGCCGGCGCGCCGCAGCTCTTGCCGAAGGTTCCGGCGACCACCTTGATGGCCGGGGCGGGGCGCGCGGCGGGGGCCGCCGGCGTCGGGTCGGCCGCGCGCGTGGCGCGCGCCGCCTTGGTGGCGGCGATCGCGCTCGCCTCCGGCGCGAGCGTGCGCGCCGCCCCTTCGCGCAGCGCGTCGCGCATCGCGTCGCCGTCGAGGAAGTACATCGTCAGGCCTACCGCCATGAGCAGCAGCCCGATGATCGACGCCCCGACGCGGCCCGCGTGGCCGGGCTCGATCTTGCCTTCGATGCGGCCCATCACCGCGACGAGCAGAAAGATGATCCCCGCCAGCACGAACATGCGTGCGAGCGGCAGGTCCACCAGCTTCACCATGACGTCCTGCATTGCGGTCTCCCCTGGGGCGCGAACGGCAACGGAGGCTCGCACCACTGCGAATTGTCCCGTCGCGCCCCGGTGGACCGCGAGGAAGTATTTCCCAGTTCTCAGAGCCCGTGCAGCACCCGCTCTCCGCGCGCGGGAAGATCGCTGTAGCCGATGCCGATGTCCCGCAGCGTGCGCGCATCGAGTTCCGCGAGGCCGCGCGTCGCGCCCTGCGCGCCGAGTTTGCGGATGAATGCCTTCAGTCTTTCGATCGGGTTCATGCAATTCTCCCTGGAACGCGGCTCATATCGCGTGCGCTTCGGCAAGCGAACGCTCGACGCGCAGCAGCCGCGGGTCCGGGTCCCCGAGCAGTTCAAAGCCTAGCTTCGCGGCGAGGCCGAGCATCGGCCAGTTGTCGTTCTGCACCAGTCCGTGCAGCCCGCCGAGCCCGCGCTCGCGCGCGCGCTCGATGAGCAGGCCGACGAGCCGCGCGCCGAGCCCGCTGCGCTGCAGGGCGTCGTCGACCACGACCGCGAACTCCGCCCCGGCGTCTTGTTCCACGGCGTACTGCGCGAGCCCGACGATGCACCCCGCGGCGTCGAATACGCCGAGGTTGACGTCGTCGGGCCCGTTGCCGCACGTGACGCTCGCGAGCTGCCTCGGCACGAGTTCCGCGATCGGCGCGAAGAAGCGCCGGCGGCGCGACTCGGGGGACAGCCGGCGCACGAACGCCTGCACTGCCTCGGCGTCCGCCTGCCGCAGTTCGCGTATCGCGAGCCGGCGGTCCATGGCGCTAGCCCACGATCGGCGCGAGCGCGGCGCCGATGCGTTCGAACTGCACCGGCGTGATCATGCCGCCGAGGATTTTGCGGAAGCGCTCGTCCTCGACGCCCGAGACGATGTACTGCCAGCGGTAGGCGGCAAGGAACGCGCTGCCGATCGCCTCGACCTGGGCGCGGTCGAACGGACGGCCGGCGACGCGCAGGAAGTAGTCGGTGTCGGCCTTCGCCTGCGCCTGCAGGATGCCGTCGACCGCGGCCACCAGCGCGATCAGTTCGTCTACCGCCCGGTCGCGCTGCTCGGGGTCGAGCTTCGCGTTCTCGCGCTGCCACTCCAGCTCGTCGATGATCGCGTGCTGCGATTCTTCGCGCGCGTGGAAGGTGAACACGTCTTTCCACAGCTCGGAGAGCTCGGCGTCCGGCTCGATCGCCTGGCGGTAATGCGCCAGCACGAAGATCTCGATGTGGCAGATGAGCGCCAGGACCGACCAGGTCGGCTTGCCGAGCACCACGCCGGCGACGTCGTTGGGCTGCGGCAGGAACGTATAGCCCGCGGGCATCCCTTCGGCGCACAGCGCCTCGATCCTGCGGAACATCTCCTGATGCTTGAGCTCCTCGTCGGTGAAGCGCACCAGCGCCTCATAGGCCGCCTGGTCGCCGAGCCAGTGGTCGCGGCTCACCTCCGACATCTTCGGCGCGATGAAGCGCTCGACCAGCCCGAACATGTTGGCGTAGGTGCGTCCCTGGATCTGGCTCGCGAGACGCTTCTCGCCCGCGCCGAGGAACTCGAGCCGCCCGACCCGGGACAGCCCGTCGGGCAGAAACTTCTTCGCAAAGTCGAACCTGCGGCCGCGGATCACGTCGCGCTCGATGTCGAAGCGCACGCGCTTGGAGACCTCTACCGCCCTGGCGTAACGCTTGTCCTGCGATACCTCGATATGTGCTTGCATGGTCGTGCTCCTATTCGTTGATGGATGGAAGTGCTGCGCGCCGCCGGCTTCACATGCCGACGAGGCGTGCCGCGTAGCCCTGCGCCTGCACGCAGCGCAGGATCCCGAGCGCGCTGATCGCGCGCCGGTCGTAGTCGATGAGCAGCAGCTGCCCGGCGCGGGCGCCCGCGCGCACGCTGCGGATGCCCTGCTCGGCTCCCAGGCGCTCGAGCAGCCTGTCGCGCGCGCTGTCTTCCAGCGCATCGGTGACGTGCACCAGGACGTCGCTGTGTGGAGTGTTCATGTCGTCCGCTCCAATGTCTGTTTGCATGGAGCGCATCGTGGCGCCGTGCGGTAACCGCGCGATTTCCGGCGCGGCGCGCTTTGTTGCGGGTTTGTATCGGCGCGCCCGCGGGCGCGGCCGGGAAGCGCTAGCGGCGCAGCGCCTCGGCGAGAGCCGCGAACAGCGGCTCGGGCTCGACCGGCTTGGCGAGCAGCGCCCGCACGCCGCTGCGCGCGAGCTGCTCGGCGCCGATGTTCTCGGCGTAGCCGCTGTACAGGATCACGGGCAGCCCGGGGCGCAGCGCGGCGATGCGCCGCGCGAGCTCGAGGCCCGTCATCTTCGGCATCGTCTGGTCGGTGAGCACCAGGTCGACGCGCGACGGGTCTTCCGCCAGCCAGCGCTCCGCCTCGACGGGGCTGCGCCGCAACGCCACCTTCAGCCCCCAGCCGCCGAGCAGCTCGGCCATGAACTCGCCCACCATCTGCTCGTCGTCGACGAGCAGCACGCGCCCCTCGAGCGCATGGCGCACCGGCCGCCGGCGCGCGCCCGCAGCGCCGCGCGGCGCGGCGGATTCGGCCTCGTCTTCGAGCGCCGGCAGCAGCACGCGGAAGGTCGCGCCCTTGCCTGGGGCGGTCTCGACCACCACGTGGCCGCCGTGCTCGTGCACGATGCCGTGCACCGTCGCCAGCCCCATGCCGCTGCCGCGCCCGACTTCCTTGGTGCTGAAGAACGGCTCGAACATGCGCTCGAGCACCTGCGGCGCGATTCCAGGCCCGTTGTCGGCAACCGCGAGCTCGACGTAGCGGCCATCGGCCGCCTGGTGGCACGACGCGCAGCGCGGCGCCGCGCCTTGCGCGGCGAGGTGCACGCCGACCGTGATCTTCCCCGCGCCGTCCATCGCGTCGCGCGCATTGATGCACAGGTTGAGCAGGATCTGCTCGACCTGCACCGGGTCGATCATCACCGCAGGCAGGTCCTGCTCGAGCGCGGTGCGCAGCTCCACCGTCGCGGGCAGCGAGGAGCCGAGCAGCTTGACTGCCTCCTCGGCGAGCGGGGCGAGCGACACGGCCCGCGGCTTGCCCTTCTGCGCGCGGCTGAAGGCGAGCATCTGCTGGATGAGCTCCTTCGCGCGCGTCGCGCCGTGCTGCGCCTGCTGCAGGTGGCGTGCGAGCTTGGCGTCGTTGCCCGCGGCCTCGCGCTCGCCCGCGAGCGTGAGGTAGCCCATGATGCCGGTGAGAATGTTGTTGAAGTCGTGCGCGATGCCGCCCGTGAGGTGGCCGATCGCCTCCATCTTCTGCGCCTGCCTGAGCTGCGCCTCGAGCCCGCGGCGCTCGGTGATGTCGCGCCCGGCGTACAGCACGTGCGGTCTGCCCTGATACACGGTGCGCACGCCCGAGAGCTCGATGTCGATCGACCGGCCGTCGCGCCGGATCATCTGTGTTTCCATGCGCACCGGCTCGCCGGCGAGCGCGCGCCGGTGCAGCGCCTTCACGGCGGCGTCGATCTCCGGCGGGTTGGCGACCACGTGGTCGGCGCTTTCGACCTCGGCGCGCGTGTAGCCGCTCATATTCTCGTATGAAGGATTGACGTCGACGATGCGGAAGGCCTCGTCCCTCAGCACCAGCGCGTCGAGCGAGGCGTCGAACACGGCGCGGTACTGCTCCTCGCTCGCGCGCAGCGCCTGCTCGGCAAGCTTCGCCTCGGTCGCGTCGCGCCCGATATACAGCACGTGCGGCTCCCCGCGGTAGGTCATCGGAACGCCGCGCACCTCGAGCACTAGGCGCGAGCCGTCCTGCCGCCAGTCGTCGGCCTCGAAGTCCACGGGCTTGCCGGCGAGTGCCTCGGCATGCAGGCGCCGGCGGTCCACTGCGGCCGCGTTGCGCGTGAGGGTCAGCTCGGTGAGCCCGATCACCTCCTCGCGGCGCCTGCCGCTGATCGACTCGTAGGCCGCGTTCACATCGACGATGCGGAACTGCGCGTCGCGCAGCACCAGCGCGTCGGCCGTGGCGTTGAAAATGGCCCGGTACTGCTCCTCGCTCGCGCGCAGCGCGCCCTCCGCCGCCTTGCGCGCCGTGATGTCGCGGCCGATATAGAGCACGTGCGGCGCGCCGCGATGCGTCACGGGTACGCCGCGCACCTCGAGCACAAGCGGCACGCCGTCGGGCCGCAGCCCCTCCGTCTCCATGCGTACCGGCTCGCCGGCCAGGGCGCGCAGATGCAATGCGCGCCGGTCCACCCCGCTGCTTTCGTCGCTGATCGTCAGGCCCACCTGACCGATCACGTCTGCTCGCAGCCGTCCGGTCATTGTCTCGTAGGCCGCGTTCACGTCGACAATGCGGAACTCGGCGTCGCGCAGCGCCAGCGCATCCGCCGTGGCGTTGTATATTGCCCGGTACTGCTCCTCGCTCGCGCGCAGCGCCTCCTCGGCGCGCTTGCGCTCGGTGATGTCGCGCACGATCGCCAGCACGTGCGGCTCGCCGCGGTGCTGCACCGGGATCGTGCGGATGTCCGCCTGGAAGCGCTCGCCGTTCTTGCGCAGCGATTCGAGCTCGACGCGGCAGGTCTCGCCGGCGAGCGTGCGCCGCACGAGCTCCAGGCGCGGCTCGGCATAATCCGCGGGCAGGCCGAGCGCCTCATGGCCCCGGCCGATCACCTCCTCGCGCGTCCAGCCGTACAGGCGCTCGTAGGCCGGGTTGATGTCGACTCTCCGCAGGCTCGAGTCCCACAGCACGAGTGCGTCCTCCGAGGCGTTGAAGATCGCGCGGTACTGCTCCTCGCTCGCGCGCAGCGCCTGCTCGGCGCGCTTGCGCTCGGTGATGTCGCGCGCCACCGAAAGCACGTGCGGCTTGCCGTTGTAGGTCACGAGCGAGCCGAGCACCTCGATGTGCACCTGCGTACCGTCCTTGCGCGGCAGGCGGGTTTCGGTGCGCACCGGCCTCCCGGCGGCGACCTCGGCGAGGTAGGCGCGGTAGGGGCCGGCGAGCTTCTCCGGGATGATCGGGCCGAAGGTCCTGCCGATCAGCTCCTCCCGCGAATAACCGTACATCGACAGGAGCGCGGGGTTGGCGTCGACGATCTCGCCCTCGAGCGTGCGGATGATCATGCTGTCGAACGAGGCGTTGAAGATCGCCCGGTACTGCTCCTCGCTCGCGCGCAGCGCGGCTTCGGCGCGCTCGCGCTCGAGCTCGACCATCGCGCGCGCGGCGAAGATCTTGAGCACCGATTCGATCAGCTCCGGCTCGGTGATCGGCCGGCGCGTGGCGACGACCATCAGCCCGGCCGCCTCGCCGCGCGCGTCGGTGAGCGGATAGCCGGCGTAGCCCTCGACGCCCAGCTCGATGAAGTCCGCGTCGAGCGGAAAGCGCTCCTTCAGCCCGGAGGAGTAGCAGCGGAACTGCTTGCCGACCACCGTCTGGCAGGGCGTGCCGGCGATCGGATACTCGAAGTCGTCGATCATCCGGCCGTCGGCGTAGTAGGCGAGCATCTTGAGCCGGCAGGAGTCTCCGGGCTTGGGCAGCGCGATGAAGGCGATGTCGACCGCGAGGATCTGCGCGATTGAGCGCACCAGCTCGCGGAACACGCCGGGTCCCGCGGCGGTCGATACCGCCAGCGCCGCGTTGCGCAGCGCCTCTTCGGTGCGGTTGGGCTCGTGCGACTTCACCCAGTCAGTCTAGGCGACGGCGCCGCGCGCGCGAAGGGCGGTTACCGGACTGAAACAATCGAAACGCGCCGGTTACTTGGCCGGCACGTAGCAGTAGCCGGCGCCGCGAACCGTCTTGATGAGGCGCGGCTTGGCGGGGTCCTCGCCGAGCTTGCGGCGCAGGCGCGCGATGCGGATGTCGATCGACCGGTCGAACGGTTCCCAGTCGCGGTTGCGCGTGAGGTTGAGCAGCTGGTCGCGCGACAGCACCTGATTCGGGTGCTCGACGAACACGCGCAGCAGATCGAATTCCATGCTGGTGAGCGGCACCTCGGCGCCCGCCGCATCGAGCAGCCGGTGCGCGCCGAGATCGAGCGAGCAGCCGCCCACGCTGACGGTGCGCGCCGTCCCGGCCGCTCCGCCAGGGCCGGGACGCGCCCGGCGCAGCACGCTCTTCACGCGCGCCAGCAGCTCGCGCAGGTCGAAGGGCTTGGCGATGTAGTCGTCTGCGCCGACTTCGAGCCCCACGACGCGGTCGACCACCGAGTCGGCTGCGGTCACCATGATGATCGCCAGGTCGTGCCGTTCGCGCAGGCTGCGGGCCAGGCTGAGGCCGTCCTCGCCCGGCAGCATCAGGTCGAGGAGCACCAGCTGCGGCACGTTCCTCGCAAGCGCGGCGCGCATGGCGTCGCCGCCCTCGGCGGTATCCACCGCGAAGCCGTGCGACGACAGGTACTCGGCCATCGTGTCCCGCACGTCGGCATCGTCCTCCACGATCAGCACGCGCGTCGATTGAGCCATCGCGGCCCTCCTCCCGAGCGACGCGTCGATTATACGCACGGCCGTCAGGTGCGCGTCAGGCCGCGCGCGTCCTCAAGCCGCATGGGGCACCAGGCCGCCGCGGTGCGCCGCTTCCTGCGCGCGGCCGGTGCGCGGCCGCGCCGCGCGCACGAAGATCTCGCGCGCGGGACGCTTCTCGTGCGGCGAAGCGAGCGCGAGCACGCTATCGTCACAGGCCGTCGCCAGCGCCACGCCCTTGCGGTCCAGGCGGAACGAGTCGCCCGCCTCGAGCACGATGTCGCGCTGGTCGCGCTCCTGGGTGATCCAGAGCGAACCCTGCCAGACGTGGATCAGGAGGCCGCGCCCGTCGACGATGCGCAGCTCTTCGCTGCGCGCGAGCGGAAGCGCTCCCTCGATCAGGTATTCGTCGCGGTCCATGTTCGTCTCCCGTGGTTGCAGTGCACGGAACGCATCCTGGGGAAACGAGGTAACCCCGCGATGTCCGCGGGTCGCCGGTTTGTTATCGCCCGGTAACTAGGAACGCGCGCGCAGCGCGCCGGCCAAGTCGCGGTGCGCGCGGCGCAGCGTCTGCTCGGTGGTCGGCCAGTCGATGCAGGCGTCGGTGACCGAGACGCCGTAGCGCAGCTTGGAGCGATCTTCGGGGATCGGCTGGTTGCCGGCGAAGAGGTTGCTCTCCAGCATCAGCCCGACGATCGAGCGGTTGCCTTCCAGGATCTGGTGCACGACGTCGTGCAGCACGAGCGGCTGCAGCGCCGCATCCTTCATCGAGTTGGCGTGCGAGCAGTCGATCACCACGTTCGACGCGAGGCCGGCGCGCACGAGCGCGGCTTCCGCCAGGCGCACGCTCACGGTGTCGTAGTTCGGCCGCCCGCCGCCGCCGCGCAGCACCAGGTGGCCGTAGGCGTTGCCGCGCGAGCGCACGACCGCGGTACGCCCGGCCTGGTTCACGCCGAGGAAGCCGTGCGGGCGCTTCGCCGACTGGATCGCGTTGATCGCCACGTCGAGCCCGCCATCGGTGCCGTTCTTGAAGCCGACCGGCGCGGAGAGCCCGCTCGCCATCTCGCGGTGAGTCTGCGACTCGGTGGTGCGCGCGCCGATCGCGTACCAGGACACGAGGTCGGACAGGTACTGCGGGCAGATCGGGTCGAGCGCCTCGGTTCCTGCCGGCAGCCCGAGCTCGGCGATCCGCATGAGCAGCTCGCGCGCCAGCACCAGCCCCTCGTCGATGCGGAACGAGTCGTCCATGCGCGGGTCGTTGACGAAGCCCTTCCAACCGACCGAGGTGCGCGGCTTCTCGAAGTACACGCGCATCACGACGAGCAGCGTCTCCTGCACCTCGCGCGCGAGCGCGGCGAGCCGCCCGGCGTATTCGAGCGCCGCGCGCGGGTCGTGGATCGAGCACGGGCCGACGACGACGAACAGGCGCGGGTCA
>Ga0187776_10001239_pt1 | contig 12680 bp, 7 predicted proteins | sample 0216_BV02_MP12_2_FD_132426 | JGI IMG/M metagenome (GOLD analysis project Ga0187776, IMG submission 132426) | Tropical peat soil microbial communities from peatlands in Department of Meta, Colombia - 0216_BV02_MP12_20_MG | ecosystem: Environmental > Terrestrial > Soil > Wetlands > Peat | place...
ATGCCGAATGCACCGGCGGCGACGATTGGCATAAAGTTTTCCCTCATGGGTCCAAACGAAACGCATTGTGTTGCGTGCGCCTCGGGTACGGTTGCCATCGGGAATGCTTATCGTGCGGTGCGCGACGGGCGCGTTGACGTGGCCGTCAGCGGTGGTTGCGAATATTTTGGCGACGATCACGGGCACATTTTTCGCAGTTTTGATGCCTCGGGCACGTTGGTGCGCGATTGCGCTTCTCCCGAAACGGCCAATCGACCATTTGACGAGAGACGCTCCGGCTTTTTATTCAGTCAAGGCGGAGCAGCGATTCTCGTTCTTGAGGACCTCGAACACGCGAGGCGCCGCAACGCGACGATCATGGCGGAGTTGATCGGTTTCGCCGAAACATTTGATGCCTATTCCATCATGAGTCTCGGTCCCGGGGGCGAGCAGATCGAGCGAATGATCCGCGGCGCACTCGCCGACGCTGGATTGTCATCAAGCGACGTCGATTACGTCAATGCACACGGCACCGGCACCAAGAATAATGACGAAATCGAAACCTCGGTCATCAAGCGCGTGTTTGGTCATTCCGTCCGGGTCAATTCGACCAAGTCGCTCTTGGGGCACACCATTGGCGCCAGTGGAGCGTTTGAGATCTTGGTCACGGCACTGTCCTTGCGGGACGGAACGACGCACATTTGCAGGAATCTTGAAACACCCGTGCACGACCTAAACTTCGTTAGACGCGTTGAACAGTGTGATCTTCGCGTTGGGCTGTCGCAGTCTTTTGCGTTTGGCGGACACAACGCCGCCGTGGTCTTGCGGCGGCTCAGCTAATCGAAACCGACGGACCGGGGCCGTAACGGTCCAAAATGCCGACCGCGCGATTCGGCGCAAGGTACGCTAACCCGCGCTCGCCTGTGCCAGACAATACGCGGATCTGAGCCCAAGTGGGGAGATTGGACGATACACATTACCTAGCCGTGACAAGCAAATCCAGGTCACCTCGGATTGTTCACTCCATGAAAACGACCCCGCTTGTTTTTTTGTTTTCCGCCAAGGATACTAGTTAACCAGCCGGCACATGACGGGCACATTGAGCCGGCAAATAAGAGCTTGCAGCCGCAAGGGGACGGTAAAATGGAAAGCAAGCAACAACCTGGGGTAACACTGGCGGAGGAAAATTATCGTGACCTGATCATACGGTATGACCAGGAACATCGGGCGCTGTGGTGTTACCTGCGAGCCAGTGCCCGCCCATGCTACACTCCCGAGCTTCTCGCCGAACTCGAACATTTTAACCGCACTGTAGACCAGCATCTTCGCGAACAAAACGCGAATAGCGCGCATGACAGCATACGATTCCTGGTCTTTGCTTCGCGCATTCCCGGAATATTCAATCTCGGCGGCGACCTCGCACTGTTCCTAAGGCTTATCCGCACCGGAGACCGCGAGGGGCTTTGTCGTTACACCAAATCCTGCATCGACCTGCTGCACATCGGCTCGCAATTGCCGATCACCACAATATCGTTGATACAGGGCGATGCGTTTGGGGGTGGCTTCGAGGGAGCGATTGCTACCCGTGTATTAATTGCGGAGCGTCGGGCCCGTATGGGACTTCCCGAAATCCTTTTCAACCTTTTCCCCGGAATGGGTGCCTACAGTTTGCTGGCGCGGCGACTCGATCCAACTCGCGCCGAGCGGCTGATTCTGAGTGGGCGTACCTTCACAGCCGAAGAACTTCACGAAATGGGAGTGGTGGATGTGCTTGCGGACGATGAGCAAGGCGAGAAAGCCGTGTACGCCTATATGAGAAAATACAACCGCGCGTATAACGGCTACGATTCCATCCACAAGGTACGACAAATTTGCCATCCTCTCAGTTACGACGAACTGATGAGGATTGGTTCGATTTGGGTCGACGCCGCGCTGCAACTCACCGAGCGGGATCTCCGCATCATGGAACGGATAGCGCGCTCGCAGGAAAAACTCACCGTTCTCCGACCGACTGCAATAGTCAAACAACTGGCATGAAACGGGAAGCGCGGATATCATCCGCGCAATTATCACCATTCTGCCGATAGATCTGTATTCAGCTCGCCGCGCGACACTTTAAATAGGCCAGAAGCTCGTAACGCGTGGATTCATATTGATTTACCAGATTGTGCATCAGTACCCCTATTTCGTCGCGCAACGCTTCTTCCGTCATGCCATAGGCACCGGCACATACATTATAGAGCGACTGCGCCCCCACGTTTCCAGCGCTGCCCTTCATGGCGTGTATCAGTTCTCTAAATTCCCCATATCGTTTTTCTCTGATCACTACTTCCATGTCGCTCAAAAGCTGTTCCGTGTCGCTCAGAAATCCATGAATTAATTCCGGAATGAATGTGGAGCGCCTTCCCATTGTCTCCAAGCTGGCGAGCGTGGCCTCATTCAGAACGTGCACTATCGGTTGAGTAACCGGTGGTGAGGAAGGCGCATGCACTAGCACTTTTTTCGCGGAGCTTGCGCCAGCGCCCTTGGGGGCTAGTCGATCAACCTGATTGAGCAGTTTTGCGGGGTCGATGGGCTTGGTGAGATAGGCATCAACACCGGCTTTCCGGCAGGCATTCTTTGCCTCGATGGTGGCATCCGCCGTCAGAATGAGAAAACGCATAGCCGATTCATGCGGATTCGTAAAACGATAAATATTCACTACCTCTAGGCCACCAACAACCGGCATCTGCATATCCAGTATGGCCAAATCGAACGGTTTTTTTGCCAGCATATCCAGCGCTTGTTCCCCGTTTTCCACCAGGGTAGGGCGATGTCCCGCGCTTTCGAGTATTTTGCTAATCACCTTTTGATTGATGGGGTTGTCCTCGGCGATGAGGATCCTTAGGCCCGATTGCCTCATGCCTGCGTGCCGCTTGTAGCGATCGTTCAGACGGATCACGTCATCGTTGTCGAGGTATTGCGACGTCGTACTCGCGTGCAAGGCGTTGAAAAGCAGTCTTTTTTCCACGGGGTGTTCCAGGACATATGAATATCCCGCTTTCAAATACTCTTCCGCCGGCTTGTTGTCATTGCTCGTGCGGATCATGACCAGAGATAATTCCGCGAGTGAGGGTTCCGATCGGGCCGCGGCGATAAATTGCAAGGGATACATATCCAGATGCGCCTGATCCACCAATATCGTGTGATACGGGCGGCCGCTATGCACCCCGTTCACGAGTAATGCAAATGCCTGCGCCGTATTTTCCGCCGTGGATAGCTCGACTTCCCATATCTTTAGATACCCCAATACGAGCGATTTTTTGTCCGCACCGGACGAAATCATGAGCACGCGGGTGTCCAGAAGCTTATGCGCCTCCGTGCTCAGTTGTGCCATCTGCACCTGTTTATCCAACTTTATTTCGAACCAGAAGGTGGAGCCATCCCCCGGCATGCTCCGTATCCCGATGCGGCCACCCATTAATTCCACGAGCTGTTTCGCAATTGTGGTGCCCAAGCCCGTTCCACCGTATCGGCGCGTGGTCGATTCATCCACCTGCGCAAAACTCTCGAATATGCGAGACTGCGCTTCCGGCGGAATCCCGATTCCGGTATCGATCACCTCGAACCGGACGCGTACGCTTGCGGGATCTTCCTCCAACAGCTTGGCCCGGACCTCGACGTCGCCGTGCTCGGTAAACTTGATGGCATTACCGACGAGATTGATCAGGATCTGGCGCAGATGCAGTGGGTCGCCGCGCAGGAGAAACGGAATCTCCGGCGCGATGTGGACGGAGAAATTAAGACCCTTGGTATGCGCTTGCGGCGCCAACATCGTGGCGATACTGCTGACCAGGCCGTGCAAATCAAAATCCGTCGTTTCCAGCTTGAGCTTGCCTGCCTCAATCTTGGAGATATCCAGGATGTCCTCAATCAGAGTCAACAAGGTTTGCGCCGAAGCGTAGATGGTCTGTGCGTAATCTTTCTGTTCCTGATGTAACGGGGTCCCGATCAGCAGATGACTCATGCCGATAACGCCGTTTAGAGGTGTCCGGATTTCATGGCTCATGTTCGCGAGAAACTGGCTTTTCGCCTTACTGGCCTCGTTGGCGCGCTCCATGGCGTGACGGAGCTGCCGTGCCAAGCTCGCGACATACATCGGTAACACAATCAGCGCTATCAACAAACCGGCACCCAAGCTCCGGTGAACGATCCAGTAGTTGCTCGTGGCCAGCACGAGCGTAAAACCGATCACGTTTAAGGACGCGGCCATGTACAAGTAGCGGGGACCGTAGCGGAAACCATTGCCAAAAGCGACCCACAGATATACTCCGTATAGTGGTGCGCCCGCTTGACCCAATATGTAAAGCACATAGGTATTCATGCCGACGTCAGCCAGTATGCCGATAACACGCCGCATGCTAGAGGATTGTGGGTGAATTATGATGCTAGTGAGCAGGGAAATTGAAAGCAGGTCAAACAACGCCGCGACAGGAAGCACACGCCAGCCTTCAGGACTAATAGTGTCGTCCACGCGGGAGACGAAAATCACGTAGATGGTGAGGATTAAACCTATTGCTATTCTGATTGCTGCCTGTTGATGCTCGCTGTCGGAACGGTGAGCAAACCTTTGACGCAAAAAATGAAACAAGCGAATAGGAGAGGTGTTGGTTCCAAGGCTCATTGCTTTTTGTCTGTCATCTCGCCTGAGTGATTTCGTAATAGCACTCAATACACTCGTGACATTGATCATTGAGAGGTAAATCGGCAATCTCGTGTCCTGTATCCGCTCTTACCTCGACGGTCGTCAATTCAGAACTCATGTTTTTGCTATCCATTGTCGGCAACGGGAAAATCGAGAAATTTCTGTCGGACACTAAGAATCCGCTCGAATTGAGAATGGAAAGCCTCAATGCATTCCGGGTCGAAATGTTTGCCTTTTTCGGCGGCGAGATAACTGAGCGCGTCTTGTATCGACCACGCTTTCTTGTAGGGTCGCTCGCTGGTAAGTGCATCAAACACATCCGCCACGGCAACGATCCGCGCCGGCAATGGAATGGCGTCGTGCGCCAGACCGTAGGGATATCCAGAACCGTCGTAACGTTCGTGATGGCCCAGCGCAACCAGTGCGCCCGTTTGAAGGTATTTCGACGGACTGTCGCGTAGTATCTCGTAGCCGATCACCGTGTGTTCCTGCATGACCTTGATTTCTTCCTGCATCAGGCGACCGGGTTTCAGGAGAATCGTGTCGGATATCCCGATCTTGCCGATGTCGTGCATCGGCGCCGCGTACTCGATCACTTCGCATTCTTCGGCGCCAAGACCGAGGCCGTTCGCGATCAGGCGGGAATATTTCGACATCCGGATGATGTGGTTTCCGGTTTCCTCGTCGCGATATTCCCCAGCCTTGGCAAGCCGCATCAAAGTCTCGTGCTCGCGGCGTCGCACGTCCATGACCGCTTCGGCGAATTTCGATTCCAACCATTTGGCGCGGCCCTTGATGATTTGATGTTGTTGCCGGAGCCTGAGGAGATTGTTGCAACGCGTGCGGCATTCGCGATGATCGATGGGCTTGGTGAGAAAATCCGTGGCACCGGCATCCAAGGCGTCGTACAAGACCTGTTTGTCGTCCACCCCGGTGATAACAATCAGGGGAATGTCCTTGTAAAACTCGCGGAAACGCCTGGTGAATTCTACTCCGTTCATCAGAGGCATCTTGAAATCGGCGAGCACCAGATCGGGCTCATGTACCTGGACATACTCGAGCGCCTTCAGCGGCTCCGCAAAGGGTTTGACCAGGATTTCGTCGCCGAGTGACGAGACCAGCTCCTCGAGGATTTTCCGGCTCGTGAACTGATCGTCAATGATCAGGATGGTATACATAGCATTCCGCGCTTGGGTATAAGTGAGTCCGAGTCCCGTTGTCAGCTTGTTCTGGATTTTCCTTTAAATCTAGTTCCTTGGCGCCATTTTGGCTGAACTAATATCTCTTTATTTCGGTTGGAAAGTGAAAGCTGTTTATTTCATTTCCTGCATATCTTGTTGATTACAAGATTATTTACTTGCAATAACCGATTACTCTGTCAGTGGACGGTGGATACGCTCGAGCAGCGTATCGGTCGTCTTTATATGCCCTTCGAGATCCTTGCGGACCTCCTCCAACTCCGCGGTGCGCTCCCCCAAGCTGTCCATGTTTTCGTGGACTTTCTTGAGGGCATCGAAGCTGCGGTCGATCATCGCCTTGTGCTGTTGAATCTGGGCGAAAACAGGGGATACGGCAGCCTGGAACCAATTTTTCGAGGCGGCATTGCATTCATTGAACAGATTGCGCGCCTGACTCACCAAGGTAATGAAGAATTTCTCGACGACAAAATGCTGCTCGGTCATGACCATCATCGGACTATCGCGGAATTCGCTGGCCCGTTCCTCGAGTTTCTTGAATTCCATGACAAACGGCAGCAGCGACAACCGCGGCGGAATGATCTTGGGCAGGCCGTACTCGGCGTGCAGTCGCAGGTAAATCGCCTCGACCACCTTCCGGATTTCGTCCGATTCCTGACTGACTTTTTCCATGCGTTCGCGCGTGCCTTCGAAAAACGTCGTCATCCCGGTTTTGAGGCCGCGCGTGGTCCACGTATCGTTCATGTCGCGCCGAGTCTTGGCGATCACCTCGTCGAGACTCGCCATGCTGAGGTGCCCAAGCAGGATTTGCGCCTGTTTGGACAGGGCGGCGCGCGTGAGTTGGAACCCCTCGAGCTCCTTGTCGTATTTCTGCTTTTCCTGGCGCATGCGGGCGACCATCTTGTGGATGGCGTCCTGGTTCTTGCCGCTCAGCGCCCTGAGATCGGCAAGCTGCTTATTGACCCCAGCCAGTTTGGATTCGATTAATCCACGACTGCTTTCGACCCGGCTGCTGATTTCATGGATGATGCGGTTTCGGATAAGCATGTGGCGATAAGGAATCATGTCCTCCGTCAGCTTGTGTTCCAGCGCCGGTAAACCGCTTTTTTCCAACAATGCGCGGTCGTCCTTGATTTTGGCCACCAACCCTTTTTGCGCGGACACGGGAAAAATCAGCTTGCGGTCTACGCGTAAAACACGTGCGACTTCCTCAACCTGGCGATTGAGCGTTTTGGCTATTGATGCCTCGTCGTGCATTTCGTCCCACAAAACGTCGATTTTGTTCAGCGCCACCAGATGGCTGTTGCCTTTTACGGTATTGACGTGGTTGGTCCAGACCTCCAAATCGGTCTTGGTCACTCCGGCGTCGGCTGCCAGTACGAAAAGAATGGCCTGGGCATTGGCCAGGATGTTCAATGTCAGTTCGGGTTCAGCGCCAAGCGCGTTCAGACCGGGAGTATCGAGTACGACCAGCCCCTGCTTGAGCAGGGGGTGCGGCAAATTGATGATGGCATGACGCCACACGGGAACCTCGACGGTCTCGCCGCTTGCCGGCTTCTCTCCGTGAACCTTGGGATCGTAGAGTCCCAGCTCCTGAGCTTCGCGCGCGTTGACTTTCTTGGTGCGGGTAATTTCCGACAGGGCCTCGCGCACTTCCTGGGCCGAGCTCAGCTTCAGGATGTGGATTGTCGTCCAATGCACCGGCGTGCGCCGGTACTCGGAGATGGTCAGCGCGGTTTTGCGTGTTTCGATCGGCAACAGCTTCACGCACGCACCGTCCTTCTCATCCCAGCGCAACTCCGTTGGGCACATGGTGGTGCGGCCGGCCGCGGATGGCAACAGTCGCTGCTTGTAATCGGCGAAGAAAATCGAATTCAGCAGCTCGGTTTTGCCACGCGAAAATTCGGCTACCAGCGCCACCGTCAACCGGTCCGATTTGAGCGACTCGACAAGCTCGTAAACGCGCAGGTCCTGTTCGCCGTCGGCCAGGCCCTGCTGTTCGACCCATGCCTGGTAATCGGCGATCGCCTGTGCCAGTTCCTCGCGCCAGCGCCTGAAATGGGAAAGCTGATGTGATAGGTGGTCGTGCGCCACCTTGGCAGTCCGTGACTGCACGAAATCCTCCAACGCCACCACATTGCTAGCCGCGGCGGTGCTGTTTTGTGCGGGAGACAATCCGGTCTTCGTGCTCAATGGCGCCCTGCCTGGAAATTCCATGGAATAAGCGATTTAGCTTCATTAAACAGTGCAAAAGTCGGGCCAGCCCCTGATATATAAGGTAAAAATTAGGTAAATCAGCCCGGAATCCAGTGCCGGAGACCGGCAAAAGCTTAGTCGGGAAGGGGTTGCCACGGGGCGTAGTAGGCCGTAAGGGGGGGGCGGCCAAGCCCGCTGCATTGGAATGGCACCCACAGAGCCGGCGCGCCGACAATCGGGTTTCCGGATCGATGTTGATGCCCGGAGAATTCACTTAGAATCGCGGAACTGGGCGATGCGACACAGGCCACGGCGATACCACAACATGACTGATCTCCAATACAGCCCATCATCTGGCCAATCCCTGACCCTTTATGTCCGCCGAATTCTGGATCCCCCCGTCGGCGATGATGCTGACGACCCTTCATATCCCAACCTGGAGACCCTGCTCGCACGCGCCGAGCGCACGGAACAAGCACATCCCTTGACCCCGGAAGACAGCGTTTTTGGACTCTTCGATCTGTACCGGGACGGCAATGCTGATCTGCCGGTGGCGGCGGTCACGCGCGCGCTCGACATGGGGATCATCGACAACGACTGGTGGCTACGCGCCGACCCAGTACACTTGAGCCTCGAGCGGGATCGCCTGGTCTTGGCGGAAGCCAATACGCTCAACATCACGCCGGATGAAACCGGCCGCCTGGTTTCGGAAATCATGGAGGTGTTCGCCGCGGACGGATGGCTGCTCAAAGCGCCGTGCCCGGAACGCTGGTATCTCAAACCGGCGCGTGTTCCGGAAATAACCACCACGCCGCTGTCGCAGGTGGTCGGGAAGGACGTGCATGCGTTCCTGCCGCGGGGCGCGGACGCCAAACGGTGGCACACCACCATGAATGAAGTTCAGATTCTATTGCATGCGGCCGCCGTCAATTCCGAACGCGAGCAGCACGGAAAACCGCCCATTAACAGTCTGTGGTTCTGGGGCGGTGGGCGACTGCCCCGGATCAAAACGGCATCCTGGTCACGGGTATGGAGCAACGAACCGATCAGCCTCTCGCTCGCGCGATTATCCGGAACGGAAACCGAGAACGTCCCAGACGGCTTCGAAGCTTGGCGCGATCAGACGGCCATGCCCGGTGAATATCTGGTAATGCTCGAGGCGGCAGACAACGCGAACATGCATGGAAACGCCGCGCGTTGGCGCGAGGCTATCGACGGACTGGAGCGGATCTGGATCGCGCCGCTATGGCAGGCACTAAAAGCAGGTCAGCTGGCACGAGTGACTCTGGTCACGGACACGGGTGTGCGGTTCACGCTCGATGCGCGGCAAACACGCCGGTGGTGGCGTCGCCGTCATCCTTTGAGCCGATATCGACGTCACCCATCATCCGAATGAAACTCGCCGCCGGCAAAATAATCCAGCGTCGTCCCCTGACTGCAACCGGCGATCTGCCGTCGGACATGGATCCGGTTTTGCATCGCATTTACCGCGCGCGCCAGGTGACGTCGGCGCAAGAACTTGAACAGTCGGTGGAACGGCTTATTCCGCCGGCCTGTCTGAAGGGAACGGCCCAGGCCGCGCGGTTGTTGGCCGACGCCATCGAACGACGGCTCCGGCTGTTCATCGTGGCTGATTTCGACGCTGACGGCGCCACCAGTTGCGCCCTGGCAGTGCGGGCGCTCCGCGCCCTGGGAGCTCAGGATGTGCATTACCTCGTGCCCAACCGGTTCGAATACGGATACGGTCTCACGCCCGAAATCGTGCGGCTGGCGGCGCAACGCAAGCCGGACCTGATCATCACCGTCGACAACGGCATCTCGAGCGTAGCCGGTGCGGAGGAAGCGCGGCGGCACGGCATTGAGGTTCTCATCACCGACCATCATTTTCCTGGAGAGATGCTGCCACCGGCCGCCGTCATCGTGAATCCCAACCAGCCGGGCGATGACTTTCCCAGCAAGTCCCTGGCCGGCGTCGGAGTGATTTTCTATGTCATGCTCGCGTTACGCGCGCACCTGCGCGAAACCGGATGGTTCACGCAACGTCACGTCGCCGAACCGAATCTCGCGCGCTTATTGGACCTGGTGGCGCTCGGCACCGTGGCCGACGTTGTGCCGCTCGATCACAACAACCGAGTGTTGGTAGGCCAGGGCCTGCGACGCATCACTCAAGGCGCGGCCTGCGCCGGGATCAACGCGCTGCTGCGAACGGCCGGGCGCAGCCCGGAACGCGCCACGGCCATGGACCTGGGATATGTCGTCGGACCGCGCCTGAACGCTGCCGGCAGACTGACCGACATGTCGCTCGGCATCGAATGCCTGCTGACCGACGACCCGGACGTGGCGCAAGACATGGCGTGCGAGCTCGATGCGCTCAATCACGAACGCCGCGGCATCGAGGCGCGCATGCAGCAACAAGCGCTCGCGGCGGTCGAGCATTTGCATCTCGATCAGGCCGCGCTGCCGCGGGGACTGTGCCTGTTCGACGAGTCCTGGCACCAGGGAGTGATCGGGCTGGTGGCCGCGCGCATCAAGGAACGCGTGCATCGTCCGGTGATCGCGTTCGCGCCGGCAGGAGGCGATGAAATCAAAGGCTCGGCGCGCTCGGTGCCGGGACTGCACATCCGCGACACGCTAGATGCCGTCGCCACGCGGAATCCGCAACTGCTGAGCAAGTTCGGCGGCCACGCCATGGCCGCAGGCTTGACCCTCAGGCGCGCGGATCTGGAATCGTTCCGTCAGGCGTTCGACGAAGAAGTCAGCCGTCATTTATCCGACGACGATCTGCAGGGGAAAATCCTGAGCGACGGCGAGCTCGACGCCACGGAGCTGACGCTGTCGCTGGCGGAACTGTTACGCACGGCCGGACCCTGGGGACAGGGGTTCCCGGAACCGCTGTTCGACGGTTGTTTCGAGGTGCTGAATCAGCGGGTGGTTGGCGAAAGACATCTGAAAATGGCCTTGCGGGTTCCCGGCCGGTCGAAGACCGTCGATGCCATTGCCTTCAACAGCGTGCGGGAAAATCCAGTTCCCGCGTACGCACGCATCCGCGCGGTGTACAAACTGGACGTCAATGAATACCAGGGCAGCCGCGCGCTGCAACTGATCATCGAATATCTTGAGCACGCCGAGGCGGGGAACGAGGCGGTCCAACCGGCGACGGCCGAGTAGCGGCCATCGCGCGCGGCCCCGACCAAGTCGATTTACCGCCACCGGCGGGTTAATATTCCGGCATGAAACGACTAGAAGATTTCGTCGGCAACACGCCGTTGGTGCAACTGCAACGACTGCCAGGCAGGACCTCCAATCTCATTCTCGCCAAGCTCGAGGGCAACAATCCCGCCGGATCGGTCAAGGACCGGCCGGCGTTGTCCATGATCAAACACGCCGAGGCGCGCGGCGAGATCAGACCCGGCGACACCCTGATCGAGGCCACCAGCGGTAACACCGGCATCGCGCTGGCCATGGCCGCCACCATGAAGGGATATCGCATGGTGCTGATCATGCCGGAACACCTGAGCCTCGAGCGACGCGCGGTCATGAAGGCTTTCGGCGCCGAGCTGATCCTCGTGACGCAGAGGGAAGGAATGGAAGGTGCACGCGATCTGGCGGAGCAGATGGAGCGCGACGGCAAGGGCAAGGTTCTCGACCAGTTCGCCAATCCGGACAATCCGCTGGCGCACTACGAGGGAACCGGACCCGAGATCTGGCGCGACACCGACGGTAAAATTACCCACTTCGTCAGCTCCATGGGGACCACCGGCACCATCATGGGTGTGTCGCGATTCCTGAAGCAAAAGATTGCCGAGATCCAGATCGTCGGCGTGCAGCCGTCCGAAGGTTCCCAGATTCCAGGCATCCGCGCCTGGCCGAAGGAATATCTCCCGAAGATCTACGACCCCAAACGCGTCGATCGCGTCATGGAAGTGACGCAACAGCAGGCCGAGGACATGACCCGCGGGCTGGCCCGCGAGGAGGGCATCTTCTGCGGAATCTCTTCCGGCGGTGCCACGCACGCGGCGCTGCGGTTGTCGCGCGAAGTCGAAAATGCCGTGATCGTGACCATTATCTGCGACCGCGGCGACCGTTACCTCTCGACCAACGTTTTTCCGGATCAAGCATGAACGTTCTTGCCTTCGATATCGAAACGATTCCCGACGTGGCCACCGGCAAGCGCTTGTACGGATTGGACGGTTTGAGCGACCAGGACGTGGCGCAGGCCATGTTCACCAAGCGGCGCGAGCAGACCGGCGACTCCGAGTTCCTGCGCCATCATTTGCACCGCGTCGTGGCGATATCCGCGGTGCTGCGTCAGGGCGGGACCCTGCGCGTGTGGTCGCTGGGAGAGCCGGAGTCGGATGAATCCGAACTCATCCGCCGCTTCTACGACGGCATCGAGCGCTACACGCCGACGCTCGTGTCGTGGAACGGCGGCGCCTTCGACCTGCCGGTCCTGCATTACCGCGCGTTGTTGCACGGAATCTCGGCGCCGCGCTACTGGGAAACCGGCGCCGACGACCAGAGCTTCCGTTTCAACAATTACATCAGCCGCTATCACGAGCGGCATACCGATCTCATGGACGTCATCGCCTACTACCAGCCACGCGCCAGCGCGCCGCTCGACGAGG
>Ga0187776_10001240_pt1 | contig 12677 bp, 13 predicted proteins | sample 0216_BV02_MP12_2_FD_132426 | JGI IMG/M metagenome (GOLD analysis project Ga0187776, IMG submission 132426) | Tropical peat soil microbial communities from peatlands in Department of Meta, Colombia - 0216_BV02_MP12_20_MG | ecosystem: Environmental > Terrestrial > Soil > Wetlands > Peat | place...
ACCGAGCAGCAGGGGCGCGTGCACACCTCCACCGTGACGGTAGCGGTGATGCCCGAGGCGGAGGATGTGGACATCAAGATCGACGCCAAGGATCTCCGCATCGACACCTTCTGCTCCTCGGGGCCGGGCGGGCAATCGGTGAACACCACCTATTCCGCGGTCCGCATCACACATCTTCCTACGAACACGGTAGTGAGCTGCCAGGACGAGAAGTCGCAGATCAAGAACCGTGAGAAGGCGATGCGCGTGCTGCGGGCGCGTCTGTACGAGGTGGAGCAGCAGAAGCAGCAGGAGGCGCTGGCCAAAGAACGGCGTTCCATGGTGGGCTCGGGGGACCGCAGCGAGAAGATTCGCACTTACAATTTTCCGCAGAACCGGGTGACGGATCATCGCATCGGCTTGACGCTGCACCAGTTGGTGGAAGTGATGGATGGCAAGCTGCAGCCGATTATCGATGCACTGACCACGCATTACCAGGCAGAGAAGCTGAAGCAGGAAGCGGCGCTCGCGTAACTGAGTATCAGCGGTCAACAATCAGCAAACGCAGATCCCTCAACCGACAAGGGCGGCCGAGGGATGACAAATCAAAGACGGCGGGATCACCTGCGCCGCATATTGTGAGCAGGCGGAGGAGGCCGTGAGATGCGAGTTGCGGGACCGGGGCTCTTGTCCGCAGTGCGTGCGGGAATGCTTGGCCTTGCTGCGCTGATTGGTCTTTACCAGCCGGCAGGCACGAACGCGGCGCCGCCGCAAACCGTCCTGGAAGCTCCGCCTATCGTGAAAGCCGGCCGGCTGGCGGAGCCTAAGTCGCTTGAGCAGGTTGGCGTCCCGGTCGCAGCCACGCGCGCAGCGATCCCGGCAGACAATCCGCAGACGCCCCAGAAAGTCGCGCTGGGCGAAAAGCTGTTCTTCGACGGCCGGCTGTCAGTTGATGGAACTGTCGCTTGCAGCACCTGTCACGACCCAGGGCGCGCTTTCACCGACGGGCTGGCCGTTTCGATTGGTGTGAAGGGCCGCATCGGCCAGCGCAACGCACCCACGGTATTGAACGCCCTTTACAACAAGTTCCAGTTCTGGGATGGGCGCGTGAAGACACTGGAGGAGCAAGCAGCCCTGCCCATAACCAACCCCAGCGAAATGGGGCAGCCCAGCCTGGATGCTGCCGTAACCCAGATTTCTGCCCTCGCGGAATACCAGCAGGCCTTCCGAGAGGTCTTTGGGCACGCGCCCAACGGAGGCGACCTGCTGCGGGCCATCGCCGCCTACGAGCGAACCCAGTTTTCTTTTGATTCCCCTTTCGATCGCTTCGTCGCCGGCGACAAGCACGCCATCAGCGATTCCGCTAAACGAGGCTGGGTGCTCTTCAATACCCGCGCCCGCTGCAACAAATGCCACGCTCTGACGGACAAAGCGCGGGACGAGACCTATTTTACGGACAACGATTTTCACAACATCGGGATTGGCATTGTTCGGCACAACGTGGTCGTGCTGGCGTGCCAGGCTGAACAACGGGTCAATTCGGGCGATACTGCGGCCATCGATCATGCCGCGATTCAGACGGACATGTCGGCGCTCGGCCGATTTCTCATCACCAAGAAGGAAGCTGACATAGCGTCCTTCAAGACTCCCGACCTGCGGAATGTACTGATGACCGCTCCATACTTCCACGACGGCTCGCAGGAGACGCTGTGGGATGCGATGGATCACTACAATAAGGGCGACGGCGTACGGAATCCCTATCTCGATGAGGACATCCAGCCGCTTGCCCTGAAGGAAGATGAGATCGACGATGTTGTCGAGTTTCTGGCCTCGCTTACCAGCGCACAATACAAGGAGCAGGGGATCAAGGAACTGGCAAGGCAGCGCGAACTCTCCCGCACCAAGCGGCCGCAGCGCGATACCGCGAGGGCGTTTGGTCCTAAACCAGTTCAGCCCAAGCCGTCCCGTTCCTGCGCCGCTGTGCCGTCTGACGCCAAGCCGAAATGACGGCCGAAATTCCCGAACCGGCAGGGGCTTGCGTCTAGCGGACTTGTTGGGATGACGATAAGGCACGCACTCGAGACCGCAGTGGCGAAGCTCACCGCGCACGACGTGGGTTCGCCGCGGATGAACGCCGAACTGCTGCTCATGTTTGTTCTGGGGCGCGAGCGCGCGTTTTTCTACGCCTACCCTGAGCGGGAACTCACGGCGGAAGAGGAGTTGCGCTACCAGGAGGCGATTGCCGAGCGAGCTACAGGGGTGCCGGCGCAGTACATCACCGGGCACCAGGAATTCTGGGGCCTGGACTTTTTGGTTACGCCAGCGGTGCTGATTCCACGGCCGGAAACCGAGCACGTGGTGGAAACCGCGCTGGAGCTGGCGCGCACGATTGAACATCCCCGAATCATCGACGTGGGCACGGGCACGGGGTGCATTGCCCTAGCGCTGGCTCACGAGCTTCCGCAGGCGGACATCACGGCGGTCGATATCTCGCTGGAGGCGCTGGAGGTTGCCAAGGTCAATAGCGCGAGGCTGCAACTGGACCGGCGGGTTCATTTTCGGCGGAACGACCTGCTAGCGGGATTCGCGCCGGAGCAGTTCGACCTGGTGGTCTCCAATCCGCCTTATGTGGGTGAGGGAGAGTCCGATAAGGTGCAGGCTGAGGTCCGCAGGTTCGAGCCGCATGTGGCGGTGTTCGCGGGAGCGGAGGGCCTGGACGTCCTTGCCCGACTCCTTCCCCAGGCTCACGATGCCCTCAAGCGTGAGGGCTGGGTGCTGGTGGAGATCGGATTCTCGCAATCGGAGAGGGCAGAGCGGCTGGCGGCCGGCTGGAGCGAGGTGAAGTTCATCCCAGACCTGAAAGGAATTCCGCGGGTGCTGGCGGCGAGGAAGTAGCGATCAGTGAACCGTCGCGCGGGCGCGCTGCAGTTCGCGGTAGGCTTCGCTCTTGGAGATGCCGAATTCGCGGGCGACGCGCTTGAGAGCCGATTTCTCGTCGAGCTTCTCGGCTTCCATTACCGCGTGCAGCCGTTGGTGGATGGTTTCCCTGTTCACCGGCGCGCGATCCTTTCCGTTCTCGTCGGCCCTGGAGATCAGCAGGGTGATCTCGCCCTTCAGCTCGCGCGCCTGCGCGGCTTCCAACACGTCCTGGGCGCGGCCGCGGAGAAACTCCTCGTGAATCTTGGTGACCTCGCGGGCCAACACCACGTGGCGGGCGGGGCCGAGCACCTCCACGATGTCTTTCATGGTGTCGAGGATGCGGTGGGGCGCCTCGTAGAAGATCTGGGTGCGCGGGGAGTCTTTGATGGACTCCAGAATCTTGTGGCGTTGAGTGGTCTTGGCGGGCAAGAAGCCGGAGAAGCGAAACGACTCGCCCGGCAGCCCGCTGGCGACCAGCGCAGCCAGGAAGGCCGAAGCCCCGGGGACCGGAATCACCGGGATGTGATGGCGGATGGCGAGCGAGATCAGGCGGAAGCCGGGATCGGAGATGCCCGGCATGCCGGCGTCGGTGACCAAGGCGATGCTCGCGCCGTTCTCCAGGTCAACAATGAGTTCGGCAGCCCGTGTCATCTCGTTGTGCTCGTGGTAGCTGACTGTGGGGGTGCGCACCTCGTAGTGATTGAGCAGCTTTTGCGTCTGGCGGGTGTCCTCGCACGCAATACGATCCACCTCGCGCAGCACGCGCAGGGCACGGAGGGTGATGTCTTCCAGGTTGCCGATCGGCGTGCCTACCACGTAGAGCGCGGGACCACGGAGAGAAAGTGTTTCTGGTGGGGACTGGTTGCCGTCCTCTCGCTTCGCTGGCATAGGAAAAGTTTAGCACTTGCCGACGGCGGGTGGGATAGAGCGACGCGAGGGAAGAGAGGAGGTTCTCCATTCATTTCGTGGAAGCGAGAGCTTTTCCACGACCCTGGGGCGAGCCCCGGGTAAATCGCCGGCCCGAACAAATGCGACCTAGAATCGGCGGAGGCATCTAAGTATCTGCAAATCAAGTAGTAATGGAGTGCAAGAAGCGTGCCGCTGTACGAATACCGTTGTAAGAAGTGCCACCACGTTTTTGAGAAGATCCAGAAGTTTTCCGATCCCCCAGCAGCGGAGTGCCCAAAGTGCGGCGGGCGGGTGGAGCAACTGCTCTCGGCCCCGGCGATTCACTTCAAGGGCGGGGGATGGTATGTGACTGACTACGCCAAGAAAGGGGCCCCGGCGTCTTCCTCGAGCAGCGATGGAAAGGACGGAGGCAAGACCACCCCGGCCTCGACGGACTCCAAGCCCAAATCGGAACCGAAGACCTCCGAGAAGCCTGCAGCCAAAGAGAAGAAATAGCCGTAGCCGGGAAAGCGCTTACGCTCGAGCGGCGCGCACATCCAGGTATTCGGCTTCCACGACGACGGAGCCATCGCTGGCGGTATTGTGCTCCGCCCACAAGGCTTCGAGCTGGCAAGCAAGCTGCGCCTGACCCTGCGGATCAAGGCGGGAGAACGCCGTCTGGATGGGGCCAAAATACTGCCGGAAGAGCGCTACCACCTCTTTGGGACCAAATGGGTACTTGAAGTGTGCCTTCTGGCGGGTCGCGCTTATCGCGCTCGTCCCCCGCGAGAGGCGCTGGTGAACGATGGACTCATCCCCCCAGAGGCTGGGCGCGGGGACGCCGGGGGGGGCCGGCACCATTCCCGAGGTGATCAAAAAGCTTTTGCCCACAAAGCCCTGAGGAGTCCAGTTGGCCATGGCAATCACTCCACCAGGGCGGCAGACGCGAATCAGCTCGGCAGCGACGCGCTCCGGCCGGGGAGCAAACATCGCGCCGAACATGGTGAGCACGACATCGAACTGGTGATCGCGATAGGGAAGGTCTTCGGCATCGCCCTCCTCAAAGCGGATTTGGAGCCGCTCGGCTTCAGCCCGCTTGCCGGCCTGCTCGAGGAGATTGGGCGCGATATCCACCCCTGTGACCTGGGCCCCACGGCGGGCAGCGGGGAGGGCGGTGTTACCGGTACCGCAGGCTACGTCGAGAACGCGCATGCCAGGCTGGATAGCGGTGCGCGCGATAAAGTCCTCGCCGGCAGTGACGGTGAAACGGGCGATCTGACCGAAGTCGCCGGCCATCCAAGTAGCTTTCAGATTCGATTTCAACTGCGAAAAATCACGAGAGCCTGATGCCATAGAATTCCCCCCATAGCAAATGTGGATGGCGCGCGCACGAGAGGGGATTCAGCGATTCGCGGTGCAATAGATCACGCGCCCGAGCCCCCGCACAGCGCCAAGAATACAGCAGGCTGCGCCTCGATCGGCGCAGCCTGTCTTTCTTGCACTCGGCCTCAGCAAGGCTCGATTCGGCCCGAGGGACTAGCTCAAGAAAAAGTCCTTGGTGACTTGGCGCCAGTCCTGATCGGGGATGGCGGAGGTGATGTCATCCATGGCCACGCCGCCATCCTGAGCGAGGGCGCCCAAGGCAGCCGGTATGCGGCGTTGCAGACGAGTGGCGGCTTCCTCCGTCCACCAGCGCGCGAGCGCGCCGCCGAGCAGGTTCTTGAAATTGGTCTTGGCGTCGGGCGACTGCACGGTCACCATCCAGCCTTCTCCGTAGGGGTCTTTGCGCGCCAGTTCGGGATCGCGAAGCGCGGCGTCATTGATGTCGGCTACGCTGCCCTCGATCGGAGAGAGCATATCCACTTTTTGTCCGTCGCGGTGCACCGTCCAGATCTTCTGACCCTGACGGATCCAATGGCCGCGCTGCGGCAGCGAGAGGTGATCGATCTTGCCGACCAGCTTGGAGGCGAAATCGTCCATGCCGATGCGCACCAGCGTGGGGCTCTCGTTGAGCGCCCAGGTGTGGCCGGGGTGATAACGCAAGTTCTCCGGCACCTGGAAGCCGCCGACCAGCGCGGGCTGGAGGCGAGCTTCCATGGCGGGCTCAGTCTTGGGAATTGCAGGCTGAGCGGCAACCTGCACAGCCGGCCGCTTGCTGAAGAAATAATCGATAAGTAAGAAGGCGATGAAAGTTGCCAGAACCAGAATGACGGTCATGTTGGTGTCTCCTTGGGCGCGCCTGCTGAGCGGGTTGCCACCTTTTGTTAGGGCAACCGTGTTACCAAACCATCGTGACGCGATAAGAATCCTCGATGCTTGGTGCAAGCGGCTGATTTCGCGGGAGTTCTTCCGGGCTGGGCAGAAGATAGAAGGGGAAGCAGATGAATTCTTGATCAGCATATTGTTGAACACTTCAACAGCGAAAAATGCATAGTCTGCATTACACGGAACGCCCGGAACACAATATCAACAAGTTAGGAAGACACGCATGGCTGCTTGATTTTTCAACGCGCGCTGATGAGTTTCTTATCAGGGTCGCAAAATCAAACGGCGGAATCGACCCTGAATACTTATCCGGCGAATAAAAAATTTGAATTTCCCTTCCGCTGGTTTTGCTTGTATCAAAGAACCACCCTGGCACGCGGGTTCCCCGGGGGCCCCCAATTAAGCAGCAGGCTTGGCTGGAGGTTCATGAACCCGGAACGGGGTGAGAGGATGGAGACGCCCAATGGGGTTGGACTGGCGTTCGGCGGTCTTTATGGCGACCATTCTTTTCCTGGTCTTTAAGCAGAAGGGCGTTTTGCTTCCAGCAGGGTTGGGCCGCTTGCAGCGTGATTCAAGAGTGAAGTAACGAGAGTCTGATTCACATTCATAACGGTCGTCCTACGCTCAGTGATATAGGTGAGGGCTGGGGTATCCCGTGCGGGATGCCCCGTTTTTTTTTTGGCTAAGCCTTGGCATGAGTCCTTCGACTCTGGCATCCCTACTGCGAGGCACTTCCTTTCACGATGATGGCCAAGTGATAGTCGTCGCCGCCGGCGGTTTTCGTTGCGGCGGCAAAGACTATATAGTCCTCCGGCGTTCGAGTGACCGACGGGTGCTCGGGGCCAGCAGGGACCATGCTGAATACCGCGGGGTGCGCAGTGCCGGACGCCCGGAGACTGAGGCGGTTGAGTTCGGCGGGGGTGAAGGTCGCGCCGGGATCGGGGTCGGACGCCAGTGGCACCAGCAGGACAAAGTCGCGGCCCGGCGCAACGCCGAGGTGGTTGCCATCATTGGGAAGCAGGGCGTAGCGCATGGAATAAATGCCGGGCTTGATCTCCTGTCCGCGAAAATCGGAAGCCGCGACCGGAAACCGGATCACACCCAACAGCTCCGACTCGGCCAGTTCGGGATAGCTGGCTCCTTCGACGGCCTTTCTGGCGACTGGGAGTTTTGTGCGCAGCCAAATCTCGCAAAGTTCCCGGCCATCTTCCGAGATGATGCGATGACCGCGCGCTTCGAGCGCGGCCGTCATGGCGGGAGAGGCGGCAGCGTCGGACAGGGCCGGGGCGGGCTCCAACTTGTCGGCGGCGAGGGTGAGGGCCAAGAGCAAGACAAGCAACATTAAGAGAGAGTCTCGTGAGTCAGCGCATATCCGCGGACACAAAGGCGAAGGGCCGCGGACAGGCGAGTCCGCGCCCGGAATTTATTCGTGCTCCACGACGGTTTACTTCTTCAGGCTTTTGACGTACTTGGCGACGGCATCGATCTGTTCGGGGGTGAGCTTGCCACCGTAGGCTGGCATTTTGCCCTTGCCCTTTTCGATGATGGTCTTGATGTCGGCCTCGCTCTGAGCCTGCACCTCGGCGGAAGAAAGGTCGCGAAGTTTGAGCGATTTCCCGACGGGAGTATTACCGGAACCATCCGCGCCATGGCAGCTGGCGCACTTTGCCTTGAAGACATCAGCGCCGCTTTCGGCGGCCAGGGGAGTGGTTCCTGCCAAGCCCACTGCCAGAGCTAAGACAACCGCTGCGTTTTTCATCCTGAGTAGTCTCCTGCTGAGTTGATCAGCAAAGCGATTGCGGCATCGGCCGCTCGATTCCAAGTCGCACCCAAGGGGCCAAAGACTGTAACAGGTTAGGTGCCCAACTATCAATGAGTTGTATGCCCTGGATGGAGAATTGCGGGTCAAAATCCCCTTTTTTCCGCGCCATATGCCGCAACTGGGGCGCCGGTCACGCACAGTCGTATGTGATCTGGCGGCGCAAGCCATTGAATCGCCGAGCAGTGTTCGTAATGCCTGGATGAGTGGCCTTTTGGCCTCCAGGGTGCCTCTGGCTAGGTAAGCAGGTATGGCGGAGGCGTTGTGGAGCCCAGCTTGATGGTGATCGGCGTGAACTACCGGACAGCCCCGGTTGAGGTGCGGGAGCGGTTCTGGATCAGTCCCAGCCGGCGAAGCGAGGCGCTGGTGCAGCTCTCCAGGTCCCCCGGGATCGAAGAAGTCATCGTCCTGGCGACCTGCAATCGCACGGAGTTCATCCTGTGGACGGACGACGCCACGGCGGCTGCCGGATCGGTGCTGAGTTTCCTGACCAGGCAGTACGGGCTGCGGCTGTGCGAGTGGAGTCATTTCTACCGCCTGCTGGATCAGGCGGCGCTGACACACATCTTCAAAGTCACCTCCAGCCTCGACTCCATGGTCATTGGCGAGTCCGAAATCGTGGCCCAGGTGAAGGAAGCCTGGGCGGCGGCGCAGGAGGCAGGGACGTCAGGGAACTTCCTGGATGCGGTGCTGCAGAAGGCGCTCTCGGTTTCCAAGCGGGTGCGGAGTGAAACCACGATCGGCGATTGTGCGGTCTCGGTGCCCTACGCGGCGGTCGAGTTGGCACGCCAGATATTCAATTCGCTGAAGGACCGCCGCGTGCTGGTTCTGGGAGCGGGCAAGATGAGCGAGACCTCGGCCCGTTACCTGGTGAAGTATGGGGTCACGGATGTGCGCGTGATCAATCGCACGCTGGAAAACGCGCAGCAGCTGGCGGAAGAGCTGGGAGGGCTGGCGGTTCCCTTCGAAGAGCGCTGGCAGCACTTCGTGGAGGCGGACATCATCATCGCCTCGACTTCGAGTTCGCACCTGATTCTCACCCGCGACGAGGCCGAAGCGATTCACCACGAACGCGAGGGAAGACCTCTGCTGCTGATCGATATCGCAGTGCCGCGGGACATCGATCCCCAGGTGAAGAACGTACACGGCATTTTTCTCTATGACATCGACGATCTGGAAGACGTGGTCAAGCGCAATAGCGGCCAGCGCGAAGCAGCGTCCGAAGCAGGGCTGGAGATCGTAACCGAGGAGGCGCGGCACTTCGGCCGCAGGCTGCTGGCGGAGCGGGTGGTGCCGACGATCGTGGCGCTGCGCGGCCGCCTGGACGACATTTGCCGGCAGGAGCTGGAAGCTTATCGCAGAGAGACCGGGCCGTTGACGGCGGAACAGGAGAGAGCGCTGGCGGCGTTGACCTCCCGCATCACCCAGCGCATTGCAGGCTCCCTGGCCCGAGAGCTCAAAGAGCATCCAGAAAGGATGGAGCAGGAACAACTGGCCGCGGCGGTGCAGCGGTTATTCCATCTGGAACAGCCTGGATTGGCTGCCGCCGGCACCACTCATTGAAGGCAGGAGAGCACGTTATGGCAAGAGTCATGGAAGTGGCGCAGCCGGCGCATCGGAGCGAAGAGGCGCATTGGTCGTCATCGCAGGTCTACACGCTGGCGATCGTTTGCTTGATTGCGGGCTTGGCAATCGGGTATCTGTTCCGGGGATCGGAAGCAGCCACAGCCGGCCGGGCGGAGGCGCCACAAGCTGCATCAGCAATTCCGGCAGGAATGCCACCAGTGCCAGGCATGGACGTGAAGCCCACGGAAGAGATGATCGACAAGGCGGCCGAACCGCTGCTGGCCCAGGTGAAACAGAACCCCAAAGACGCCGGCACGATGGTGAAGGTCGCTAACCTTTATTACGACGCCAAGTTCTTCGCCAAGGCGATCACGTACTACCAGCAGGCACTGAAGATCACTCCGAACAACGCGGACGTGATCACGGATCTGGGCACGGCCTATTTCTACAGCGGCAATCCCGACCAGGCGTTGAAGGAGTTCGAGCGCTCGCTAAAGGTGCGGCCCAATCACGCCGGCACGCTCTACAACGTCGGCATCGTGCGCTGGGAGGGCAAGATGGATCCCAAGGGCGCAGTGGAAGCTTGGGAGAAACTGCTGAAGGCCAACCCCAATTATCCGCAGCGGGAGCAGTTGGAGGCCATGATTGCCAAGGCCAAGCAGCATTCCAAGATGTGAGATAGGCGCCGCTGGCCGCTCCCATGTTCCGACTCAACATGGGGCACAAAAGGGGCCAGGCGGCCGCCAAAACCGGAGGGAGCCCTCACTCCTGCCTGGGGCTCCCCCCGGAAAAACCGGAAAAATCAAAAGGTGAAGGGAAAGCTCATGGCGGCTTCCATTCACTGAGGCTCGATTTCACACCGCGAGCTAGTTCAGATCCGCCAAGATCACCCCGTTCAGCGGCGGACCGCCCCCGGGAGCATCCAGCGCGACTACGGTACGGATCTGCCCGGCGCTCAGGCTTAGCGATCCCGAATCGATCAGGACGGCCTTGGACCCTGCCACGGTAAACCGCACGCGTATCGTCCCTGCCGTCTGAGTAGCGTAGCTCGAGGCGCTTTTGAAGCTCAGGCTCGGCTGTACTGGAGTGGCAGTGTTCAGGTCGTCGCTGGGCCCGGTCAGGTAAACATCCAGCGGGCCGGCCGCGGGCGACGCGTGGACGAAGCGGATCTTGAAGTCACCGGAGGAGGGAGCCGTATTGTTATCCGTCAGCAGCACCGGCGAGAGACTGTTGGCCAGGCCGGCGATCATGAATGTGTAATCCGTGCTGGATCCCAGGTTCAGGGTGGTGTCGATCACCAGGTTGGTGGTTCCCGTGGGTTCCACTTGGATCTGGCGTGAGCCGCTGGAAACGCCCGAGTAGCCGGTAACCGAGCTATACCCCAGGCCGGAGGCAAAGGCTGACTTGTCGACCAGAATGTCGAAATTTACGGAATTGGGGGAAGCGTGCAGCACGCGCAGACGGGTCGAGCTGCTGCTGCCGCCTCCGCACCCCGATGCCATCAGCAGAGCTACAACCGAGCAGCCCAGCAACCACCTGTCCAGCAGTTTCATTCTCCACCCTTTCTTATTGGCACTGGATTGTGAACCTTGGATGCCAGAAAAACTAACGCTGAAAGCAGAAAGATGTTGCGGCGGATTTTCGGCAGCGCCGCGTCAAGTATATCTGGCCGCTATTGTGGGACTGATCGAAGGTCCAATTCCGCCGGCAATTTTGGCCTGATCACGAGCATGGTGCGTATCTTTCTGCTTGGATGTCCGCGGAGGGCGAATCTACTGCCTGCCGCCGGGAAGGCCGTTCCCAGCGAGGCGGGAATCTTGGCCTGCTTGCCCAACTCGTTGACTTCCAAGCTTGCTTAGGCTAGTCTAAAACCTTTGCCGTTCCGCAGTCGTCCGCCCCGAGTGTGTCTCTCTCACCGCAGGGGCTAAGTCAGCGGTTCTTCTAGCGTTAATCATCTTGGGAGATTGAGATGTCTACTTATTTCCCCAAAGAGGGGGAAATTGTCCGGAAGTGGCTTGTGGTGGATGCGGCGGGGCAAACCTTGGGCCGCCTTTCCACCCGCGTCGCCCGCCTTTTGAGCGGCAAGGATAACCCGCGCTTCACCCCGTTTATCGATACCGGCGATCACGTGGTAGTGATCAACGCCGAGAAGGTGAAGCTGACGGGGCTGAAGGCCGACGAAAAGGTTTACCGTCGTTACAGCGGATACCCCGGAGGGCTGAAGCAGGAGGATTTCCGCAAGCGCTTTGCCCGCAAACCGGAGCAGGTGGTTGAGGACGCGATCCTCGGCATGTTGCCCAAGTCCAAGCTGGGGAAATCCATGGGTCGCAAGCTGAAGGTCTATCGCGGCGATAAGCATCCGCACCAGGCGCAAAAGCCCGAGGCGGTTGCCGTTGCCGGTTGATTTCATGGGGGACCGGCCGCCCCTCCTGTGAACTCTGGCCGGAGCAGTGAAGTGCGGCAAGGCTTCTGTGATCCGCCGCTATAATACTTTGATGGTTGTGGGCCTCCGCAGGGCGCGGGTGCCCCGGGAAAGATTGGAACATGGCAGAACAGGTTGAGTATTACGGAACGGGACGCCGCAAATCGAGCGTGGCTCGCGTGTTTCTTCGTCCCGGCGCAGGTGAAATCAAGGTCAACGGCCGGCTGTTTGACCAGTACTTCGTGACCGTGGCGCAGCGCGTCGAGGCGCGGGAGCCGCTGGTGGCTACCGACAGCGCAGCCACCTTCAACGCCGTAATCACCGTGTCGGGCGGGGGCGTGAACGGCCAGGCTGGAGCCGTCAAGATGGGCATTGCGCGAGCTTTGCTGCAATTCAACCCGGAGTTGCGCAGCAAGCTGAAGAGCGCGGGATTTCTGACTCGCGATTCGCGTGCCAAGGAGCGCAAGAAGTACGGCCAGAAGGGTGCGCGCAAGCGGTTCCAGTTCAGCAAGCGTTAAACCGCTTGCCGGACGCGGTTCGCTTGGTTTTGAGTTGCCGCTGTGGTCTCGATTCCGGACCGCGGCTCGAGGCAGTAACCAGGAATCGAATTTTCCCGTCCCTCCCATTTGATCAGGGGCGGGTGATGGGAATGTAATCCCGGCACCTCGATGTTGGCCGGGATGCAATTCAAAAAGGAGGTTTTTTGGCTAACATCAGCATGAAGGAATTGCTCGAAGCGGGCGTCCACTTCGGGCATCAGACCAAGCGCTGGAACCCCAAAATGAAGGAATACATCTTCGGGGAGCGCAATGGGATCTA
>Ga0187776_10001242_pt1 | contig 12657 bp, 14 predicted proteins | sample 0216_BV02_MP12_2_FD_132426 | JGI IMG/M metagenome (GOLD analysis project Ga0187776, IMG submission 132426) | Tropical peat soil microbial communities from peatlands in Department of Meta, Colombia - 0216_BV02_MP12_20_MG | ecosystem: Environmental > Terrestrial > Soil > Wetlands > Peat | place...
AGATTGCGCTCGACTACTTCGAGCACGCCGAGGTGTCCTGGAAGGCCGACAACTCGATGGTGACGGAGGCGGACGTCGCGATCCAGTCCTGGCTCGAGGACGAGATCGCCACCGCGTTCCCGGACGACAGTATCCTGGGCGAGGAGGGGCTGACGAAGAGCCGGCTGCGGCCGGGTGCCGACTTCGTCTGGGTGCTCGATCCGGTCGACGGCACCAACAACTTCGGCCGCGGCATTCCCGGCTTCGCGATCTCGGTTGGAGTGCTGCGCGACGGCATGCCGTTCGCCGGCGCCGTGTATGATCCCGTCTCGAGCCAGCTCTTCACCGCGTGCGTCGGCCACGGGGCGTGGCTGAACGGCCGCCGGCTCCGGGTCTCGCCCTCTCCGCTGAGCTCTCGCTCGCTCTTCTCGATCCGCTCGCCCTTTTCGGACGAGATCCCGGCTCACGTTTCGGGATGGCTCAAGCGCTACCGGCTACGCCGATTCGGGTCGACCGCGCTCCAGCTCTGCTACGTGGCCGCCGGCGCGCTCGCGTTCGTCCACGACCACCGCGCCTCGCTCTGGGACATCGCCGGCGCGGCGCCCATCCTGACCGAGGCGGGCGCCGTGCTCACCGCCGAGGACGGCGCGCCGCTGTTTCCGATCGACCCCAACGAATACGACGGCCGGCCGATCGCCTTTCTCGCCGGCGATCCGGCGGGCCATCGACTCGGTCTGGCCGACGTCACGAGCCCGCCGCCACTCGGTGGAGACCGCTGAGCCTGCGGCCACGACATCGAGCGGAGAGCCCTGGCTGACCGATCGTCGTTACCGGCCGCCGTCGTACCCGCAGTCATCGTCGCGATGGAATGCGAAGCGCTGCGGCAGGAGCCCCTGCCGTCGAATTTCACGCCTCCGTCATTATTTCGTAACAATCCGCGTGGAGGATGCGCGCCATGATCGAGCTGTTCGGAATCGGCGCGCCCCGTGAGGACGGCGGCTGGCGACTTCATCGCGTGTGCGCGAGCTTCCGGCGTGGCGAGGTGGCCCTCGTTGTCTCCCATCTGCCCGAGGAGCGGGAGGCGCTGCTGGACGCCGTCGCGGCCCGGATCGTGCCGGAGGAGGGTCGGGTGTGGATTTCTCACGTCCCGGTTTCTCGCAATACCGTCCGCCGCATTTGCGGCATGGTCGTGGAGGCGGACGTGCATGTCCGCCCGGCCGAGCACCGCTCGCTGCTGTGGAACGTCCTGGTGGCCGGCAAGTCCCGTCATCGCGCGCTACCGGGGCTCCTGCGCCTGCCGCGCAAGTCCGAGCGTTTGGCGGCACGGCGCGCGCTCGAGCGCGTCGGACTCGCGGGCCGCGAGCTCGAGACTGCGTCCGGCCTCGGGCCCGTGGGTCGCGCGCGCCTGGCGCTCGCGAGCGCGCTCGTGAGCGCGCCGGAGGTGGTGGTCGTGCGCGAGATCGATCGGGGGTTCGACGACGCGGAGGCTGCCACGCTGCGCGCGTTGCTCCGCTCGCTCGCCCATCGCGAGCGTCTCGCGCTACTGGTCAGCGCGGCGACACCGACCTTCGCACTGGGCTTCGCCGATCGGCTCGTCGCGATCGTCGACGGTCTTCTCGTCTTCGACGGCGCGCCGGCCGACTTCAGCGCTCAGCGAGTCGCCTGGCGGTTCGGCACCGCGTAGTCTCACCGGCGTCACAGAGCTTTTTACGTATCCCCATTGTCCACAGAGCAAGTCCCCATCTGTCCCCAGCAACACACTATTTGCGGTCCTGTAATACCAGAGCAACAATATATTGTGTAGGATGAGCCGGTGCTCACCGGCACGGCCGGTTCGCTTCGGGTTGGTGGTTGTTTTGCCATGTGGATGACTGTGGACGACTGTGGATGAACTCCGAGAGGAGGCGAACGGTTTGAAGCGGATCGACACCCACTCGCATCCGAAGATGTCCAAACACTTCAAGTTCGATCCGAAGCCGGTGGAGCGCATGGTGCGCATGGCCGGGAGGGTCGGGCTCGACGGTCTGGCGCTCACCGAGCATTTTCACGCGACGGATTTCTGGGCGGTCCACGAGCATCTCGAGCGCACGTATCCGACCGAGGGCGGGGTGTTCTGGGCCGGAAATCTCGCGCTGATCCCGGGAGCCGAGATCAACATCCGCGAGGGCGCGCATGTCATCGTGCTCGGCGACGTCGCCGAGCTACGCCGGCTCGACCGCGCGTTCCCCGAGTGGCTGTCGCATCGCTACGAGCCGACCCTGCGCGAATTCCTCGACGTCAGCGAGTACTTCGACATCGCGCGCATCGGCGCGCACATGTTCCGCCCGAAGAAGGAGCTCGGGAAGTTTCGCATCGACGATCTGCGGCGGCTGCACGCGCTCGAGGTGAACGGCAAAGACTTCGGGACCGAAGTGATGCTGCTCGTCCAGGCACGCGCACTCGGCTTGCCGATCGTCGCGGGCAGCGACGCGCATCACTGGCTCCAGCTCGGCGTCCGTCACACGCTCATGCACGTCGACGAGATCCGCATTGCCACGGTGCTGAAGACGATCAGAGAGGGCTTGACGGGTTTTGCGACATCCCCCTATACTCCGCTCCGCGTCAGGGGCGCTAAGTCCCTGAAAATCATTACGAAACTGTTACGAAAATGTTACGGCAGAGTGGTCACCGGCGGCACCCCGCGGCCTGCAATATCGACCGCCAGCACCTGATCACTGCCTGACAGATGCCCCGGGACGCGGCTGGCCGGGGCGAGATCGTAGCGAAGCCGCTCGTGGTACGTCAGTCGCGGTCCACCGGCGCCAAAGCCGTCGCCCCCGTGCCGACGCCCGAGACGACGACGGTCGTCCGGCCGGCGACCCAGAGGGAGCAGATGGTCGCGGCGATTCCCGCGAGGTTTCACGCCCGGGCACGGCGAGACGCGGCGGCCTTCTACCTGTCGCAGCTCGCCAAGGGCGTTCTGGCGGGCGAGCTGGCGATCGCGGTAGGAGACCAGCAGATCCAGCTGGCGACGTCCGAGTTCGTGATCCTGAAGATCGAGGCCAAGCAGAGAAAGCGCGCCAATCACGTCAGCGTCAAGCTTCGATGGCCGAGGCGTCCACTGATCCGGGTCGCTGCGGCGGGAGGAAGTCGCGATGGGAGATAGCCGGCAGTTCGAGTTCGAAGGAGCTGCAACGCCCTCCGAGGCCGCAGATGCGCTGAACCGAATTGCGGACGGGATCCGGGCACGCTCGCTGTCGCTCTCGATGGGCGAGGAGGAGATCACCGTCTACCCCGACGGGGACCTCGCGATGGAGATCGAGGCCAGCGAGAAGAAGGGGAAGGCGAAGATCGAGATCGCCATCGCCTGGAAGCGCGCCAAGGCCGATGACGACGACGACGACTAGGCCGAAAGGGGCTCACGATGGCAAAGAACAGCGTTCAATTCGCCCGGATCGCGTCGCCCGAGGAGATCGCGGAATATCTCACCTCGCTGGCTGTCGGGCTCAAGCGCGGTGAGATCAGCCTCGAGTCGGGCGACCGCTCCCTTCATCTGTCTCCGGCGAGCGACGTCAAGCTCGAGCTGAAGGCAGGACAGAAGGAGCACAAGGGGCGTATCGAGCTCGAGATCGGCTGGAAGCGCTCGACGGCGGTGAAGACCTCCGAGCTCCGCGTCGCGGTCGGGCCTCGCCCCGGTCGCTCGTAGCCCAGCCGTTCCCGCCGGCTACCGCGATCCCGGATCGGATACACGGATCCGTGACTGGCGTTCTGCGCGAAGACCTGGGCCAGGACCTCGCCATGATGGCGCGGCTGGTCCAGTCCCAGCTCATCCGCGGCATGACGGCCTTCTTCCAGCGCGACGCGCGGCTCGCCGAGCAGGTGACCCAGAAGGACGACCAGGTCGACAATCTGCTCGGGCTCATCGAGGCGAAATGCTTCGAGCGCATCGCCGGCGAGGAGCCCAACGGTGTCCGCTCGCGCCAGCTGCGCGGCGTCTTCCGCGTGGCGCTGAACCTCGAGAAGCTCGGCGACTACGCCGTGAACATCGCAGAGCAGGCGGTCCACGTCTCGCGCCTCAAACCGCGGCCGATCCCGTTCGATCTGGCCGGCCCGGCCCGCGTCGCGCTGGCCGCGCTCGACGAGGTCATCACCTCGTTCACCGACGCCAGCGCCGAGAAGGCCAAGCACGCCTGCCGCTGCGAGACCGAGCTCGACCGCCAGTACCGCGACGCGTTGCGGGAGGCATTTCGCCGCCTGGCGCAGCCCCACCCCGATCCGGCCTTCGTCATCACGAACCTCTTCGTGTCGAAATTTCTCGAGCGCATCGGCGACTCGATCCTGAATATCGGTGAGACGACGCTGTTCATCCTGACTGGCGAGCGGCTCAAGCTGCACCAGTACCTGCACCTCGAGCAGGTGGCGGGCGCGCTGGCCCCTCACGGGGAGGGCGAGGTCGACTTCCGTCAGATCTGGGGCGGGATCAGCGGCGCGCGAGTCGGCCGGGTCGCCGTGGGGCAGAGCGAGCCGCTGATCTGGAAAGAAGGCGACGAGCGAAAGATCGACGAGGAGATCCGCGAGATGGACGCCTGGAACCGGATCGTGCCCGGGCTCGTCCCGGACGTCAAGGCGCGACACCGCGAGGAAGGCCGGCTCTCGTTCCTGGGCCAGTTCCTGCGCGGGAGCCTGCTGCGCGACATCTACATCACGCGGGGCTGGGACGACAAGGTCCGCGCCACCCGTCGACTCCTGGAGACCGCTCGCGACATCTGGTCGACCACGCTCGTGAAGGAGCCGCCGCGTGTCGACTACGCGCGCCAGATCCGCGAGCGCCTGCCCGAGCTGTTCGCGCTCCACCCCAAGCTCGAGGCACTGCGCGGCGAAAGCCGCGTGTTCGGCATCGCGCACGGCTCACTGGCCGATCTGCTGGAGCGCGCCGCCGAGCTCGAGGGCTCGCTCGCGCCGCCGGTGTCCGTCCGGGTCCACGGCGATTTCAACGCCAACAATATCGTGTACGACGCCGAGACGGACCGGATCTACTACATCGACGTGCACCGCAGCGGTCACGGCGACTATCTGCAAGACATCGGCGTGCTGCTGGTCTCGAACGTGCGCAACCCGATCGAGGACGGCCGCGTGGCCGCCGACCTCGCGCGGATCAACGAGCTCGTTCGCGAGTTCGCGCTCGAGTTCGCCCGCCTCGTCGGCGACGAGCACTTCGAGACGCGGCTGACGCTCTCCCAGGCGCGCTCGTTCATCACCTCCGGCCGCGTTGTGACCGACTTCGAGTTCGCTCGGTCGATCTTCCTGCAGGGCGTGCGTTTGCTCGAGCGCGCGACCGCGCTGGCCGCGTGAACGTCGCTGTCGTCGGCCAGCCCGGTGCGTGGTCGACCGAGCGGCTGGCCGACGCGCTCCGTGCCGCGGGGGCGACGGCCACCGTCCTCGATCTCGCGGCCTGCAGCCTGCGGCTTCCCGATCGCCGGCTCTTCCATCGCGGCGAGCCGCTCGATGGGCTCGACGGCGCCGTCGTCAAGAAGCTGGGCGACACCGCCGACGGCTGGAGCGTTCAGGAGCGCATCGGCATGCTGCGCCACCTGCAAGCGTCAGGGGTTCCGGTGCTGAGCGCCCCGGAGTGCTTGCACGTCGCGGTCAATCGCTACCGGATGACCTGTGAGCTCGTGCGCGCCGGACTCCCCGTGCCGCCGACGACGATCACCGAGGACATCGACGAGGCCGCCTCGGCCGTCTCGCGGTTCGGCACCGCCGTCATCAAGCCGCTGTTCACCTCGAAGGGCCGGGGCATGCGGCGGCTCGAGCCGGCGGGCGAGCTACGGGGCCAGCTCGAGGCGCACCGCAACGGCGGGCTCGGGCCGTTCTACCTGCAGCGCTTCGTGAAGCATCCCGGTCGCGACCTCGGCGTGGCGGTGCTGGAGGGACGGTGCATCGGCGCGTACTGGCGGGTGGCGGCCTCCGATCAGTGGATGACGACGATCCTCTCCGGCGGCCACTACGAGAAGGCGGACATCGCGCCCGAGACGGCGGCGATGGCGGTCGCGGCCGCGCGCCATTTCGGTCTCGTGTTCACGGGGGTGGATCTCGTCGAAGATCCGGACGGACGCCTCACGGTGCTCGAGGTGAGCGCCTTCGGCGGGTTCCGCGGGCTCTTGAAGGGCTGCGGGGTCGACGCGGCGCCGCTGCTCGCCGACGTCGTCCTGCGGCGATTCCGCGAGGCGCAGCGGTGAGCCCCGCATCGTTCATCGACGGGGTCGAGACGCCGCACAGCCTCTCGCTCCGCTTCGCCGAGGTTCCGCTCCGCGTGAAGACCAACGATGCCGAGATCCGCGCGCGGCTCGCGTCGTATTTCGGGCCGTTCGTCGTCGACGATGGTCCGCCGCTGGCCGAGATCCGCCTGATCCAGGGCTCTTTGGAGATCCCCGGCGAGTTCACCGATGTCGCCCGGGAAGGTCGGCGGCCGAAAGAGGCGACGCGGGACGTGCCCGGCGGACGCTTGATCCTGAAGCGGGCGACCGGAGTTCTGATGGCGCTGTGGCCCGGCGGAGCCTTCGCGGCCGGTGACCTCCGGGCGAACCTGAACCAGGGCATCAACCTGGTCAACAACTGCTACGCCAAGGTTGTGCTCCGCCGCGGCCACGCGCTGCTCCACGCTTCGGCCGTGTCGTGGGAGGGTCGCACGGCCGTGCTCGCCGGCCCGCCCGGCGCGGGGAAGTCCACGTCGGCGCTTCACCTCGTGGAGGCCGGCTATCGCTGCCTGTCGAACGACCGGGTGCTAGCCAGGCCCATGGCCGAGATGGTCGAGGTGCTGGGCTATCCGAAACAGCCTCGCGTCAACCCCGGTACGCTCCTCGGCCATCCCCGGCTCTCGGCGCTGCTCGAGCCGGGCGACCGCGCTGAGCTCGGCGCTATGGCCGCCCGTGCGCTGTGGGAGCTCGAGCGCAAATCGGACGTGGACCTGGACCGCATCTACGGCGCCGGCACCGTCGACCTGCGAGGCCGCATGGAGGCCCTGCTGCTCTTGCGATGGCGGCGGGACGAGCGCGGGCTCGACGTCAGGCGACTCTCGCTCGCCGAGGCGCTCGCGGCGCTGCCCCTCGTGTCCAAGAACCTCGGCGCCTTCGACCTCGATCGCATTCCTGGCGCGGCGATGACGGCGGCCGAGCTCGAGGGCTACCGGGAGCTGTTCGGACGCGTAGCGGTGGTCGAGGTGACGGGCGGCGTCGATTTCGGCGCGCTCGTCGGCGTCGTCGACAAGCTCGTGTCCGCCTGAAGTCCCGGACGCGGCGCCCGCGTCACCCAAGATTTACCCGTCCGTCATCGTCCCGTAACTGCCGCCTTCGACACTCCTGTGCGAGCCATGAGCACCCCACGGGAGGTGAACATGATGACCACGGATCGGCGACGGGCTCTGCCGGGGCCCGGCCAGCCGGGCAGCCAGCGTCTGGGGCGGGTGCTGCTCGTCGAGGACGAACAGGACGTCGCCGAGATGATTCGCTACAACCTCACCAAGGAGGGCTACGACGTCTTCCTGAGCGCGAACGGCAACGAAGCGCTTCGCCTGGCCCGCGAGCATCGTCCCGACGTGCTGCTGCTCGACATCATGGTCCCCCAGCTGAACGGCTGGGAGGTGTGCCGCCGGCTCAAGAAGGACCCCGATCTCGCGCAGATTCCCGTGATCATGGTCAGCGGTCGCGTGGAGGAGGGCGACAAGGTCCTCGGCTTCGAGGTCGGCGCCGACGACTACGTGACCAAGCCGTTCTCGCCGCGCGAGCTCCTCGCCCGTATCCGCGCCGTGCTCCGCCGGGGCCGCCCGACCGACGCCAAGGAGAAGAAGACCAGCCTCAAGGCCGGGGACCTGGAGATCGACCGCTACCGTTTCGAGGTTCGGATGAAGGGCCGCCAGGTCGAGCTCACGCCCAAGGAGTTCGAGCTGCTCGCGACGCTCGTCGGGGCGCCGGGCCGCGTCTTTGGACGCGAGGAGCTGCTCGATATGGTCTGGGGCCGTGACGGCTTCGTCGAGCCCCGGACCGTGGACGTTCACGTGGCGCGCCTGCGCGGGAAGTTCGCCGCCGCGAAGCTCGAGGAGCCCGGAATCGAGACCGTCAGGGGGGTCGGCTACCGCTTCAAGGACAAGCCGTAGCCCGTGTAGCAGATTCGTAACACTGCCGAAACCTTCACGCAACACCGGACTGTAACCATAGACAACCGACTGGGAGGAGAGAGATGAAGACCGCGTGGATCACGGCGCTGTCGCTGCTCGTGCTCGGGGCGTTTGCACAACCGGCCGCGGCCCAGATGCTGATCAACGGCGCCGGCGCGACGTTCCCGTACCCCATCTATTCGAAGTGGTTCGACGAGTACACCAAGGTCGATCCGGAGGTGCGGTTCAACTACCAGTCGATCGGCAGCGGCGGCGGCATCAAGCAGGTCACCGCTCGCACGGTCGATTTCGGTGCCAGCGACGGCCCCATGACCGACGCGCAGCTCAAGGCGGCGCCGTCGGAGCTGTTTCACATCCCGACCGTTCTCGGCTCCGTGGTCGCGACCTACAACCTGCCGGGCTCTCCGACGCTCAAGTTCACCGGCGACGTGCTCGCCGAGATCTTCCTCGGGAAGATCACGAAATGGAACGACGCGGAGATCACGGCGCTCAATCCCGGCGTGTCGCTGCCGTCCGAATCGATCGTCGTGGTTCACCGCTCGGACGGGAGCGGCACGACGTACATCTGGGTGGACTATCTCTCCAAGATCAGCCCGGAGTGGGAGAAGAAGGTCGGCCGCGGCACGTCCGTGAACTGGCCGGTCGGTCTCGGCGGCAAGGGCAACGAGGGGGTCTCGGGTCAGATCAAGAACCAGCCGGGCGCGCTCGGCTACGTCGAGCTGGCCTACGCGGTCAAGAATCATCTGCCGGTCGCCTCGGTGAAGAACGCTGCCGGCAAGTTCGTCGAGCCCTCGATTGCGTCCACGACCGCGGCGGCAGCCGGCGCGGCCAAGAGCATGCCCGACGATTTCCGCGTCTCGCTCACGAACCCGCCCGGTGACGAGGCGTACCCGATCGCCAGCTTCACGTGGCTGCTCGTCTACAAGGATCAGCCCAACGAGCTCAAGGGCCGTGCGCTGGTCAGGTTCGTATGGTGGATGAGCCACGAGGGGCAGAAGTACGCCGACGAGCTACTCTACGCCCCGCTTCCGCCGGCGGTGGTGAAGCAGATCGAGGCCAAGCTCAAGCACATCACCTACCAGGGCAAACCGCTGCTGGTGGCGCGCTAGTGTTCTGATGGCAGTCGTCGCGGTCCCGCGGGTCGATACGCAGGCGGCGCCGAGAAATGTCGGTGATCAGATCCTGCGGCTCGTCCTGCGGGCCGCCGCGATGTCGCTCGTCCTGCTCGTCCTCGCGATGGTCGTCGCGATGCTCCACGCGGCGTGGCCCGCGATGCGAGCCTTCGGCTGGCGCTTCCTGGCGTCCTCGACGTGGGATCCGGTCGCCGAGCAGTTCGGCGCGATCCCGTTCGTCTACGGCACCCTCGTCTCGTCCCTGCTCGCGCTGCTCATCGCAGTGCCGCTCGGGATCGGCGCGGCGATCTACCTGGCCGAGCTGGCGCCGGCGTGGATCCGCCCGCCGATCGCCTTCCTGGTGGAGCTGGTGGCGGCAGTCCCGAGCGTGATCTATGGGCTGTGGGGCATCTTCGTCCTGGCTCCCCTCCTGCGCGTCTGGGTACAGCCGGTCCTCGGCACGACGCTGGGCTTCCTGCCGCTCTTCCAGGGGCCGCCGTACGGCGTCGGCATGCTCGCCGCCGGCATCATCCTGGCGATCATGATCGTGCCGTACATTACCGCGGTCAGCCGCGAGGTGCTCCTGGCCGTGCCGACCAGTCAGCGCGAGGCGGCGCTGGCGCTCGGCGCGACGCGCTGGGAGACGACTCGCATCGCGGTGCTGCGCTACGGCCGCTCGGGACTCGTCGGCGCGATCCTGCTCGGTCTCGGGCGCGCGCTGGGCGAGACGATGGCGGTGACCATGGTCATCGGCAATCGACCGGAGGTCGCGCTCTCGCTGTTCGCCCCGGGCTACACGATGGCCAGTGTCATCGCCAACGAGTTCGCCGAGGCGACGTCGGATCTCTATCTGGCCGCCCTCATCGAGATCGGCCTGCTGCTCTTCGTCGTCACCGTCGTGGTCAACGCGGTGGCGCGCTTGCTGGTGTGGTCCGTCGGAGGACCGGTCAAGGCGGTGCGCGAGTGAAGCCCCGGACACGCCGCGCCGTGAACATCCTCATGTCGTGGCTGGCCGCCACCGCGGCCGGCCTGGTCGTGCTGCCGTTGCTCCTGATCTTCGCGTTCCTGCTCTGGCAGGGCGCCTCGGCCGTGAACGTCGACTTCTTCACGCATCTGCCCAAGCCGGTCGGCGAGGTCGGCGGGGGCATGGCGAACGCGATCGTCGGCACCCTCATCTTACTGATCCTGGCGGCGATTCTCGGGCTGCCGATCGGCATCCTGGGAGGTCTCTACCTGGCGGAATCCCGCGACCGGCGGCTGCCGTGGGTGGCGCGATTCCTGGCCGACGTGCTCAACGGCGTACCGTCGATCGTGGTCGGGATCTTCGCCTACACGGTGATCGTGCTGCCCATGCGACGCTTCTCCGCGCTCGCCGGCGGCTTCGCGCTGGCGGTCATCATGCTCCCGATCGTGGTCCGGACCAGCGAGGAGCTCGTGCGCCTGGTGCCCGCCTCGTTGCGCGAGGCGGGACTGGCGCTCGGGATCCCGGAGTGGAAGGTCCTGCTGCGGGTCGTGCTGGCGACGGCGCGCGCGGGGATCATCACCGGCGTCATGGTGGCGATCGCGCGCGTGGCGGGCGAGACGGCGCCGCTCCTGTTCACGGCGTTCGGCAACCGCTTCTGGCATCAGGGGCTCGATCAGCCGATCGCGGCGCTTCCGCTGCAGATCTTCGCGTACGCGATCGCGCCGTACGACGACTGGCACCGCCAGGCCTGGGCGGGAGCGCTCGTGCTCATCGGCCTGGTCTTCGTGGTGAGCTTCGCGGCCCGCGTGGTCACCAGCGGCCGCTTCACGGGGGTAAGATAACGTATGGCCGACGGAATCGTCGTCCGCGATCTCAACGCGTGGTTCGGCAACACGCATGTGCTGCACGGCATCGGCGTCACCATCGCGCCGAAGGCCGTGACCGCCGTCATCGGCCCATCCGGCTGCGGCAAGTCCACCTTCATCCGATGCCTCAACCGGATGCACGAGGTGGTGCCCGGTGCGCGGGTGACCGGGAGTGTGCGGGTCGAAGGGATGGACGTCTACGCGCCCGGCATCGACCCGGTGCAGGTTCGGCGCAAGATCGGCATGGTCTTCCAGAAGCCCAACCCGTTCCCGACGATGTCGGTCTTCGACAACGTGGTGGCCGGACTGCGCCTGGGCGGCGTCCGCGAGCGGTCGGTCCTGGAAGAGGCCGGCGAGCGGGCGCTCCGGCAGGCCGCGCTCTGGGACGAGGTGAAGGACCAGCTCGGCAAGTCGGGCGTGAGCCTTTCGGGCGGCCAGCAGCAGCGTGTGTGCATCGCCCGCGCGCTGGCCGTCGAGCCCGAGGTCCTGTTGATGGACGAGCCGTGCTCGGCCCTCGATCCGATCGCGACAGCCAAGATCGAGGAGCTGATCCTCGAGCTCCGCAGCACGCTGACGATCGTCGTGGTCACCCACAACATGCAGCAGGCGGCCCGCGTGTCGGAGTCGACCGGCTTTTTCCTCCTCGGCGAGCTGGTCGAGTTCGGGGCGACGCGGCAGCTGTTCACGAATCCACACGACAAACGGACCGAGGACTACATCACCGGCCGGTTCGGCTGAGAGCGGAGAGAGCGCTATGCAGCGCCATTTTCACGAAGAGCTGGACGCCCTGAAGCAGACTCTGCTGGCGATGGGCGGTCTGGTCGAGGATCAGATTCGCCGCGTGATGCGGGCACTCCTGGAGCGGGACAGCGACCTGGCCCAGGAGGTCATCGACCGTGACCGGCAGGTGAACGCCTACGACGTCGAGATCGACGAGAAGTGCGTGGAGCTCCTGGCGCTTCACCAGCCGACGGCCGGCGACCTGCGGTTCATCACGACCGCGATGAAGATCGTGACCGATCTGGAGCGCATCGGCGATCAGGCGGTCAACATCGCGCAGCGCACGATCGAGCTGAACCCGGAGCCGCAGCTCAAGCCCTACGTGGACCTGCCGCGGATGGCCGAGAAGGCGCAGCGTATGGTGAAGGAGAGTCTCGACGCGTTCGTCAGCCGCGACACCGAGCTCGCGCGCCGCGTGTGCGGCGAGGACGCTGACGTCGACGCGCTGAAGGAGCAGATTTTCCGCGAGCTCCTCACCTACATGATGGAAGACCCGAAGACCATCCCGCGGGCCATCCGGCTCATCCTGGTCTCGCGCTTCCTCGAGCGCGTCGCCGACCACGCGACCAACATCGCCGAGATGGTGATCTACATGGTCGAGAGCAAGATGGTCCGCCACATGCTCGCGTAGCTCCCGACCGCTGGCGGCGCGTTTGGCGCGCCGCGCGGCCACGACCTCAGTCGCGCAGGACCAGGGTCGCGACTGGCGTCTCCTCGATCACGCGATCGACGACGCCCGGACGCAGTGCGGCGGCCAGCCGGCTCCGGCGGCTCGTCGCGAGCGCCACCAGATCGGCGTTGAAC
>Ga0187776_10001244_pt1 | contig 12650 bp, 12 predicted proteins | sample 0216_BV02_MP12_2_FD_132426 | JGI IMG/M metagenome (GOLD analysis project Ga0187776, IMG submission 132426) | Tropical peat soil microbial communities from peatlands in Department of Meta, Colombia - 0216_BV02_MP12_20_MG | ecosystem: Environmental > Terrestrial > Soil > Wetlands > Peat | place...
CGAATTCCGGCCCCACCGCATCGAGCGCATGGTGCACGCGCTGGCGGGCGGCGATCATGGTCTCGGTGAAGACAGCGGCGCGGCCGCCGCTGCCGTCGGAAGCAACCGGATTGGTCAAATTCGAGGTGGTGCGCGGCATCAGGTGCGCATAGGTGAAATCGCGGCGCAGCCGCTCGCCCGCCTGTAGCTGATGCGTTTCGATCAGCGCATGGCCGTCGCGGCCGCGCCGGCGCGCCAGCCAGACCAGCGGATTTTCGGTTTCGTCGACGACAACGGTGCCGCGGCCCGCCTTGGTCACGAGCTGACGCTGAACCAATGCGAGATGCTGCGCGCGCAACGGATCGATGTCCGGCGTCGGCGGTTCCGGCATCTGCGCGCGCTTGCCTCGGACACTCATGGCTGGATGAACTCAACGGACGGAACAAACACGGCGGTCATGCGGTTGGTCTCGTTTTCAAGATGTAGGATTATATACCTATCAGAAGCCGCAAGGGAAGCTAAAATCGAACCTCACGGAAAAATTTTTTGTGAGTGCCAAACTTACGTGCCCGGACGCGCTGCAGAAAACCTCATGGTGAGGAGCGCCGCGAAAGCGGCGCGTCTCGAACCATGAGGCGGGCCTCATCCACCAATCTCGGGTTTACCCGAGATTGGATTATTTGTGCGCAAGTCGGCCAAGGCCGACTTGCAGTGACGCCACGCTGCGCGCGGCTCCTCAGGATGAGGCTTCGAGACTACGCGCGGCTCCTCATGATGAGGTTGAGTTTCTTCGCTGTTGTAGCCGACTACTTCGCGCGGCGGCGGCGCTGCTGCCCGAGGCCCATTTGCTTGGCAAGTTGCGAGCGCGCGGCCGCGTAATTCGGCGCGACCATGGGATAGTCGGTGCTCAGGCTCCATTTCTCGCGATACTGCTCGGGAGTCATATTGTATTGCGTGCGCAAATGGCGCTTGAGCGACTTGAACTTCTTGCCGTCCTCCAGACAGACGATGTATTCCGGCGTGATCGATTTCTTGACCGAGATCGCCGGCTTCAGCGGCTCGCTCGAACCGTCGATGGCCTTTCCGGAAACCCGGCTGAGGGCTGCGTGCACCTGGTTGATCAGCCCGGGAATCTCGGCGGCCGGCACGGTGTTGTTGCTCACATAGGCCGAGACGATTTCCGCGGTCAGTTCAATGAAATTTCCATTGGCCGGGGTGTCACTCATGGAAACTGTCCCTCTGGCGCGAACCGCACATGGTCTGGTACATGGTCTGGTACATGGCGCACCGCAGACAAGACCTCGTGTTCCAGGAACGCGTGTTCCAAAAACGCGTGTTTCAAGACACTATGGCCTATGTTTCCGCAATACGCCGAAGATCAAAACCTATATTTAAAACTACTATTGTAATTCATGGTCCGCAAGAAAAACATCGCTGTCTGACGCGCAATACATTGGTCAAATGTGACTAATGTCGTCTACGACAAAGCAACAGCAAGAAAAGCCTGGTTCGAGACGCGCTCCTTCGGAGCGCTCCTCACCATGAGGGAAAGTAAGTTCGGCATCTCGATGCCTCATCCTGAGGAGCCCGCCGAAGGCGGGCGTCTCGAAGGATGAGGAGCCGCGCGTGAGCGCGGCGTCTCGAAGGATGAGGTTGTGCAAACTGGCAAAACTGGGGGCGGGTCGCTGCGCCAGCCCGCCTCATGGTTCGAGACGCGCTCCTTCGGAGCGCTCCTCACCATGAGGGTCACGTGTTCTTTTCGAGGTGGCTGCGCAATTCGTTGATCGAGGCGAAACGCAACGTGCCTTGCGGCAGCTCGGCTTCGATCGAACCGTCGACATAAAGCGTATAGGCCATGCCGTCGACGACACCTGATTTGAGAATCGCGACGGCGCGGGGCTTGGGCGGCGCGTCGGGTTCCGGACGTCTGACCACCGACGGGAAACTCTCGCGCGGAAACGCATCGGCCTTTGCGTCCGGCCTGGGCTCGCTGACAGGCGGAGTCTTGACCGGCGGTTTTGGCTCGGCCGGCCACATGGCGTCGAACTTCGGAGCCTCCGGCATGCGCGCTTGCAGCGGCGGAGCCGAAGCCGGAGGCGGAGGAGCGCCGAAGCGCGGCGTTACCGGCGGACGCGCCGGGGGCTCGGTACTGGCTGACGGCGGCGCGCCGACCGGCTGCAAAGCCGATGCCATGTCTTCTTCGATGCTGAGCGGCGCTTCGGTGTTGTACAGCTTCGGCGCGGCAAACTGCGCACGATCCTCGGCCGGCGCATGCGCACTTTCATCCGGGAACGGTTCAGCCTTCGCCACAGTTTCCGGCTTCAGCTCTGACTTGAGCCGCTGCGGGAAGGAGAGCCGTCCTTGCGGCGGGGCCATGCGGGCAGCGCCTTCCATAGCTTCCGCGGGCTGATCCGGCCGTGGTGCGCGCGACTGGAATGCCAGCATCTCGGCGATGCGCCGGAGCTGCCCAACCGCCACGCCCAAGCCAATGATGATGAGACCGCCGATCGCCGCGGTCGTTCCGGCGCTGATCAGGGTGTTGCCGAAGCTGAATTCGTTGATCGGAACGCCAAACCCGACCATGACGAGCCCTGCAATCAGGGCAAACACGCCGATCGCCAATAGCAAAAACGACACCTGTACCTCTCTTAGTAGCTCGCCTGGGCCAGCAATTTTGGCCGCAAACCTTCGGCTAAATTCTTCTGGCGATGGCAAATTCTTACCTTTTCGGGTTCCTGCGGCAACACTTTTAGTTAATGCCCGGCAACCATGGTCAAACATCGTTAATGTGTCAGATGGGCGGCCGGATGCCGGGCCGGCCACACTTTATTTATCCCCGCGCAACCGCCGGCCGGCAGAGGCCGATAGCCCTGCAAGGTCCGGTTTCGGACAGTTGCCCAACCGTTGCCCTTGGGCGCGCCACCGCCTAATTAGCTTACATTGAGGAACTCGCCCGGGACGGGCCGGTTTCATCCGAGACTGGTTTATTCCGCAATCATCGTCTGTGGATCGAGGAGGACAAAAAATGCCATTCACGCTGCCCGACCTGCCTTATGCCCATGACGCGCTCGCGCCCTACATGTCGCGCGAAACGCTCGAATATCACCACGACAAACACCACAAGGCCTATGTCGACAACGGCAACAAGCTCCTCGAAGGCAGCGGACTGGAAGGCAAGTCGCTCGAAGAGGTGGTGAAGGGGTCGTTCGGGAAGAACGCGGGACTCTTCAACAATGCCGGCCAGCACTACAACCACATTCATTTCTGGAAGTGGATGAAGCCGAACGGCGGCGGCGACAAGATCCCGGGCAAGCTCAAGGCCAAGATCGACAGCGACCTCGGCGGCGTCGCCAAGATGAAGGAAGATTTCACGCAGGCCGGCATTACCCAATTCGGCTCCGGCTGGGCCTGGCTCGCGCTCAAGGACGGCAAGTTGATCGTCAGCAAGACGCCGAACGGCGAAAACCCCCTGGTGCACGGCGCAACGCCGATCCTCGGCTGCGACGTTTGGGAGCATTCCTACTATATCGACTATCGCAACCGGCGGCCCGACTATCTCAAGGCGTTTCTCGACCACCTGGTGAATTGGGAACACGTCGAAGAAATGTTAGTGGCCACGAGCAAGTAAACATCCACACAGCCTCGACCGCACTTTCACGCCATTCCGGCACCTGGTCGGCAGATCAAACTGCCGACCGGCTTGCCGTTGCCGTGCTCGCGATCGTCGCCGTGATCGCGGCGCTGACCTTCCGCGACTACGGACTCGGATGGGACGACTACACGCATTCGCAATACGGCGACCTGCTGCTCAAGCTCTACGGTTCGGGCTTTGCCGATCAGCGCGCGCTGTCCTTCGTCAATCTCTACAAATACGGCGGCGGCTTCGACATGCTCGCGGCGCTCGCCGTGAAAGTTCTGCCGTTCGACCTGTTCGAGACGCGGCGGCTGGTCGGCGCCGCCGTCGGTCTTGTCGGGCTGGCCGTGACATGGCGCATCGCGCGCCGGCTCGGAGGCCCGACCGCCGGCCTCATCGCGCTGGTGCTGCTCGCGACCTGTCCGCTGTTCTACGGTCACATGTTCATAAATGCGAAGGACGCGCCGTTCGCGACCGCCATGGCCGTGCTGCTGTTCGGCATGGTGTGCGCGATCGATGAATATCCGCAACCGAGCGCGCGTACCGTGGTGCTCGCCGGCATCGGTCTGGGGCTTGCCTTCGGCTCGCGCATACTCGCCGGCATTGCCGCGCCCTATGGTGTCGTCGCCGTGCTGCTCATTTTTGTGATCGAAGCACGCGCGTCCGATGTCCGCCGGGCGGCGGCCCGCTTCGGCGAATTCGTCTGGCGGCTGCTGCCGGCATTGGCGCTTGGCTATCTGATCATGGGGCTGCTGTGGCCATGGTCGATTCTTGCGCCGCTCAATCCGCTGCGCGCCGCCGAATATTTCGACACGTTCTTCGAAAAGCCCTGGCGCGAACTCTACGCCGGAAAACTCTACCCGGTCACCGAGATGCCGGTCGGCTATCTGCCGCGTCTGTTCGCGCTCAAGCTGCCGGAAATCATGCTGGCGCTTGGCCTTGCCGGCGCGGTTGGCGCATTTGTAGCGGCGACGCGAAAAGAGGTACCTCTCAACTACCGCGCCAATCACGTCATGGTTGCCCTTGCCGCCCTGCTGCCGATCACGGTCGCCATGGCGACGCATCCCGCGCTCTACAACGGCCTGCGCCATTTCGTGTTCGTCGTGCCGCCCTTTGCCGTGCTCGGTGGATTGGCCGGCGCCTGGATCTTCGCCGAGGCACGCGGTATCGGCAAAACCGTACTCGCTGCCGTCACCGTCGTTTTCATCGCCGGCATTGCGTTGCCGATCACCGACATGGTGCGGTTGCACCCTTATCAGTACAGCGCCTTCAACTGGGCCTCCGGCGGCGTGCGCATGGCGAAGGACAATTACATGCTCGATTACTGGGGGCTCGCCTTCAAGCAGGCCGGCGAGGCGTTGCGCGCGCGCTTCGCTGCGATCGGCCTCAAACCGCCCCCGGGCCGGCGCTGGATCATCGAGGTTTGCGGACCGCAGCGGCCGGCGGAAGTGGCGCTCGGTCCTGATTTCGAGACCACGTGGGACCGCAAGCGCGCCGACTTTGCCATCATGCTCGGCACTTTTTATTGCCGCGACCTGCGCGCGCCGATCCTGGTGGAGATCAACCGCGAAGGCATCGACTACGCCCGCGTCTACGACATCCGCGGCCGGCCGGTGCCGAAATTGCTCACCGAGCCGCCGCCTTGAATCATGGTTCGAGACGCGCCGCATTCGCGGCGCTCCTCACCATGAGGTGAAAGTGCGATGTCTCTGAGCCTTGCCCGCCGCAAAACCTCATCCTGAGGAGCATGGCGAAGCGATGCGTCTCGAAGGATGAGGAGCATCGCGAAGCGGTGCGTCTCGAGGATGAGGAGCCCCGCCTACTCTCATAACCTCATCCTGAGGAGCCCGCCGAAGGCGGACGTCTCGAAGGATGGCGGCACACTGCACAACGCATGGTTCGAGACGCGCCATGAGGCTGGCTTACTTCTCATTCAAAACCTCGGCGGCAATACGGTGTGCCTCGTTGGCGGCCGGAATTCCGCAATACATGGTGAGCAGCAATAGCACCTCCTGAATTTGCGCCTCGGTGCTGCCGTTCTTCACGGCACCCTTGAGATGCACGCGCAATTCGTTGGGGTGTCCGGCCGCCGCCATCATCGCCACCATGACCAGCGACTTCGTCGCCGTCGGCAGTGCCGCGCGCTGCCACACATCTCCGTAAGCATAAGCATTGATGATGTGCTGCAACGGCTTGCCGAACTCGCCGAACGCGTTCATGCGCTTGTCGACCGCTTCGCGGCCGAACATCGCGACGCGCAGCTTCAGGCCGCGCTCGTAGAGATCCTTGTCGTCCATGGCTCGTTTTCTCCTGTCAGGTCCCCGACAATTGCCGTTGCTGCGCCTGCCCGTCTAGTATGCGCCGCGCATGATGTCCCGCCCCGCAAGCCTGTCCGCCCGCCCATGATCCATGCCGCCGTGATCGGCTTGGCCGCTGGGGAAAAAATATCGTCGAGGCGGCGCAGGGCAAAAGCAAGCGGCTGCGCTTCATCCGCGGCGTAAGCAAGGAGCCCGACCTGGTGCGCGAATTCGCGGCGGCCAAGGGCTTCGAGCTTGGCACCGAATTCGAGGACGCGGTTGGCGACCCCCGCGTGCAGGCGGTTTTCCTGGCGACGCCGCATTCGCTGCATGTTTCGCAGATCGCCGCGGTCGCCGCGGCCGGCAAGCCTGTCTGGTCGGAAAAACCGCTCGCGCTCACCCGCGCTGAGGCCGAACGCGCCATTGCCGCTTGCGCCAAGGCCAAGGTGCCGTTTGCGCTCGGCAATAACAAGCGCTGCTTCCCCTGCATGCGCGAACTCAAGCGCGTGGTCGCCGATGGCACGCTCGGTGACATCCTCCACATCGAAGGCAACTTCAGCAACGAACACTCCACGCGCGTCAAAGGCGGCTGGCGCGACGACCCCCGCGAGTCTCCGAGCGGCGGCATGACCGGCGCCGGGCTGCATGTGCTCGACGCATTCGTCGATCTGGCCGGGCCGGCCGCAAAAGTGGATGCCCGCGTCTTCTCGCAGAAGGCGCCGCCCGATCCGCGCGACGTAGCGGCAGCGTTGGTGCAATTCGAGAGCGGCGCCACCGGCCTGCTGGCTACGGTGCGCGCCGCGCCGATGTATTGGCGCACCATGGTGTTCGGCACCAAAGGTTCGGCAGAGGCACGCGACGAAACCTCGCTCACCGTCGCGCCGATCGGGCAAGAACCGAAAACGACGGTCTATCCACCAGTGGATTCGCTCGGCGTGCTGCTCGAGGCTTTTGCCGAGACTATCGAGACCGGCAGGCCGTTTCCGGTGACAACCTCGGAGATGCTCGACGTGGTGGGCGCCTTCGAGGCCATCATCACATCGATCAAGGATGGCAAGCCGGTCGCGGTGAAGCGCGGCTAAGCCTTTTTGCCGCGCCGCCGCACTTCTTTGATCACGGCGCTGTTGTCGAGGTCCGCTTCGCCGGCGCGCACGCAGGCTTCCAGCACCTCGGCGTGCACCTCGAGCATCGATAATTTCTGTCCGGCTGCCGCCGCCTGATCGAGCATCAGGCGCACATCTTTCAGCGTCTGCTTGACGCGGCCTTCCGCCGAAAAATCGCCGCGCACCATCTTCGGTCCCTTGGTTTCCATGACCTGCGAGTACGCGGCGGAACCGCGCGCGACATCGAGGAACGCGGCGGGATCGAGCCCGAGCTTTTCCGCGAAAACGAGTCCTTCGGCCATGGCCAGACGGTTGAGGCCGAGAACCAGATTCACTGCGAGTTTGGCGCGGCCGCCGTCGCCAATTCTGCCGACATGAAAATGGCGCACGAATAGCGCGTCGAGCACGTCCTTGACCTCGGCGGCGATCGTCATGTCGCCGCCGATGAGCGCAACGCCATCGCCGCGCCGCACCTGGTCGCTGGTGCCGGATACCGGCACGTCAAGATAACGGATGCCGCGCGGAATAACGCGTTGCGCCAGCGCCGCCACGCGATCCGGATCGCAGGTGCTCATGCACAGCACGATCTTGCCGGAACCTTCGCCGAGCGCCGGCAGCAGGTGCTTTTCGACCACGTCTTCGACCTGCTCGGTGTTGAACACGGCAATGATGATGCAGCGCGCCGGCTTGGCCAGTTCGGCAATCGTGTTGGCCGGCCGGCCACCGATTTCGGCAAGCCGATTGCGGCGGACCGGGTCGATGTCAAAACCGGTGACGGGAACTTTCGCATCGATCATGCGCTGGGCGTAGACCTCGCCCATCAACCCCAGTCCGATGATAGCGGCCGGCGACGCCTGCTCAGGCATGCGCAAAGTCCCAATAAAGCTCACGGGCCTTGCGGTAGAGCGGCCCCGGCTGCAGCGAGCGATCGTCGATACGGTTGACTGGCATCACCTTCGAGTAGTTGCCGGAGGAAAATATCTCGTCGGCGTTCTGGATGTCACGATAGCTCAGGACCGTCTCGACCACGTTGACACCGGAGTCCCGCAGCAGCTTGATCACGCGCTGGCGCGTGATGCCGTTGAGAAACGTCCCGTTCGGCGCCGGCGTGAACACCACGCCATCCTTGCCGATGAAAATATTGGCGGTGGCAAGCTCGGCCACATTGCCGAGCAGGTCGAGCACCACGCAATTGCCGAAGCCGCGCGCGTTCGCCTCAAGCAGTGCGCGCGCGTTGTTGGGGTAAAGACATCCGGCCTTCGCGTTGACCGGCATGCATTCCAGACTCGGTTTGCGGTAGGGAGACAAGGTCACAGAGAAACCTTCCGGCTTGCGCATTGGCGCTTCATAGAGCGTGAGGCACCATTTGGTGGATTCCGGATCGGGCGCGACCAGCAGCGCACCGCTGCGTTCGGCCCAATACATCGGCCGGATGTAGAGCGCGGCGTCCTTGTCGAAACGCTTGATGCCGTCGCGGGTGAGCCCGAGCCAGGTTTCGGTCGGCACGACCGGCTTGAGATGCATGGTCTCCGCCGAAGCGTTCACCCGTTCGCAATGCAGATCGAGATCGGGAGAGACGCCTTCGAAGGTGCGCGCGCCGTCGAATACCGAGGAGCACAGCCAAACGGCGTGGTCACGCACGCCCATGATCGGCAGATTTCCGTCGTGCCAATCGCCTTCGTAATAGGTCCAGGTCTTTGACCACGTCTTTGCCGGCATTCCATTCTCCCGCTTGCGGCCGCAAGCTTTGCGCTTGCAACCGGGTTCTGCAACCATAGCGGCCTGTTCCGGAGGATACCATGTCATCCGTTTTCATCTTTGACGCCTATGGCACGCTGTTCGATGTGCACGCGGCGATTGCGCGCCATTGTCAATTGGTAGGGCCTGACGCCGACCGGATCTCGGCAACTTGGCGCAGCAAGCAGCTCGAATACAGCTGGACGCTGACACTCGCCGGACACTACGCCGATTTCTGGGCGCTGACCGAGCGTGCGCTCGACTATGCGCTGGCCCAGGCACCGAAGGTGGAGAAAGGCGTCAAACCGAAGCTGCTCGAATCCTACTTCAAGCTCGATGCTTTCCCCGATGCGCGGACGACGCTCAAGACACTGAAAGCAAAGGGTCATAAGACCGGCATTCTTTCCAACGGCTCGCCTGCGATGCTCAAGGGCGCGGTGGAAGCTGCCGGCATCGGCGGCGACCTCGATGCTCAGCTGTCCGTTGACGTCCTGAAAATGTATAAGCCACGGCAAGAGGTTTATCGCCTCGTGACCGACCATTTCGAATGCAAGCCGGCGGACGTTGCCTTTGCTTCATCGAACCGGTGGGACGTGATGGGCGCCGTCCGCGCAGGGTTCCGCGCATTCTGGATCAATCGTGCGAAGATGCCGGATGAATATGCAGATTTCCCGCCGGCGCAGACGCTGAGCAGCCTGAACGCGCTGGCGGATATCGCCTAACACTTTTGTCGTAGGAACCGGGCTGGCGCGCGCAAGCTGCGCGGACTATATGGCGTCTGCGCCCTTTCCGATCGCTCCTTGCATGCAATCCATTATCTCCGTCAAAGACCTGTCGAAGAGTTATGCGTCCGGATTTCGGGCGCTTTCCGGAATCAATCTGGATATCCGCAAGAGCGAAATCTTTGCCCTGCTTGGCCCCAACGGCGCCGGAAAGACCACGCTGATCGGCATTATTTGCGGCATCCTGGTGCCGACCCAAGGCAAAGTTACCGTCGACGGCCATGACATCATCACCGACTATCGTGCCGCACGCTCGCTGATCGGCCTGGTGCCGCAGGAATTGCATACCGACGCTTTCGAAAGTGTTTGGGCAACCGTCAGCTTCAGCCGCGGCCTGTTCAACAAGCCGAAAGATCCCGTCTACATCGAGAAGGTGCTGCGCGCCCTTTCGCTCTGGGACAGGAAGGACAACAAGATCATGACGCTGTCCGGGGGCATGAAGCGGCGCGTGTTGATTGCCAAGGCGTTGTCGCACGAGCCGCAGATTCTTTTTCTGGACGAGCCTACGGCCGGCGTCGACGTCGAGCTCCGCAAAGACATGTGGCAGGTCGTGCGCGACCTGCGCGACTCGGGCGTGACCATCATCCTCACGACGCACTACATCGAGGAAGCCGAGGATATGGCTGACCGCGTCGGTGTCATCAACAAGGGCGAGATCATCCTCGTCGAAGACAAAGCCGAACTGATGCGCAAGTTGGGAAAGAAGCGCCTCACGCTGCATCTCAACCAGAAGCTCCCGGTAATTCCGGCCGAACTTTCCGGATTCAAGCTGTCGCTCAGCGATGGGGGAAGCACGCTCAACTATGATTACGACACCAAAGCGGACCGCACCGGCGTGGCGACGCTGCTCGGCGAGCTGTCGCGCGCCGGCGTAAGGATCCGCGATCTGCAGACTGAGCAAAGTTCGCTTGAAGATATTTTCGTTGATTTGGTGAGTAACAGGCGATGAACTTAAGAGCCATCCAGTCGATCTATGCATTCGAGATGGCGCGAACCGGGCGAACCATCTGGCAGAGCATCGTCTCGCCGGTGCTGTCGACCTCGCTCTATTTCATCGTGTTCGGGGCGGCGATCGGCTCGCGCATCACCGAGATTGAAGGAGTGTCCTACGGTGCTTTCATTGTGCCGGGCCTGATCATGTTGACTCTGCTCACGCAGAGCACGATGAACGCCTCGTTCGGAATCTACTTTCCGCGTTTCACCGGGACGATCTATGAAATCCTGTCGGCGCCGGTATCGCCGTTCGAGATCGTGATGGGTTATGTCGGCGCGGCGGCGACCAAATCAATCATCCTTGGACTGATCATCCTGGCGACGTCGTGGCTTTTTGTGCCGCTGCATATCGCGCACCCGTTCTGGATGGTCGCATTCCTTCTGCTGACGGCGGCAACCTTCAGTCTGCTCGGTTTCATTATTGGTATCTGGGCCGAAGGATTCGAAAAGCTTCAGATCGTGCCGTTGCTGCTTATCACGCCGCTGACCTTTCTTGGCGGCACGTTCTATTCGACCAGCGTATTGCCGCCGGTCTGGCAGACCGTCGCGCTGTTCAATCCAGTGGTTTACCTGATCAGCGGATTCCGCTGGAGCTTCTTCGAGATCGCCGATGTGAGCCATGGCATCAGCGTCGGGATGACACTGCTCTTCCTTTTTGCCTGCCTCGCCACGGTCTGGTGGATGTTCAAGACCGGTTACAAGCTCAAGAAATAGTCCGGTGCATCCGGTGTTCCCCACATTGGGCACTACGTGCCGGGCACATCAGGGAGAACCCGCTCATGTCGAAGATCGCAAAGGCCGCTTTCGGATTATCCATTGTCACTGCACTCTCGTCCCCGGCTGTCGCGCAGGGAGTCATCACCCAGAAGAGCATCTCGCTGCCAATGGCACAGACGATCGCCAATGCGGCAATCGCCAAAGTGCCAGAGCATGGGATACAAAATTTCCGTCTCAGTTCTCGATCGCGGTGGCCTGGCGCTTGTCATGCTGCGCGATGAAGGCGCCAGCCTGCACACGGTCGAAAGCAGCGACCGCAAGGCCTACACCGCCCGTACGTTCCGCCAACCGTCGGCGGCGATCGTCAAACGCATCCAGGACGAGCCTGCCGTTGCCGGTTTCAGACAATACACGCGCGTGATCGCGCTCGCGGGGGGCTTGCCGATCAAAGTCGGCGACGAGGTGATCGGCGCCGTCGGCGTTTCAGGCTCACCCGGCAAGGACGATGAGTGCGCCCAGGCCGGCATCGATAAGGTCGCCGACCAACTGAAGTTAGCGGCTAGGCGGCCGACAGCGCGTCGAGGATTCGCGCCCAGCTGCGGATCCCCTTGTGGAAGCACTTGAGGTCGAACTTCTCGTTGGGCGAATGCACGCGGTCATCGTCGAGCGCGAAACCTACGAGCAGGGAATCCATGCCGAGCACGCTCTTGAAATCGGCGACGATCGGGATCGAGCCTCCGGCCCCGACGGCGACCGCCTTATGCCCCCACTCCTCGGCCAGAACCGCCCGCGCTTTGGTCAGCGCTGGATTGTCGAACGAAAGCTGGATCGGCGGCGCAAGGCCGAAATTACCGAACTCCACTCTGCAATCGGCCGGCAGCCGTTGCCGCACGAACGCACGGAAAGAATCCCGTATTTTCTCCGGATTTTGTTCGCCGACCAGGCGGAAGGAAACCTTGGCTCTTGCCTCGCCGGGGATGACAGTTTTCGCCCCCTCCCCCGTGTAGCCGCCGACGATGCCGTTGATCTCGGCGGTCGGCCGCGTGGTGATCTGTTCGATCAGCATTCGGTCCTTCTCTCCGGCCGGTTCCTTGAGCCCGATCGGACCAAGGAATTTCTCGGGCGTGAGATCAAGTCCCTTGAGATCGGCCTTGATGTCGGACGGAAGCTCTTTGACCCCATCGTAGAAGCCCGGGATCGTCACGCGCCCCTTGTCATCCCACATTGCGCCGAGAATTTCTGCCAACAGGCGCAGAGGATTTTTCGCGGCGCCGCCAAACACGCCGGAATGCAGGTCGCGGTCAGCGCAAGTGATCTTGACGTCTTCGTAGACCAGCCCACGCAGCGAGGTGGTCACCATCGGCGTCTTCGGGTCCCACATGCTGGTGTCGCAGACGAGCGCGAGGTC
>Ga0187776_10001247_pt1 | contig 12641 bp, 11 predicted proteins | sample 0216_BV02_MP12_2_FD_132426 | JGI IMG/M metagenome (GOLD analysis project Ga0187776, IMG submission 132426) | Tropical peat soil microbial communities from peatlands in Department of Meta, Colombia - 0216_BV02_MP12_20_MG | ecosystem: Environmental > Terrestrial > Soil > Wetlands > Peat | place...
GCAGCCACCGTCTGTTCCTTGTCGAGGATGATTACATACACCAGATCGGGACCGCGACTGGCCTGTTCGGCGTTCTGCTCCAAGGCGACGTAGTTGTATGTTAGAAGGGGATTGGTGGAGACGGCGGCGATACTGCGGGCGACTGCGAGTCCGCGCGCCTGGACCTCCTCCTGGATATTCCGGGTAAAACTGTTGCCCACGAGCACGATGATGACCGTCATGAGCACGAATAGCACCGTGCCGGTGGCGATCATGAAGCGGGTTTTGAGGCTGAGCTTGCCTGGGAACAAGCGCATAACGGTCAGGCTCCACGTCCGTGGCAGGGCTTCTGGAGCCGGGTCTCAAAGGGAGAAGCGCCACTCCCCGAGAGGGGGGGGCTCCCGCCCGGTTTCGTGCTGTCAGGGTGGTACACTGTGCCCAGAAGGGAATGACTCCCCGAACACCGGATGAACATAGGCAGATAAGGAACCGTGCCCCTCATGAGCGGCGGTGGCAGAGTTAGTCCCGAGCCAGCCAGATCTTCTTCAGAGGAATGTAAGGCTGTCCTAACGCGCTGATCTCCAGGCCCTTCACATACGGCTGAAATGCCGACTCGAAGGTTAAATAAATCCAGGGAATCATGGGTGACTCGGCAAGGATAATCCGTTCTGCCTCGCGGTACAGATTCACCCTCTTCAGAAGCTCGGTTTCCCGGAGGGCCTGGGAGAGAAGGCGATCCGCGTCGGAGTTGCGGTAATGCATAAAATTATACCGAGACCTCGAGCCGCAAAGAACACCGAGAAAGTTGTCCGGGTCCGGGATATCAGCGAACCAGGCGTAGCGATACAGCTGCAGACTGGGCCGCGACAAGGCCGCCTCGAAGGCAGGCCAATCGGTCTCGTATTGGACCTGGAGGTCAATTCCCACCCCGGCCAGGTCGGCGCTGATCAAGGCCAATTCTCTCTGGGCGGCGTTTGACTTAGAAGCAGAAATCAGTGTCACTGACAGCCTCTTCGAGGAAGGGTCATATCCCGCAGCGCCGAGGAGCTTTCGAGCCCTTTCTGGGTCATAGGTATAGACGGCGTTTTCGGGGGTGTACCCGGTCATGCCGGGCGGCAGTATAGTCTTGGCGGGCACAAATTGATCCTTATACACTTCCTGTATGATCCGGTCTTTGTTGAGGGCGCAGGCGACGGCCTGACGGACTCGAAGGTCGGTCAGCGGATCGGCCGCACAGTTCATCCCATAGAACATCAAGCTCAAGCTAGGTTTCCGTACCAGCTGGTACCGGCCTTTCCCAGAGATCCTCTCTTGAATGCTCTTGAGAAAGGGTGATTCCTCCAGGCGACCCGCAAGGAACTCCTCGGCAATCTTCTCGTTTTGAGCGCCGGGGTAGATGGAATAGACGACCTCGTTCAGATAGGGGGCACCTTCAACATATGCCGGATTGGCCGTGAGCACAATGCGATCGCCTTCGAAGGACTGGAGACGGAATGCGCCTGTCCCGACGGGGTGGTGGCCAAAGTCCTTGCCCCACCTCTGAACCTCTTCGCGGGGGATAACCTTTGAACTCTTCATGGCTAGGACAGCCAAAAACGGGGCGAACGGTTCCTTCAACGTGATCTGGAGAGTATGAGGATCCAGAGCCTTAAGGCCTGAGACGCGGCGGCTTTTCCCAAGGCTATAGGCATCTGCACCTTTGATCTTCTCGAAGAAGCTTAGAGCACTAGCGCGTTCGTGACGGTCCAAGATGCGGGTGAATGAATAGACGAAATCCTCGGCGGTAACCAGCCTGTCGTTATGGAACTTGGCGTCCCGCCGCAGAGTGAAAGTGTAAATAAGACCGTCGGCTGTAACTCGCCAATCGGTGGCGAGCGCGGGCACGACGTTTAGGTTCTGATCGAGTTGGACGAGGCCGTCGAAGATCTGCTGAATGATGATAACGGAATAGATGTCGGTGGAAAATGCAGGATCAAGGTCTTTCGGTTGCCAGGGAAGTGCAGCGCGATAAGTGCCGCCCCTCTTGGGTTGGGTCTGAGATCGTTCAGGCGTCTGTGAGGATTCACGCTGGCAAGCGAGGGTGCAGCACATTCCAAGGACAAACATGAAGAACAACTTCTTCATGAGCACTCAACCAAGTTTCATCTTTTCACGGCATCAGGATCCTCACACAGGCGTTTACTATAGCAGCTTTCCGGAAGTTTGCAAAAAAAAAGCATAGCCTCCCCACAGGCTATGCCTTGCACCAAACTAACCGCACATCAGCCCGTCTCTAAGTCCCCCCGCCCCCTTCGGCCAACACCGGCAGAACGTACATGGCAACGACAGCTCCGATGACGAGAAGCTGCACCAGCACCCTCTTCATTCTCTTCATAATATTCCCCTCCGTTGGTTGGTTTAGGATCGACAGGACCTTACTGGTGTGACGCGGAGGGAGAATCGCAAAATCAATGCCAACAGGGAGGATGATAGCCAGCGGGAGATGGATTCGGCTAACTGGCCCGGTTTATCGGGGAGTCGGAGCCGCAGGCGAGACGATGACAATGCGGACAAACAGCATAGGCTTGCACATGGACCGCGATAGCAGACCTATCGAGCCTGATCCCTGCCAATGCCCCGCACTGCCGGCAGCTCAGAGCTTCCCGGGGTTGCACATACCTATGTGCATTGCCCAGAGACATGTGCAGCCATTCGCCATGCACTCGGAGGAGGAATAATGGTTTATTGTACCGCCCGGGAGACTCGGGAGGACTGGCTACAGCCGGCACGACCCGGCGCTACCAGGAGTTCTCCGGCCAGCTGGGGACGGATTGACTCACAGGTCTCGTGAGGGGGGTGTCTCTCTGAGATCCAGGGCCTTCATCTTTTGGATAAGCGTGTTTCGGTGAATTCCGAGAATCCGTGCGGCCTCGCTCTGGTTCCATTGGGCCCGTTTCAAGGCCTTGAGAATAAATTGGCGCTCGAAACTGTCTCGAGCCTTGAGGAGGCCGTCCTTTTCCGGGATAAAGGCTTGTTGCGCGAAGGGCGAATCCAAGAGGATTTCGAGAGGCAAGTCTTCGTGGGAGATCGGCTCGTTATCTCGGCCTAGGACCACAAGACGCTCGACCAGGTTCTCCAATTCGCGGACGTTACCCGGCCAGGGGTAGCGTTCGAGAACCTCGACAGCCTGGGAGGTAAAGCCCGGTATCTGCCTCCGCAGTTGCAGGTTGAATCGTTTCAGAAAGTGCTGGGCGAGGAGCCGAACGTCACCTTTCCGTTCCCGGAGGGACGGCAGCCGTATGGGAATTACGTTGAGTCGGAAGAAGAGGTCTCGCCGAAATGCGCCCTTCTGAATATTCTCCTCGAGATTGGTGTTCGTGGCGGCCACGATACGTACGTCGACCTTGATGGATCGGTTGCTGCCAAGCCTCTGAAACTCCTTCTCCTGGATGACCCGGAGAAGCTTCGCCTGCAACTCGAGACGGAGTGCCGATATCTCATCGAGAAAGAGGGTGCCGCCGTTCGCATACTCGAACTTGCCGACTCTCCTGCTGTGGGCCCCAGTAAAGGCTCCGCGTTCATGGCCGAACAGTTCGCTCTCCATGAGTTCACTCGGGATAGCGGCACAGTTGATGGCAACGAAGGATTCCTTCCTTCGCTCACTGCCCAGATGAAGGGAGCGGGCAACGAGTTCCTTGCCCGTCCCGCTTTCCCCCGTAATGAGCACTGAACTGCTCGTTGTGGCCACCTTATCGATGAGGTCCAAGACCCCCAACATTGCAGGATCTTGCGTGAGAATCGGATGATCCCCAAGCTGATGAGCGATTTCCGAGCGGAGGTAATCAACCTGCCGTTTCAGGGTCTGTTTCTCCAGCACTCGTTCCACGGCCGACAGAATGTCATCGGGCTCAAAGGGTTTCGTAATGTAGTCGTACGCACCCAGTTTGATGGACTTAACCGCCATCTGTGCCCTGTCCGAGGCGGAAATCATTACCACATCCGTTCGCTCACTGAGGGCTTTCAATCCCTTGAGTGTTTCAATTCCATCAATTTCCGGCATGGAAACATCGAGGAAGATGAGATCGAAGTGGGTGTGGTGGCACAAGTCCAGTGCGTCTGTACCGCTCGCCGCCGTGGTCACATCAAACTCGTCTTCGAGGATAACCTGCAACGCATCCCGAGCGCCCTCTTCATCGTCGACAACCAGGATCTTTGACCTGAACGGCTTCCCACCACTCATGGATTGACAACCGCCATGCTCTTCGACCGTTAATGCGCGCGCCCGCTCTGGAGCCCGAAAACGACGTGTTGAAGGTAGCAAGTTACCCTGAGGGTGTCAACGTGAAATTGCCGGCAATAAGGCACCGCTCTCTGTCGATAACCGAATCATTCAGGGAAGTTGACAAGGGAGCCAGAGGTACGCTAGCCTAGAGATGATGTCAAACCGCCGTCGTGGGGCGGTCGTCACGGACGAAGCCCCAAGAATCATTGGAGGGCGGAGCGTCGGCCGCGTGCACCAGGCACCGCGCCCCGACTCTCGAGGGTGCAGCCGATCGTGTGGTATCATAGCGGCCGTTCTGCTCAGCCCAGCTGGGCCAGCGGTCTCGGGGGTTACATTGCATTCGGAGATGGGGCCTATGAGTCACTGTGAAAAGCGTCTCCTCTTTTCTTCAGAAGAAATCGCTCGCCACGTGGAACGCCTGGCACGGGAAATTTCTGGGGATTACGAGAATCGAGACGTAGTCATGGTGGGTATTCTGAAAGGCGTCTTCATTTTCCTTGCCGATCTCGTGCGGCAGCTCACTATTCCGGTGGAGATTGATTTCGTCCGTCTGGCAAGCTATGGTTCCGGAACGACCTCGAGCGGTACAGTGCGGCTCACTCATGACGTTGAGTTGAATCTTGCCGGGCGCGATGTCCTGATTGTCGAAGACATCGTCGATTCCGGGATCACCCTTGCCTTTCTGCGGGAGCACTTGCTGACCCGAAGGCCACGCTCTCTCCGCATATGCGCTCTTGTCGACAAAGGCGAACGCCGGAGCGTCAAGGTTGAGCTGGATTACGTGGGCCTGCATCTCGACAAGGGCTTCGTGGTCGGTTACGGGCTGGACTGCAAGGAATGTTATCGTTACCTTCCTGCAATTTACGAGCTGATTCTCTAGCCCGCATTATGCACGAGACGGAGTCGCGAGATCGTGGAGATGGTCGTGCCCCTGGGCAACCATCCCGCGGTACCGCGGGACTCGGACTCGCAAGGTTCGAGACCCGAGGACGCCCGGAAGGACGGCCAGATCCGCGGTCGCAGCAGGTGGTTCGTGCATAATGCGGGCTAGTCGTGTAAAATGAGCGGTGAGGCTCTCGAGATGATTATCCAGTGCCCCCACTGTAGCACGAGATTCAAGCTCGATGCGCATCGCATCAAGGGTGCATCGGCCACGATGCGTTGCAGTCGATGCCAGCACGTTTTTTCGATGCGACGCGCCGGAGCTCCCGCCCAGGAGGATAGCCCAAGCCTCCTACCTCAGGAGATCACGCCGCCGGCAGCTGCTCAGGACACATTGTCGGTGGGACACCCCGAAGAGCCTACCCGGAAAGAGTCGCCGCCTCCACCTCCTCACGAGGTCATGGGGCCCGCACCTGCCCGAAGGAGGCGAAGACTCTGGCTGCCCGTCCTGCTCGTGGTCGTCCTAATGACCGCTGTGGCAATCGCCCTATGGCTTTTTTTCCCGTGGTCCCATGCCCGCCAGTCGGCCCCGGACAACGCCGGAATCCACCTCCTGCACCTCGCGGAAACGCAGGGCTACTTCGTCGAGAGCCAGCAGGCCGGACAACTCTTCGTCATTGAAGGTCGCGTGCGCAATGACTTCGCTACACCGCGGCGCTGGATACTGCTGCGGGCCAAGCTTTACACCACCGATGGTCAAGAGGCGCGGCAGCAATTGTTCTATGCCGGCAATCTCCTCTCAACCGAACAGCTTCGGACGCTTTCCCTGGCCGATCAACTCGGCATCATTCAACAGACCCCACAAGGCCCGCAGGGCGCAATCGCTGCCGGGCAAGAGGTGCCCTTCATGGTTCCCTTCGGGGATCTTCCGGAACTCAGCAAGCTTAGCGACTACAGTGTAGAGATTGTGGCATCCCAGTCGTCCTGAGGAGGGCTCACCATGGAGGAGGTCGGCGTCGGCAGGCCCTGCAGCGATCTGCCCCTTCCGGAACTATTTTCCCATGACTAAGACACGCCAATTGACCTTTGCCGTCCTCCTGATGATCCTCATTCTCGTCCTGGGCACGGTCGGTTACATGGGTATAGAGGGCTGGACTTTCCTGGACAGCCTCTACATGATGGTTATCACCCTCTCCACCGTCGGCTTCACCGAGGTGCATCCCGTCAGCGAGTACGGGAGGCTTCTCACCATGGGAGTCATTGTTTCTGGGATAGGGGTTGGTGGATATCTGATCGGCACCTTGACCCAGATGGTGGTGGAAGGACGACTGGTTCACGTGATGGGGAGGCGGAAATTGGAACGTCAGATCCAAAAAGTCAGCAACCACTACATCGTGTGCGGTTACGGCCGGGTGGGCAGAGTGGTCTGCGAGGAGATCAAGAAGTCGAAGCCGATACCGCTTGTCGTGGTGGAAAAGGATCCGAATCTGGCGACCAAGATTGCGGCAGAAGGCCACTTCTACGTACTCGGGGATGCCACGGAAGAGGAATCTCTTGTGGCCGCGGGCGTCCAGAGGGCCAAAGCCCTGGTAACCGCCCTGGACTCCGAGGCCGAGAATGTCTACATCGTCCTGACCGCAAAGGGGTTGAATTCGAACCTGTTCGTCCTGGCGAGAGCCGGAGAGATCGGTTCCGAGAAGAAGCTGTTTCGCGCTGGAGCAAACCGGGTCATCTCCCCCCATCAGATCGGCGGCTCCCGCATGGCCCAGGCGCTCCTCCGCCCCACCGTGACAGACTTCCTCGATTTCGCGGTTCACGATCCGGAGATTGAGTTGAAGCTGGAAGAGATTCCGGTCCAGCCAACCAGTAAGCTCGCTGACGTCACCTTGGTAGAATCCGGCATTCGGCAGCAGCTCGATCTCATCATCGTCGCCATCAAGAAAGGAAGTGGCGAGATGATCTTTAACCCCGCTTCCCACACCCGCGTCCAGATCGGCGACACGCTCATCGCTCTAGGCCAGCGGCAAAGCCTCGTTACTCTCGCGGATCTCTTGGGCAACGAAGCTTCTTGAGCATCACCCCTGCTTGCCCCCGGCAAAGCTGGTTCGTGACGGTTTCTCCGAAGAGGTACTGGGACTAAGAATTTGTATCGGGTCAGCGGAGATTGTCGGCGGCCAGCACCGTCGCTGGTATGGGGGTGAAACCCTAGCCCGGTTAGCCACGAACCACCTGCTGCAACCGCGGATATGGCCGTTGTTCCGGGCGTCCTCGGGCCTCGAACCTTGCGACGTACGGAAAGGTTCGCCTCAGGTCCGAGTCCCGCGGTACCGCGGGATGATTGTCCGGTGGCACGATCATCTCCACGATCTCACCACGGCGTCTCGCGCATAATGCAGGCTAGGGGTCCGGGTTCCTGACGGTGGCGTCAGGGTCGACGGCCAGGCTTACTCCGTGGCAGTGATAAAGATGATTGACAAACGGGGGTTGACATGTTACCCTCCGCTAATTTATATATAAGTATTTGAAACTACGTTCGTTTTTGCTTTTGCCACCCCGCCGCCTCGACCTCGACTCTCGGAGAAAAAATTTTCTCCCCGGCGCCGGGGCGGTTATGTGAGAGGGTCTTCATGCTGGACATCAGGTTCGTCAGAGAACGACGTGACATAGTCCAAGAGATGCTGGAGCGTCGAGGCTCCGACCTTTCATTTGTGCCTATCCTTGAGCTGGATGAGCGGCGCCGGACGATGCTCCGCGAGGTGGAATCACTCAAGCATGAGCGCAAGGTCGTATCGGACGAGATTGCGGAAATGAAGCGCCGGGGTGAGGATGCTGGCAACACCATAGCTCGCATGCGCGAGGTCTCCCAACGGATCAAAGAGCTCGATAATCAGTTGGGCGAGGCAGAGGCCGAACTCCAGCGCGCTCTTCTTCTCATCCCCAATGTTCCCCATGGATCCGTGCCCTTCGGGAAGAGTTCGGAGGACAACCCCGTGGTGAAGCGGTGGGGAGGGATGCCCCCAGTCTCCTTCACGCCGAAACCGCACTGGGAGATCGGCGAGGCGCTCGGGATCCTTGACTTCGAGAGGGCTGCCAGGATGACCGGCGCTCGTTTCACCCTTTATTGGGGACTGGGAGCCAAGCTGGAGCGAGCGCTTATCTGTTTCATGCTTGACCTCCATACGGGAAGACATGGGTATGAGGAGGTGCTCCCTCCCTTCATGGTCAATAGCATGGCCATGACGGGGACGGGGCAGCTCCCTAAGTTTAAGGAGGATCTTTTCAAACTGGAGGGATGGGACTATTACCTGGTGCCCACGGCCGAGGTGCCGGTGACCAATATGCACCGAGACGAGGTCATTGAAGAGGAGGAGCTTCCGCGGTGCTACGCCGCCTACACTCCCTGTTTCCGATCCGAAGCCGGGTCGTATGGCAAAGATACTCGGGGGCTTATCCGCCAGCATCAGTTCAACAAGGTGGAGCTGGTCAAGTTCACCGCCCCTGAGCGCTCCTATGAAGAACTGGAAACCCTCCTCCTTGATGCAGAGGAAGTTCTCCAGGAACTGGAGTTGCCGTACAGGGTGGTTACCTTGTGCACCGGGGATCTCGGGTTCTCGGCGGCGAAGACCTATGACATTGAGGTCTGGCTCCCCGGTCTTCAGGCGTTTCGGGAGATATCTTCGTGCAGTAACTTCGAAGATTTTCAAGCCCGTCGCGCCAATATACGGTATCGTCCTCGCGGCAAGACTAAGACCGCCTTTGTTCATACCCTGAATGGGTCGGGTCTGGCCGTAGGTCGAACGCTGGTGGCCGTTTTGGAAAACTGCCAACAGGAGGACGGCACGGTGAGGATACCAGCCGTACTACGTCCCTACATGGGTGGAGTGGATGTGATCCGTCCTAGAAAACTGACTCGGGCGGGGCCTTGATCGTCGAGGCGTGAACAGGGGTCTTGAAGAGCCGGACCGGCGGCAGTGAGAGAAGATAGCGCACCGAGCGCTTGCCGTGGGTCGGCTCCTGACTGGGTGAGAGGTGAAGGCCCTATGACCAGACGTGAGCTCATTGCCGCAACCGCGGCTGCGGAGGGTATCCCCCTGAAAGAGGCGGAGCAGATTGTGAGAACCGTGTTCGGCGCCATGGAGCAGGCGCTGGTCGGCGGGGATCGTGTTGAGATCCGCGGCTTCGGGAGCTTCAAAATCAAGGAGTATCGCGGCTATAGGGGCCGCAATCCAAGGACCGGCACCCCCATTCAGGTGAAAGAGAAAAGACTTCCTTTCTTCAAAGTGGGCAAGGAGCTCAAGAGCCGAGTGACCGGAGAGTGATCTGAGCGCTCGGTATGGGTGGACTTCGGGGCTCGCAATGAGTCCACTTGCCACAGAGACTTAGGCCGCATGCCCGGGAGAGTACTAGACTGAGCCGGAGCGCCGCAGGAAGGGATCTTCCGGCCCCCTGACAGGCCGTCAGGTCCGGAGGCTGGAGCGGGTCATGGGTGTTTGGCGGCATGGAAACCGCAGGCTGCGACTCTGGCTGATTCTAGCAGGCTTCCTTGTCCTAGGGGTTGGAACCGCCATCCTTGCGGGGCATTGGTTGGGCGGGGACAATAAGGGAAGGGTGCTCCGCTCTCAGGTGACCAAACCAGTCCCCGTGCACGAAGCCCCAAGGAGGCGAGTGCAACTCTACTTCAGCGCCGTTAGCGGAGACCAACTCCGAGCTGAGGAACGACGTATTGAGGCCAGCGATCCCCTCGCCGCAGCGGAGACCTTGCTTGCTTTGCTGCTGCAGGGGCCTGAGGGGGCGGACCTCGTCTCGCCTATTCCTAAGGGTACCCGTCTGCTTCACCTCTTCGTGACCGAAGAGGGAACCGCTCACGTGGATTTCAGCTCCGAGCTCTCTGCCTCCCATCCGGGAGGTGTGGCCGCCGAGAGAGTCACCCTGTACGCCATTGTCAACACCCTGATCCTGAATCTCAAGGAGGTCGAGCGGGTGCAGATCATGATCGAGGGGAAACCTCAAGCTACTCTTGCCGGACACTTCGATATTCGCCATCCCAAGACCGGCGATCTCCTGCTCGTGCGCTGAGAGGTATTGTCCCTATGGCTGCACCCAAGCGCCTCCAGAGAACGCGGAACATCGGCATCATCGCTCATATTGATGCCGGGAAGACCACGGTGACGGAGCGAATTCTCTACTACACGGGGAAGTCCCACAAGATGGGGGAGGTCCACGATGGCGAGGCGGTGATGGACTAGATGGAACAGGAACAGGAGCGGGGCATCACCATCACGTCAGCGGTGACCACATGCCTGTGGAGGGATCACGAGCTCCACCTCATCGATACCCCCGGACATGTTGACTTCACCATTGAAGTGGAACGGTCTCTACGGGTTCTCGACGGTGCCATTGGCGTGTTTTGCGCTGTGGGCGGAGTGGAACCCCAATCGGAGACCGTATGGCACCAGGCAGACAAGTACCGCATTCCTAAGATTGCCTTTGTCAATAAGATGGATCGCCTCGGGGCTGACTTCGCTGGGACGGTACGACAGATGCGAGAGAGACTGGGCGCACGACCGGTGGTTCTTCAACTCCCCCTCGGAATTGAGGCGGCATTCGCCGGGGTTATAGACCTGGTGCGGATGGAGGCGGTGCACTGGGATGACCGAACCCTCGGCGTCCTCTACAAGGCCTCCGAGATCCCGTCTGAGTACCGTGAGGAGGCGCGCGCGGGGCGGGAAAGACTTCTTGAAGCACTTGCGGAATTCGACGATGGGATCATGGAGAGGTATCTCTCGGACCTGCCTCTCGGTCCGGAACATCTGTTCCCGGTGATCCGCCAGGCCACCCTGGAGCTCAGGGCGGTCCCGGTACTCTGCGGGAGCGCCTTGCGCAACAAAGGCATCCAGCTCCTTCTGGATGCCATCGTCGATTTTCTCCCGAGCCCACTCGATGTTCCCCCAGTGCTGGGCTACCACCCCAAGACGGGTGATGAAGAGATCCGGAAGAGTAGTGATAGTGAGCCCTTTGCTGGTCTCGCCTTTAAGATTCAGATGGATCAGGGGCGGAAGCTTACCTATGTCCGCGTGTATTCGGGAACGGTGAGAACCGGCTCCGACGTGTTCAACGCTAACAAGGGAGAAACAGAGAAGGTGGCCCGGATCTTCCAGATGCACGCCAACAAGCGCGAGCGGCGCTCCGAGGCTTCCGCCGGAGAGATCGTTGCGCTGGTTGGGCTGAAACGGACCACTACTGGCGACACCGTGTGTGATCCCGGGCATCCCATTCTGCTTGAGCGTATGGAGTTTTTCGAACCGGTGATCTCCATTGCCATGGAGCCACGCACGCGAGCAGACGAGGAGAGGACCGGCCAGGCCTTGGAGAAACTGGCCGAGGAGGATCCGACCTTTCGCCATCGCCAGGACCCCGATACCGGTCAGACCATTGTTTCGGGGATGGGCGAACTTCACCTGGAGATTCTGGTCGACCGGCTTCTCCGCGAGTACTCGGTCCAGGTGAACGTGGGCAAACCGCAGGTGGTGTACCGGGAGACCATCACCAAGGCTGTAGAGGCTGAGGGGATCTTTGATCGCGAAATCGCTGGCACCCACCACTATGGGAGAGTGGAGCTGCACCTCGAGCCGAGAACCCGGGGCAAGGGAAATCTCTTCCGTGATCTGATACGGGACGGCTCTATCGGGCGGGCTTTCATGGCAGCAGTGGAGGAGGGGGTGATGGAAGGACTGGAGAGCGGGGTGGTCGCGGGATACCCAGTGGTGGACGTGGAGGTGGCGGCGATCGAAGGCACCTTCCGCGAGCAGTCCGCGAGCGAGCTGGCCTTCAAGGTAGCCGCCTCCACGGCTCTCCAGGAAGGGTTGAGACAGGGCGAGCCCCAGCTTCTCGAGCCGATCATGGCTGTAGAAGTCATTGTTCCTGAGGAGTTCACGGGAGAGGTGATAAGCGATCTCAATATGCGCAAAGGTAAGATCGAAGGTGTTTTCACCAAGAGAGCGGTAAAAATCGTACGGGCTACCGTGCCACTTTCCCACATGTTCGGATACTCTACTGCGCTCCGCTCCGCCAGCCAGGGCCGGGCCACCTTCACCATGCAGTTTTCTCACTACGATAGCCTGGTGGACAAACGGTAAGACCGCACTGACTTCGCATCACCGCCCGCGCCCTTCCGGCTACTTCCAGTCGATGCTTTTTGGCGAGAGTTAACCCGCATTACGGACGAACCACCTGCTGCGACCGCGGATATCGCCGTCCTTCTCTCTGAGCGGTAGGCTCTGTCAGGAGGAGCGCTGTGGGAGCGGCTTCGAGCCGTGGTTGGATACTGCGAGGCAGGGTGATCTGCTCCACAACGGCGCATAGTCGCGGCATTGATAGTATAAGGTGAGGCCGTGCCTTGTAGCGGGGGTTCCGTACAAAGCTCGGGAGGTCTGCTTTAGCTCGAAGAGACCGTAGTGGCTCCGATGCGCTTTGTTTCGCAGATGACCCTGCCTCCGGCGCCGCGCCGTTTTGCGCCGCC
>Ga0187776_10001248_pt1 | contig 12624 bp, 9 predicted proteins | sample 0216_BV02_MP12_2_FD_132426 | JGI IMG/M metagenome (GOLD analysis project Ga0187776, IMG submission 132426) | Tropical peat soil microbial communities from peatlands in Department of Meta, Colombia - 0216_BV02_MP12_20_MG | ecosystem: Environmental > Terrestrial > Soil > Wetlands > Peat | place...
CGGGGGAAGAGGTTGGCGATCATCACCAATTCCCTGGGACCGGCCTCCATGGCTGTGGACACACTTATACTGATGGAGGGAGAACTGGCAGCGCTGGAGAAAGAAATGTTGGATGAAATCGAGAAACACCTGACCCTCAGAAGGAGGGTCAACAACCCTGTCTGCCTTCTGCCGGATGCCTCACCCGAAGACTTCGAACTGGCGGTGAGAAGCTGCTTGAAGGATAATGGGGTCGATGGTATTCTGGTAGTCTATGTCCCTTTTCCCTGCTTTGATCCGAAGGACATAGCTACTGCCGTGGTAAAGGCCGCGAAGTCGGATCCCGATACCCCCCTGTTTACGGCATGGCTGGGGGACGAACAGGTGCTCCGGGCCCGCGAGTTCCTAAGCAGCGAGGAGATCCCCACCTTTGTAACTCCCGAGCAGGCGGTGAAGAGTTTCCTGTATATGTACCGGTATGACTTTAACCTCAAACTGTTGCACGAAACTCCCGAGGCAATCCTCAAGGACTTTGTCCCCCATATCGATAGGGTGGGGAAGATCATCAGGAATGCTGCAGAGACCGGCAGGGGCACCCTCCGCCTGGACGAGGCAAAGGAAATCTTCGAGATATACGGCATTCCCATGGTGGAGACGGTCAGGGCGGTCCATGAAGATGATGCTGTCCGGCTGTCTAACAATATGGGTTATCCGGTGGTCCTCAAAATCGATTCCGAAAAGATCTTTCACAAGTTCGAAAAAGGGGGTGTCGTCCTGAACCTCAGGGATGAGAAGTCGGTCAGGGAGGCGTTCCAGTCACTGAAGATTATAGCCTCCAAGATGGGCGATACAGAGGCAGGCGTGGTCATTCAGCCGATGGTATTAAAGAAGGGGTACGAACTGGTGATCGGCGCAAAAAAAGACCCCAGCTTCGGCGCTGTCATCGTCTTCGGAACAGGAGGTGAACTCCTCGATGCGATAAAGGATTATTCGATCGGTCTTCCTCCCCTTAATCAGGCCCTGGCGCGACGGATGATGGAGGAAACGAAGATATACCAGTATCTGCAAAGTCTCCCCGCCTATCAGGGGATTCTGCGGCTTCTTGAAGAAATACTGGTCAAGTTTTCGCAGATGATCGTCGATTTTCATCATATCCGGGAGATTGAGATCAACCCCTTTGTCCTCTCCGACAAACACTGCATAGCCCTGGACGGCGGGGTCCTGCTTGAAGAGGAGGCCCTGACCAACCATGGCAGAGTCAAGGGCGACCTCTGCCCTCCGCATCTGTCGATCTGCCCGTATCCCTTTAAATATGTGGTGGCAAAGACGCTTGGCGACGGTACTGTCTGTAACGTGCGACCGATCCGCGGCGAAGACGAGCCGCTTATCTATGAGTTTTTTAAGACCCTCTCGGACGAGACCATTGTCTACCGTTTTTGCCACCTGCTTACCTATATACCACATGAGAAGCTTGTCAGATACTGCCAGGTGGACTATGACCGCGAACTCGCCTTTGTGGCCCTGAGCGAAGATGGGAGAAGCATTATTGGTGATGTCAGAATCAGCAAGCTCCCCGACCTGGAGAATGCCGAGGTATCGATTCTGATCGCCGACGAGTGGCAGGGAAGAGGGGTGGGAGGCATGCTGATGGATTACTGCATAGATATCGCGAAGGAGGTCGGCCTGACGACACTCTGGATGGAGATACTCAAAAACAATACCCGCATGCTGGCTCTTGCCCGAAAATACGACTTCAAACAGGCTTATGACGACGAAGACATGGTGCGGGTGGTCCTTAAGCTATAGAAAGAAGGCGTAGGCATCATTTCCCGCCAGCGGCCGGTTCGTCACCGCCCCTGCACGGGTGCCTCGATCGTTCTCCAGCGGGGATCATTCATCAGTGGGAGAAATTGGCCAATTGATTTATAATAAAACCTCCTATTCTCAGCGAAGGTCGGATCATTGCTTGCTTTGAACATCTTCAGCCCATGCGGTTTCAAGGTATATTTCCTCCATAGCCTGTGCACCGCCATCCGTGATACCTTCTGCACTATTCATTACAAGAAAACAAGAAAGGCATTATGGGGGAAAAAAAAGAGGTGGGGATTGAAGAGAAAATAGTAACGCTACATTTTTTCACATAGTTGTGCCATCATGCTACTTATGGTAACAATTATAACATACTGAAATATAACGACATATTAGTTCATTCAGGCCATATGTTACAAATAGTAATATCATCTCAACAAACCTCAAAATAGAACTCGAGAGATTACGCAGGAATATTATTCTAACATCCTCTTTTTAAACTGATTTTTTGTCGGTCCGACGGCAAATTTCCTTCGGCACAATCCTTGCAAACTTGCATTACACATGCTAATTGAAGAAGTCTTAGAATTTCTCAAAAATGTGCCGCCTTTTCAGTTTCTCGATGAACCTACGCTAAATAATATCTCAAGGGATGTCTCGATGGAGTTCTGCCCGAAAGGTACTTTTATCCTGCATCAGGACGGACCACCGAGTGAATTTCTTAGGATCATAAAAAAGGGCGGCGTTAAGGTCTTTATGAGGCCGGTTGAGTCTGAGGAGATCATCATTGATTACAGGAGCGAAGGAGATTCCTTCGGTCTGCTCTCCCTGGTCGGAGGAGATAAATCGCGGGCAAACGTGGTGGCGGTTGATGATACAATCTGCTATTTGATTGGCAGAACAACGGTTTTAAAGCTTGTTGACACCAATCCATCCTTTACCGAATATTTTCTCAGATCTGTTCTCGATAAATATATAGACAAGACATATAAGGAAATGCAGAGCAAGAGCCTGCTGTTTAGAAACTGCGGAGATAAACTCCTGTTTACCACCCCGGTGGGAGAGGTATCGACGAAGAAGGTGATTACAGCCCCGGAACATACCTCCATAAGAGAGGCTGCCGAGATTATGTGCAGGCACAGGAACAGCTCTCTCGTAATCGTCGATGAAAACGAAGTTCCTACAGGTATTGTTACCGACAGGGATTTCAGGGACAAGGTTGTTTCAAAGGGGCGGGATGTCACTGGCAAGATAAGCAGTATTATGAGCGTTTCACTTATCAAGTTTGACGCTCGGGATTATTGCTTTGAGGCGATTCTCAAGATGGTGCGTTACAATATCCACCATCTTCTGGTGGTTGATGAAGGAAAACTCAGGGGGATCGTGACAAACCACGATCTTATGGTGCTGCAGGGTACTTCCCCGATTTCTATTGCGCGCGAGATAGAAAACGAGCAGACTATAGAAGGCCTTGCTGCACTTTCCGTCAAAACAAACATGATTATAGGCCTTCTGCTTACCGAGGGAGCCAGGGCGAGCAATATTGGCCGGATAATAACCGAGATCAATGAAAGGCTGCTTCGTAAGATGCTTGATATAACCGAAAAAAAACTTGGGCGGCCTCCTGTTAATTATTGCTGGATAGTCTTTGGAAGCGAGGGACGCAAAGAGCAGACATTTAAGACCGACCAGGATAATGCTATTATTTATGCTGATGAGGGTTCGAAGGATCAGGAGGAAATCAGGCGTTATTTCTCTCTGTTTGCCCTGCAGGCCAGGGAAAATCTGCTTAGATGCGGATTTCCTCTGTGCAGGGCGAATTTTATGGCGAGCAACCCTCAGTGGTGCCAGCCTCTCAGGGTCTGGAAGAAATATTTCTCGACTTGGATATACACCCCTACACTGGATGCGGTATTGAATTCCCTTATCTTGTTTGATTTCAGGCCTGTCCACGGGGACTTCAGTCTTGCCGAGTCGCTCAGGGATTCGGTCAATTCCATGATGGACGGACAGAGGATCTTCCTCGGATATATGGCCAACACCATAATAAAGAATACCCCGCCCATCGGTTTCTTTAAGTCATTCATAGTCGAAAAAGACGGGGAGCACAGAAACGAGCTGAACCTTAAGATGAAGGGGCTGGTGCCCTTTGTCGATATAGCCAGGCTCTTCAGCCTCGAAAAGGGCGTAAAGGAGACGTCAACCATTGATAGGATTGACCTGCTGAAGGACAAACATACGATTGTAAGAGAGTATGCGGATGAAATAAAACAGGCATTTGAGTTCATTATGCTTCTCCGGATTCAGAACCAGTTTAAACAGATTGATGCAGGCCGGGAACCTGATAATTTTATAAATCCAAAGGGCCTGAGCTATATCGAAAGACGGACGATAAAGGAGTCCTTTAACCTCATATCAAGGATGCAGGACATCATTATAGAAAGATATAAGCCTCTTATATGGTGATCGGCTTTGGAATCGATACAGTGGGAAAACTTATAAGTGCAGGAAATCCTTTCGGGAGAGTTGATTGGTTCAGATCAGGCACAGATATGTGCAGCTTTTAGATGAGTTTTAAGCGTCCGCCTGCTCGGACGAACATAAAATAGGAGGTAATAAGACGAGCAGTAAGAAATCTGTGATCGAGATCCCCGGTGACGAGGATTTTATCGAATGTCGGGGATGCTACCGGCATGGAAAACGCTGCAAGTCTCTTACACCGGGAAATGAAGGGAGGTGCGAGACAACTGATGAAAGGAGGGCTACGGAAGGTGCGACGGTAACGGGACAGGTCGAAAGAAAAGTTTTGGTTTTTTTGGTGGTTGCTATTAGAATGGAAAAGGATGAGGTATGGATGAAACGTTGCTAATACATTTTGAAAGGAGGAGAAAATGACAATGCAAGAAACCAAAGTGCCGGGCAAGGCCTGGGTTGTCACATTTGCCGGCACAGCAATCAACCTATGCCTTGGTATTCTGTATGCTTGGAGCGTCTGGGCGAAGGCCTTGACCGATGTAAAGAATGCTGGTCATCCCATGGCCGGCATAAACGAGGGCTGGACCTTTCTTACCAACGCGGAGGCAGCAACCCCGTTTTCTCTCTGCGTTATTATTTTCGCTTTGTTCATGATACCAGGTGGGCGCATCCAGGACAAATTCGGTCCCAAAGTCGGCGCTACTCTCGGCGGGTTGTGCCTTGCTGCGGGATGCATACTCTCGGGTTTGATGAAAAGTTATACGGGCCTGATCGTCGGATTCGGTGTCCTGGGCGGGATCGGCATGGGTATCGGGTATGCTGCTCCGACTCCGGCTGCGCTTAAATGGTTCGGTCCTCATAAGCGCGGGCTTGTGGCCGGGTTGGTCGTTGGAGGGTACGGAGGCGCGGCGCTTTACATCGCCCCGCTCGCTAAATACCTTATAGACAATTACGGGATTTCCGGCAGCTTCATCGGATTGGGCATTATGTTTGCAGTTGTCGTCATCATAGCAGGGCAATTGCTCTCCTGGCCTCCTGTCGGCTATGTGCCTCCAACTGGGGGCGTGGCGGCAGCTGCCCAAGCGAAGAAGCAGACAACACACAACTGGACCGCAGGGGAAATGGCCAAGACATGGCAGTTCTATGCTCTGGTCGTCCTGTTCATAGGTTCGGTGCAATCCGGCCTCCTCATCATTGCAAATGCAGCGGGCATATTGGCGACAACAGCCAAAGGCATACCTTTCCTTGTGGCGAATGCCTGGATACTCGCCTCTTTCGGCGGGGCAATCAATGCCTCGGGAAGGGTAGGAACCGGAATGTATTCTGATAAATTAGGCAGAGCAAATGCATATACCGTCAACTGTGTTATTTCGGCCATCTGTCTCTTTGCGATGCCGAGCATTATCGCATCCAAGAGTGTTCTCTTGCTATTCGTGGCGGTAGGCATTGCATACTGGCAGTATGGCGGCGGACTTGCGCTGCTCCCGGCTATGACTGCAGATTTCTACGGCGCAAAGAACCTCGGCATGAATTACGGACTGGTGTTTCTGGGCTGGGGCCTCGGCTTTTTCATGGCGAGACTGGGTGGTACGATTAAAGATGTTACCGGCAGCCTTGACTATGCATTCTATATGTCGGCGGCGGTGCTGATAATTGCGGTCGTGCTTGTCAGGGTTACTACAAGGCCCATTTGGGAGACTAAGCTTGAAACGCCAGTAGAAATACCGAATAGGAATCTTTAAAATTGCTCGTTTGAGTAAAATAAAAATCTGATGGAGGAATGTCAATGGCTGAAAAAGACAAGAACAAGGAAGGCATAGAAACATCCGAAGCCGAGATTGCGGTGCATTGGGGGGAAGAGCAATTCTTCTATCCTTCCACAAAATTCATTGCCCAGGCGAACATGACTGATGAGACGATTTATGACCGGTTCAGCCTGGAGAACTTTCCAAACTGTTACAAGGAGTATGCAGACCTTTTGACATGGTATAAGTATTGGGATGAAATACTCGATACCAGCGATGCCCCTTGCTATAAGTGGTTCAAAGGCGGGTTGATCAATGCAAGTTACAACTGTGTTGACAGACATCTTGCAAAGAATAAAAACAAAACAGCGATCCACTTCGTACCGGAGCTTGAGACTGATAAGGTGGAGCATGTCACCTACCAGGAGCTGTATGTGAGGGTGAATGAGTTCGCAGCAATCCTTAGGGATTATTGCGGTCTGAAAGCAGGAGACCGGGTAACGCTCCATTTGCCGATGGTGGCTGAACTCCCTATCACCATGCTCGCCTGCGCGCGACTCGGCATTATACACTCCCAGGTCTTCGGCGGATTCAGCGGGAAGGCCTGCGCTGACAGGATAGTTGACTCAGGGAGCGAATACCTGATAACGATGGACGCGTATTTCAGGGCCGGGAAGATTCAGGATCATAAGGAAAAGGCTGATATCGCCGTGGCGGAAGCTGCAAAAGACGGACAGAAGATCAAAAAGGTTCTGATATGGCAGCGCTACCCCGGCAAATATTCTGCTTCGACCCCTATGGTAAATGGTCGCGATTTCATTATCAACGACCTGCTGAAAGATTATTATGGTGTAAGGGTTGAGCCGGTCCAGATGCCTGCCGAAGCGCCGCTCTTTCTTATGTACACCAGCGGCACCACCGGAAAGCCCAAGGGAGCACAGCACAGCACCGGCGGTTATCTCGCTTATGTAACCGGGACATCGAAATACATTCAGGACATTCATCCTGAAGACGTATACTGGTGTATGGCCGACATCGGCTGGATCACGGGTCATTCCTATATTGTATACGGTCCGTTGGCATTATGTGCATCCAGTGTTATTTTCGAAGGCGTCCCAACATATCCGGATGCAGGAAGAGCGTGGAGGATTGCCCAGGACCTGGATGTGAACATCTTCCATACCGCACCTACCACCATCAGAGCGCTGAGAAAGGTGGGTCCCGACGAGCCCCAAAAATACAATTACCACTTCAAACATATGACAACCGTCGGTGAGCCGATTGAGCCTGAAGTTTGGAAATGGTATTATCACGAGGTCGGCAAAAACGAAGCGGCCATTGTGGACACATGGTGGCAGACTGAAAACGGCGGTTTCCTCTGCAGCACTCTGCCGGCGTTGAAGCCGATGAAGCCGGGCAGCGCAGGTCCGGGCGTGCCGGGTATCCATCCGATTATTTATGACAACGACGGGAACATAGTCCCGAAGGGATCCGGCAAGGCAGGCAACATCTGCATACAGAACCCGTGGCCCGGCATGTTCCAGACCATCTGGGGAGACCGCGACCGTTTTGTCAAGACCTATTTTGAAAGATACTGCAAAGACCCGAAGAGCAAGAGGTGGCAGGATTGGCCGTATCTTACCGGTGATGCTGCGGTTATGGCTGCCGACGGATATGTCCGAATCCTCGGCAGGATCGATGATGTCATCAATGTTTCCGGTCATCGGCTTGGCACCAAGGAAATCGAGTCTGCCGCGCTTACGCATCAGCAAGTTGCTGAAGCCGCGGTTGTCCCCGTAAAACATGAGGTCAAGGGAAAGGAACCCGATCTGTATGTTGCCTTGAAACCGGGGTTCAACCCTAGCGAGAAACTTGCGAAAGAAGTCTCAGATTGCGTTGTCCGTGAAATCGGCGCGATCGCGAGGCCGAGGAAGGTCTGGATCGTCCCTGACATGCCCAAGACGCGCTCGGGTAAGATCATGAGAAGGGTGCTTGGCGCTATTTCCAATGGCGCGGATGTGGGTGATGTTATGACTCTGGCTAATCCAGAAATCGTCACGTTAATCACAGAAATGGTCCAGGGACCGAAAAAAGACCTTGATTATGTAGGTTGATAACATAACAAAAGGAAGACTCTAAACCAGCGATGCAGAGCACGCAGTTCAAAAGGGCGGAAAAAACTTCCGCCCTTTTTGTTTGTGCAATAAATAGCTGCTTATTACAATGAGCTTTCAATCTGATACCTTTCCCGATGAAGTATATACCCGTGTATACTGCAGGCGACGCACGGCATAGTCAGTCCGAGGAAAGAATTTTTTGAAGCTGCGTTTGGCAAGAACATACAAGAATTCAGAAGGTTACTCATTATGCCAGATAAGTACATAATCTGTAGGGTAGAGTCTGAGAATTGCGATGACGCCATAACAGGAGGTAGGCCTCTTCTCCCGTTTGGCCTGAGGGCTCAGTAGAAAGTTCAAATCAAATCTATTTCGGATGGATGTTTTAAAAACACTTTGTTAGAAGGCAATGCCGGGTTCGGCATGCCTGCAGCTCTTTGCAGCCTTAATGACCTTTTCTGCTGAATCAATTCCAAGTGCCATCATTTCCCTCATCTGTATCTGAAAGATCTGGGCGGCGAAGAAGGCATCTGCAGCTGCATTATGGCGGTAATACTGTTTCAGGCCATAAGCTACGATCATACCATCAAGGCTGAAATTATTTTCCTCAGTTTTCCGTTTCAGCCTCAGCCATCGCTCTACCATTGCTATGTCAATAAGATCCCTTTTAAATCGCACTCCCAATGACTTGAAGTTAGTTTTCAAAAATGTGAAATCAAAGTCGACTGAATGACCTACGAGGATACCATCCAGAGTCTTCTGGATTCGGTCAGAGACCTCCTCAAATAACGGTGCCTCCGTGAGATTATCCTTGCTTATGCCGTGGTACCTCATTGCCTTATAGTTGTAACTCTTAGGTTTAATCAGGGTATAAAAAGTATCCCGCACAAGGATTCTTAAATTAGTGATAGGCACACAGGCAAACGATATAATCTCATCCTTGTCAAAGTCTAACCCTGTGGTCTCAATGTCAATAGCATAAAATTTGGCAGCTTTTAGGTCCATGGGACGAAATATTCCTATCTATAATTGACTATAAATGACAGTTCGACTGACACCATATTTTTTCATGAGGAACCTCTGAAATTCTGAGACGATCTTGAGCGACTCCTTTAATATGAGCAAATCGATATGCGAGAGTTCCTTAGCAGTTATCAAGTTGTTTGTCCGGGATTTATTCAGCACTGCCCTTGCGTGATGTCTCAGCCTTAAATCCTGCAGAAAGCCATACGACTCGATGAGATCGTGGCACATTTCGTTGCTGATCGTCATATTGGCACTCAGCGCCTCCAATCTTTCCTTGGTGTTGGTTATCCCCCAAACTCCGCTGTCTATGGCGAGTACCCTTGCACCGTTTACAATAGGATAAATACCATAGGTCTTCAGGTCCACACCATGATGCAGACCCAGGATTCCGAATATCCCAAGTGGTGGCCTGATTTCAACGGCATCCTCAGCCATCAGTTTTATCGCCTCTGCTTTTACTGCCGGTTTTATCGATTTCAGCAACTCATTGTACAAGGCTGTCTCTCCGTATACCGGTCTCATGTCCAGAAACACAGAAAGGTATCGGAGATGATAAGGAATCGGGTCTGAAAACCACTGTTTGAAGTACTCTTTCCATACCGGTAGCGGCTGATTCCACATGCTGTTGGATGCCATGTAGTTTCCGGGGCACTTGGGGTAGCCAATTTTGGCCAGTGACTCATCAATATTATAAGCGAGCGCCGCAGGATTATCTCCCAGGTAGATTAAGGCATTGTCCTGATCGGTAGCGATGATCTCTTCCTTTCTGCCGGAACTGCCCATATGAATCCATAGGAACTGAGCAGGGGCATGTTCATGGATAAGGATCTGAATGACCTTGTACACTACGGCGTCATGAACTGAGCATAACATTTTGGTTAAGTCGAAGAAATTCGGACCAGTCATCGCAATCTTCGAGACCGATACCATGAGACCTTCGAAGGCGGTTTTAAGCTCGTCGATGGAAGCCGCCTTGTGAACCTTTCTGAACAGTTTGACTATGGAAAAGGAGGGTTCGAGGTGGATCTGAATGTCTTTCCTGGTGATTATACCAAAGACTTTATCATTCTTAGTGACGACGAGGTGGTCTATTCCGGCATCGATCATTTTTGTATAGGCTTCGAATATCGTCGCCTGCACATTGATTGTCTTAACCGGAGATGACATGAACTCCGTAACCGGGTCTAATCTATCACCGCTGATAAAGACCTTTGTCAGGTCCGAATGGGTCAATATGCCGATAGGTATTGCATCGGCGTCTACAACTACGATCGAACTGACCGCATTCCTATCCATATCAGAAGCTGCACCGGCTATCGTCATTTCAGGGTTGCACATAACAGGATTTTTGTATATTATCCTCTCAACCTCAAGAACGAATGAGGCCTCCTCAAGAATCTTCTTATCCGAAGCGATGGTCTTGAACGATCGGAATCTTCTGTTGAGTAAAGTAGAAAAAAACGATGCAAACCTCTCATTTGAATCGAAGATTGTTTTGAATTGACGATAAGCCACTGCATAGCAGACAGTATCCTCGATGGCCTTGGCAGTCGAATTCAATAGATTGCCGTAAAGTGATATGATGCCGAAAATTTCGCCTCTGGAAAGGTAATCAATAGCCGCCTCATCATCAAAGAGGCCGATGAGTCCAGAGAATATCACATAAACGTTTTCCGAGGCCTGCCCCTTTTTATAGATTATCTTTCCTTTTTCGAACAGCTCGACTTCTAATCCGGATACTATGATGTCCAGATCATCTTCTGATAAAAAGGAAAAGGGACGGATCTTGCGTAGAAATTCCTTGGGCGGGATCATGTATTATCCAAAAGAAGTGTGCCATGATGGTGCGTAATAAGAGCGGTTTGTAATCAGATGATGATTTAGACTCAATACTGTGTGATCTAACGTGCTGAAAACCTCTAATGTTATTATTGATGAAGTTATGCAGTTCATCCTTTGACTCTGATATGAAATGGATCAATGTATTGCTGTCAAAACACAATCTTATCATACCACAACAATTTGAAGGCATGTTCTTGTTCAGCGTTAGTCAACTAACCATAAAGGCAGTACTTGATTTGCGGAGGAATATTTGACTGATTCTAAGCGTATGAGACATAATGCTCTTGAAATCCTTTTGGGGGGTCTTTCTACGACAAGCTACAATTTACCAGGAAATACGACAGAGTCTGGTTACCTGAGAAGGTTTTGGAAGGCAGAATAGAGCGGATCTGTGAGTTGAGCGATGGTAAGGAACCACAAGGCAGAAGCCGAAAAAAAGCAAAAAGGGAAATATGGGTGAACCAACTTACGAACACATGTAACAACTTTATCGTTCTTTTTTCCCAGGGCAGGGCTATACATGACATCACATACAGAAATATATGCTGAATACAAGAAAAGAGCATTACGTGAAATTGGTGAACGGTTAGGATATGGGAATATTACAACCGGCCTGAAGCATAATGTTGTGGACAAGTAATGAACCCTTCCGCGAATTCGCCACGAACCCATTTTCAGGCCTAAACTGGTATATTAACTCAATGAAATCAAGGGCTAAGATGGTCGGGGCGAAAGGATTTGAACCTTCGACTCCACGGTCCCGAACCGTGTGCGCTACCAGGCTGCGCTACGCCCCGTATATGGATGATAGAATCCTGTCCCTTTAAAGTCAAGACATGGAGCAATATAATAATAAAAAAATCTTAAAAATTAAAGAGAATTCATCGGAAGAAGTCGATGATTTTATCGCGGTCGAAAAAAGGGTCAAGATTGCCGTAAACGGCAAGAACATCCTCAACCTCTACTGTACCCCATCGATGATCCGCGAGTTCGTGACCGGCATAATTTATAACGAGGGGCTGATATCAGGTGAATGGTGCGCAGAAAGGATAAGCATCGTATACGGCGAGGAGATCGTGGTCGATATACCGTCATCCGGCACCGTGTATGAAGGGCCGAGGACGATTACATCGGGCTGCGCAGGAGGTGTCAGCTTCATGAGGGGACTGCAGGAAAAGAAGGTTGCCGATCCCGTCTCGTTTCATGCTGCCACGGTCAGAAATATTTTCAGGGAGTTCCAGAAGAAGTCAGAGGTATACCGTTTGACCGGTGGAGTCCACAGCGCGGCTCTTACCGACGGGAAGTCGATACTCGCCTTTGCCGAGGATATAGGAAGGCATAACGCGGTTGACAAAGTAATAGGATATTTTCTCCTTGAAAATATTTCGTTCGAAGGGAAGGTTATGCTGGCGAGCGGAAGGCTGTCTTCCGAGATCGTATCGAAATGCGCCAGGTGCGGGATCCCGATAGTCGTCAGCCGGGCCGCACCGACAAGCCTCGCCGTTGAAATCGCCGAGACCGCGGGAATTACGATCGTGGGCTTTATGCGCGGCGACAGGATGAATGTTTACACAGGCAGGGAGAGGGTCTTTTTATAAAGGGCCTCCATAGTAATCCTTCCTGGTGAGTGC
>Ga0187776_10001250_pt1 | contig 12611 bp, 13 predicted proteins | sample 0216_BV02_MP12_2_FD_132426 | JGI IMG/M metagenome (GOLD analysis project Ga0187776, IMG submission 132426) | Tropical peat soil microbial communities from peatlands in Department of Meta, Colombia - 0216_BV02_MP12_20_MG | ecosystem: Environmental > Terrestrial > Soil > Wetlands > Peat | place...
ATCTTGGACATTAGAAAACAAAAAACCGCCTAGCTTCAGGCGGTTGAATGTTGTTACTGGACTTCCTCGGACGTACTGAGATGTTATAGTGGTTGGCCCGCCAGGACTCGAACCTGGGACCAAAGGATTATGAGTCCTCCGCTCTAACCAACTGAGCTACAGGCCCAATTCAATGCTGTTCCATGCTGCACCCGTCCCTGGTGGCCGGCCCAGCTCGGCATCCATGCCTCGCGTTCGCGGCTGCTATTGTCGCCGCTCACCGAACTGAGCTACAGGCCCAAAAGACAACGGGCCGGTATTGTACCGGCCCGTTGCGGGTGTGGATAGAACAGCGTGTTTCAGTCAAGGAAGCTGCGCAGGTGTTCGGAACGGCTCGGGTGCCGCAATTTGCGCAGCGCCTTGGCCTCGATCTGGCGGATGCGCTCGCGCGTGACATCGAATTGCTTGCCGACTTCTTCCAACGTGTGGTCGGTGTTCATGCCGATACCAAAACGCATGCGCAGCACCTTGGCCTCGCGCGGCGTGAGCGTTTCGAGGATTTCCGAGGTGGCGTACTTGAGGCCGCTGTTGGTGGCGGCATCCGGTGGAGCCACGGAATTGGCGTCCTCGACGAAGTCCCCGAGATGCGAATCCTCATCGTCGCCGATCGGCGTCTCCATGGAGATCGGTTCCTTGGCGATCTTGAGCACCTTGCGGATCTTGTCCTCGGGCATGTCCATTCGCTGCGCCAGTTCCTCCGGCGTGGCTTCGCGCCCCATTTCCTGCAGCATCTGGCGCGAGATCCGGTTGAGCTTGTTGATCGTTTCGATCATGTGCACCGGAATACGGATGGTGCGCGCCTGATCCGCGATCGAACGCGTGATCGCCTGGCGAATCCACCAGGTGGCGTAGGTCGAGAACTTGTAGCCGCGGCGATACTCGAACTTGTCCACCGCCTTCATCAGGCCGATGTTGCCCTCCTGGATCAGATCGAGGAACTGCAGGCCGCGATTCGTGTACTTCTTGGCGATCGAGATGACCAGGCGCAGGTTGGCCTCGACCATTTCCTTTTTCGCGCGGCGCGCCTTGGCCTCGCCGATCGACATCCGGCGATTGACTTCCTTGAGTTCCGAGATCGGCAAGCCGGCGCGCTCCTCGAGCGCCTTGAGCTTGTCTTGCACCGCGTGAATCGCGTCGGTGTTGTGCTCGATGACGGAGCCGTTGCCTTCGCCGCACTTGGCGGCCTTCTTCACCCAGCGCTTGTTGGTCTCGTTGCCCGGGAAAACTTTGATGAAAGTCTTGCGTGGCATCCGCGCCTTGCCGACGCAGATGTCCATGATGGCCTTCTCCTGCTCGCGCGCGTGCTCGACGAGCGACCGCACGTACTCCACCAGACGATTGATCTGGCGCGAAACGAACTTGATCTGCATGAACTCATCGGCGAGCCTGGTCTGAATCCGCTTGACCTCGGGGCTGTCGTAGCTCCTTTTCTCTATGGCCTTGAGCAGGTTCGTGTGCAGTTTGCGGATGCGGGCGAAACGGATCAGCGCCTCTTCACGGTTCGGCCCGGTTTCATCGTCGCCTTCGCCGGACCCTTCTTCATCCTCTTCCTCGTCATCGGCGGCCGCGGCCTTTTCGCTCGGCGCCTCGGGCAGCGGCAGATCGGTCGCATCCGGATCGACGAAATCCACGACCAGGTCGGTGAGCCGCATCTGATCGATCTCGACCAGATCCATCATGCGCACGACTTCGGCGATCGCGGCCGGACAGGCGGCGATGGCTTCGGTGGTCTGGCGTACGCCGTCTTCGATGCGCTTGGCGAGCTCGATCTCGCCTTCGCGCGTCAGCAATTCCACCGTGCCCATTTCACGCATGTACATGCGCACCGGGTCGGTGGTGCGTCCGAATTCACTGTCGACCGCCGAGGTGACGACCTGCTCGGCCTCCTCGGCCGCCTCTTCCTCGTCTTCCGGCGGCGCGGCCTCGTTGGTTTTGAGCAACAAGGTATCCGGATCGGGCGGTTCGTCGTAAACCGCGATCCCCATGTCGTTGATCATGTTCACCACCGCTTCGATTTGGTCGGTGTCATGAACGTCTTCGGGCAGATGGTCGTTGATCTCACGATACGTGAGAAAACCCTGCTCCTTGCCCTGAATGATCAGTTTCTTGAGCTGGGATCGTTGTGTTTCCTGGTCCATTCTGTTTGCCACTGGGTCGAGCGCCTCTAATGCCTTGAGTCGGAAAGTAAAAACGCGAAAGTATAGCTTAAATGGTTGCCGGCCCCAAACATTTCAATGGCGGGAAGGAAATGGGCGGGTAGTTTCCTTTTTTTGCGTCAATAATCGTGCCAATTCCGCTTTTTCCGCCTGATTTGCTTCGCCGCTCCGCTGCCTTTGCAACAGCCTTTCGATGCGTTGTGTCGCTGAGATCTCCCGAAGACGCTGCATCAATCCGGTAAATTCCGTCTCAACATTCTGGTCCAGTACCGGATGCTGCCAGACCGCCAATTTAGCGATGTTATGTTGGTGCTCACTATCACGAAAGCTCTCTACAATTAATGCTGTATTGATCCTAGGTGTGCTTTCCAACACTTGCAACACGGCCAAAAAAAGATTCATGCCCGGTAAATCTAGCTCGGCCAACCCGGGATCATCTGGCACCTGATCGGCCAAGGACGGTTGTTGTAACAACATGGCGATCGCCAGTCGTACCACCGACGGCGGTTCGCGTCTTTTACCGCTTAACGGACGATTCACCGAATTGGACGCGCTAGTGTTCTCCGGATTCCCGAAAGACACCATCAATCTTTCCGGGTCGATACGGCTCAACTCCGCCAGCCGGTCCAGCATCATCTGACGCAACACGCCCGTGGGCATTTTGGACAGAAGCGGGCGCGCAAGTTCCACCAGCCGGGCGCGCCCGTCGAGACGATTCAAATCCACCTGTTGCGACAGGCTGCTGAATAAATAATCCGGCAACGGAATCGCTGCCTTGATCCTGGCCAAAAGAGCCGCGCGGCCCTCTTTCCGCACCAGGGTGTCGGGATCCTCGCCTTCGGGAAGAAACAGAAAGCTCACCTGCCGGCCCTCGCGCAGCACAGCGAGCGCATTATCGAGCGCACGCCAGGCGGCCTCGCGTCCGGCGCGGTCGCCGTCGAAACAAAAGATCACTTCAGGGGCGTGCCGAAAAAGGCGATCGAGGTGCTCACGTGTCGTTGCCGTTCCAAGCGTGGCAACGGCATTGTTAATCCCGTACTGCGCCAGCGCCACCACGTCCATGTAGCCTTCGACCACCAGCACGCGGTTTTCGCGCTTGATTGCATCGCGCGCATGGTACAGACCGTAGAGTTCGCGCCCCTTGTGAAACAACGGCGTTTCCGGGGAGTTCAGGTACTTGGGTTCGCCCTTATCGATCACGCGCCCGCCGAAAGCGACGATCCGCCCGCGATGATCTTCTATGGGAAACATGATTCGGTCGCGGAAACGGTCATAGTAGCCGCCGCCTTCCTTCTTTACCGCGAGCCCGGCGCGCGCCAGCGCCTCTCGGGTTGCCGCCTCGTTGCCGAGCGCGCGCAACAGATTGTCCCAGCCATCCGGGGCGAACCCGAGACCGAATTCATGCGCGATCTCGCCGGTGATACCGCGGCGCTTGAGGTACTCGACCGCGCGGTTCGACTGCGGGTGCTCGCGCAGTTGCTGACGGTAGAAGCGCGTTGCCTCCCGCATCAGTCCGAGCAAATTGGAACCGTTGTCCCGTACCTCACCGGAAACGGCCCCCGCCTCCCGAGGGATCGCGAGCCCGGCGCGCGCCGCCAGTTCCTCCACCGCCTCGACGAAACTCATGTGATCGTACTCCATGAGGAAGCCGATGACCGATCCATGCGCGCCGCAGCCGAAGCAATGATAAAACTGCTTGTCGGCGCTGACCGTGAATGAAGGAGTCTTTTCCTCATGGAACGGGCAACAAGCCTTGTAGTCCTTGCCGGCTTTCCGCAGCGGCACGCGCGCATCGATGACATCCACGATGTCGCTGCGCGTCAGTAATTCGTCGATGAACTGCTTGGGGATGCGGCCGACCATGGGGGTATTCTAATCAGGCCCGCCCAGAGCGGAAACGAATGGAATTCGGAGGCGGTTTTACCCGGGAAAAATGGATTGTCAGCCGGCGCCGAGGATCGTTTTAACCTTGGCGCCGACCTTCCCCATGTCGGCACGGCCCTGGACCTTGGACTTGAGCACACCCATCACCTTGCCCATATCCTTGGCGGAGGTGGCACCGGTGGTGGCAACGGCCGCAGCAATCAGGCCGTCTATTTCAGCATCGGACAGCTGTTGCGGCAGATAGATTTGCCAGATGGCGATTTCGCCACGCTCCTTGTCGGCGAGCTCGAGACGCCCGCCTTTTTCGAACTGCTCCACCGCCTCGCGCGACTGCTTGATGAGTTTCTCGATGACGGCCGTGACCTGGGCGTCGTCGAGCTGGATGCGCTCATCGACTTCGCGCCGCTGGATCGCGGCGTTTAACATGCGTAAAGCACTCACGCGCGACTCGTTCTTGTCGCGCATAGCCTGCTTCACGTCATCTTTGATTTTGTCCTTAAGGCTCATCGCCCAAGGCGGGGAGAATCAGGGACGGGTGGCGGGTGCGGGAGGACGCGGGTTGGACCGGCGCATGAGCTTCTTGAGCTCGCGCTTGCGCGCAGCCGCCGCCTTGCGCTTGCGGATTTCGGTCGGCTTCTCGTAGTGCTCGCGGCGGCGCATTTCGGTGAACACGCCGGCCTTTTCGCACGAGCGGCGGAAACGGCGCAGCGCCATCTCAAACGGTTCGTTCTCTTTAACCCGGACTGAAGGCATCTTTTTCCTCGCAAAATGGGCCTGCTGGGCAGGCCGGTCGGATACGGAAAGGCGGCGATTCTATAGATTCCAGAAGGTTTTGTACATCATAGCCCCTGGAGACGGCTCCTGCCGTGTAAAATCGCCCCATATGCGCGTCCTTGGCATTGAAACCTCCTGCGACGACACCGGGGTGGCTCTCTACGACTCCCGCCTGGGCCTGCTCGGGCACCGGCTGTTCTCCCAGACCGCCCTGCACCTCGATTACGGCGGGGTGGTGCCGGAACTGGCCTCGCGCGACCATATTCGCAAGGCTTTGCCGCTGATCCGGACGGTCATGCACGAGGCCAACACCCGCCCGACCCAGGTCGACGGTGTCGCCTACACGGCCGGTCCGGGGCTGGCCGGAGCCCTGCTCGTCGGGGCGGCGCTGGGGCGCTCACTGGCGCTGGCTTGGAACATTCCTGCGGTGGCGGTGCACCACATGGAGGGACATCTGCTCTCGCCCATGCTGGAACCCGATCCGCCGGCGTTTCCGTTCGTGGCGCTGCTGATCTCGGGCGGGCATACCTTGCTCGCCGACATCCAGGCGCTCGGCCGCTATACCGTCCTGGGTGAATCGGTTGACGACGCGGTAGGTGAGGCGTTCGACAAAACCGCGAAGCTTCTCGGCCTCGGCTATCCGGGCGGCCCGGCGATCGCCCAGGCGGCTCGCGCCGGCGATCCGCGGCGATTTCATTTCCCCCGTCCCATGACCGAGCGACGAAAAACCCACGGCGCGCATCCTGGCCTCGACTTCAGCTTTAGCGGACTGAAGACCGCGGTCGTGACCACGGTGCATAACCAGCGGCTCACGCCCGAGTTCATCGCCGACGTCGCGGCATCGTTTGAGGAAGCTGCCGTGGACGTGCTCGCGATCAAATGCGAATGGGCGGTAGAGCTGACCTGCGCGAAACGGCTGGTGGTGGCCGGCGGCGTCAGCGCCAATCAGAAACTGCGCGAGCGCCTGCGGCGATTATCGGACAAGCTCGGTGTTCGCGTTTTTTTTCCACGCCCGGAATTCTCCACTGACAACGGCGCCATGATCGCTTATGTCGGTTGCCTGCGGCTGGAGGCGGGACAGCATGAACCGCCGGCGTTCGGCGCGCGGGCGCGCTGGCGCATCGAGGAACTCACACCCGTGGGGTAAATCGCGGCGGGCAAGTTCGCGAGATTTACTGAAAAAAAGAGGCAGCTCACTTAGCGCCGATCTTGGTCTCGGTGCCGGCGATCAGATTGCGGATGTTGGAACGGTGCCGGAAGATCAGGATCGCACTCATAACGATCATGGTCGCGAGATACGCCGGCCCCGGCGACAACCAGTAAACGTAGAAAGGGGCGACCACGGTTGCCGTCAGCGCCGCCAGCGAGGAATAGCGGAACAGCAACGCCATGGCGAGCCATGTTGCAAGCAACGCCAGGCCGACCCAGGAATTGATCGCAAGCCACGCACCGAGCGCGGTCGCCACTCCCTTGCCGCCGCGAAATCCGAAAAACACCGGAAACAGGTGCCCGAGAAAGGCGCCGAAGCCGGTGAGCGCGATAATCGCGGCGTCCGCCGCGAGGACGCGCGCGATCAACACCGGGGCGACGCCTTTGAGCACATCGCCTGCCAGCGTCAGGATCGCCGCCGTCTTGCCGCCGTAGCGCAGAACGTTGGTCGCGCCCGGGTTCTTCGACCCGACTTCGCGCGGGTCCGGCAGGCCCATGAGCCGGGCAACGACGACCGCGCTCGAGACCGAGCCGAGCAGATAAGCCAGAACGGGAAGGGAATAAAGCCACATCGTTTAAAGTGCGCGGCGTTTTTCGATATAGTGCACCCCATGGATATTATCTACCTCCACGACCTCAAGATCGAGTGCATCATCGGCATCTGGGAGTGGGAACGCCGCATGAAACAGACCGTTATTTTCGATCTCGACATGGCCGCGGACATCCGGCGCGCCGCCACCACGGACCATATCGACGACACCCTCAACTACAAGGCGGTGGCCAAACGCCTGATTGATTACGTCGGCAAATCCCAATATCAGCTCGTGGAGACCTTGGCCGAAAAAGTCGCGGAAATCCTGCTCGCCGAGTTCAGGCTCAAATGGGTGCGCGTGCGCGTCAACAAGAAAGGCGCGGTCCGCGGCGCCGGCGACGTGGGCGTGATCATCGAACGCGGCGCGGCATAAACCATGCCCCGGGTGTACGTCAGCCTCGGCAGCAATATCGACCGGGAAACCAACCTCCGCACCGCCGTCCGCGAGTTGGCGGCGCATTACGGAAGGCTGACCCTCTCGCCAGTTTATGAAAGCCGGGCGGTCGGATTCGATGGCGGGAATTTCTACAATCTGGTGGTCGGCTTCGACACCGAAGAGTCCCCCGAACGCATCAAGGAAACGCTCGAGGAGATCGAAACGCACTGCGGCAGACGCCGTGAAGGCCGCCGTTTCAGCTCGCGCACGCTCGACCTCGATCTATTGCTCCACGGTGATACGTTGCGGCACGACGGCCGGATCGACCTGCCGCATCCGGATATCCGGCGATACATCTTCGTGCTGCGTCCGCTGGCCGAAATCGCGCCCGACCGGCGTGATCCGGAAACACGCCGGACCTACGGCGAGTTGTGGAACGCATTCAACGCCGGAAAAACGGAAATCTGGAAAGTGGAATTCGATCCGGGAAGATAAATCCGGGTTCTACAACACCACCCAGCGACCACCGTCTACTATCAGCAGCTGGCCGGTGATGAAACCGGCGTCGCGCACCAGGAACAATGCCGTGCGGGCGATATCGTCGGTGTCCCCGGAGCGTTTCAGCGGCGTGCGCGAGACGATGCGCTGCTTCGACATTTCGTCGAGCTCGGTCTCGGGCCAGAGGATGACGCCGGGGGCGATGGCGTTGACGCGAATCTCAGGACCGAGCTCGCGCGCCAGGCTCTTGGTGAGCATAATGACGCCGGCTTTGGCGATACTGTAGATGGGGTAACGAATCAACGGCCGGTCGCCGTAGATGTCGGCAATGTTGACGATACAGCCGCCGAATTTGCGCAGATGCGGAACCGCGGCCTGAGACAGAAAATAAGGCGCCTTGAGGTTGGTGTCGACAACGTCGTCCCACTGCGCCTCGGTCGCCTCACCCACCGGCGTGGGATAGAAACGCGAGGCGTTGTTGACCAGCACGTCCAGGCGGTCGAACGCTTCGACAGTCTCGAATACCAGGTTTTTCGCCAGTCGTTCGCCGTTGCTGAGGTCGCCGCGTACCAGCATGACCGACTCCGGGCGATCCCGCTGCAGCTCTTCCTGCAGCGCGTGCGCCGCCCGTTCAGAGGTGTGGTAATGCACCACGAGCTTCATGCCCTGAGCGTGCAGCAGGCGCGCAATCGCCGCGCCGATTCGATGTGCTCCGCCCGTGATCAAGGCGACCTTGCCATCGAGAGTGTTGTCGGCCATAACGGAATCCCTACTTCGTTCGTCCTGAATATGACTGGCAGCCCTACTCGCTGCCGCTCGTTCGTCTTGTCATAAAATACCCAGTATAGTGCCTGAGCTTGACGCCATTCTGCCAGAAATAGTATGAACGCACTCGAATTGTGCCAAACAGGGCGGGCGCCGTTATCGGCCACGTCGCGATTTCGGTTACCCGTTGAAAAGCCATATAGCCATGCCGAACTATTCCTCACACCACAACGGCCCGACGGCCCGGTCCGACGCACGCACGCTACCGCCGCAGAGTGACGAGGAGCAGGAACACAGCGACCGGTTGGTGCGCCGCGTGCGCGAAGAAATCTCACGCTCCGGCGGCGCGATTCCGTTCGCGCGCTTCATGCAACTCGTCCTTTACGCGCCGGGGCTCGGCTACTACGCCGCGGGTCGGCGAAAATTCGGCGCCGGCGGCGATTTCATCACCGCACCGGAACTGGGTCCGCTGTTCGCGCGCTGCCTGGCGCGCCAATGCCGCCAGATACTCGGGGCGCTCGCCGGCGGCGATATTCTCGAAGCCGGCGCCGGCAGCGGCGCCTTGGCCGCCGACCTGCTGATTGAGCTCGAGTCGCTGGGTTGCCTGCCGCGGCGTTACGCCATTCTCGAGCTCAGTGCCGAACTGCGCGCGCGTCAGGCCAAAACCATAAAGCACCGGGCGCCGCATTTGCTATCGCGGGTGCACTGGCTCGACGCGCCGCCCGCGAGCATTCGCGGCATCATTCTGGGGAATGAGCTGCTCGACGCCATGCCGGCGGTGCGTTTTCGTGTCGCTCCCGACGGCATCCGCGAGCTTTACGTGACTTGGGAAAACGATCGTTTCGCGTGGCAGGAAAAACCGGCCGAACGGCCGGTGCAGGCTCGAGTCGTGCCGCTTGCGCTGGCGCCGGGTTACACCTCGGAGATCAACTGGCACGCCGAGGCCTGGGTGCGCACCATGGCGGACACGCTGCAACAGGGCGTGCTGTTGCTCATCGATTACGGCTTTCCGCGCGCCGAGTTCTATCATCCGCAACGGACGGACGGGACGCTCATGTGCCATTACCGGCACCGCGCGCACGCCAACCCGCTGATTCTGGTCGGCCTACAGGACATCACGGCGCACGTCGATTTCACCGGCATTGCCGCGGCCGGAACCGGGGCCGGCCTGCGCCTTCTCGGCTACACCTCGCAGGCGGCTTTCCTGATCGGATGCGGGCTGGAACAGCTTGCGGCGCAGTCCGACCCGGAAAACACGCGCGCCCATCTTGAACTCACGCAGCAGATCAAGAAACTTACGTTGCCGCACGAAATGGGCGAGTTGTATAAAGTCATCGCGTTCGGGCGCGGCGCCGGGGAGCCGTTGCTCGGATTCGTCGCCCGGGACCGGCGCGGACGGCTTTGACGACGCCATCGCACGAGCGCATCATGATCAAGGCGATTATCACCGACATCGAAGGCACCACGTCATCGTTATCGTTCGTCAAAGACGTGCTGTTCCCCTACGCGCGCGAGCGCATGGCGGAGTTCCTGCGCGCCCATGCGCAGGACCCGGCGGTGCGGCGCGAGATCGAGGACATGCGAAGGATCAATGGACAGAATCTGAGCGATGCGCAGGTCGCCGAACAGCTGATCCGGTGGATCGACGAGGATAAAAAAATCACGCCGCTGAAGGCGCTCCAGGGCATGATCTGGGAGGACGGTTATAAGAAAGGCGCTTTCAAAGGCCACATGTACGAAGACGCGGCGTGCGATCTGAAAAAATGGAAGTCCGCCGGCATCGCGCTCTATGTTTTTTCCTCTGGCTCGGTGCACGCGCAGAAGCTGCTCTTCGCGCACAGTGAATATGGCGACCTCACGCCGCTGTTCTCCGGCTATTTCGACACCAATATCGGCAACAAGCGCGAGGCGGCTTCCTACCGGAAAATCGCCGAGACCATCGGCTTCCCGTCGCGGGACGTGCTGTTTCTTTCCGACATCAAGGAAGAACTGGATGCCGCCCGGGCGGCGGGCATGCAAACGGTGTGTCTGGTGCGGGTTGGCGCGCTCGATGCAAATGCGCCGCACCGGCAGGTCAGAAATTTCGACGCGATCGTGTTTTAAACCGTCCGCGCCCACAGGTCATGCGTGTCGGCACCGGTGATTTTCACCCTTATAAGATCCCCCGGTTTCAGGCCTTTCGCGGCTTCAATATAGACCACCCCGTCGATTTCCGGGGCATCGGAGCTGGAACGCGCGACCGCCTGTCGGCCCCGCACTGCGTCCACCAGCACGTCCAGGGTCCGGCCGATGCGGCCCTGCAGTTTTTCCGCAGACATGGTTTCCTGTACCTGCATGAAACGCGCGAGGCGTTCTTGTTTGATCTCTTCCGGCACTGGCTCGGCTAAGGCGTTGGCGGCCGCGCCCTCGACTGGCGAATAGGCGAAAGCACCGACGCGATCTAGCCGGGCCGCGCGCAGGAAATCAAGCAGTTCTCCGAACTCTTCCTCGGTTTCGCCGGGAAACCCGACGATGAAGGTCGAACGCAGCGTGATCTCGGGGCAGACCTCGCGCCAGCGTTCGATGCGCGCGAGGTTGTTCTCGGCGCTGGCCGGGCGTTTCATCAGTTTCAGGATGCGCGGGCTGGCATGCTGCAACGGCACATCCAGATACGGCAGGATTTTCCTTTCGGCCATCAGCGGAACAACCTCGTCCACGTTCGGATAGGGATAGACGTAGTGCAGCCGCACCCACACGCCGAGCTCGCCCAAAGCGCGTGCGAGATCCAGCATGCGCGTCTTCAGCGGCCGGCCCTGCCAGAAACCGGTGCGGTATTTCACGTCCACGCCGTAGGCGCTAGTGTCCTGGGAGATGACCAGCAACTCCTTCACGCCGGAGCGCACCAGATTCTCCGCTTCCTGCATCACTTGGCCTACGTCGCGGCTCACGAGGTCGCCGCGCATCGACGGAATGATGCAGAAGCTGCAGCGATGGTTGCAGCCCTCGGCGATTTTCAGATAAGCATAATGTCGCGGCGTGAGCTTGATGCCGGCTTGCGGTACCAGGTCGGTGTAGGGATCGTGCGGTTTCGGCAGGTGCGCATGCACCGCTTGCATCACTTGGTCGAGGGCGTGCGGGCCCGTGACCGCCAGCACCTGCGGATGGGCTTGTTTGACAACGTCGCCCCTGGCGCCGAGGCAACCGGTCACGATCACGCGACCGTTTTCCGCGAGCGCCTCGCCGATGGCCTCGAGCGACTCTTCCACCGCGGCGTCGATGAAGCCACAGGTGTTGACCACCACCAGATCGGCGCCGGCGTAGTCGGGCACGATGGCGTAACCCTCGGCGCGCAGTTGCGTGAGGATGCGCTCGGAGTCGACCAGCGCCTTGGGGCAGCCGAGGCTGACGAATCCGACGTTGGGAACGGGGCCAGCACCGGCCCGCAGCGCGGAATGGGAGGACGCAGCTTTGACCATGACATCTACTCGATCTTGAGGTAGGCGTAGCCCTGGTGCTCGAGCTCGACGATGCGCGCCACCCCCGAAGGAACGAGCTGCACACCCGGGATCAGCTTCTTCTCGCCGAGCCCCGCCTGCTCGCGGGTGATGTCGCACAGTTCCAGCTTCACGCCGAAGGTGTCCTGCAGGGTCTGGAGGCGCCCGAGCAGGTTCTCACGCCGTTCCTTGAGCGCCGCGTCCTCGGCGAACGGCGTGCCCTTGAGCGGGTCACGCGTGACGAAACGGATGCCGTAGGAGACGAACACCACGCGAATGTCGTAGTCCGCCAGCTGCGACTGATACACGCTCACCATGTTGTTGATGTTGGTGAGCATGGCGCTGAAGCGGCGCGGGTCGGCGAAGTCGACGTGGTACACCACCTTGATCACGTCGTCCTTGGGCTTGGCCGCGGCCGGTTCGGCCGCCGCGGCCTCGCCCGCGCCGGCCGCCACCAGCACCAGGGCCAGCGCGGCCAGCAATACGGAATTCCACTGGTAAATCGGCTTGAGCTTCATGACTCGTCTGCCTTCGCTCCCGAAGGGGCGGTATCGGACGCCGATAATACCTGACGCACGGCCTCGATGCGCTGTTCCCTGATGCGCGCGCCGATATCCGGACCCTTTCCGCCGTCGGCAGCGATGGCCGCGGTATCGACCGCGCGTGCCGCCGCGTGCGCGCGCCGGAAAAGACCGGCCTGGGGATAGGGCGCATCGCCGATCCCGGCGCGGCCGCGGAAATCGGCCTCGCAGGCGGTGACAAACATGTCGACGCGCTCCGGGCGGCGGAACGCGTCCATGGCTTCGAGCGTGTCCACCACGGTGGCGGGCCGCAGTTCGGCGATC
>Ga0187776_10001252_pt1 | contig 12603 bp, 9 predicted proteins | sample 0216_BV02_MP12_2_FD_132426 | JGI IMG/M metagenome (GOLD analysis project Ga0187776, IMG submission 132426) | Tropical peat soil microbial communities from peatlands in Department of Meta, Colombia - 0216_BV02_MP12_20_MG | ecosystem: Environmental > Terrestrial > Soil > Wetlands > Peat | place...
CACCTACGTCGCGGAAGGGCTCGCGCGCTTCGCGGGTGGCCTCGCGTCGGTGCGCCGTATCGACAAGCCGGGGGAGCTCGAGGCCGCGCTGGCCGCCGACGTCGGCGTGCTCTACCTGAGCTACGTCGACTATCGCACCAGCCGGCGCTGGAACATGGGCGAGGTGAACGATCTGGCCCGGAGCCGCGGAGTGCTGACCCTGTGGGACTGTTCGCACGCGGCCGGCGCGGTGCCGGTCGATCTCGCGGGCACCGGCGCCGATTTCGCCGTCGGCTGCGGCTACAAGTACCTCTGCGGCGGGCCCGGCGCCCCGGCCTGGCTCTACGTGCATCCGCGCCACCAGGAGCGCGCCTGGCCCGTGATTGCCGGGTGGATGGGCCACGCCGACGTGTTCGCGTTCGCGCCGACCTACGAGCCTTTTCGCGGCGTGCGGCGCCACCTGACCGGCACGCCCGGCATCCTCGCCAACGAGGCGATGGCCGCCGCCATCGACATCTGGCGCGACGTGAAGCGCGAGGGCCTCGCGTGGAAGCACCGCTCGCTCTCCGAGCTCACGATCACCCTGCTCGAGCAGGAATGCGGCGCGCTCGGCGTCACCGTGACCTCGCCGCGCAAGTACGACGAGCAGGGCGGCCACATCGGCTTCAGCCATCCCGGCGCCGGCGCGGTCTGCGAGGCGCTGCTCGAGCACGGCGTGGTGAGCTCGTTCCGCAAGCCGGACGTGGTGCGCTTCGGGATCTCGCCCGTGGCCATCAGTCACGAGGACGTGTGGGTGGCCGTCTCGCGCCTGCGCCGGGTGCTCGAGACCGAGATCTGGCGCGATCCGCGATTCAAGAAGGTGTCGGTTTGATGCCCGAGGCACCGTGATGCGGGCGAGGCTGGCCGCCGATATCGGCGGGACGTTCACCGACGTCGTCCTCGAAAGCCCCGCGGGCCGCGACACGGCCAAGGTGCTCACGACGGCGGCGCCGGAAGTCGGAGTCCTCGAGGGGCTCCGGCGTGTGCTGGCCGTGGCCGGCCTGCCGCCGTCGGAGGTCTCGGTGTTCGTGCACGGCACGACCCTGGCCACGAACGCGCTGATCGAGCGCAAGGGGGCGCGGATCGCGTTCGTGACCAGCGAGGGGATGCGCGACATCGTCGAGATGGGCTACGAGAAGCGATTCGAGCAGTACGACGTCTACATGGAGCGGCCGCGTCCACTCGTGCCGCGCCGGCTCCGATTCACCGTGCCGGGGCGCCTCGACGGCCGGGGCCGCGTCCAGCGCCGGCTGGACGAGGCCGCCGTGCGCGCGGTCGGCGCGCGGCTCGCCGCCGAGCGGGTCGGCGCGGTCGCGATCGGGTTCATGCACGCCTATGCCTGGCCCGAGCACGAGCAGCGCGCGGCGGAGATCCTGCGTGGCGAGCTGCCGGCCGAGGTCACGATCTGTCTGTCGAGCGAGGTCTGCCCGGAGATCCGCGAGTACGAGCGCTTCTCGACGACGTGCGCCAACGCCTACGTGCGGCCGATGATGCAGGGCTATCTCTTGAGACTGCGCGCCGAGCTGGACGCGCTCGGCATGAAGTGCCCGCTGCTCCTCATGATGTCCGGCGGCGGGCTCACCACCCTCGAGATCGCGGCGCGGTTTCCGGTGCGGCTCGTCGAGTCCGGCCCCGCCGGCGGCGCGTTGCTCTCGTCGTGGATCGCGCGCGAGCGCGCGCTCGACCGTGTGCTGTCCTTCGACATGGGCGGCACGACCGCGAAGATCTGCCTCATCGACGGCGGCGAGCCCGAGCGGGCCCGCTCGTTCGAGGTCGCCCGGGCCTACCGGAACGTGAAGGGCAGCGGACTGCCAGTGCGGGTGCCGGTCATCGAGATGGTCGAGATCGGCGCGGGCGGGGGCTCGATCGCGCGCGTCGATCGCATGCAGCGCATCACGGTGGGCCCGGACAGCGCGGGCGCCGATCCGGGCCCGGCGTCGTACGGGCGCGGCGGCGCCGACGCCACGGTGACCGACGCCGACCTGGCGCTCGGCCGCATCGATCCCGCGCGGTTCGCCGACGGCGCGTTCAGCCTCGACACCGCGGCGGCCGAGCGCGCCCTGGCGACGCACGTCGGCGCGCCGCTCGCGCTCGACGCGCCCTGGCACGCCGCGGGCGTGTCGGAGATCGTCGAGGAGAACATGGCCAACGCCGCGCGCGTGCACGCGATCGAGCGGGGCCGTGTGATCGGCCGCTACACGATGATCGCGTTCGGGGGCGGCGCGCCGCTTCATGCGGGGCGGCTGGCCGAGAAGCTCGGCGTGCGCCGCGTGGTCGTCCCCGAAGGCGCCAGCGTGGGCTCGGCGATCGGCTTCCTGCGCGCTCCGGTCTCGTTCGAGGTGGTGCGGAGCCATCGGGCCGTCCTGTCGGGGTTCGACGCGGGCGTGGTGAACGGGCTGCTCGAGAGCTGCGCGGCCGCCGCGGCCGACGTGGTGCGCCGGGCGGTGCCCGACGGCGATCTCGCGATCCGCCGCGTCGTCGACATGCGTTACATCGGCCAGGGGCACGAGCTGCAGCTGGCGCTGCCCGACGGCGCGCTCCAGCGGGAGGACGCGCAACGGCTGCGCGCGCAGTTCGAGACGCTCTACGGCTCGGTCTACGGGGTGACGATGCCGGACCAGGACGTCGAGTTCGTGACCTGGTCGGTGACCGTCTCGGCGCCGTCCGAGACGCCGGTGCCGGCCAAGCCGACGCCGAAACGCGCCGCGCCGCCGCCGCGCGTCCGGCGCAGCGTCTACGAGCCCGCCCTCGGCCGCATGAGCGATTTCGCCGTGTACCGGCGCGCCGATCTCGAGCCCGGCAGCGAGCTGGTGGGACCCGCGCTGATCGAGGAAGGCCAGACCACGACCGTCGTGCCCGCGAGCTTCACGCTCCACGTGGACGGCGCCGGCTATCTGGTCATGGAGAGCCGCGATGAATGAAGCGCTCAAGCGCATTCACATGCAGGTGATGTGGAACCGGCTGATCGCCGTGGTCGAGGAGCAGGCGCAGGCCCTGCTGCGCACCGCCTTCGGCGCGATCACGCGCGAGGCCGGCGACCTCTCGGCCGGCGTCTACGACACCGCCGGCCACATGCTCGCGCAGGCGGTCACCGGCACGCCCGGCCACGTCAACACGATGGCGGCCGCGGTGCGCCACTTCCTCGATCGCTACCCGATCACGACCATGCGCCCCGGCGACGTCTTCGTCACCAACGATCCGTGGCTCGGCACCGGGCACCTGTTCGACTACGTCATGGTGACCCCGGTGTTTCGCGGCCAGCGGCCGGTCGGGCTCTTCGCGTCGACGTGCCATACCCCCGACGTCGGCGGCGTCGGCTTCTCGGCCGAGGCGCGCTCGGTCTACGAGGAAGGGACCTGCGTGCCGCACATGCGCCTTCGCGAAGAGGGAGCCATCGACGAGAAGATCTTCGCGATCATCATGGCGAACTCGCGCAACCCGATCGAGGCTCGCGGCGACCTCTCGTCGCTGATTGCCTGCAACGACGTGGGCGCGGCACGCCTGGCCGACATGATGCGCGAGTTCGAGCTCGACTCGATCGACGAGCTGGCGCGGCACATCCTCGACACCTCGCGCGAGGCCACACGCGAGGCCATCCGGAAGCTGCCGCGCGGCCGGTTCAAGACCTCGATGACGCTCGATGGGTACGAGGCGCCGATCGAGCTCCACGCGAGCGTCGAGATCGGGGATGGCGAGATCACCGTCGACTACGCCGGAAGCTCGCCGGCCTCGGGGCGCGGCATCAACTCGCCGCGCTGCTACACCGAGGCCTACTCGGTCTTCGGGCTCAAGTGCATCATCGCGCCGGCGATCCCGAACAACGCGGGCTCGCTCGAGCCGTTTCACGTTCTGGTCGAGGATGGCACCTGCGTCGCGCCGCTCCGGCCCGCGCCGGTCACCGCGCGCCACGTGATCGGGCAGATGCTGCCGGACGTGATGTTCGGCGCGCTCGCCCAGGCGCTCGACGGGCGCGTGCCGGCCGAGAGCGCGGGCTCGATCTGGGTGCTGCCAATGGCCGGCACGCGCGCGCAGGGCCAGCCGTTCAACGTGCTCAACGTCGGGCTCGGCGGCACCGGGGCGCGCCCGGGCAAGGACGGGCTCAACACGACGGCGTTTCCGAGCGGCGTCGGCGTCGTGCCCGTGGAGATCACCGAGAACGAGTCGCCGCTGGTGTTCTGGGTCAAGGAGTACCTGCCGGACTCCGGCGGCGCGGGCGAGTTCCGCGGCGGCCTCGGGCAGCGCATCGAGATCGGTAACAGCGACCCGACGCCGTTCACCGTGGCCGCGGGCACGTTCGACCGCCTGCGCAATCCGGCCGCCGGCCGCTCCGGCGGACGCCCGGGACGCCACGGGGCCGCGCGACTCGCGTCGGGCGTCGTGCTGGCCACCAAGGCCGTGCACACGATTCCGCCGGGCGACCGCATCGTGCTCGAGCTGCCGGGCGGCGGCGGGGTGGGCGATCCGGCTCAGCGCGCGAAGAGCCGGCTCGAGGCCGATCTGGACTCGGGACTGGTCAGCGCGGCCGGCGCCGCGCGCGACTACGGGACGCGGCGCGACTAGCGGTCCGGCCGGCGGCGGCGGTCGCCCGGCGGTCCCCTGCCTTGAGCGCGGTCACCTCGATCTCGACCTTCGCCTGGTCGACGGCCAGCGGCGCGCACACCGTCGTGTTCGCGGCGCGGGCGGCGCCGAGACGTCGCTTGACCACGGCGGACACCGCCTCGACGTCCGCGCGGTCCGGCACGAAGACCCCCACCCGCACCACGTCGAGCAAGGTCGCGCCCGCGTCGCGTAGCGCGCGCTCGATGATGTCGATCGACTTCTCGGCCTGTGTCTGGGCAGTCGGCGGCCACGTGCTCGTGGGAAGGTCGTAGCCGACCGTCCCGGAGACGAAGACCCAGCGGCCGTCGACCACCGCGCGCGAGTATCCGGCGAGCGCTTCCCAGGGCGATCCGCTGGAGATGAACCGGCGCGGGCTCATCGGGCTACCTCCGCCTCGGCTTCGATCTCGACCTCGTAGCCGCCGATCAGTCCGGCGATCTCCACCAGCGTGTTGGCCGGGCGCACCGCGGCGAAGTAGCGGCCGTGGACGCGCGCCACGCCGTCCGCGCACTTGGCGTCGCGCACGTAGATCCGCGTGCGCACCACGTCGTCGAGCTCGCCGCCGAGCGCCTCGAGGGCGGCGCCGATCTTGTCGAGGACGTAGACGGTTTGTCCCTCGGCATCGCCCGGGCACACCATGGTGCTCTCGCCGTGCGTCGCCGTCGTGCCGCTGACCAGGATCCGATTGCCGACCCGGAGCGCGCGAGCGTACCCGGCGACCGGCTCCCAGCAGCTGCCGGAGTCGACCGCCGCGCGCTCGGGACGCACGGTGCCGGCTCGTGCGTGGAAGACGCCGGGCAGCTCCGCCAGGTGATGGCTCAGGTCGCCCGAGGCGGTGAGGAAGGGCGGCTTTCTGTACTCGTCGCCACAGTCGCCAGGAATCTCGCTCAGCTGCGACTGCGCCTCGGCGAGGCGAGCCCGGTCCGCGTCGTCGAGCGCAAAGCCGAACAGCGCCAGGTTGTCGCCGCGATGCTCCCGCTCGCCAAGCCGCGCGCCGACGATCACGGCGCCGACGGCCTCCTGGTCGAGCACCCAGCGCGCGGCGACGTTGGCGACCGACACGGCGTGCTTGACGGCGATGGACCTTGCCGCCACAAGGACTCGCTGCACCGCGTGCCAGCCGCCGACCGCGTCGATGAAGCGCTTGTACTTCGACTTGCTCCAGTCGGCGAGGCTGGCCGGCTCGGGGCGGCCGACCCAGCGCTCGCTGAGAAAGCCTCCGGCGAGCACGCCGTAGGCCAGCAGCTTCACGCCGCTCTCCCGGCAGACCTCGGTCATGCGCCCCGCCGGCCGGCGGTCGAGCAGGGAGAACGAGACCTGGTTCGAGACTACCGGGATGCCGTGCTTGACGAGCAGGCGGAGATGGTCGGCGTCGAAGTTGGTCACGCCGAGATGCCCGATGAGCCCGTCGCGGCGCAGCCGATCGAGCTCGAGCATCGCGTCGAGATACCCGGGATGCCGGTACTGCCACCAGTGGAATTGCAGGAGGTCGACGCGCGGAAGACCGAGGCGATCGAGGCGCTGCTGCACACCGGCGCGAACGATCTCCGGCGTCATCGGCCCGGGCGGCGGACACCACTTGGTGAAGACGGTCGCGCGCCCCCGGCCGGCCCGGGCGAGATACCGGCCGACGACCACCTCGGCGCTGCCGTAGTGGTCGGCCATGTCGAACCCGTCGTATCCCGCGTCAGCGTACTCGCCGAGGGCCCGGACCGCCGCGTCAGGCTCCAGCGGACCCCTGCGCTCTATGTCGGCGATCTGCCAGAGCCCGGTGAGCACTCGCGGGATCTCGAGGCCGGGCGCGAGCGCCACGCGCGGAGGACGAATCGGGTGGTCGGCCATGGCGCGGGACAGGGTACCATCGGGCGACGTCCATGGCTCTCGAAGTCGTGGCACTCGCGCCGGGCTTCGTCGTCTCCCGAATCGGCAGGGCAACTGGCAGCTCGCGGAGCGGCACGGCGTGCCCTACGCGCGCGAGACAGCGCTCGACGACAAGCGGCGGTTCGTCGAGGCGGGGATCACGCTGTTCGATTGCGCCGACCACTGCCGCGCCTCACGCGCGGCGACGTCGAGCGCATCGTCGACACGTCGCTCGCGCGGCTCGGACTCCCGCGGCTGGACCTCGTGCAGCTCCACCGGTGGGACTCTCGCGTGCCGGGCAGCACCTCCTGGTTAGCTCAGCCGACCAACGCAGGAGAGCCGCCCGTGATGACGGTCACCGCTCACGCCCTGCGGGCGGCGTCGATCTCCTCGGGAGTATGGCGAAACGCGCGGAAGACCCAGTTGTTGAGGCCCGGCCCGGAGGGCTCATCGAAGAAGTGGGGGCTCACGTACTCCCACACCACCTCGCCGTCGCGCGTGACCTCGAAGATGCGTCCGTGCACGCCCTCGCACACGAGCGTGTTGCCGTTGGCGAGGCGCTGCGCGTTCGAGATGTACGGGCTGAAGAACTCGAACGGCGACTGGTCGGCGTACTGCCAGACGATCGCCTTCGTCCGCGGATCGATCTCAATGACGCGCGAGAACGTCGCCGGATGGTCGCGCCGGTGCGTGCCGTTGTCGAAGATCAGGAGATTGCCGTTGTCGAGCGGCCGCGGGTCGTGCTGCTGGGCGAGCGGCGGGCCGCCGAGCTCCCAGACGATGCGCCCCGTGCCGCGATCGATCATCACGACGGTCGAGATGTTCCGGAAGCTCACGACGATGTGGCCGTCGGCGGTCTCGGCGACCGTGTTGCCGTGCGTCCACTCGGCGCGGCGGTCCTGCAAGGTCATCGGATGGGTCGCGGGGTCGAGGTGCTCCCAGCTCCGCCACTCCCAGACGATCCGGCCGCCCGTGGTCATCTCGAGGAGATAGTCGGCGTAGATCGTCCCGTTCGCCTCGGTGCCGGGCAGGCCGCCCTGCACGCGGCCGGCGATGTCGGCGGGGAGGGGACGCAGGCACAGGAGCAAGACATTGCCGTTGCGGAGCCGGCGCGCATCGTGGTGGTGGTCCGGATGCCGGACCTCCCAGAGCACCCGACCGTTCCAGTCCACCTCGAGCACCGCGCCGCCCTTGAAGCGAGGCCACGCCTCGAACCGGCCGAGATCCTCCATGAGCTTGCCGCCGTACAGCAGATGGCCGTTCGGGAGGAGATGGCCGTAGAGCCCCGGGCGATAGGGCAGGCGCCAGCCGTGCGCCACCTTTCCGGACATGTCGAGGAGATACACGGTGCCGTCGCCGTACATCGGCGCGAAGAGCGTATAGCCCGGTTGGGCGCGGGCCGGATCGTGCGCGATGAGCCCGGTCCGGGATCGCCGGATCTTCTGCTGATCCACGCTGCTCACGGCGCCACCCCGCTCATGCGCGCCACCTTAAACGAACACGCCGGGCTTTGCCAGCCCTCGACCCGGGGGACGCGCGGCGCGCCAATCCGATTCGACCGCGGATGATAGACTCCCGACCGTGATCACGACCGTCGCCGCCGAAGGATTCGTGCCGTTCGAGCGCGCCGCCATCGAGCAAAGCCTCGTCCAGCGGTTCGCCGAGCAGGTGATCGAAGCGCCCGGGCGGATCGCCGTCAAGGCGGGCGCGGCCAGCCTCACCTATACCGAGCTCGATCGCCAGGCGGATCGCGTGGCGCATGCGATCCTCTCGCGCGGCCGCCGGACGGAGCCGGTCGCGGTCGTCCTGGACCAGGGGCTCTCGGTGATTCCGGCGATCCTCGGCGTCCTGAAGGCCGGGCGAATCTACGTGCCCCTCGAAACCGCCCTGGGCGCCGAGCAACTCGGCTTCATGCTCCGCGACGCGGGCGTGGCCACCGCGATCGTGAGCCAGGCTACCAGGGCGTTCGTTCGGACGGTCGCCGGCCACGAGCTCGAGCTCGTCGATGTCGACGAGCTGGCTCCGGAACGTGATGCCGAGGCGGCCGGGATCAAGGTCAGCGCGGACGCGCCCGCGTACATCTACTACACGACCGGCTCGACCGGCCGGCCCAAGGGCGTCGTCGACTCGCACCGCAACGTTCTCCACAACGTGATGCGATATACGAACGCGCTCGGCATCGGCCGGAACGATCGACTGACCTTGCTGCAGTCGCCGAGCTTCAGCGGCGCCGTGTCGAGCATGTTCTGCGCCGTGCTCAACGGCGCGACGTCGTTGCCCTTCGACGTCCGGCTCGCGAGCGGGAGCGAGCTGGCCGACTACGTCGACCGCGAGGGCGTCACTGTCTATCACTCGGTCCCGGCGATCTTCCGGAGCTTCCTGCGGGGAGACCGCGTGTTCCCTCGGGTCCGGGTGATCCGGCTGGAAGGCGATCAGGCCGCGCGCGTCGACGTCGAGCTCTTTCGCCGCCACTTCGCTCCGGGCTGCGTCCTCTCCAATGGGCTCGGCACGACCGAGACCGGACTCGTGCGACGCTTCGCGCTCGGCCGGGAGACGCCGCTGCCGGGCGAGTTCGTGCCGATCGGCCACGCCGTCGACGACATGGACGTCGTACTCCTGGACGACGTCGGCCGGCCGGTCGAGACCGACGGGGTCGGCGAGATCGCGGTGCGCAGCGACTACCTCGCGCTCGGCTACTGGAACCGTCCGGACCTGACCGAGCGCGCGTTCGCGCCCGACCTGACGGGCCGGCGCACGTACCGGACCGGCGACCTCGGCCGGCTTCGCGCCGATGGATGTCTCGAGCACCTCGGGCGCAAGGACTCGCTCGTCAAGATCCGCGGCGTCTCCGTTGCGCTGACTGCGGTCGAGGCCGCGCTGGCCGCCCTGCCGGATCTGCGGGAGGTCGCCGTGATCGCGACCACCGATGCGTCACGGGCGCGTCGTCTGATCGCGTACTACGTCCCCGCGGCCGGGTCCGAGCCGACGGCCGGCGAGATCAGACGCCGGCTCGCCGAGCGCCTGCCGCCGCAAATGATCCCGTCGCGCTACATGAAGCTCGCCGCGCTGCCGCTCAACCAGAACCTGAAGGTCGATCGCTCCGCGCTGCCGGCGCCTGGCCGGGAGCGGCCTGCGCTCGAGTCGGCGTACGCGCCGCCGGAGGATCCGACCCAGGCCGAGCTGGTGCACATCTGGGAGGAGCTGCTCGAGGTGCGGCCGATCGGGATTCGTGACGACTTCTTCGATCTCGGGGGCGACTCGCTCCTCGCGACCGCCATGATGGCGGCTGTTCAGGAGGGGCTCGGGATCGAGGCGTCGCCGTCGATTCTCCTCTCGGGGTCCACGATCGAGCACGTGGCCGCGAATCTCAGGGGGCCGTCGCGAGGAGACGCCGAGGTGGTCGCGGTGCAGGCGGGCGGCTCGAGGACGCCGCTCTACTTCTTGCACGGCGACTACCTGGGGCGCGGCATCTACTGCCGGAAGATCGCCCGCGCGCTCGGTCCGGATCAGCCGGTGTTCGCGCTGACCCCGTGCGGGCTCGACGGCGAGCCCGCGCCGCCGACGATCGAGGAGATGGCCGCCCGGCACCTGCGCGCGCTCCGGCGACATCGCCCGCACGGTCCGTATCGACTGCTCGGCAACTGCAACGGTGGGCTGGTGGCGCTCGAGCTGGCGCGCCGGCTGGCCGCTGAGGGCGAAGCCATCGAGCACGTGTCCGTGATCCGCACCTCGGCGCGGAACGCGCGATTCAGCGGTGCGCGGCGCCTCATCGAGCGCGGCGGCCGGCTGTTTGGCTTTGCCGGCGCGACCCGGCGCGATCTCGTCAGGCGCTGGTGCTGGTTCGCGAGTGAGTGGAGCGCGGCGACACCGGCGCAGCGCATTCGCCTGGTCGGCGCGAAGCTGATGAAGCTCACGAGGATGCCAAGGAGTGAGCGCGCGCAACGGCCGGGACCCGCGGCCGCATCGGCTCCCGAGGAGCGGGACGCGCTGATCGCCACGTTCGGCGGTGCGGCAGCCGACTACGTGCCGCTGCCGTACGACGGGCGGATCGTGGTGTTCTGGCCCGTCGAGGATCCGGAGCCGGCCGTGGAAGCGTTGAAGTGGTGGCGGCGCGTCTCGCCGCGCGCTGAGCTTGAGACGATCCCGGGCGACCACCTGACATCGGTCACCGTGCACGGCCAGACGTTCGGCCGGCGGCTGGCCGCGCGGCTGGGCGCATAGCAGAGACCTGCCTCGGGTTCAGACCGCGAGGCGGGCCTGCAGCATCCTCTTGATCGTCGACTCGAGAGCGGCCACGTCGACGGGCTTCTTCAGGACCGCGACACCCGGCTGAGACGCGCGCGGATCGCCGCCGACCGGCGAGCCGGTGACGATCACCACGGGGATGTGAGGATCGCGCTGGCGCAGGGCGGCGAGAACGTCCCAGCCGCTCATGCCCGGCATCAGGAGGTCGGTGAGAACCACCCCGTACCGGCCGCCATCGAAGAGCCTGAGCGCCTCTTCGCCGTTGGCCGCGGCATCCGTGTGATAGCCCAGCGATCCAACGAGATCGACGAGCATGTCCCGGACAATCGCGTTGTCGTCCACCAGGAGGATTTTCTGGTCCTGGCCTACCGGCGTCATGCTCCCGGTACAGTGCTTATCCGATGCCATGGGCCGGAAATCGCCGCAAGTGTCTTCGGGGAAAGACGTTCTCTGGGGTTCCGGCGCGAGGCGAGAAGGCGGTCTGGTTGTGATCAGGCCGCTTCCCGGAATCACGCTTTACCGATGGTAAGCTTCTTGTCTATGCGCCTCATCGCGAGCCTGGTTGCCGCGCAAGCCCTTGGATTGACAGCCCTCACCGCGGCCGGCGACATGACGGCCGAGGCGGCTCGGCCGAGGGTCGAGCATCATTTACTGGAAGCCGACCAGATCTTCCGGCACTTCGAGAGCGTGATTGCTGAAGACTGTCCCCGCTTCGATAGCTCCGCCGAGCGGCGCGCCTACATCGACGGCGAGGTCGAGCGCGTCGTGCTGCTGGTCGCGCATCTCGACGAGGCCTGGTCGGAGGCCAAGCGGACGTCGGACAAGGAGGTGCGGCGAGTCGCGAAGGCGCCGAGAGCGCAGGTGCGCCAGGCGCAGAGCCTGGTCACGAAGCTTCAGACCTGTGCCGGAGACGACGGCGCGAAGCTGCAGCCTCGCGTGATCTGGCGGCGAATCGAAGAGGAAGTGCCGCACCGCCGGGCCGAGATTGCGCTCCCCTGATACAGAGGAGCGCGAACTCGACGAGCGAATCCTCGTCGCCGATGGACGCCGCCGCATAGAGCCGGTCTTTCTCTTCCCACCAGACGAGGGTGACACCCCGTAGCGACGCGAAGTAGAGCTCGGCGCCGTCCACGTGGCGCTCGGTCCATCCGCGCCGCGTGAACGGGATCCGTCGCGTGACGAAGAGCGAGATCGGCCGCCCGCTCCGGTTGTAAAGCGCGTAGGCCGCCGGCCTGTCCGCCACGGACGAGATGCGGCCTCCGAGAAGCCGCTCCGGACGCAACGCCACCGAAGGCAGGCGGACCGGAAATCCCAGGCGACCCTGAAACCAGGCTCGCATGGTGGTCGCCTCCGACGTCATCATCTCGAGCGCGCCGCCCTGGCCTTCACCGTAGAGCAGGTGCTTGCCGGCCAGCTCGGCCGCGAGCGGCGTCATCGTGCCGGACCAGAGCCGCTCGGTCGCCAGCCCCGCCAGGACGGCCAGGCCGACGAAGCCCGACACGATTCCGAATCGCACCACCAGCCGTCGCGGCGGATGCAATCGCGACGGCGGTCCGGTGCTCACGCTGGCGCGGATGTGGTTCCTGAGCTCGACTGGCACCGGCTCGGCCCTGGCGGCCTGCACGACCAGACCGTGCAGGGCCGCCTCGGACTCGAGAATGCGACGACAGCTCTCGCAGGCAGCGAAGTGCTCGTGCGCCTGCAGGGTCGTGGCGACCGACAGCTCGCCGTCGAGATACGCGTCGATCAGGCCCGGAATCTCTTCGCAGGTCATCCGACGCTCGGTGTGCGGCGCGTGGGCTCGCGGAGCTCGCTGCGCAGCAGGCGGCGCACCCGGAAGAGCCGCGACATCACTGTCCCCAGTGGAATCGCGAGGATCTC
>Ga0187776_10001253_pt1 | contig 12597 bp, 11 predicted proteins | sample 0216_BV02_MP12_2_FD_132426 | JGI IMG/M metagenome (GOLD analysis project Ga0187776, IMG submission 132426) | Tropical peat soil microbial communities from peatlands in Department of Meta, Colombia - 0216_BV02_MP12_20_MG | ecosystem: Environmental > Terrestrial > Soil > Wetlands > Peat | place...
CTCTTGTGGAGGTCACCGGCCCAGACAACTGCGGAATCACTTCCGGAGGAGGAGGGAGAAGGAAGTGCCGCAAGGCCAATCTAGCCCCTTACGTTGCGACGCACAAATTCAATCTTGGGCGAAGAGCATAAGAACTACATATGCGCATACTCGTCAAGATGTTAGATGAATAATACCCATGATTCCGCAGTGCAGAACACGCGGGCGAGATCAGGGGCGGAGGGGAGTTCTCTGCGGCAGTTCGCGCGCCGCGATCGCGCCCGGCTCGGGCAGCTCGTGCTCCGGGATCGCCGCCTCGGACAGGGTCCGCTCCGGTGCGCCACCGAGGAAAGCGAGCACTGACTTGGCACTCTCCGCACCGATCCAATAATCGCCGTGGCCGTAGCCGGCCATCGGCGCGCGCTCGCTCCAGCGCGCGGCCGGCTCGCCGGCGCGTCCGACGGCCTGCGGGAAGAAGCCTTCGCCGGCGGCGGTCTCGCCCGGCGGGAACGCCCAGTGCAGCACCGCATCCGAGCTCGAGTGCAGCACGAGCGTCTTTCCGGGCGCGGCCGCCGCCGCGCCGAGCGCGCCGCCTTCCTCGACCCTGGGCACCGGCACCGCCGCGGCCATCAGCGAGCAGGCGCTGAAGCGCAGCCCCGCGGGACTGCCGTCGTCGAGCCAGCGCGCGAGCAATTCGAGCAGCAGCCGGTTGCCGAGCGAGTGGCACACGAGCTGCACCTCGAGCGGCCAGCCGTTCGCGGTCTGTACGCCTTTGAGGAAGTCGTACAGGCGCGCGGCGGACTCGCGCGCCCTGCCGATCTCGAAGGGATAGGCGGCCGCGGACATCGGCCCCCAGCGCTTGTCGCCCGGCCAGACGAACTCGCACACCTGGCCCGCGGCGAGCGCGCCATCGAGGCCGCTGTGCGCGAGGAACGCCGCGTAGCTCGCGAGCGCGTCCTGTTGCGGATCGTTGTAGCCGTGCACGAGGAGCGTCACGCGCGTCGGGTGCGGGAACGCGCCGCCGCCGCCGACCGATACGCGATCGGCGACGTCGCCGCCCACCGGGGCGGTGCGCACCGAGAGGACGATCGCCACCACGCGCGCCCTAGCGCAGCTTCTGCAGCGCGGCGAGCAGGTCGCGCGCCACCGGGGCGAGGAAGCCGCCGACGATGCCGACCAGCACGATGCCCGGGACGTCCTTCGCGGCCGGCGCGCCGCCGGCGTGTACGCCCACCGCGAGCACCGTGACGACGAAGCTCGTCGCGAAGGATGCGATCTGAAGATAGAGCTTCCAGCGGTACGAAGCCGAGATCTGCAAGCCGTCTATCGCGCGCTGCACGTGGTGCATCACGCGCGCGCGCGCGTCGACGTCGGCTTGCGCGCGCTTCTCGCCCTGCGCGGGCGCGGTGCTCGCGATCAGCCGCTCGACGTCCTCCGGATCGGCGAGCGCGGCCACCAGGCGCAGCAGCGCCGCGTGCTTCCCGGGATAGTCGAGCGCCACCTGCAGCGCCGCGCCCATCTGCCCGCACAGCTGCTCGATCGGGATGTCGTAGAAGGCCTTGGCGTCGCCCGAGGTGGCGAGCCGCACCAGGTCGTGCTCGGCGATATCCACATTGACGTGCGTCGCGAACTCCGAGCGCGCCGCGGCGCGCTTGCTCGCCAGCCAGCGCCGCAGGAACCTCCGCTGGTAGGAATTGCGCAGCGGCAGCATGTCCTTCAGCGTCTGCACGATCGCCATGCTGAGCACGCCGACCGCGGCCATCGCGCTCACGAACGCAGCGATGTTGGTCGAAAACGCGCCGACGAACTGGATGATCGCGTCGGCGAAGCCTTGGAACATGGTTCCCTCCCGCTGAAAAGGGGCCAGGCTCGATTCTCGGGCGCTGCGTCCTGCGCGATCATAGGCGCCATGCCCGCCCGGCACCACCACCACGTGTACGTCGTGGAACTTTCTCCCGAAGTCCTGCAAGAGGCGAAGTTTCGCCGCGCGAATCCCGATTACGACGTCATGAAGCCCTGCGTGTACGTCGGCATGACCGGCCTCACGCCCGAGGAGCGCTTCGCGAAGCACAAGCGGGGCATCCGCGCGAACCGCTACGTCGAGCGCTACGGGCTGCGCCTGCTGCCGAAGCTCTACGCGTACGCCAACCCGATGCCTTTTGATGCCGCGCGCGACATGGAAGTCGAGCTCGCGATCGCGCTCAGGGAAGAGGGCTACGGGGTGTGGCAGGGGTAACTACACAGGAATCCGAAACGGGACGAGCTCCCTGACCGGTCCGTGCTTCGTCGGCGCTAACGTCCTCGTCTCCGCGCGCGGCCCCCGCGACCTCGTCGAGCAGCGGCGCGCGCGCGAGATCGAGCGTCAAGTGGGTGACGGTCGCCGAGCGCGGATCGGCTTCGAGCAGGAAGCCGAGCTTGCGGCCGAGCGCGAGCACCGCGTCGTTCGTCGATAGCGCGGTGCCGGTCAGACACTGCAGTTTCGCTTTCCGTGCGGCGGCGATGAGGCCGCGCAGAAGCCGCGTCCCGAGTCCGCGTCCCTGCCATTCGTCGGCGAGCACGATCGCGATTTCGGCGCGCTCGGTGGACGGCTCCCGCACGTAACGGACGACGCCGACCTGGCGTTCGCGGTCCCCTGCGCGCACGGTGGCGATGAGCGCCAGCTCGCGCTCCGGATCGATGTCGGCGAAGCGCCGCAGCTCCTCGAGCGACGGCGTGCGCGTCGACATCAGGCGCTGATAGAGGCTGCGCGGCGAAAGACGCCTTGCGAATTCGACCTCGAGCGCCAGGTCCGCTGCGCGGATCGGGCGAATGCTCACGGCGGTGCCATCCGCCGCCAGCCACGTTTCGGGCGGCATGCTAGCCGCCGAGCGCGCGGAACAGGTCGGCGACCGCCGCGCGCTGCGCGCGCACCGCTTCGTAGCGCGCAACCTGGGCGTCCAGCAGGTTGCGCTCGGCGTCGATCACGTCGAGCTGACTGCCGAGCCCGTTCGCGTAGCGCCTGCGCGCCAGCTCGAGCGCCGAGGCGAGCGCCTGGGCGCGCGTATGCTCGGCCTCGACACTTTCCCTGGCGCGGTCCTGCGCGGCCAGCGCCGAGCGCACCTCGCTGAACGCGATTTCGATCGCGCCGCGGTAGGCGGCCAGCGCCTCGCGCTCGCGCGCGCGCGCGACGTCGACCTGCGCGTCCAGGCGCCCACCTTGGAAGACGGGCTGCGCGGCGGCGACCGCCAGACCGGCGATCCCGGCCGGGCCGGTGAACAGGTCGCGCAGCGACGCCGCCTCCGTCCCCAGGAATCCGGTCAGGATGATCGACGGGAAATACTCCGAGCGGGCGACCGCGACGCGCGCGTTCGCCGCGACCAGGCGCTGCTCGGTCTCGACCAGGTCGGGGCGCCTGAGCAGCAGCTCCGAAGGAAGCCCGGAGGGCACCGCGGTCGGCGCGAGCGAGCGCTCCGCGCCGGAGGCGCGCGGCACGGCGCCGTCCATGATGTCCTTCGGGCTGCGTCCGAGGAGCACCGCCAGCGCCGCCTCCTGCAGCTCGCGGTCGCGCTCGAGCGGCGGCAGCTGCGCGCGCGTCGTCGCGGCCTCGGCTTCGAGCTGGCGGTAGTCGAACTCCGAGATCAGGCCGTGCTCGAAGCGCTTCTTCTGCAGCGCCAGCGCGCTCTCGCGCAGGGCGAGCGTCTCGCGCACCGCGCCGACCTGCTCGTCGAGCGCGCGCAGCGCGAAATACCCCTTCACCACGCTGGCGGCGAGCGCGATGCGCACCGTGTCGCGGGCCGCTTCGGTCGCGAGCAGGTCGGCGCGCGCGGCGCGTGCCGCCGCGTGCAGCTTGCCCCACAGGTCGACCTCGTACGACACGGCGAGCGCCGCGCTCGTGTCGTTCAGCTCGCGCGGCGTGCCCGGCGGCAGCGTGCCGGTGGCCTCCGAGAAGCGGGTGCGGCTGTGCGCGGCGCTCGCGTCCACCGCAGGATAGAGCGCCGACTCGGTTTCGCCGAGCAGCCCGCGCGCCTCGTCGACCTTGGCCACCGCGACGGCGAGATCCGCGTTGTGGGCGAGCGCCTCTTCGACGAGGCGGTCGAGGCCGGAATCGCCATAGATTTCCCACCACTTGCCGTCGACCACCGCCGAGGGCGCGCTCTCGCGCCAGGCGGCGGGCAGCTCGACCGCGGGGCGCACGTAGTGCGGCTGCACCGCGCAGCCGGCGGCCGCCGCGCAGAGCAGCAGCATCAGCGAGAGGCGCTTGCGCACAGCCCTAGGCTCGCGAGGCATGAGAGGCCTCGGCACGCAGCTCCGCGGCCGAGCGCCGTTCCGAGAGGTGCCGGTCGGTCATCAGCTTGAAGAACATCGGCACGAAGAACAGCGCGAGAAAGGTCGCCGCCAGCATGCCGCCCATCACGCCGGTGCCGGCCGAGACGCGCGCTCCCGCGCCCGCGCCGGTCGACACGGCGAGCGGCACGACGCCCAGAATGAAGGCGAGCGAGGTCATGAGGATCGGCCGGAAGCGCAGTCGCGCGGCTTCCAGCGCCGCGGCCGACGCGGACATGCCGTCGCGGTGTTTCATCACCGCGTACTCGACGATCAGGATCGCGTTCTTCGCCGCCAGGCCGAGCAGCGTCACCAGGCCGATCTGGAAGTACACGTCGTTCGTCAGGCCGCGCAGCCAGACGGCGCACAGCGCGCCGAACGTGCCGAACGGCAGCGCGAGCAGCACCGACAGCGGCAGCGTCCATTTCTCGTACAGCGCCGCGAGGATCAGGAACACCATGACCGCGGCCAGCCCCAGGGCGAGCCCGGAGGTGCCGGCGGATTCCTTCTCCTGGTACGACGCCCCGCCCCAGTCGTAGCTGAAATCCGGCGGCAGGACCCTGTTCGCGATCTGCTCGACGCGCGCGATTGCCTGGCCCGAGGACGCGCCCGGTGCACCCTGGCCGAGGATCTTCACCGCGGGCAGGTCGTTGAAGCGATCGAGCGAATCGGGGCCCGAGCTGTAGCGCACCCGCACCAGCGACGCGAGCGGGATCATGTCGCCCTTGGCCGATCGCACCCAACCCTTGCCGACGTCGTCGGGGCGGTTGCGGTAGCCCGGAGCGGCGGACATCAGCACCTGCCAGGTGCGGCCGAACTTGTTGAAGTCGTTGACGTAGTAGGTGCCCAACGTCGCAGCGAGCGTGCCGTAGAGCTGGTCGAGCGGCACGCCGAGCGCTTCGGCCTTGTCGCGGTCGACGTCGACGGCCAGTTGCGGGACCGACGGGCGCCACAGCGTCTGCACGCCGCCCAGCATCGGGTCCTTGTTCGCGGCGGCGAGAAACAGCCCGAGCGCGTGCGCGAGCGCCGGCGGCCCGCCGTTGCCCCGGTTCTGGATGTAGAACTCGAAGCCGCCTGCGGTTCCCAGGCCGAAGATCGGCGGCGGCCCGAAGGCGAGCGCGAGCCCTTCCTTGATGGGCGCGGTTTTCATGTAGAAATCGGCCAGCAGCTGCGGCGTCGCGACCCTGCGCTCGCTCCAGGGCTTCTGGATGACGAACAGCGTCGCGGCGTTGTTGCGGAAGCCGCCGCCCAGAAAGTCGAAGCCGGTAAAGGCGACGACGTCCTTGTTGTTCGGGTTGGAGCGGATAGCGTGGAGCACTTCGCCGACCACGGCATCGGTGCGCTGCAGCGTCGCCCCGTCCGGCAGCACGACCGCGGCGATGTAGTAGCCCTGGTCCTCGTCGGGCACCAGGCTGCCGGGCGTGACGCGCCACAGCAGCACGGCGAGCGCCACCATGCCGGAGAACAGCAGGAGGCCGATGCCGCCGCGCCGGATCATCCAGGCCACGCCCGACTCGTAGCGGTCCGTGACGCGCCCGAAGAGGCGATTGAAGGCGCCGAAGAATCCCTTGTCCTTCCTGGCGGCGGGCTTGAGAACGATGACGCACAGCGCCGGCGTCAGCGTCAGCGCGACGAAACCGGATATGACGACCGCCATCGAGATCGTGACCGCGAACTGGCGGTAGAGCTCGCCGGTGAGCCCGCCGAGGAAGGCGATCGGTACGAACACGGCGCACAGCACCAGCACGATGGCGACGATCGGGCTGGTCACCTCCTTCATCGCCTGGATCGCCGCGTCGCGCGGCGCGAGCCGCTGCTCGTGCATGATCCGCTCGACGTTCTCCAGCACGACGATGGCGTCGTCCACCACGATGCCGATCGCCAGCACCATGCCGAACAGCGTCAGCGTGTTGATCGAGTAGCCGAGCAGCAGCAGTCCGGCGAAGGTGCCGATGAGCGACACCGGCACCGCCGCGAACGGGATGAGCGTTGCGCGCCAGCTCTGCAGGAACAGGTACACCACGCCGAACACCAGCGCCATCGCGATCAGCAGCGTTTCGACCACTTCCTCGATCGACACCCGCACGAAGCGCGTGGTGTCGTAGGGAATCGCGTAGGTCAGGCCCGCGGGGAAGCGCTCGGCGGCCTGCGCCACGGTACGCCTCACCGCCGCGGCGACGTCGAGCGCGTTGGCGCCCGGCTGCAGGAAGACGCCGACCAGCGTGGCGGGCTTGCCGTTGATGCGGCCGATGAAGTCGTAGTCCTGGGAGGCGAGCTCGACGCGCGCCACGTCCCGGAGGCGCAGCGCAGAGCCGTCCGGGTTCGCGCGCACGATGATGTCGCCGAACTGCGCCGCGTCGGCGAGGCGCCCGCGCGTCGTGATGGTGTAGACGAGCTGCTGTCCGCGCGGCGCGGGCGGCTGCCCGACCTTGCCGGCGGCGAACTGCGCGTTCTGCTCGTTGACGGCGCGGATCAGGTCGTCGGCGGTCACATGGTGCTGCGCCATGCGGTCGGGCTCGAGCCAGATGCGCATCGCATAGTCCTTGGCGCCGAAGATCTGCACGTTGGTGGTGCCGGGCACGCGCTTGAGGCGGTCGAGCACGTTCAGGGTCACGTAGTTCGACGTGAAGACGTCGTCGTAACGCCCCTCGGGCGAGTAGAACGCGAGCACCTGCAGAAACGCGGAGGAGCCCTTTTCCACCGTCACGCCCTGGCGGCGCACCTCGAGCGGCAGCCTGGGCAGGGCTTCGTTCACCCGGTTGTTGACGTTCACCGCCGCCGCCTCGGCGTCGGTGCCGATCGCGAAGGTGATCTGGATCTGCACCACGCCCTGCGAGGTCGAGGTCGAGCTCATGTAGATCATGCGCTCGACGCCGTTGATCTGGTTCTCGAGCGGCGCGGCCACCGTCTGCTCGATGACCCGGGCCGATGCGCCCGGATAGACCGCGCGCACGGTGACCACCGGCGGTGCAATCTCCGGATACTGCGCGATCGGCAGCACGCGCATCGCCGCGAGACCCGCGAGCACGATGAAGACCGACAGCACCGCGGCGAAGATCGGCCGCTCGATGAAGAATCTGGAGAACACGGTTCAGTCCCGCAAGGCGGTCTTCGCCGCGGCAGCCTCCCCGGCTACCGTCACCGGCGCGCCCGGCCCGATCTTCATCACGCCGTCGACGATCACTCGGTCGCCCGCCTCGAGGCCGGAGGTGATGACCCAGGACTCGCCCGTCCATTCGCCCACCTCGACCGGCCGCGGCTCGGCATGGCCGTGCGGGCCGACGACGTACACGAACTTGCCCTGCGGGCCCTCGAGCACGGCGCGTTGCGGCACCGTCACGGCCCGCGGCAGCACCGCACCTTCGAGCAGCACGCGCACGAACTCGCCCGGGCGCAGCGCGCCGTCCGGGTTGGGAACCTCGGCGCGCGCTTCCTGGGTGCCGGTCGTCGCGGAGACGCGCACGTCGGAGAAGTCGAGCCGACCGGCGTGCGGGTACAGCGTGCCGTCGGCGAGCCGCAGCTCGACCTGCATCGCCCCGCCCTCCGGCAGCGCCAGCCGGCCCGCGTCGATCTCCTTGCGCAGCCGCGCCTGCACGTTGTCGGGGATGCCGAAGTTCACCCAGATCGGATCGACCTGGATCACCGTGGTGAGCAGGACGTTCGGGCCGGACACCAGCGTCCCGTCCGACGGCAGCGCGCGGCTGGCCACGCCCGAAATCGGCGACTCGACCCGGGTGTAGCCGAGATCGAGCCGCGCCTGGGCGACGCGCGCCCGGGCCGCCTGGATATCGGCCGCCGCGATCGCCGCGGCCGATTGCGCGTCATCGTAGTCCTTCTGGCTCACCGCCTTGTCGGCGTACAGCGGCTTCAGGCGCGCTGCGTCGCGCTCGGCCTGCTCGCCGCGCGCGCGCGCCGCCGCCAGGTCCGCCTCGGCGCGCGCCAGCGCCACTTTGAACGGGGCCGGGTCGATCGTGAACAGCGACTGCCCCGCCTTCACCGCTGCGCCTTCCCTGAAGTTGCGCGACAGCAGGATGCCGGTGACTCGCGCGCGCACTTCCACCTCGCGCGAGCCGGCGGTCTGGCCGACGTATGTGTAGCTCACCGGCACCGCTTGCGGGCGCACGGTCACCACGCTCACCTCGGGCGGCGGCCTGTGCGCCTGCGGTCCGGGCGCCTCGTGTCCGCTCGATACGCCGCAGGCAGCGAGGCTTGCGGCGAGCATGAAGGGTGCGATTTGGATGAGACGCATATCGGGATCCCCCTATCCGTTCTTGCGCGACAGCAGGCCGATCAGCCCGTCGATTCCCTGGTCGCGCACGACCTCGGCAAACGAAGTCCGGTAGGTCGCCACCAGGCTCACGCCGCCCACGCGGATGTCGAACACCTTCCACTGCCCGGCGGTCTTCTCCATGTCGTAGGCGATGACGATCGGCTCCATGCCGGGCTGCCTGACGCGCGAGCGCACGGTCGCCTCGGTGTCCTCCGGGCGCACGTGCAGCGGGACGAACTCGATCGTCTGGTCGCGGTAGCTGGCGAGCGCGCCGGAATAGGTGCGCACCAGCAGGGTCCTGAATTCCCGCACCAGCCGCTCCTGTTGCGCCGGCGTGGCGCGGCGCCAGTCGAGCCCCATCGCGATGCGCGTGGCGCGCCGGAAATCGAAGTACGGAAGGATCTTCGCCTCGACCAGGGCGCGGAGCTTCGCCTCATCGCCCGCCTGGATGTCCCGGTCGCCGCGCACCGACGTCAGCACGTCGGCGGTGATGCGCCGGATCAAGGCGTCCGGCCCTATCCCCTGCGCGGACGCGGGCGCGACGGCCAGGAACACGACCAGCGCGCGCAATGCGGCGGCAAGGCCCTTGGCATACATGCGTACGTCCTCCGAACTCACGCCAGGCCCGGTAGGCGGCTACTCGCGCAGGTCATCGATGCTGGCGCGATCCAGGCCGATGTCCCTGAGCATGTGGTCGCTCAACGCATGCAGGTTCCGCTGCGCCCGCGCCGCGGCCCGCTCCCGCAGGATCGCTTGCCATGCGTTCGCGAGCGCGCGCACGACCATGGCGGAGAGCTTCATCTAGCTACCCGTGCGCTCGAACCTGAGCGAGGCGTGGTCCAGCACCTGCACGAGCGCCAGGCCCAGCTGAGCGAGCCTGAAGCGCTCGCCCGGCCGCAGCAGCACGTCGCGCGGGCTGTCCTGCTCGGTGATCCAGATTTCGCCCCGAAGCGCGGTGATCGCCACGCCTGCGCCATCGCGCACGCGCAGCAACGTCCCCTGGGGCAGCTCGATTGTCGTGTGAAAGTTCTTTGCCATGCCGCGATCATCCGCGGCGGGCGCTGCGTGACGGTTACCGGCCGGCGCGCGGCCGTTACAGGTGAAATCCGCCGAGGCTCAGGCGCGCTTGAGCGCGCGCGCGACCGCGCCGGCGAGCTCGCGCGATTGCACCGGCTTTTTCAGGACCTCGCTGACTCCGGCGCCGAACGCGCGTTCCGCCAGCTGCGGCCCCGTGTAGCCGCTCACCAGGACGAACGGAAGGTCGGCGCGCCGCCTGCGCAGCCGGATCGCCAGCTGCGTTCCGCTCAGGCCGGGCATCACCTCGTCGGCGACCACCGCGTCGACCCGGCCGGTCTCGAACGCCGCGATCGCGGCCGCGGCATCGGTGCAGGCTACGGGCTCGTAGCCGGCGCGCTTGAGGATCTCGACGGTCACGGCGACGAGCAGCTCCTCGTCGTCGACCACCAGCACGCGCTCGCCGTTGCCGCGCGCGAGCGGCTCCGCCGCGAGGTCTTCGACGAGCGCCGGCGTATCGACGCGCGGGAGATAGATGTTGAACCGGCTGCCGCGGCCCGCGGTGCTGGCGACGTCTATGGCGCCGCCCGAGTCGGTGACGATGCCGTACACGAGCGCGAGGCCGAGGCCGGTGCCCCGGCCGACCTCCTTGGTCGTGAAGAACGGCTCGAAGATGCGCGCCTGAGTGGCTTCGTCCATTCCGCCTCCCGTGTCCTCCACCATGAGGCGGGCGTAGCTGCCGGCCCGCAGCAGGCCGTGCGTGAGCGTGCGCTCCGCGGTGACCTGCACCGATTCCAGGGCGACGCGCAGCGTGCCGCTTCCGTGGACCGCCTGGATCGCGTTGGTGCAAAGATTCATAGCGACCTGGTGCAGCTGGGTCGGATCGCCGACTACGTAGAGCGACGACGACGACAGCGCGGCTTCGAGGCGAACGCCCTCGGGCAGCGAGCCGCGAACCAGCTCGAGCGTCTCGGCCACGATGCCGCGCAGGTCGACCGGGGCGCGCTGGCCGCGCTGGCTCTGGCTGTAGGAAAGAATCTGCTCGACCAGGCCGCTCGCGCGGTTCGCTCCCGTGAGCACGTTGTCCGCATAGCGCTTGAGCGGCGAGCCGGGCGGCGCGTGCTCCGCAAGCATCTCGGCATAGCCGAGGATGCCGCCCAGGATGTTGTTGAAATCGTGGGCGATGCCGCCTGCGAGGCGCCCGATCGCCTCCATCTTCTCGGCCTGTCGCAAGCGCTGCTCCAGGCGGGCGCGCTCGGTCTCGGCGTCCTTGCGCTCGCCGATGTCGCGCAGGTTCATGACGACCGCGCGCACGCTCGCCTCGTTCAGCAGGTTCTCGCGCGTCAGCTCGATCCACCGGTAGGAGCCGTCCTTGTGGCGCAGCTGCACCTCGTCGACCGCGAGCTTGCCCGGCGTGCGCAGCAGCTCGTCGCGCAATCTCACGGCCAGCTCGCGTGTGTCGGGATGCACGAGCTCGAGCACCTCGCGGCCGCGCAGGTCCTCCAGGCGGTAGCCGAGCGCGCGCTCGATCGCCGGGCTCGCATACACGATTCCTCCCGCGCGCGGCCGCGTGAGGATGATCGCGTCCGAGCTGTGCTCGATCATCGCCTGGTAGCGCTGCCAGCTCTGCGCGAGCGCCCGCTCGCGTCTCGCCAGGCCCCAGGCGGCAAGCGCGATCAGCGTCAGCATCGCACCGGAGGTGAGCACCGTGCGGTCGAACGCGCGCCTCGCTTCGTCGCGCCAAGGCGCGAACACGGCGTCCTCGGTCGCTCCGCTCACCACGAACAGCGGGAAGCCGCGCACCGACAGGCCGTGCAGCAGCACGCGCTGCCCGAGGATCGGGCTCGTGGTCCAGCCCTGCCAGTTGCCGTCGCGCAGCACCTGCTCGCGGATACCGGCGTCGGGCAGCCTCCGCCCGCGGGCCTCGGGCAGATCCGGAACCCGGGCGACCACCGAGCCGCTGTTCGACATCAGCGTGATGAACGAGCCCCGGCCGAGGTCGATGCTCCTGTACAGGAGGTCGAAGCTTTCGAGCTCGATCGCCGCGGCGACCACGCCGCCGTTCCCGCCGATGCGCCGCGACAGCAGCATGCGCCACTCCTTGCCGCCCTGGGCCGGATAGGGGTCGCTCAGGTGTACTCCGCTCGGTCCGGCGTCGCGGCTCAGCGCGATGCTCGCGGGCTCGAAGCCGTCGGCGTCGGTGCCCGCGACGAGCCGCCCCTTTTCGTCGAATACCAGCACCGCGGCGACCTGCGGCATGTGCTGCAGCTGGTCGCGCAGGCGCGCGACGTTCGCGGCGACCTTTTGCGCGCTGCCGGCTTGAGCCGCGTCGCGCAGCACCAGGTCGACCGCTTCGAGCGTGGCCGCGGTCTGCTCGGCGATGACGCGCGTCACGTTCGAGAAGCCGCGCGCGGCGCGCTGCTCGGTGCGCTGCCGCGCCGTTCGCAGGGCCCACACCGTGGAGGCGACGTCGATCGCGACGAGCACCAGGCCGAGCGCGACGATCGCACGGCCGAGCGGGATGCGGGAAAGGGCCGAACGGACGCGCGCGGCGCTCATCGACCGCCGTTCGAGCTCACGCTGCGGGCCCGAAGGGACCGGCGGCCTGCGGCGTCTGTCTAGGCGCCTTTCTCGCGTGCGAAGTGGTCACGAGAGTCATTTGCCATCTTCTCGGTACACCAACGTGCATAGGAACGACCAAAAGCCTTCCCAAGCCAGCGCCCGACTCCGGAAGCCGGGAGCATATAGTCGATAAAGACTCGGAGCTGGCAGTCTGTTTCGCTCGGCTTTATATGCACGCCCATCCGATAGGGCCCAACCACGAGCAGTTGCGGCACTCCTATCGTCTCCCAGATCTTGCGCGATGGAGGAGAACGCTCTATCACGGTCTCGTCCAAACCAAGGGTTAACCCAAGTATGGAGCCAGACATGCGTATTGTTGAGCCAACCGCCTTGCCAAGCCGAGCGTCTGTCTGCACCGACATACGGCCGCCCACCATCATCCAGGAGCGCTTGTTCATATGCGCCGACAA
>Ga0187776_10001254_pt1 | contig 12589 bp, 5 predicted proteins | sample 0216_BV02_MP12_2_FD_132426 | JGI IMG/M metagenome (GOLD analysis project Ga0187776, IMG submission 132426) | Tropical peat soil microbial communities from peatlands in Department of Meta, Colombia - 0216_BV02_MP12_20_MG | ecosystem: Environmental > Terrestrial > Soil > Wetlands > Peat | place...
ATCGCCAAACCTGCGGAAATCCCCGTAACCACCGAAACCATCCCCTGGCTCAAGACGAGCTTCAGGATGTCGCGGGGCTGCGCGCCGAGCGCCATGCGGACGCCGATTTCGTTGCGCCGCTGCGAAACGGAGTAGGCGGTAACGCCGTAGATGCCGATCGAAGCGAGAACGAGCGCCAGCGCCGCGAGCGCGCCGGCGAGCAGCATGGTGAAGCGACTGGCCGCACGCGCCTGGCGGACGTACTCCTCCATCGGGCGGACTTTGGACAGGGGGATGTCCTTGTCGAGCTTGTCCAACTCCGCACGAATCGGACCCACGAACGCCTCCGGCTGCCCAGTAGTACGCACGGTGAAGGCAAAGTGTTCCCGGGGGGCTTGCGCGTAGGGTTCGTAAATCGCGGGGCGGCCATCGTCGGTCAGCAGCAGGTATTTGATGTGGCCTACGACGCCGACGATTTCTGCCGTGGCGCGGAAAAAATCTCCCTTGGCAAACGCTTCGACGTTGAGCTGCTTGCCGATGGCGCTTTCGTGGGGCCAGAGCCGGTCGGCGAGCGATTGGTCGATGATGACGACGCGGCCACGCGTCAAATCGTCGGACTCTTCGAAATCGCGGCCGGCGATCAACGGCACAGCCATGGATTGGAAGAAGCCGGGCATGATGGCACGATGTTCGGCCAGCGATTTGTATTGATCGGGAATCGGAGCGCCTTCCCGCCAGTAGTAGCTGTACCAGGTGACTTGCTCGTCGAGCGGGAGGTAGTTGACGCCGCCCACGGACTCAACACCGGGCGTCGCGGAAAGGTTTTTCCAGAAATCTCGGATCAGACGCACGCGGTCTTCATCCTTTGCATAGCGCGACCCGGGCGGAGTGATTTGAAACGTGAGCACGCGGCTCGACTGAAATCCGGTGCTGACGTCGAGGAGGCGGACGAAGGTGCGGATGAGCAGTCCCGAACCGATGAGCAGAATGAAGCCCAGTGCGACTTCCGCTGCGACCAGCAGCGAGCGCAGCCGGCTCTTCCCCTGGAGCGTTCCCTTGCCGCCGGACTTCAGCGATTCCATCAAGCCGGCGCGGGACGATTCCAGGGCCGGAGCGACACCGAAAATGATTCCTGCAATCAGCGAAACGAGAAATGTGTAGATCAAGACCGTAAAATCGAAGCTGACAGATTGCATGATGACGAGCGACTGCGGGCGCAGTGCCAGCAGCCAGCGCGTGGCACCCCAACCGAGCGCGAGTCCCGCCGCGCCACCGAGCACAGACAGCAAGATGCTTTCGGTGAGCCATTGGCGGATGACGCGTCCACGAGACGCACCGAGTGCTTGCCGCAGCGCGATTTCGCGCTGGCGCACCTCTCCGCGGGAGAGCAGCAGATTCGCGACGTTGGCGCAGGCAATCAGCAAGACGAGCGCGACACCGGCGAACAGTGCCAGCACTGCGGGGCGAATTTTCCGGACCGAATCCGTCTGAAGCGGCAGCACCTGAAAATCGACACCCTGTTTCGAGTCGATGGTGTTTTCCGAACGAATCTGGCTGGCGATCGAGTGCGCTTCGGCCTGCGCTTGATCGAATGTTGCGCCCGGATGAAGACGCCCAATCGAGCGGAGATAGCCCAAGTCGCGTGCTTCCTCGGAGAGATCGCTGCGGAAGGGTATGAACGCCTGGACGTCCGGCGGGACGGCGGCGTCCTCCGGAAGAATCAGCCTGAATTCGGGAGGGAGAATTCCGATCACCGTGACGCCCTGGACGTCCTGACCGTCCAGGCGCACGGTCTTGCCGAGAATCTGCGGATCGGCGCCAAAACGGCGGCGCCACAGGCCGTCCGTGAGAATGACGGTTGTCGCGGCGTTTTTCAAATTGTCTTCAGGCGTGAACATGCGGCCGTGCGCGAGCGGGACGCCGAGAATGGAAAGAAAATTATCGGTGACGAAGCCGACTTTCAATTGCTCCGGCTCACCGGTGCCCATCAACGCCGCGCTGCTCACCCAGATTCCGCCCACACTTTCCAGCAGACGGCTGCGGCTCTTCAGGTCCGCCAGGTCCGGCCCGGAGGAAGGCACGCGCGATTGCCCGGCCAATTTCAACTCCGACCAGATCAGCGCGAGGCGGTCGGGATGCGAATATGGCAAGGGCTTCAGGATGACGCCATCGAGGACGCTGAAGATGGCGGTGTTGGCGCCGATGCCGAGGGCGAGAGTGAGGATGGCGACGGCAGTGAAGCCGGGATTTTTGCGCAGCATCCGCAGGGCATAGCGCAAGTCGGCCCACAGCGTCTCGAGCCAGAATCCGCGGCGCTCCTCGCGGCAGCCCTCCTTCACGCCCTCGACCGAGCCCAGTTGCAGCACTGCCTGGCGGCGCGCTTCTTCGGGCGTCATACCCGCGGCAACGTTGGCGATGATTTGCCGGTCGAGATGATCGCGCAGCTCTTCGGAAAGTTCGTGCTCCCAATCTCTTTGGCGGGACCAGCGATGCCAGAGATTCATCGAGCTTCTCCGCACGTGTCACTCATAGCGCAGCGCCACCACCGGATCCACACGCAGGGCGCGGAGCGCGGGGATGCAACAGGCAGCCAGCGCGACTACCGTCAGAACCGCGGCAACGCAGACGAAGGTGAGCGGGTCGGTGGCGCTCACGCCGAACAGCAGGTTAGCCATCAGCCGAGTGAGCGCCAGTGCAGCCACCACTCCGATGGCGATGCCGGTGAGCGTCATTTTCAAGCCCCCGCCGAGAACGAGTCCCAGCACATCGCGCTGCTGCGCCCCGAGCGCCACGCGGATTCCGATTTCCCGCGTGCGCTGGCCTACCAAGTAAGAAACGACGCCATAGATCCCCACGCTTGCAAGCAGGAGCGCCAGGGCCGCAAAGGCGCCGAGCAAAATCATCGAGAATCGCCGGGACGCGAGCGAATCCGAGATAATTTCTTCCATTGTCTGCGCGCCGGAGACCACCTGCTCGCTGTTCATTTGCGAGCTGATGCGGCGAAGCGAAGCGAGAACGCCGGCAGCCGCTCCTTCATAACGCACCACTACGGGCATGCCCGTCGGAGCCATGGCCATGAAGCCGTCCGGCGTCTGCATGAGCGGAACATACATCTGGGCTCGAAGCGATTGCCCATCGTCCGAATCGAGCCCCCATTGCTTCACGTGCCGCACCACTCCGACAATTTCAGCGGGCCGCTCGGTGTTCGTGAGGACAATCTGCTTCCCGAGTGGATTCTGATCGCCGAAATATCGCTGCGCAAAAACGTCGTCCACCGCGATCACGGGCGGCGCATGTTCGTTATCGAGCGGAGTGAAGAACCGGCCCTGTTCGAGGGAAATTCCCATCGCCTCCAGATAGTCCGGCTCGACGATGTAATCGATGGCCCAATTCATTTCGGCGGCACTCGCAGGTTTCGGATGGCCGGCATGCCAAAAGAGCATTTCGTCATCCCAACCGAGGGGCATGGCCCCTGCGGAGAGCGAAACCGCCCGGACACCCGGAGCGGATTTGAACCTGGCGTCCAGGTCGCGAAGAGCGGCGCGAATTGAGTCGGGGCTGGCCGTCGTCATTGATGGGGAGAGGGAAATTGAGAATGTAAGGATATTTTGCGTGCGGAAGCCTGGGTCCACGCGCCAAAGAGCGGTGAGGCTGCGGATCATCAGGCCTGCGCCGACGAGCAGCACGAGTGCCAGCGCCGTCTCGAGGATCACGAATAAGCCCTGAGCGCGGTGGCGTGCACCGCTCGCTCCGCGCCCGCCTTCTTGCAGCTGGTCGCGGACGTTGTGCTGAGAGATTCTCGATGCCGGCGCCACGCCAAAAAGAATCCCCGCGAGCAGAGAAATCCCCAGGGTGAAGATCAAAACGCGACCGTCAAGATGAATTTCCCGGGTGCGCGGTAAAGCGTCGGGCAGGATTCCTAGGGCTGCGCGCGTTCCCCAACCGGCCAACAACAGCCCGAACGCGCCGCCCGCCACAGCCAGCAGAACGCTTTCCGTCAAAAGTTGGCGGACCAATCGCCCCTGGCCGGCGCCCAGCGCCGCGCGAATGGCGAATTCCCGCGCCCTGCCGGTAGAACGAACGAGCAGTAGATTCGCAACGTTGCCGCAGGCAATCAGCAGGACAAATCCTACCGCGCCCAGCAACACCAATAGCGCCGGCCGGAAGCGGCCCACCATGGCGTCCTTCAACGGGCGCAGGCTCGCGGCAATGCCCTTGTTGGCGTCGGGATAGGCCGTGGCCAGATTCCGCGTGACTCTCTCCATGTCGGCCCGGGCTTGCTCGATCCCGGCGCCGGGTTTCAGCCGGCCAACCCCATGAATTCCGAGTCCCGCGGCGCGATTCAGGAGGAGATTATTGCTCCACTGTCCGATGGGCACATACACTTCGCTGGGGCGGAACGTCCTGACGGTGAGATCAATATTCCCAGAAACCACGCCGACAATCGAGTAGCTCCGGCCGTCGAGGGTGATGCCCTTTCCCAGCACATCCGGCGAGGAGCCGAACTTGCGCTTCCAGAATCCGGCGCCGATGAGTGCGATGGGAGCCGCGCCGACTTCATCCTCTCCCGGCGCGAAGAAGCGGCCAATCACCGGGTTCACGCCGAGCAAGGAAAAGAAGTCGGAAGAAATGAACTGGGCGGGAACGCGTTCAGCTTCCCCCGCGCCGGTGAGGATGAAGGAATAGGGGCGGGAGACAGCCATGGAAGAGAAAGTGCGGTTGTCATTCCGCCAGTCGCGAAAATTCGGAAACGAAATCGAGCCAGTCTCGAAATTCGGCTTGCTCTCGTCCAGGGCAACAAGTTGCTCCGGGTGCGGAAAAGGCAGCGGGCTCAGAAGCACGCCATTGACGACGGAGAACAGAGCCGTGTTCGCTCCGATGCCCAGCGCGAGCGTGAGAATCGCGACAATCGTAAATCCCGGCGAGCGGAGCAGCAGGCGCAGCCCGTACCGCGCGTCGGATGCGAGCGTCTCCAGCCAGAAGCCTCGGCGCTCTTCCCGGCAGCTTTCTTTCAGGCCCTCGACCGAGCCCAGTTGCAGCACCGCCTGCCGCCGCGCTTCTTCCGCGGTCATTCCCGCGGCAACATTTGCAGCGGTTTGGCGCTCCAGATGGTCGCGCAGCTCTTCGCTCAAACCCTGCTCCCATTTCTTGCGCCAGAATTTATGCCGCCAGAACTTCACTGCCGCGCCTCCCTCCGTTGCAGGCTGTTGCTTCTAGACTCTCTGCAAAATCAGTGCGACGGCCGACGACAGCCGGTTCCAGTCGGCCATTTCCTTTTCGAGCTGCTGGCGCCCGGCTCTTGTCAGCGAGTAATACTTGGCGCGGCGGTTGTTTTCCGAGGCGCCCCACTCGGCGCTGATCCAGCCCTTGCGCTCGAGGCGATACAGCGCGGGATAGAGCGACCCCTGCTGAATCTGCAACACGTCGCGCGACACCTGCTGGATGCGCTGCGCGATGCCCCAGCCGTGCATGGGCTCAAGCGCGAGCGTCTTCAGGATCAGCAAGTCGAGCGTGCCTTGCAGGATTTCGACGGACGAACTCACAATGCCCTCCTCTAGAAATTCTAGGGGTGAGGGTGCATCTCCTCTTGTAGATTGTCAAGGGGAGATAATTGCTCTGACGCAGGCTCGAGAAAAATGTAAGCAGCACCTGCCCTTTCGAAGACGCCGGAGGATTCGTGGGAGGTTATAAGCTATTTGGTTTCAAGGGGGTACTAATACTCCGGTATCAAAATTTTACCCCCTGTGCGCCATTGTTCAGGACCGGCCCATTTTGCAGAATCACAGTGCGGGTTGGGAGCTGCGATGCGGGGACGACGGTTCCAAAAGGAGCCGGGGCACGCTACCCAGCCCGTCCAAGCCCTCCTGCTGATGTATCCCTCCTGACCCCCATTAGCAGGGGGCTTCGCGTTCCTCCAGATTTGATTCCTCCCACAGCACCATTTGGCACTTCTGTTGCGACGCACATGATGGCGCATGGAGGGCCGAAGGTATTAAGCTGTTTGGATTGTGCGGGGCGGAGTTGACGCGACCCGGACTGCTGCCCGGCCCATTCAAGATTGATGGATAAACCGGACACAATGGGAAGTTTCAGACGACGAGCGCTTGTGCTGCTGCTGGCGGCGCTGATGATGCAACCTCCGCCTGCCTATGCTGCGGACCTGAAGCCGCAGACCATCGCAGCTTTCAACCGGTACGCGCAGCTCACCGAAGCGCAACTTAAATCGCAAGCCGCAAAGAACGAGCCGTTTCTTTGGGTGGACTCGCTGCCGGCGGCACGCCGGTCAGCGGCGTTCGCCGATTTGCGCGCCGGCAAAGTGGTGATCGAGCGGCTGGAGACGCTCGACAACGGCAAGCATATGGAAATTCCCAGCGGGATGATTCATCACTGGATCGGCACCGTCTTCATTCCCGGAGCCACGCTGAAGCAGACGCTCGCGCTCGAGCAGGACTATGATCATCACCAGGAATATTTCAAGCCGGATGTAATGCGTTCGAAAATCCTGCGGCACGAAGGAGGCGATTTCCTGGTCCTCCTCCGCTTCTACAAGAAAAAAATCATTACCTCCGTGCTCGATACCGAGCACGATGTTCACTACGGCCTGATAGATTCCACGCACGCCTCCAGCCGGTCGCACACGACGCGGATTCAGGAGGTGGAAAATGCCGGTGAAGCCGGCGAGCGGCTGGAACCCGAAGGGCACGACCGCGGGCTGTTGTGGCGGATGAACACGTACTGGAAATTCGAGGAAAGAGACGGAGGAATGTACGTAGAGAGCCAGTCGATTTCGCTGACGCGCGATATTCCTACCGGCCTGGGCTGGCTCGTCGGCCCGTTCGTGAACAGCGTTCCGCGGGAATCGCTCACGTTCACGCTGGCCACGACGCGCTCGGCAGTCCTGCAGCGCATCGCCGCCCACTGATTTGCCGCCTCCAAAAAAAGAAATTAGAAAGTTGTGCCGGCCAGAAAGACGTTCAGCAGGCCGTTCGTCGGTATTGCCACGAGATTATTGGAGAAGGAAAGGAAGCTGACGGAATGGCCGTCGGCGCTGATGGATGGGGCGAGGCTTGAACCGTTCGACGGCGCCGGAGCCACGCCGGCGGGCTGGCTGGCCACGATAGTGCCGGGCCCGCAATTCGTGGTCGTGTTCAGGCAGGTCTCCCGCACAAACGCGTTCTCGACGCCATTGGCAGTGTTTGCGCTGAGATTGGAAGCCAGCGAAGCAAACGAAATCAGCAGGTCGGCTCCGTTCAGAGCGGCGTCATTGACGCTGGGCCGCTCGCTGGTGGCGTTGCCGACGGTAGTTCCATTCGGTGTGGAAACCAGGTGATTGGAAGCCGTGCAGCCGCTGGCGATCCCCAGGCAAGTATCGCGAACAAATACCTGCTGTACTCCTCCGGTGTTGACTCCCAGATTTGTGGCGGTCGAGGCGAAGGCGATGAACCGCCCGCTGGGTGTGATGGCGGATTGCGAGCTTGCACCGTTCGCCGGCGTGACGCCGTCCGGCGTGGACACGAGCAGGTTCTGCCCGGCGCAGGCGCTCGTGGAATAGGTGCACCCGCGCAAGAACACTTCAGAGAGCCCGCTCGGATTCGGGGCGGTGGGGCCAAGATTTTTCGCCGTCGAAGTGAAGGACACGAAGAGCCCGCTGGTGGCAATGGATGGATTCGCGCTCGCGCCGTCCCCGGGAGTGATTCCATCCGGCGCGACCGAGATCAGGAATGTGGTGGGCGTGCAGGTGCCGGAAACAGTTCCGCTGCAAGTGTCGCGCACGAAAACTTGAGGTGCCACTCCATCGAAGGTGATGTTCGAGACCAGATTGGTAGCCCTGGAGACGAAGGCCACGAAGCGGCCGTCGGAGCTGATGGCAGGATTGAAACTGTCGCCGTTCCCCGCGGCGGTCCCATCGGCGGAGACCGAAACAATCTGTGTTTGCAAGCCAGTGCCGACGCAAGTCGGCGTGGTGGTACAGGTGGACCGGAAGAAAACCTGGCGGGTCGTGCCGTTCTGCGGCACGGAGGTATCCAAATTCGTGGCTGTCGAGGTGAATGCGATATCGCTGCCACTGTTGGAGAGCACCGGCTCGGTGCTGGCGCCATTTGCAGAATTTCCGAACTGATCGGTGCTCAGCAGGATGGTGAGGGGCGTGCAGCCGGAGCCGCCCAGGCAGGTCTTGCTGAGGTACACGTCGCTGTTGGTGTTCTTGTTGCCCGCAACCAGATTGGCGGAGATCGAAGCGTAGGCTACCAAGGACCCGTCCTCGGCAGTAGATGGGCCGGCAGTGGTTTGGTTGGGGACTCCGCCGATGCAGTTGTTGCCGCACACGCCATTGTCGGCAAGCGTCCCATCGGGTGCCAGATCCAGAATTATCGGAAGCCCAATGGTCGTAGTAGGGTTCACCGCAAACGTCAGAATATTCGACGGGCCTCCTCCCGGTCCCGGATTGCTCACCTGAACCTGGTTCACGCCGCCGACGCCCAAGTCTCCGGCTGTCAACTGCGTGCTGACCTGCGTTGCGCTCAGCGTCGCGGTGGTTCGCGGCGAGCCGTTGATGAGGATTTGGGATCCGTTCACCATGCCGGTCCCGGTGACCACGAGTGTGGTCGGTGTTCCCCCAGCTGTCACGGAGTTCGGAATGAGCGAGCTGATCAGCGGCACCGGATTCCGAACGCTGAAAGGAAAAGGATCCGAAGTGCCGCCATCGGGAGGAGGATTTATGACAGCGATCTGCAAAGTCGCAGCGTTGGCGAGATCCGCGGTGATCAGTGTCATCTGTAGCGAGGTGCTGTTCGTAAAGGTCGTCGGGCGGTGGGCACCATTGACCGTCCCCACCGAAGTGGCGACGAAATTTTTGCCGGTCACGATCAAGTTAAACCCGGTAGACCCTGCCAGCACGCCAGCGGGAGAGACTGAAGTGATGTGCGGAATCGGGCTGGCCACCGGGTCAATGGTGAAGGTGAGAGGCGGCTGGCTGGTTCCCCCTCCGGGTTGCGCGGTAAAGACGGTGATTTGAGCAGAGCCCGGAACCTGGACGAAATTTGCAGGAATCTGCGCCTGAAGCTGCGACTCGCTCAAAAAGCTTGTGAGGATAGCGATCGGCTGTTGATTTGTCGCCAAACCGCTCCAGAGCACTTGTGAGGAGGGCGTCAGATTCTTCCCGTTCACGGTAAGGGTGAACTGCGGGTTTCCGGCAGAGAGGTGCGAGGGGGAAAGCGACGTCGTAACGGGCGCCGGGTTGTTGATGTACCCGCCGCACGACGGCAGGATCACCGTCATCGAGACAAGCACCCAGTAAGAAAATCGCGACTTTCCCCGCAAATCTGTCACCCCTGAAGGTGTAGGCCGGAGCCGCCGGCGAATGCGCAATCGCAGAGAATACTAGAGATGGCCGAATCGGGCAATCAGGATGCCTGAGGCAGCCGTGTCGTGTGCCCCCAGGCTTTGTGCCCGATTGAATCGGTTGCCGAACGGCCGGGTGGCATTTTAACCGACTTTTAATGTGGTTTTTTGACGGCTGCATGATTTACTCTGCGGGCGTGGAAACCGTTCCGAGCGAACCAGTTATTGCGAGAGACGATGCATCGTTGCGCTATCCAACTCGCCTCGTATCTTCTCTTCCCTGTGATCGCGTGCCTCGTCTTCCCATGCCTAGCGTGGCCGCAAGACCTGGCGCCTGATGCCTCGCCGCTCCGCACAGACGCTCAAACACACACCCTCGAAGCCCCGGAATCCGACTCCGAACCAAAGGATTCTGTAACGCTCTTCCCTCATTCCGAATCCGCGCGTTGGTGGATTTCCGGCCAGGCGAACATCATCCTCCAGTGGCACGATTCCTTTCCCGCGAAATATACCGGCCCAAACAGCCTGCGCCCGCACGCGGAAAATGCCACTTCAAAGATTTTCACTCTTTTCCTCGGCTACGAACTCTCGCGCAACTTCGAAGTCTTCCTCGATCTCGAGAGCGCCAGCGGCCACGGCATCAGCGAAGCACTGGGATTGGCCGGATTCACCAATCTCGACGTCGTGCGCAATCCGCAGCTCGACCACGCGCCCTACGTGGCGCGCGCGCTGTTTCGCTGGATCATTCCTCTTTCATCCGGCCGGGTCGAAAGCGAGCGCGGCCCCTTGGCGCTCGCAACTTCTTTGCCGGCGCGGCGGTTCGAATTCCGCTTCGGCAAATTCGGCATGGCGGATTTCCTGGACCTCAACACCTGGGGAACCGACAGCCACCTGCAATTTCTCAATTGGACGGTGGATAACAATGGCGCCTGGGACTACGCCGCCAACACGCGCGGCTACACCGATGGCGCCATCCTGGAGTACGACGACCACTGGTTCACCGTTCGCTTCGCCGAAGCGCTGATGCCCAAAGTCGCCAACGGCATCAATCTCGATGCCGACGTGACGCGCGCTCGCGCGGAAAATCTGGAAGCCGAGGCGCGCGGGAGCAGGTTCTTCCATCACCAGGGCGTCGTCCGCCTGCTCGCCTATCTCAATCACGCCGACATGGGAAATTATGAGGAGGCCATCCGCGACTTTGTGAATCATGTGACGCCCGTTCCGGACATCATCTTCACGCGCCGCCAGGGCCGCCACAAATACGGCTTCGGGATGAATTTCGAGCAGGAGTTTCCCGCGAAGCTCGGCGTGTTCGGCCGGCTCGGCTGGAGCGACGGGCGCAACGAGTCCTTCGCTTACACCGAAGTGGACCGCACGCTCGAGCTCGGCAGCTTCACCAAAGGCGATTGGTGGAAGCGTCCCAACGACCGCGCGGGCGTCGCGTTCGTCGCGAATGGCATCGTCGCCGCGCATCAGCAGTATCTGGCGCTCGGCGGCAAAGGGTTTCTGCTTGGCGACGGCGCGCTCACCTACGGCCCGGAAAAAATCTTCGAAGCCTTCTACACCGCGCACCTCTGGCGCGGCATCTTCGGCTCCTTCGACCTCCAGCACATCAACAACCCGGGCTACAACCAGGACCGCGGTCCTGTCCTCGTCCCCGGCGTCCGCCTCCACGTCGATTTTTAGTAGCACAGACTTTCAGTCTGTGCGGTTTTGAATTCGCAGCTTCCCCGTTCGTGGCTGGCTACAACAGCGAAGACAACAGCAAAGGCGCGCAGACAGGATTGTCTGTGCTACCGAACGTGACCTTCTATCGCCGCCAGGTGCCGCCGTTTTTGCGTCGTTGGCAAAGGGTGCGTCGGTTGTCTCCCCGAATTCGCCGTAAGGGCACGGCACTCGGGGTGGGCGCAGCCGAATCCATGCCGCGCCTCTACCGTGCGCGCCAACCAATCACGACATTCAAGGCCACCTGTCCGAAAGGACAGGTTGTACTAAAACTGAACTAAAACTGTACGGATTCTGTACTCCGCTGCGCTTGCTTTTGTGCTACCAAGGAATATGGACGCACTGCGGCAAGGGCGAACGAAGACCCAAAAGGCAAGTGAGCCGGCAGGATGCCGGCGTTCCGACCGCCAAGACAAATACCGAGCCGCCCGCCAGTTTTACCCTTGCTCTATTCACCTGCCCCTCTCCTGCCTCCTTCCTTCCGTGCCCCTCTGCCTCCGATTTCTAATCGACAGTTGGGCGATTAGAAATGGCCGGAACCACCGAGTTTTCAATGACTTGATTTTTTCTAATCGACAGTCCCAGCCGTGGGCGGTGATTAGAAAAGCGGCCCCGAAAAGCGAAGGAAAGACGAACAAAAAAGAGCCGGCCAGACACCGGCGCTATGACAGCCAAGAAAAAGGCAAAAGCAGATCCCTGCTCGCCGCGGCGAGCCTGCCTGGCAGGCAGGTCTCTGCGGTGAGGCCTTGCCTTCCCGATTCCGTCCTGTCTTTGCTTTCCTTTCCCCGTCACGACCCGCGCACAGCCATGCCCTTTTCGGCAAGCCGGCGCTTTACTTTCCGCTCGATTGGAACCACTATAGTGCCGGGCGTCGTCCCGGAAGAATCTCGAGCAACCGGCTCAGAACGTTTTTCGCCGCCGGCGCAACCCCAGCCCCGATCCCGAAGCCATGTGGACGCAACTGGTGCCTCCAGGTGGCTTGCTGCCTCTTCCCGGATCAGACGCGCTGCCAGTGTTCGCAGTGGCGGAACACTCGCGGGGTGCGAGATGACCGAACCCTGGAAAGACTGGGAAGGCCAGGTGGCCGATGCGCAATTCCCCTTGCGGCGATATCTGGGCGGCGCCGACCACAGCGCCATCTATCTGACCGAATATGGCGACGGCGAGAAAGTTCAGGCGGCCATCAAACTGATCGCCGCCGATCCCGACACGGCCGAAACGCAGCTCTCCCGCTGGCGGCAGGCGGCCAAACTCATTCATCCGAATTTGCTGCGCATCTTCCAGGCAGGGCGCTGCCGCCTGGGCGAACGGAACATGCTGTATGTGGTGACGGAGTACGCCGCCGAAGATCTCTCGCTGATTCTCCCGCAGCGCCCGCTGACGCTGAGCGAGACGCGCGACATGCTCGCGCCGATTCTCGACGCGCTCGCTTATCTGCACTCGAACGGATTTGTCCACGGCCACATCAAGCCCTCGAACATCATGGCCGTGGACGAACAACTGAAAATTTCAAGCGACGGCCTGTGCCGCGCCGGCCGGCCGAGCG
>Ga0187776_10001255_pt1 | contig 12588 bp, 6 predicted proteins | sample 0216_BV02_MP12_2_FD_132426 | JGI IMG/M metagenome (GOLD analysis project Ga0187776, IMG submission 132426) | Tropical peat soil microbial communities from peatlands in Department of Meta, Colombia - 0216_BV02_MP12_20_MG | ecosystem: Environmental > Terrestrial > Soil > Wetlands > Peat | place...
CGCGCTGCTTCGCGCTCCAGGCAAAATCTTGGATCACCCTCTGCGTATCGAGGAAGTGCCGAGGCCTGTGCCTGCCCACGGCCAGTCGCTATTGCGTGTAAGGGCTTGCGGGGTCTGCCGAACTGATCTCCACATAGTCGAAGGGGAACTTGCCGCGCTGCGAGCGAACTTGATCCCGGGCCACCAGATCGTGGGAGAGACGATCGGAGCAGAAGTAGCTGGAATCCCGGCCGGCACTCGGGTCGGCGTCTCCTGGGTCGGCGGGACAGACGGCACCTGCTGGTACTGCAAACAGAATCTGGAAAACCTCTGCGACTCGCCGACGTTCACCGGCTACAGCGTTGACGGCGGATACGCGGAGTTCGCGGCCGCGCGATCGGACTTTGTCTTCCCCCTGCCCGTGACTCTGGACGACTTGCATGCAGCGCCACTATTGTGCGCCGGCATAATCGGCTTTCGCAGTCTGCGCGTGGCCGGCGTGGAGAAGGGCGAACGAGTGGGTTTGTTTGGCTTCGGCGCGTCCGCGCATCTAGCCATCGAGGTGCTGCACGCCTGGAGATGCGAAGTCTACGTCTCAACCCGCGGCGCATCGCACCGCAAACTGGCGGAGGAGCTGGGGGCGCAGTGGGTCGGGTCGGACCTGGAACGGCCTCCGGTGGAACTCGATCGCGCCGTCACCTTCGCTCCAAGTGGAAACGTGGTCGTCATGGCTCTCTCCAGCTTGCGAAAGGGCGGCGTGCTTGCTATCAATGCAATCCACCTCGATCGCATCCCCGAGTTCGATTATGATCGCTTGCTCTGGGGGGAGCGCCAGATACGCAGCGTGGCCAACATGACTCGAACCGATGCCCGCGACTTCCTGAACCTCGCCGCCGAAATTCACCTTCGGCCCAAGGTAACGACTTTTTCTCTTGATCAAGCCAATGAAGCGCTGGCCGCCATCCAAGCAGATTCGATCGACGGAGCAGCCGTCATCCTGCCATGATGCGACAACGGCAGGGAACCCTACCTGCCCCTCCATTGCTCTAGGGCCGGAGCGTCGCCCGCTGTGAGCCCGGCGGAGCTTGCCCGCACAAGGCATGTGTCCGGGTTGTGACTCTCACGTCTGCGTACTTGGTCGACAAGCCATTCAACAGCAGCCCCGGTGGCTTGCCCCAGAGGTAGGCATCGAAGAAATCCGCGACATAGTCCCTGATTGCAGAAATAGTCATCTCCGGCCCCATCGTGCCTGTTTCAACGTGGAGGCCCGGGACGTAAGAGCCCAGCCAGACTGCGTCAGAAGACGTCATGTGCTCGGCCCCGCGAAATATCAATGCCACATGGGGTCCGCGCAGTCGACTCCACAGCTCGCACTCCGCCTCGGACCATTCCTCGCGCCCTTCCGACACGAGCAGGAGTGGCTTCTCCTTACCCCGGGTCGAAAGAGGCGACAACAAAGCAGGATCCAGAAGTACCCCCGCCTTGATTCCGACCAACTGCCCCAGGCTGGTCATGGCCGTGTCCCCACCCATGGAATGTCCAAGAATCCCGGTGCGCCCCAGATCGAGCTTGCCCGCGAAGGGGCTGTTGCCGGCGTCCAGCCGCTTGAGTTCGGCAACGACGAATGCCAGGTCGCGTGTACGAATCGACATCGCAAACTGTAATGACGGTTCATCCGTCCGCAAAGTTCCTTCCGCGTACTGGCTTCCGAGAGCGGAGGTAAGCAGTCTGCCATCCGGGAATTCCGCCGCCGTGGTCTCGTAGGTATGTGCGACAGAAGCGACCACGTACCCGCGGCTGGCAAGATCTTCCAGGAGAAAGGTGTAGTCGGTGAACATCCCGGTGTATGCGTGCGACACCAAGATCACCGCGTGTCGTCCCATCAAGACCGGAACGTTCGCGCAGCTATTGGTGCGCACCGTCAGGCCTGGCACTCCCATCAACTCCGACACATTGGCCCACACCTTGGGAGAGCTGTACTCGGCCGGAGGGCACCCGCGGACACGCAGCGCAGGATACCAGAAGCGCACCATCAGTTCGCGCTTGCTGCCATCGTGCAGAAAGGGATCGTTGCGCGCTGCGTCGACGAGCCGCAACCAGAGCGTGCCAACCCCATAGGGCCCGGAGGGTGCGGGCACATGCACGATGGTGGGATCCTCTTCGGCCTTGAGCGCGTCGGGCGTGTGGAGTGCGAGCCCATTGATGACCAGCACCCCCAGCAGACCCCATTTCGTGATCCACGGTGCGAGTTGCATCGCTTCCCCCTGCATCGCTCCTCCTCCGGTGCGTTCACTGCACGGTTACGGTCACCGATGTCGGGTGCTGTAAGGTTGTTCCGGAGGTGGCATTAATATTCACCGTATAGGTGCCGGCAGGCGTTACCGGGTTCGAAGGATTGCTCGATCCACTGCATGCCATTTGAAGGGCAACCAGGCAGAGCAGCAGGCCACAAAAGAACAGCGGTTTCAGGCGGCGTCTCTTAAGAGTCCGACCCGTCGTGCCAAGTCCCCCTGCAGCCAGCATAGTGAAAGAGACCCATGCAGCCCACAGCGGACGCACATCTCCGGTTCCGGAGGAGGGCACAAGGGCGGAGGAGGACCCCTGCGTCGTCACCGTTAGGGTAGCGCTGCCGCCGGGCATGACGGACGGCGCCGACAACGAGCAGTTGACTCCCTGGATCGTAGGTGCGGAACATCCCAGGGTCACGGGCTGGCTGAAGCCTCCCGTTCCAGCAATGGCGATATTGAAGGTTACCTGCCCACCGGGCAGAATTGGCGCAGCCCCCGGGGGAGACACAGTTACCGAAAAGTCGGGCAGGTCAAAGACCGCCCCGACACTTTGGTCCGTCGTTAGCTTGAAAGAGCACGAACCTGTCCCCGAGCAGGGCCCGTTCCAGCCATCGAACCCGGAACCGCGCGCGGCGGTGGCGGCGAGGGTCACCGCGGTTCCCGAGGGGAAAGTGGACGAGCACTGGCCGGCGGGACAGTTGATGCCCGCAGGGGTACTGATAACGCTCCCGGTACCGGTGCCGCTAAGACCGACAGTGACTGTGGGAGGACCATTGAACGTGGCCCCGACGCTCTGGTCGGCGTTCATCGTGAGAATACACGCCCCGGTTCCGGAGCAGGCACCGCTCCAACCTCCGAAGACTGACCCCGAACCCGGGGTGGCGGTGAGCTGCACCGAAGTACCGGGCGGGAAGTAAGCCTGGCACGCAGTTCCCCCGGGTGGGTTCTGGCAGTTGATCCCAGACGGATTACTGGTCACGCTGCCGGTGCCGCTGGCATTCCCGCCAAGGCTCAGGGTGAGCAAGGGATTCAGATTGAATGCAGCCGTGACCTGGCGGTCCGCATTCATCGTCACATTGCAACTGCCGGTGCCGCTGCATGCGCCGCGAAAGCCGGCAAACGTGGAATTCGCGTCGGGGGCGGCACTCACTTTGACCATGGTCCCCGTCGCAAAGTTCGCCGAGCAGTCCGTCCCCTGGCTGCCGCAGTTCAAACCGGCAGGATTGCTGGTCAGATTCCCACTTCCGGTGCCGCTGGGGATTCCGGTGAGCACAAATGGGCCGACGGATGAACCTCCCGTGAGGCTTACGGTCTGTGGACTGCAGTGCTGGTCGTCGGCGATTTCGAGGGACGCGGTGCGGATGCCAGCGGCCGCCGGCGTGAAGGTCAGATCCACAGTGCACGAGCCACTGCTCAATGTGCTGCCGCAGGTATTGTCAGCGATGGCAAATTCAGCGGAATTGGCACCGGTCAGAGTGATCCCGGAAAAGTTGAATGTTCCGCCACTGACGGTCACTGTCTCAGGGTCGCTCGTCTTTCCGAGGGCTACAGCTCCGAAGTTCAAACTTTGAGGTGTGCGAATGACTTCCGTGCGACACCCACTCAGGCTGACAGCCTGCGGATTCAGGAATCCTCCGCTGGAGAAGTCCGCGACCATCACTCCGGTCGCGGGCCCTGCCACGCCTGGACCGAAGGTGACATCGGCCGAGCATTTCGCAGCCGGGGCAAGACTTCCGCTGCAGCTGTTGTTCCCGATCGTGAAGGGGCCATAGGCGGTGAGCGTCAGGCTCTCCGAACCAGCGTCAACGTTGGTGAAGGCAATGGTCTGCGGGGCGGAAGTCGCGTTGGACACAATCGTCCCAAAGTCCATTGCCACCGGCGAGGGGCTCACCGGCGCCACGCCGGTGCCTGAAAGACCGATCACCTGCGGGCTTGTGCCGTCGCCATCCACTGCCGTAATAGCTCCGGGATAGGGGATAGGAACCAAATTCGCCACGGGCTCAAATTTCACGGAAATCGTGCAGGTGCCATTCGCGGGAAGTATCGTGCCCGCACAGGTATCGGTGGACGCGTACCCGGCCGAAGCAGCAACGCTTGTGATGTTCAGGCTGGCGGTGGAACTTGTGTTCCTCAACGTTATGGCCTTGACAGAGCTGGTGGTTCCGGCTTCCTGGTCTCCAAAGTCGAGGCTGGCGGGGGTAAATGAGACGTTTGGCGTGCCCGCGCCGGAACCTATGCCCGACAGGCCTACGGGTTGTGCAGCCAAAGTGGCGTCGGTTGAAACCGTGATAGCACCCGCAATCGCTCCCTTCTCCGTGGGCTGGAAGGTGACCTTGAGGGTGCAGGTGGCCCCCGCAGCTAGGGAGGACGGACAGTTATTGGCTTGGGAGTAGTCGCCACTGGTGGTGATGGCAGTGATCGCCAGTGCTGCGGCCTGGTTGTTGGTCAGGGTCACGGATTGCGCCGCTGCGGTAGTGCCGATGCCCACATTACCAAAAACCACGCTGGCCGGAGAGAACCCGACCGGAGGCAGGCCTGCGCCGGTCAAGCTGGAGCTCAGACCGATGGCGTCGAGCTCGCCATAGATATTGCCCACAGTGTTGGGAGCAAACATCACTTGGATGGCGCAACTGGTTCCGGCCGCAAGCGTGCTGGGACAGTTGTTGGTCTGCGAGTATGGGCCGGTGACGCTGATCGAGCCCACCACTCGACTCGCACTCCCCGCATGCAGGGTAACTGTCTGGGGTGCACTGGCCGGGCCGGTCGGGTTCACGACCTGAGGAGGAAAAGTCAAGGATCCGGGCGAGAGAGAGGGGGGAGTGGGGCACCCGGTGAGGATCAACAACGCCAGGGGAACGGCGAGGCACGCGAAGATGTCTGACTTCTTCATGGTCACCTCAAGACTGAGCCGACTGCAGGCACAGCTTTTTCAGACCACCCCAAGCCCTGGCCGTCTCGGGACAATTTGCCGGGGTCGGAGCAGAGTGGCTGCCTTCATTGGCCCGGCACCATCGGCGGCAGGCCACAAATCGAAGCGAAGCGAAGTCCCAAGCAAGAGCCGAGGTTTGAGTAGAATTTGACGAGAACCTGATCTAACGCCGAACCGTCAGACAAGGAAGCCCTGGACCCGACAAATCTCAGCCGCCGTGTGGCGATCGGATGCACCAACCTTTCGCAAAATCCGATGGATGTGGTTCTTCACTGTCTGCTCAGAAAGATTGAACTTCGTCGCGATTTCCTTGTTCGTAGATCCTGCCCGGATTTGACTTGCGAGCTGTTGCTCCCGATTGGTCAGCCCCAGCCGGCGGCAGGGAGAAAGCTCGGCAAGTCGTTTGCTTTCTAGGGCGACATATTGGAAAAGGCCGAGGCACAGGTCCGGCGGGCAGACAGCCAGCCCATGTGCGACAGAGATTACTGCCTGGGCAAGGTCGTTCCCCGAAGCATCCTTCAGGACGTAGCCGGCAATGCCTGCCCCAACGCAGCCTACAAAAGTCTCGAGGTCTGCCTGCATGCCGATGAGGATCACTTGCAGCTCAGGAAAACTGTCTTTGGCCTCGGCCACTACCTGCGGAATGGGTCGCGTAGCACCGGCCGGATCGAGCAGCAGGATATGGGCCCGTCCTTTGGCAACTTGATTCACGGTGTAGTCGGAAAAAGCCAAGGCGCTGACACTGCGAATCCCGGCTTTCTTCCGAAGCAGCTTGGTCAGGACATCCCGCAGTAGCCGGTTTTCCGACACCACACAGACGTCAATGGTAAGAACGGCTTTCTCTGTCATAAATCGTGCTTTCTTGTTTGTGGCAACACACGGTTCCCCTCACCCTCTGGGGCCAATTTGCTTTTCCATCGGGCCCAACTCCGTATTTGTGCAGCCTCTGGGGGTTTAGCACGCGACGGCTTGTCCCAAGATTTGTCCGCCAGGCACCGCAGTGGCCAACTTCAGGGTCGACACTACCTGTTGGGCAAACGGCAAGTCCTGAGGATAATCCGAGGTTTGCCGGAGGTTTCTCCGAGGGGGAGGTCGGGAGAACGGGTTGATAAGTAGACAAATAGGTTTATAATCTGCGAGATTCGCGGGGTGGAGGGAGTCGTGAAGTGCGACTTCCGCATGGGGCCTTGGCTGGTCGAACCCAGTCGGAACACCGTTTATCACAAACGCACGTCGCCTCGCCTGGAACCGAAGGCGATGGAAGTGCCGGTGTCCCCCCGTTCGATGTCCGCACTGGTCAGCGTCCCGCCGGACGGCACCAAAACTTCCCCACGGTATGCGGACCATCCCCATGCGTTGTGGGTCGGTAGCGCCTGTTGTGCTGGTGAACGGCGGACCCAAGGCGCCGACACGAATTCACTCAACGCCGTCAAGCCGCCGGCAAAAGGTTGAGATCTGGCGTTCGCTGGAGATGCGGGTTACCGGCTGGACCGGGGAATGCTTCGGCTGAAGGGGAACCCTTTCCATGAGCCCCTCCGGTCCGATCCCAGATTGGCAGACTTGGTTCGCCGTGTGGGCTTGCCGGACTAGTTGAGCTTGGGGCGTTATGCCGTCACCTTGGAGAACGAATTGATTGGCAAGTTTCAAGTCGGGGACTGGCGGGTTGATCCGAGCCTGAATACTTTGGCGTTGAACGGCACTACGATCCGGGTCGAGCCCAAGGTAATGGAGGTTTTAGTCTGTCTGGCGTCTCAGCCGGGCGAGGCTGTGCCGAAAGAGAAAATTCTTGGGACCGTGTGGCCGGAAACCTTCGTTTCTGACGATGTTCTGACACGGTCGGTTTCCGAACTGCGTCGCGTGTTTGAGGACGACGCGAAAGAGCCGCGTTTCATCCAAACCGTACCCAAGCGCGGTTATCGGCTGGTGGCGCCGGTTGCCCGGACGAACGGCAGTTCGCCAGCGTTGCTGCCGGCGTCGACGGAATGTGGCCCTGCCCGAGCAGGCCAGCGGCCTAGCTGGGTCCGAGGATTAGCCGGTCTCGGGGCAGGGGTTGTGCTATTGAGTATGTTTTTCGCGTTGAAAGGGGATGGTCTTCGCGGATGGTTGTCGAGAGAGCCCGGCTTACCTCCCATCCACTCGCTTGCGGTGCTCCCACTTCAGAATCTTTCCCGCGATTCGGCGCAGGAGTACTTCGCCGACGCCATGACGGAAGAACTGATTACCGAGCTCTCTCGGATCAGCGCACTCAATGTGATCTCCCGCACCTCCGTGATGCCCTACAAGGAAAGCAAGAAGTCACTGCCGGAGATTGCGCGCGAGCTGCACGCTGACGCGATCGTCGAGGGGTCGATCTTGCGGTCGGGAGATCGCGTCCGCATTACGGCTCAGCTGATTTATGCCGCTAACGACACCAATGTCTGGGCCGAGAGTTACGACCGCGATTTACAGGACCTGCTAACGCTGCAGAGCGCGGTGGCGACCGCGATCGCCAGTGAAATCCGAGTCAAGCTGACAACCCAGGAGCAGGCCCGATTGGGTAAGGCGCGGCGCCTCAATCTGCAAGCGTTGGAAGCCTATCTTCGAGGTAATCGTCAGCTCGAGCTATCCGATGTTCTTGAGTGGACAAAGGGTAAGCAGAAACTGTATGTCGACGGGATGAAGGTGGCCCAAAGTTCGTTCGAGCAGGCGATTCAAATCGATCCGTACTACGCCCCGGCGTATGTGGGATTGGCCAAGAGCGTGCAATGGGATCCTGTGTCCGCCGAGCGCATTGAAAGCGCTCGAGAAGCCCTGTACCGCGCGATCACGCTGGACGAGAGTCTTGCCGAAGCGCACCTGGAGCTGGCGGAGTTGCTGTACCACCGAGACTGGAACTGGTCCGCCGCCGAGAAAGAACTCCAGCATTCGATTGAACTCAATCCCAGCTTCGCCCATGCGCACGCGCAATACGCTGACTATCTGGATGCCATGGGAAGGCTCGAGGAAGGCATGCGAGAGTTCCAACTTGTACTCACCCTCGACCCAGGGCATGAATGGGTTCCAAATACCTATTACCGTCGCAGACAGTACGACCAAGCTATCGAGGTGTATCAGAACAACATCAAGCTGGGCGTGTTCGGCATTTATGCGCACTGGGATCTGGGCCATGCCTACGCGGCGGCAGGTAGACATGACGATGCCATCCGCGAGTTTGCGGAAATGATGCGAATGCTTGCATTTCGCGAGACCGCCAACGCCATGGATCGAGCGCTCATGAAGCAGGGTTACAAGGCCGCGTATCGAGAATGGGCATTAGCCCTCGAGCATGCAGACGCCGACGGAACATTCGTCCCGCCTGCTTTCATCGCGTTCGTCCACGGTTTGTCGGGTCAAAAAGATCGCGCGTTTGCCTGGCTAGAAAAGGCTTATCAAGTGCGTGACGGCAACTTGACGGATCTAAACTCGGATCCCATCTGGGATGCACTCCGTTCGGATCCCAGATTCAAGGATTTGGTAAAGCGCGTCGGCCTGCCCAGGTGAGCAGGCGAGCAGCGATTTGAAGAAATGACTGATCCTAACCCGATCGCGCGGCGACGGGCACACACGGGAGAACATCGGCGCGTCCAACTTATGGGTGCTGTTTCAGGACACCGTCAAGGTCTCGCCGGGTGTCTCTGTGTACTTATATCGATCCTCGCTTCGGCCCAAACCGAAACCACGGGCCGCATCGCTGGGACTATTCGCGACCTGCAGGAGGCCTCTATTGCCAAGGCTGCGGTCACGGCTGAGAACCTGGCTACCGGAGAAAAGCGTACGGCCACGACGGATGGCTCGGGCGATTTCGCTCTGCTCTCCCTCACGCCGGGCTTGTACGAAGTAAGAGTCCAAGCGGGTGGTTTTGCCGATGCGGTCTTTCCCCGTGTGACGGTGGGCTTATCCGATTCGACCCGTCTCAACGCTGTCCTTCGCGTCGCTCGCACCAGCATGGAAGTCAACGTCAGCGGTGCTCCTCCACTCGTCCGCACCGACAGCACGGAACTGGGGGCCACGCTTGATGCCACGAGCGTTTCTCAATTGCCGACTTCCGCGCACAATGCCCTGCAGTTGCTGACGTTCGCTCCTGGCGTCAGCGCTCCCCTGCTCAACAACAGCGCGATCGGACGTAACTCCCCAAATTTCAGCGTAAACGGCGCCCGAGTTACCCAAAACAGCTACCAGGTCAACGGTGTCGACGCCAACAATATTTCGGCACACGACTTCGCAAATGTAGCCGTTCCGGCGGAAGAAACGATCACCGAAGTGAAGGTGCAAACATCGATGTATGACGCATCGGTAAGTGGTGCCGGTGGTGGCAGCATCGAGCTCATCACCAGCAGCGGCACCAATGGTCTCCACGGAAACCTGTACGAGTATTTTCAGAACACGGCGCTCAATGCCAACGACCCCAACTTGAAGGCCGTCGGTCTCGGACGCCCAGCTCTGAAACGCAATGTTTACGGGGCGACCGTGGGCGGTCCGCTTCGTAGAGGCCGGGCGTTCTACTTTGTGTCCTATCAGGGCAAGCGGGAGTCCAATGGCGCCACCGATCAGAGCCTTTACCGGGATGTGCTGATTGATCCCTGTCTGACTAATGACCGAACGCCCGCGGCTCTGATGGCAGACTGCGGTGTATCGAGTATCGACCCTGCGTCCCTGCGCCTTCTGAACTTCACCCTGCCGGACGGGCGGTTTCTTATCCCCACGCCTCAGACCCCGGACGGCCTGGTCACTGGGACTGCTATCTCCACCTACGGGGAAGAGCAGTTCAACACCAACCTCGACTACCGGCTCGGCTCTAATGACTCGCTTGTCGCAAAGTTCTTTTTTGCCAATTCCCCCCTGTTTAGCGCTCTGGGAGGATCAGAGTTCGGAATCCCACCCAGTCTTCCCGGATTCGGCACGCATTTACAGGTGAACAACCGGGTTCTGTCTCTGCAGGCGATCCACGTCTTCAGCCCTAAAACCGTGAACCAGTCCCGGTTCGGCTACAACTTCATTCGCAGCAACGAAGTCCCGGATGAACCGCTGCAAGACAGCCAGCTTGGCATCAACCGGGTTTCGGCGTCAGACTTTCCCGGTTTACCCCTCATTGTCCTGGCCCGGGATTCCGGTGGAGGCTCGATCGGAACCAACGACCTTCTCCTGCGCGGTATCTCGCCCTCGCTGACGTTCATGGACTGCTTGTCGTTACTGCGGGGCAAACACTATGTTCGCTTGGGGGGCGAAATTCGGCACTCACAGTGGCAAGTCAACGCAGCGGTAAGTTCCTACGGCGAAATAGACTTTGGCTCGTTCCAGGACTTTCTCACCGGCGACACAGAATTTTCCTGGCTGGGGACCGGCTTCAATCATGCCGACCTTCGCACCACGGACTATCATCTGTTCGCCCAGGATGACTGGAAGGTCTCTCCCAGGCTGACACTTGGCCTTGGTGTGCGCTACGAACTGAACATGCCTCCGTATGAGGCACATGGCTTGATTGGGGGCTTTGATCCAGCCCTCTATCAGCCCCGAATGGCCGTTAACCAGGATGGAATCCCGGTAGGCCCGCCCGCGCAAGGCATTATCGAGGCTGGCAACGCTCCTCCCCAATACAGCCTCCCCGGCGTTACTCGCGTGGGCAAGCGGGTGTTGAGGAGCAACGCGCCCTTAAACTTCGGACCTCGCTTGGGGGTCGCCTGGTCACCGCTGGATTCCGGCCGACTGGCCCTGCACGCCGGCTACGGTATCTTCTTTTCTCGCCCCTCGTTCCTGAACCTCGGCTTGAACTACTTCGCGCCGCCATTCTTTCAGATTTCCGCGTATGGCGAGCAGCGCTTCGACGATCCCTTTCCCGGCGCCCCACCCAGCGCCACTTTCCCCGTCGTACAGACCGGAATCCCCCTCGCCGCCGCGGTCCTGGATCGCAACAACCGCTCTCCCTATTATCAACAGTTCAATGGCGGCGTACAGTACGAGGTTTTTCACGACACGGTTTTGCAGGTGGCTTATGCGGGATCGCGCGCGGTCCGGCTCTTCCGCAGCGTCACCGTGAATCAGGCGCGCATCGCCAGCCGAAACCTTCCCATCACCAATCCTGTAACGGGGGAGGTCATCACTGCCAATACATTCGAGAATGCGCCCTTGCGCGCACCCATGCAGGGTGTGGACCCCGGGTTCTTTAGCTTGAACCAATCAACTGCTCAATCCACCTATGACTCCCTCCAGGCCACGCTCAACCGGCGTCTGTCGCGGGGATTGCAACTCTCTCTGGCTTATACATTCTCGAAGTCCATCGACGACACGTCGAATCCCGGCGGCGGCGCGAATTCCGATGGAACCACTGACCGGAGTGGTGGCCTCGACACCGGGAACGTGTGGGCAAACTATCTGGATCCCCGCGCAAACCGTGGTCTCTCCGACTTCGACCGAACTCACGCCCTGGTCCTTAGTTACGTTTGGAATTTGCCCGGAGCGGCATTATCCAGGGGTTCAAGGGCAGGACGAGTACTGCTCTCCAATTGGCAGATTTCTGGGGTAGCGACCGCTTTGTCGGGCCTGCCCGTGGACGTCATCGATCCGGGTGGGGGGTCGGTGTACGGCCTGGCGGGAGCCCGCCCGAACTGGGCTCCGGGGGCCAACCGGAAAACCGCGCTGAGCAACATTCCCTCCGGCTACTACTACAATCCTTACGCCTTTGCGCAAGCCATTGTGCAGGCTGGCCAGCCCATTCCGAGCGCGCACGACCCGACGGCCCTCGCTGGAGATACTGAAACCGACTTCGGCAACGTGGGGCGGAACCTGCTGCGGGGGCCTCGGCAGACGAATCTGGACTTTTCCGTCGCCAAGCTCTTTCCTCTAAAAGAGTCGAAGACCCTCCAGCTTCGAGCAGATTTCTTCAACCTACTGAATCATCCGAACCGAGACAACCCCGTAAGCAACATAAGCATGGCCGAGGTGGATGCTGCCGGCAACGTGCTCAGCCCCGGCGATTTTGGCCGGATCGTGGGCTTCGACTCGAGTCCGCGCATGATTCAAGTCGCATTGAGGTTCAGCTTTTAGTTATATGGTCTCCGCCACGCCAAGCACGCGCGGTTTTCAATCGCGATCAGCACTTCTTCGTCTACCACCCCGAGTATCATCACACGCAACCGACCATTCCCCGGAGGCCGGCGTGGTGCCAGCAATCCAACTGTCCGGGCCATACACCGAAGAATGGTGCAAAATCTAGTGTGGGCGACTCCCCGTGAGCGTGGACGCGATGGCGACGAATCTCTCCACCATATATTGTTGCGCTCAGTGCCCCGCTTCTCCGTCGTCTGAAACTCGGACAGACCCGACCACGGCACCCATTCATTGTCGACCGCGCCCGCGGTTCCCAGCCACATCCCACGA
>Ga0187776_10001256_pt1 | contig 12586 bp, 14 predicted proteins | sample 0216_BV02_MP12_2_FD_132426 | JGI IMG/M metagenome (GOLD analysis project Ga0187776, IMG submission 132426) | Tropical peat soil microbial communities from peatlands in Department of Meta, Colombia - 0216_BV02_MP12_20_MG | ecosystem: Environmental > Terrestrial > Soil > Wetlands > Peat | place...
CTCGAAGAACAGGTCGCTTCGCTCGTTCGAGGCGGACCCGTCGACTCCCAGCCCGACCCGAACCTCGGCGTCGAGCAACTCGCGGACGGGCGCGACCCCTGCACCGAGACGCAGGTTCGACGTCGGGCAATGCGCCACGCCGGTGCCGGTCGCAGCCATCCGCGCAATGTCGTTCTTCGACAGGTGCACGCAGTGGGCGCACCACACGTCGTCGGCGAGCCAGCCCAGCGAGTCGAGGTATTCGACGGGCCGGCAGCCGTAGAGACTCTGGCAGTACGCGTCTTCCTCCTCCGTCTCGGCCAGGTGCGTGTGCAGCCGAAGCCCATGCGCTCGCGCCAGCTCGACCGACTCCCGCAACAGGTCGCCCGTCACGGAGAACGGAGAGCAAGGTGCGACCGCGAGCTGCACGCGCTCACCGTCTTGCAGCGAGACGAGCCGCTCGGTGTCCGAGAGAATCGCGTCGATCTCTTCCACGAGCGAGTCGGGAGGAAGGCCGCCCTCGGAAGCACCGAGGTCCATCGAGCCGCGCGATGCCACGATCCGGACTCCCAGCTCGCCGGCGGCCTGAATCTCGGCTTCCACCAACCCTTCCCGTCCACGCGGGAAGATGTAGTGGTGATCGAAGACCGTCGAGCACCCGGAGAGGGCCAACTCCGCCAGCCCCGTGCGTGCGGCCGCGTACTCCGCTTCGGCGTCGATGGCGGCCCAGATCGGTTACAGCTCCCTCAGCCATTCGAACAACGTCGCCTGCTGCGCCCGAGCACGAGTCAGGGTCTGGTAGAGGTGGTGGTGCGTATTGACAAGGCCGGGAGTGACGACGGCACCATCCAGGGCAACGGTCTCGTCGGCCTCCGGCGGTGGTCCATCGCCGAGCGCCTCGATCAGTCCGTCCCTGATCAGGAGCCAGCCGGATTCGAACTCGTGTCCCGCATCGTCCGCTGTGACGATGACGCCGTTGCGATAAAGCTTCGACCCGGCCACGTTCGACGAACGAGGCTACCGGGCTCGGCAACGAGGGAAGGCGCCTATCGCTCGAGCAAGCCGCCCTGATCGAACGCTCTCCCTGCAAAGGAACCTTCGACCGCTCGGGACTTCACGGGTTCCCACAGGGCCTCGCACACCTCGGTGAACTCGTCCCGGGCCATCGTCTCGCGACTCTCGTACTCCTCGAGCCAGCGGAACTCCACGCTCGCTTCGTCCTTGGCGGGAGCCGAATACCAGCCCAGTCGGTGGATCAGCGGGTGCTCCGTCTCGCAGTGCTCGACCAGGGCTGCAAGGGCCGAGCGTACGTCTTCGACGTCTTCGTTCCTGGATGACCACGTCCAGATTGCCAATACGCTCATCCCTGCCTCCTCCTGCGTCGTCGGAATGCCCTGGTCCTGATCCTCCCACGGCGGAGAAGCCGAGAGGAGCTCGAGGGGCATTGCGTCCCGGCTAGCGTGTGAGGCGCGTCGAATCGACCTGGTTCACAACTCGACCTGTTGCAGCGATGAGCACGTTCCTCGGAATAGTGATTGCCGCGGTCAGCGTCTTCACCTTCGCGGCTGTCGTGTGGCTGTTCATCTGGGCAGCCAAGAAGGACGGCGAGGAGGATCGCGCGGTCCAGAGGCGACTCGGCATCCGCCGACGCACTCGCCTGGGACGCTGACCCGACACCGGCCGGGGGCGAGCGCTGTCCCGTCGGGTTATCGCTTCGCAGGCTCGATCCTGGCGGCACCGGCAGTCGGGGCGAATACGGTGCTGTGCCCGTCGTCCCAGCGCACGCGGAGCCGTGGCGGCTCCGGCGTGAGCACTTCCTCGACTACTCCGGTACGGGTCGATTGGCCGACCTTCTCGGCCTCGACGACGATCCGGTCCCCGACCTCAGCCTTCATCGTGTTCCTCCTTCGCGCACTCGTGGACTCGCGTCGATTATCCCTCCACTCGCCCTTCGTGTGACACAGCCGGGCTCTGCTGAGACTTGCTCGTCGGGCTTGCGACCTGCGTCCACGTGAACCTCGTCATCGTCTGCGGCGGAGCGATTCCTCGGTGAAGTCCGGCACGAACGAACAGAATCGGGGCCGTCGCGGCCTTCGCGACCGACGCCCGGGCCGGGCCGATCCCCTCCTCGCGCCAGCGGTCGGAAAGGCCGATGACCAGCACACGCGCGTCCTCCGCCGCCTCGACGACCCCACCGTGCCCGGACTCGATCAGACGCGGCTCGGTGACGATCCCGACGATCTGCTGGACGAGGAGCGAGGCGCGCGCCAACAGCCTGCTCGCGTCACGCCGCCCCGATGTCGGGTCGGCCTCCGTGCCCAGGAGTCGCAACGTCGTGCCGAGCGAAGACGCCAGCCAGGCGGCGAGCTCGATCGCCGACCAATCGTGCTCGGCGCCTCCGAACGGCGTCACGACCGGACCTCCGGCGGCACCCACCCCGACTGTCAGGAGACCGAGATCGCAGGGCGTTTGCTCGAGCAGTGAGGCGAAGGGCTCGCCGAGTGAGCCGTCGCCGAACAGCTCCTGCGGCGCTTCGGAGAGGATGAGGTCGGCCGCCTGATCGGTCGCGAGCACGGCAGCCTCCGACCCGGCCTCTGCTGCGGTGAAGGCTGCGACACGGCACGGGATGCCGTGCGAGGCGAGGGACTCCCGCTGCTTCGCGAGCGCGGCCGTCGCAGCTGCGAGCTTCTCGGAACCGGCGGCGAAGCGGACAAGAATCAACTCGCGGCCCGAGCCGGCCGCGAGGGCCTCGGCGATCGAAAGCAGGTCTGGTAGGCGGCCTTCGTCGCCGACGAGTACGACGATAGATCGGAGGCCGGCATTCGTCGGCTGCTCGAGGGCGAGTTCGGGATCGTGGCGCAGGATCGCGCGCTCCAGCTCTCGCAAGAACGGTGACGGCTCTATCCCGAGCTCCGTGTCGAACGTCTGCCGCGTCGTGCGATAGACCTCGAGCGCATCCGCCTGCCGGCCGGCTCCGTAGAGGGCTCGCATCAGCGCGCCGGCCAGGCCTTCGTGAAGCGGATGTGTGCGGACGAGCCCCTGCAGTTCCGGGACGAGCTGGACGTAGCGGCCGAGCGCGAGGTCGGCGTCGATTCGCCGCTCGAGCGCCACGATGCGGGAGGCTTCGATTCGCTGAACGTCTGCTCGCGAGAGGACGTCGTCCGTGAGCTCACCGAACGCTTCGCCACGCCAGAGCCCGAGCGCCTCGCCGAGCAGCCGACTCGCCTGTGTTGGGTCGGCGCCTTCCGCCGCGGCAGCCAGCTGCTCGAAGCGGAGCAGGTCGAGCTGTTCGGACTCGAGCCGGATCAGGTAACCAGGCTTCTGCGTCACGATCGACGCTCCCCCGCCCAGCACCTTCCGCAGCTGCGAGACGTGGTACTGGAGCGCGTTGGCCGCTCCCGCCGGCGGTTCGCCCGACCACATCGCGTCGACCAGGCGGTCGACCGGGACCGACCTATTCGGCGTCAGGAGAAGCAGGGAGAGCAAGGTTCGCTGCTTCGACCCACCCAGCGCGACCGGGCGGCCTTCGTCCGCCACTTCTAGTGACCCCAGGATCCTGAACTCCAACGATTGCCTCTGCACCACTATGAACCGGTCACGAAGCTCAGAGAAGGCTCAGCCATGCCTCAGCGCCGGTTGGGACAGTCTCCGTCCCGGGCGTAGGCTTCCCACGGCACGAGCATGGACGTCTTCCAGCCAGTCGGCATCGGCAGCGATTTCCTCGGCTACCGGATCGAGGACCTGCTCGGCCGCGGCGGGATGGGCGTGGTGTACCGGGCCTACGACCTGCGCCTGAAGCGGACGGTCGCACTCAAGCTCGTCGCGCCGGCTCTGGCCCGCGACGAGCGCTTTCGGGACCGCTTCGCCCGCGAGTCGGAGCTCGTGATGTCGCTCGAACACCCGAACGTCGTCCCGATCTACGACGCCGGAGACGTCGACAGCCACGTCTACCTCGCGATGCGGCTCGTGGACGGCACCGACCTCGGCTCTCTCCTGCGTACCGAAGGCGCGCTCGAGCCGGTGCGAGCGGTGGCGATCTGCACCCAGATCGCAGCGGCACTCGACGCAGCACACACACGCGGGCTCGTCCACCGCGACGTCAAGCCATCGAACGTCCTGCTCGACGCGTCCGAGCACGTCTACCTCGCCGACTTCGGGCTCACGCGCACGCTCGACGACCAGGGGAGCATCGCCGGTGACGAGCGCGCTGTCGGCACCCCCGCCTATCTCGCGCCGGAGCAGATCGAGGGCCGGCCGGTCGACGGCCGCGCGGACGTCTATTCGCTCGGCTGCGTGCTCTACGAATGCCTCACCGGCGAACCTGTCTTCCCGCGCGGCTCGCGACTCGCCGTCGCCTGGGCACATCTGGAGGAGGAACCGCCCCACGCAAGCAAGCGACGAGCGGGGCTTCCGGAGGCGCTCGACGCCGTCGTCGGGCGCGCGCTTGCGAAGGAACCGGAAGAACGGTTCGCGACTGCCGGCGCGCTCGTCGCAGCTGCTGAGGACGCGCTCCGTCTCAGGATGACCGGCACCTCACGTCGCCGGGCTCTCCTTCTGGCGGGAGCGGTCGTCATCGCCGCGGTTGCCGCGGCCGTCGCGACGGCGCTGACGCACGGCACTCGGAAGGGCGTGGCAGCTCGGCTCCTCGCCGGGCCCAACACCCTCGCCCAGATCGATCCGGCAGCGCACAAGGTGAGCGCCGTTCTTCCTGTCGGTAAGGATCCGGTCGTAGCGGCGGGGGCCGACTACACGGTCTGGGTCTACAACCGAGGGTCGGCGACCATCTCACAGGTCAACGGGTGGACGAGCCGTCTCGTCGAGACGACACACGTATCCGCCCCTGCCAAGTGCTGCAGCCTGTTCACGGGGCCGGTGCTCGCGGCGGACCCGTCCGGCGCCTGGTTCGTCGAGGGGGGAACCGCCGGCAACAGAGCTCTGCTCGTCCACGTGCCGGTCGGACGGTTCCCGGCGCGCGCGTATCCGCTGGGCGTCACGCCGATAGGAGTGGCTACGGGCGACGGGGCCGTCTGGGTCGTGGGGCGCGGCTCGCGCGGCGACGAAATCCTTCGGTTCGGGCCAGCCGCGGGCCGTGTGACCGCGACAAAGCTATTCCCGTCCTCGGACCGGATCGACTCGATCGCCTTCGGATACGGATGGGTGTGGGCGTTGAGCTCGGGGACGGCGACGCTCCACCGGATCGATCCGAACCTGAAGGGGGTGGCGAGGCTCGTCGTCGCCCCCCACTCCCGTGCGACGCGACCGGAGATCATGAGCCGCGGCAAGGACATCTTCGTCAGCGCGACCGACGAAGGCGGGACAACCCATTGGATCCACCCAAACCCGCTGAGGTTCGAGGCCGCACAGCCGGTTCCCGGCAATCCCGACTGGGAGGAGAACCTCGGGAAAGGCGGGGCGCTCTGGTGGTACGACTGGCCGACCGGAGTCGTCACCCGGCAAGAGGTCGGAGGCGGCCCGAGAAAGCAGATTCGTGTCACTCGCTCGCGGCCCGCAGCCGGCGGGCCGTGCCTCACGTCGATGACGACGGCTGCAAGCAGTATCTGGCTGACCGTCGCGCCGTCGGCAGACGGTCACGTCTGCCGGCGCTGAGACTCAGCAAAGCCTCAGTCCAGCCTCAGCGGCCGAAGCCACGCTACGCGGCGATGGCACCCCCAAGACCGAAGAGAGCACCCGTGCGAAGGAAGACCCTGGCCGCCGCGGCGGTCCTCGGGGTCGCCGCGGCCTTACTCGCCAACGTCGCGATCGCGGATTCTGCCCGGAAGCAGCAGCGGATCCTGATCGACTTCCACTCGCTCGCGAAACGGTTCGTCCTGACCCCGCTGTCGTCCGGCCCTCTGCGCCGGGACTCCGGGCCGTACACCTCCTGCTGCTGGACCCGCCGGTTCTACACGCGCGACGGCGAGTCGGTCGAGGTCGACAACCCCACCGTCTTCATGACGGGGAAGAGGGGGAAGATCACCTGGCACGAGCGCATCAGCTACGTCGACATCAACCACGACTACACCGTCTCGACGGCCGTCTGGACGATCGTCCACGGCACCGGCGCGTACGCGCACCTCGAGGGTCACGGCCGCGAGGCCGCAGTCGACAGAACGGTTCAGAACGAGGAAGTCGCCGCCGAGGCCGAAGGCCTCATCGACCTGAAGGGAGGCCGCAGATGAAGGCGCGCATCTGCGCGCTAGCCGCGCTTTCGGCTGGGCTCGTGTGTGCGACCGCGGCGCGGTCGACGCCGCAACGAGCGATCGGGCCGCAGCGCACCGGGACGATCGCGTTCATCCGGTTCGAAAACACGAACAATCCAGGTGGTCCGCTCTTCCTGATCCGACCGGACGGCAGCGGGCTTCACGCCCTCACACCTCGACGCACGACAGTGCGCGAGTACGCGTGGTCGCCCGACGGCAGGTCGATCGCCTATGTCGACCAGCGGTGGTCGCTCTGGCTCGTGCATCCCGACGGAACCGGACGCAGCCTGCTTCTTCCGGGCTCGCGCCTGAGCACCACCAGCCTGAGCTGGTCTCCCGACGGCAAGACGATCGCCATCGCGTCGCCCGGCCCCGATACCAGGCAATTCGACTACTGCAAGGCTCCGGCGACTCTCTACCTCGTCCCGACCAGCGGGGCGCGTCCCAAGGCGCTCCCGGTTCGAGGCATCGCCGGCTGCTACATCGCCTGGTCGCCGCAAGGTGACGAGATCGCCTATTGGGGCAGATCCGGGACCTCCGTCATCCATCCGGACGGGACCGGCCGCCGTCGCGTTCCGCACGCTTCCGGTGGTGCGCAGTGGTCCGCGGACGGCCGCAAGCTCCTATTCGAGATCCCCAACAGCTATCGCTCCGAGTTCGCCGTCGCCGCTGTGAACGGCACGCACTTTCACGTTGTCATGACCCATGCTTACGACGGAGTCCTCCCCGGATGGTCACCGGAGGGGCATCGGATCATGTACGGCATTCACAATTGGATCTACGTGATCGATGCGAACGGGCGTGACAATCGCCGCGTGATCAGTGGCTCGCCCCGCAAGGTGAACTCGGTCGCCTGGTCGCCGGACGGGTCCTCGATCGTGTACGAAGACGACCGAACCGGCCACGGCGACATCTACGTGGTGGGAATGGACGGTCGCGGCCAGGTTCAGCTCACCAACACGCCTGCCAACGACATCGACCCGTCCTGGGCTCCTTGATCGCGCAGTTCTGAATGACCGCCCAGATGACTCGCGAGCGGTCGGCCACGGCGACGTTCCTCTTCACGGACATCGAGGGGTCGACGCAGCTGCTCCGGTCCCACCGCGATGAGTATCCACGGATCCTCGCGGAGCATCACCGGATCCTCCGGGAGCAGTTCGAACGGCATGGCGGCCGGGAGGTCGACAACCAGGGCGACGCGTTCTTCGTCGCGTTCGGCCGCGCGCGCGACGCGGTTCTCTGCGCGGCGGCATGTCAGCGTGAACTCGCGAGTCATCCGTGGCCCGACGGAGCGGCCGTCCGTGTCCGCATGGGCATCCACACCGGCGAAGCCGAGCTCGACGCGGAACGATTCGTAGGCCTCTCGGTGCATCGCGCGGCGAGAGTCTCCGCCGTAGGTCACGGCGGGCAGGTTCTCGTCTCGCAGACGACCGCTTCCCTGCTGGACGACGAGGAGGAGCTTCCCGGAGTCGCTCTAAGGGATCTGGGAGAGCACCGTCTCAAGGATCTCTCGCGCCCGGCCCGGCTCTATCAGGCCGACGTCGCTGGGCTCGAGATGGGGTTTCCGCCGCTCGAGGTCGAGCGAGCTCTCGCGCCCAGCCGTCGCAGGCGCCGCGCTCTGTTCGCGGCCGCAGCACTCGTCGTCGCCGCGACGGCGGCCGCCGCACTGACTCTGAGGGGGAGCGCGGCTCCGCCGCCGGTCATCGTCCCGAACAGCGTCGTCCGCATCGACCCTACGACGCTCGAGCAGACGCAGGTGGTTCCCGTCGGCCCTTCGCCGGACCTCGTCGTGGCAGCGGGCGGCTACGTCTGGGTGACGCACTACATCCTCCGCGGCGCGACCGGCCCGGCCGGCCTCGTGAACTCCGGCACCCGAACGCTGACGCGCGTCGATCCCGCGACCGGCACCGCCACCGTGGTCGGAGGTGGGCTCGCGCCCTGCGGCATCGCACCCGACCCCTCGGGCGACGTCTGGGTGGCGAACTGCTTTCCACGAAGATCGGGTCAGCAGCCGAACCTCGTTCGCATCGACGCGAAGACGCTCGCGTTCAAGAAGACGTGGCCGGCGCCGGGTGTGCGGAGCTACTACCGCGGGCTCGCCTACGGAGACGGCTCGCTCTGGGCCGGCGGCGACCGCGACGCGGTGACGCAGCTCACCCCCACGGGAGCGAAGAGGACCATCGCCACGGCCGCGCCGCCCGGCGCGCTCGCCTGGTCAGATGCTTCGGGCGATCTCTGGATCACCAACTTCGGGAACGGAACACTCACCCGGCTCCACGCGGCAACCGGGGCCGAGAGCGTCATCCACTCGGCAGCCCTCAATCCCGCTTCGGTGATCGTCGACGGAGACACCGTATGGGTCGGAGACTGGTCCGGACCTACGCTGATCCACCTCCCTGCAATCGGATCGGGAGCTGCCCACGGCATCTCGTTGCCCACGCACAACTCCGCCGCGGGGGTATGGGCGCTCGCGGCCGGCGCCGGCTACGTCTGGGCGACGACTCCCGACGACGACGCGCTGTGGCGAATCGACCCGAACACGAACCACGTCGAACGCATCGCCCTGCCTTACCCGCCGGCCGGCGTCGCTGCCGACGCGAATGACGTCTGGGTGACTGTCCGGCGAGGCTGACCCGAGCCGGTGCGCGCCGCCGATCGCCTTAACGTCGCGCGACGACTTCGAGCGTGCACGGTTCGAAGCCGTCGACTACGCGGCGCAGCCTGTCGACCCGCTCCTGGTAGCCGGGGAGCGCGCGCCAGCCGGCGATCGCGGCCACGCTCTCCCATGGGCCAAAGCTGACGAACCTCCGCGGATCCTCGGTGTCGCGCAACAGGAGCGCGACCTCCACGAGTCCCTGGCGGCGGCTCCACTCGGCCCATTCGCTCCAGCAGCGAACGAACTCCTCCTCGTTTCCCTCCTTCACGTGCCAGGTGGTATGCGTGTAGTGGGGTTCCATCGTCGCGTCGTCGAAAGCGTGCCGTCTCTTGCGAGTTCTCGCAAGGCCCCGAGGCGCAGCGGCCTCCAACTCCCCGTGGCCTCCCGCCTCGACGAACGGCACGAGGATACGGTGGGCTTGTGGCGACAGGAGTCGGTGGAGCGCGTCGAGCTGGACGTACAAGCCCCTGCCGACGTACGGCTCGATTGCCAGACGGCACGTGCCTGCTCCGTCGCTAGACGTCGATGCCGAGTTTGCGTAGTTCGACGATCGCCGTTCTCCGCCAGCGGGTCGTGTCGGGGGAGAACGGGAGCATGAACGGCATCCCGTTCGCTTTGCGAAGCGGCTTACCCTCGCGGAGCACGCGGTAGTGGCCGGGCGTCGGCTCAACGGTGAGGCCGGCGGCTTCCAGCCGGCGGATCAACTCCCTAACGTCCTTCCGCAAGGCCACCGGCGCCGAGCATATTCGAGCATCCCCGCAGCGGCACGAACAGGCCTGCGTCGGCGGATCGCAGGTCGTCCTTGAGGGTGACTCAGCTGGGTGCCTCGGGAGATTAGCGATGTGGCGGACGGGCTACTCGCGAGGGAAGCGCCTGCAAATGCAGGCTTCTCAGCGGGGCGAAAACTCGGCTCGACCATTGACCCCGCGGTCTGTCTGCTGGCGTTATGCGGCGGGTCTCGATCCGGGGCGCATGGGTGCGCTGGCCCTCCCGGGCTTGCGCATCATTTCAGGGCTTCTCGGGTGAAGATGCGTACCGAGACGACGCCGAGCACGAGCGCAAAGAGGGCGACGACGCCGATGCTTAGCGCAGCCATCCCGCTCGGGCTGGACATGTGCCAGATGTTGTGAAGTCCCCTGCTGTCTCCGAGGAGCCCGTATCGCATCAGGGCAAGGGCGTGAGTGAGCGGCAGGAATTTGGCGACCCAGGCGAGTCCGTTCGGCATGGCGGTGATCGGGAAGAGTGCCCCGGCTAGGAACCAGGGCAGGATCGCGATCACGGGCACGCGGGCGATGTATTCCTCCTGCTTGGGCACGCGGCTGGCGAGAGTCTCGGCCGCGCCGTACATGCCGATGGTGAAGAGCGCGGCCGCGGCGAGGAACCAGAGGACACCGGTCGAGCTGGCATGGAAGTGGATGCCGCGGACGAGAGCGACGGCGATCAGCACGGCCACCTGCAGGCCCGTGATGGCGAGCGCGACGAGCAGGTTGCCGAGCACGAGCAGGCTGCGCGGGACGGGGGCGGCGAGCAGCTCACGTTGAGCACCGCTTTCGCGGTCGACGATCACGCCGAGCCCGGCGAACATGGTGTTGAGAGGGATCAAGAGGCCGATCGTCCCGATCGCGACGTACGACTCGTAGCTCGCCTGCGTGTGCAGAGCCGTCTTGAGCGCCGGCGCGATCACAAGCGCGAACATGATCGGCGTCAGCAGAGGGACGAGCAGCTCGCGGGGGGTGCGGACGGTGAGCTGGAAGCGCCGGCGCGAGAGCGTCGCGAGCGGGCTGAGGGCGATGGCGGTCATCGATCGTCTCCTTTCTTCTCAGGCGGCTTGGGCGAGCCGGGCGCCGGTTAGTCGCAGGTAGACGTCGTCGAGGGTCGGCCGGCGGGCGCTGACCGCGTCGGCGAGGCCGAGCTCATGGATGCCTGCGATTGCTTCGCTGCTCGTGTGTCCGTTCAGAGGGACGGTCACGGTCGCCCCGACGGTGAAGGCGTCGTCGCGGGCGATGCCGATAGAGCGGAGTGTGGCGAGCACGCCTGCCGGGTCGCCATCGACGCGCAGCTCGACGAGCTCGCGGCCCAGACTGGCGCGCAGCCGCTCCGGCGTGTCGAGGGCGACGATGCGGCCGCTATGCATGATCGCGACGCGGTCGGCGAGGTGCTCCGCCTCGTCGAGGTAGTGGGTTGTGACGAGAATCGTCAGCTCGTCGCGACCACCCAGCCCGGCGAGGATGTCGAGCAGCTCGGCGCGGATGCGCGGGTCGAGCCCGACCGTCGGCTCGTCGAGGAAGAGGACGCGCGGGCCGGAGACGAGGGCGCGTGCGATCTCCAGTCTGCGCCGCTCGCCGCCGCTGAACGTGCCGACGGGCCGGTCGACGAGGTCACGCAGCCCGACCGCGTCCACGAGCTCCCCGATTCGCCGCTTGGCCTCATCGGGCTCGACGCCCCAGAGGCGACCGTGCAGATCGAGGTTGCTGCGGCCGGTCAGGGAGCGATCGACTACGGCGTCCTGGAAGACGACGCTGCTCACTTTGCGCACGGCCAGCTGCTGCGTCCGCACGTCGAAGCCTGCAAGCCGGGCGGTGCCGTCCGTCGGCCGGACGGTCGTCGTCAGCATCCCGATCGTCGTCGACTTGCCCGCCCCGTTCGGCCCCAGCAGGGCGAACACCTCGCCCTGCGGAACCTCGAAATCGATGCCTGCGACCGCCTCGACTCCGCCGGGGTAGGCCTTGCGGAGCTTCTCCACTTCGATCATGCGTCTCTCCTTGTCACATCGATCAGTCGTGTTTCGTCTCCCTGATGACGGATCGCGAGAAGAGGATGTGACGATGAGCGACGGAGAGCGACAGGCGAGAGAGTTCGAGCAACATCGCGCCCACCTAGAGGCGGTCGCCTACCGGATGCTCGGTTCGCTCAGCGAGGCCGAGGACGCGGTGCAGGAGTCGTGGCTCCGGCTCAACCGCTCCGAGACGAGCGAGGTGGAGAACATCCGCGGCTGGCTGACGACGGTCGTCGCGCGTGTCTGCCTCGACATGCTGCGCGCGCGCCGCGCACGTCGCGAGGACCTCGTCGGCTCGGAGCTGCCGGAGCCGATCGTCACGCTCCCGGCGAACGGTCCCGAGGACGAGACGCTCCTCGCCGACTCGATCGGCCTGGCGTTGCTCGTCGTGCTCGACACGCTGACCCCGGCGGAACGGCTCGCCTTCGTCCTCCACGACATGTTCGGAATGTCATTCGAGGAGATCGCGCCGATCGTCGAGCGGAGCCCGGCCTCGACCCGTCAGCTCGCAAGCCGGGCTCGGCGACGCGTCCGCGGCGCGACCCCCGTGGCGGATCCCGATCTCACGCGTCAGCGCGAGGTCGTAGAGGCGTTCCTCGCCGCGGCCCGCAACGGCGATTTCGAGGCACTGGTCGAGGTACTCGACCCGGCCGTCGTCTTCCGCGCCGACCGCGGCCGGATCGCTCTCGCCGGCCGGCCCCCCCTCGTAAACGGTGCCGCGGCCGTCGCCGAGCGGGTCCTTGCGCGAGCCCCTCGCTTCGCGAGCTTCGCGCGGCCCGCCGTCGTGAACGGAAGCGCCGGGCTGATCGTCGTCCCGCGGGACCGACCAATCGCGGTGATCGGGTTCGCGATCGCACGCGGCCGAATCGTCGAGATCGACCTCATCGCCGACCCGGAAAAGCTGCGCGGACTGAGCAGGGCCTGACGCATTCTCGGAACCGCCGCCCCGACCGCCCTCCGAGTTATGCGACTGGC